>TARA_R110000868_G_scaffold120017_2_pt1 | contig 77231 bp, 63 predicted proteins | sample TARA_R110000868 | Tara Oceans TARA_R110000868 (sample SAMEA4397489) | marine metagenome | biome: Polar Biome; feature: [SRF] surface water layer (ENVO:00010504); material: water (ENVO:00002006), including particulate matter (ENVO:01000060) such as... | depth 5 m | reverse complement strand
CATTCGGCAACGGGAAGTCTATTCCCAGGCCTGGTGCAGGCCGGTGGGAAGCCCTGTCCAGAATCGTGCGGAGCCATGGATGGCGGAGCCGAGCGTACAGGAACGTATTCACAGCGTATTTTGGACAGGGCTTCCCACCGACCTGCGCTCCCCCGGAGGCAAAAAGCTTTACAGGAAAGATGTATTTCCGACTGACCTGCATCAATGGCTCTACCCGGCGGTGGTCTTAAAATCCCCTGACATACTGACGCCATGGAGGCCTTTCGTGCCATCGCCAACTCAATCAGCACCGGTGGACAACACCGCTTCGGACTGCCCCGATTACCGGCGCTGGTGCGACGGCTATGGTGTTGTCCAGCACAGCGAAGCAACCAGACACCAGGTCAGGGTTCTGGCGGAGCATCTGGTCGCTGCCGGGCACCAGCCGGATGCGGCAACAGTGTATCGCCGGCTTGCGGATCTGGACCGGCTCACCAGCGCCGGGCTCTGGCTGGTGGTTCATATGACCTATGCCCGCCGGGTCGATGTCTCGGGACAGCCGCTGGCACCCCAGGATTTCAAGACCAATCCCGAAGGCCACACAGGCGGCGCGCTGAACATGGTGCCGGCTTATGCCGGTTATCTGGCGCTGAACAATTTGACCGGTCGGACCCGGAGCTGGCTGATGGGCCAGGGCCATTGCGTGGCGGCGGTGGATGCCCTGAATGTCCTCACAGGCAATCTTCATCCAGAACAAGCCGGGCGTTATCGCGGGCCGGACGGGCTCTCGGCGCTGGTGTCCGATTTCTACAGTTACCGCCAGAAACCGGACGGAACCATGGCGGCGCCGCTAGGAAGCCATGTCAATCCACATACAGCCGGCGGCATACTGGAAGGCGGCTATCTGGGGTTCGCCGAGCTTCAGTATGCCCATATGCCATTGCCCGGGGAATCGTTAGTGGCCTTCCTGTCAGACGGTGCCGCCGAAGAGCAACGGGGCAGCGACTGGATTCCCCGCTGGTGGCGGGCGGAAGACTGCGGCGCCGTGATGCCGGTGATGATTGCCAACGGCCGGCGTATTGAGCAGCGCACCGAACTGGGCACCCGAGAGGGGCTTGAGCGCTTTGAAGCCCATCTGGAGCATCGCGGTTTTGTACCCTTCCGTTTTGATGGCCGGGACCCTGCGGCCTTTGTCTGTGCCCTGTATGAAATGGAACAGGCACTTGCCGCCAATGGCGAGGCGGCCCAGAGGGGCGAAAGCCGTTACCCGGTGCGGGTGCCCTATGGTATTGCGGAGACGGTCAAGGGCTACGGTTTTTTCGGGGCCGGCAGTAATGCTGCCCACAACCTTCCCCTTCCGGGCAATCCACGTATGGATGCCCGGGCCCGGGAACGGTTCAACGAACATTCCGCCCGTTTATGGGTCGCGCCGGATGAGCTCCAAGACTGCATTGCCGCGCTGAACCAGCATGCCAAACAGGCCCGCCCGCTTGAGCGGGATCACCCCTTGGCAACCCGGAATCCGCCGGATCCGGTGATTCCGAAACTGCCAGCCAATCCGGAGCGAACCTCGCCAATGAAGGCGGTGGAAGACTTTTTCCGGGCACTCGTGGCAGAGAATCCCGGCCTGAGACCCCGTGTGGGCAACCCGGATGAATTGGCCAGCAACCGGCTCGGTGGAGTTCTGGACAGCCTGAAACACCGGGTAAACGATCCTGAGAGCGACCAGGAATCGGTCCACGGCAAGATTATCACTGCCCTTAACGAGGAAGCCGTGGTCTCAGCCTGCCTGGCCAACAAGGCCGGGCTTAACCTGGTGGCCAGCTACGAGGCCTTCTGCGTGAAAATGCTCGGCGCCATCCGCCAGGAGCTAACCTTTGCCCGGCACCAGAAAGAGGTGGGCCGGCCGGCACGCTGGCTTGGCCTGCCGGTCATTGCCACGTCCCATACCTGGGAAAACGGCAAGAACGAACAATCCCATCAGGACACCACCTTCTGCGAAAGCCTGCTCGGGGAAATGAACGACGTATCCCGCGTGCTGTTTCCGGCCGATTACAACAGCACACTCGCCTCGCTGCCATCGGTGTTCAGCGAAAGGGGCAGGATAAGCTGCATGGTGATCCCGAAGCGCGAACGGCCCTGCGTCTTTGATACCGGGGAAGCCGAACTGTTGGCCAGGCATGGCGCCCTGGTGGTGGACGAAGACACGTCTGCCGGCGAGCCGTTGCTCTTGATAGCCAACGGCGCCTACCAGTTGTCTGAAGCTATGAGGGCCTGCGAACGCCTGCGGGAAACCGGGACGCCGTTCCGGCTGGTCTACATTCAGGAGCCCGGGCGCTTCCGGCAGCCCAGGGATACCATGGAAGCCGGGGCCTGCCTGTCTGAGTTCGAACGTGAGCGGCTGTTCCCCCATCGCATTCACCGCCGGGTTGCCCTCACCCACATGCGCCCGGAAGTATTCCGCGGGCACCTGTATCCGCTGTTCCCGGAGCCTTCACGAGCACGGGTTCTCGGCTACATCAACCGGGGCGGAACCCTCAATGAGGCAGGCATGCTGTTCGCCAATGGCTGCTCCTGGGCCCACACCCTGGCCGCCTGCGCCAGCGTTATGGATAAGCCGCCCGGCGAGTGGCTGTCCAGTGCCGAACTGGCCGCAGTGGAAGGCCGGGGTGACCCGGCCATGATTACCCGGGGCCTGCCCTGAGCAGGCGCTTTCTCAACGCGGTCTCGATTTCCAGAACCACCAGAACCACCACCCCGGCCCCGGCAGCAAAGGCAAGCATGCCCAGGCTCAGCGCCTCAGTGCCAAAAGTACCGTTGAACCACGGCAGATAGGTGAACAACAACTGCAATGCAATCACAGTTGCCACCGCCAGTAACACGATGGGGGTGCCCAGCACACCGCGCAAGGTAATTGAGGGGCTGTCCAGGTACCGCACCGCAAACAGGTAGAACACTTCCATCGCTACCAGGGTGTTAACGGCGAGAGTCCGGGCGGTGGTTTCACTGCTGTCGTGGTGCATGGCCCAGTACCAGGCGGCAAAAATGCCAGTCAGGAACAGCAATGAGACGAAGGCCACGCGCCAGACTACGAATCCCTGCAAAAGGGACTCATCCCGGAGCCTTGGCGGCTTTTTCATGACATCCGGTTCTGCCGGCTCAAACGCCAGGGTCATGGCCAGAACCACGGAGCTGACCATATTGACCCAGAGAATCTGCAATGCTGAGATCGGCAGGGTCAGCCCCAGAAGCAGGGCAGTAATAAGGCTGATGGACTCTCCGCCATTGATCGGCAGCATAAAGGCAATGCCTTTTTTCAGGTTGGTGTAGACGGTCCTGCCCTCACGCACGGCTGCGGCAATGCTGGCAAAATTGTCATCCAGCAACACCACCGAAGACGCTTCCCTGGCAGCCTCAGACCCCTTCACCCCCATGGCAATTCCCACGTCTGCCCGCTTCAGGGCCGGGGCATCGTTGACACCATCACCGGTCATGGCTACAACCCCATGCTGGGCCTGAAGCGCTGTCACCAGTCTCAGCTTGTGCTCGGGACTGGTACGGGCAAAGACATCCACCTCGCCTACAAGCTCACGTAACTGTTTGTCGTCGAGCTGATCCAGTTCTCTGCCGGTCAGCACATGATCGGTATTTTTCAGGCCCAGCTTCCGCGCAATGGCCCCGGCCGTTACCCCATGGTCTCCGGTGATCATCTTGACCCGGATTCCGGCGTCGTGGCAGTCGGCTATGGCCCGGATCGCCTCCTGCCGGGGCGGGTCCAACAGCCCCACCAGGCCCAGCAACTCCGCCCCCTGCTCCAGCTCCTCGATGGCCAGTTCGCTGAGCCCCGGTCGCGCCGGTTTACGGGCCAGCGCCAGTATCCTGAGCCCCTCCGTGGCCATTTCGGTGATCACCTGATCCCAGAACCCACGATTCAGGCCCGACACCTCCCCGGACTCGGTAACCTCCCCTGAGCACATATCAAGAATGCGTTCCGGCGCCCCTTTCAGGTAAATCACGCTGTGTCCATGGTGATCGTGGTTCAGCGTGGCCATGAAGCGATTCTGGGTATCGAAGGGGACTTCATCTTTCCGGGGCCAGTCTGCGGAGCTGCTGTGCACATCAAACCCGGCTTTGCGGGCAAACACCGAGAGCGCGGCTTCCATGGGGTCGCCATTGATACGGACCCGGCCGGACTCCTGATGCACATGGGCATCGTTACACAGCGCTGCCGCCCGGGCCAGTTCATCCAGCAGGGGTGACTTCGCCTGCTGTCCCTGTTCGCCGTTTACCGCACCCTCAAAACCATACCCTTCCCCGGTCACCTCCAGCCGGGCACCGGATAACACTGCCCGGGTTACCATCATTTCGTTGCGGGTCAGGGTTCCCGTTTTGTCAGAGCAGATCACCGAGACCGCACCCAGGGTCTCGATCACCGGCATGCGCCGGACGACCGCCTTGCGACGGGCCATCTGGCGAACGCCGATAGCCAGGGTAATGGTGAGAATGGCGGGTAAACCTTCGGGGATGGCGGCAACGGTGAGCCCTACCACGGCCATGAACAGCTCCCGGAATGGCAGGCCGCTGAACACCAGCCCGCCAAAGAAAATCGCAATGCCGGTAAGAATGACGATGATGGATAGTACCCGGGCGAACCTGTCCATCTGTTCCAGCAGCGGGGTTTTCAGGGTGGTGGTCTGGGCAAGCAGGCCGGAGATCCGACCAATTTCAGTCCTGGCGCCGGTGCGAACCACGATACCGCGACCGGTGCCGGTCGCTACCATGGTGCCCGAAAACGCCATTCCGGACTGGTCCCCCAGCGGGGCGTCTGCGGAAACAGCGCCCGTTGATTTATCAACGGCCTCGGATTCACCCGTGAGAATGGCCTCATCAATTTTCAGGTTATGGGATTTTTCCAGACGGAGATCGGCGGGAACCCGGTCGCCGGGCTCCAGCAGCACCGTATCACCCGGAACCAGGTTCGCGGCATCCAGCTGGTGCTGGCCACCGGACCGCAGAACCCGGGCTTTGGGCGCAAGCATGTGGCGAATGGCCGACAGGGCCTGTTCAGCCTTTCCTTCCTGGATAAAGCCCACCAGGGTCTGAATAACGACCACGGCCGCAATCACCCCGGCATCCACCCACTGGCCCAGGCTGGCCGTAATCACCGCAGCCGTTGCCAGCACATAGATCAGAAAATTCCTGAGCTGCCGGCCCAGCCTCGCCCATGGCCCCTTCGCGCGCGCTTCCGGCAGCGCATTGGGGCCATAGCTGACGAGGCGATTACCGGCTTCCTCGTCAGACAGGGGTGACTCTGCCTTCAGTTGCTCCCTGACATCAGCAGGCTCAAGCACGTGCCATCCAGCCCCCTGCTGATGGCGTTCGCTGCTTTTCCGTTCCGCCGCCCCAGACATACCGTTAACCCCCCCCTGCCTCTGCAGTATCGCCATTAAACCCCGGAAGGAACCCCGAGTGGCTTGCGCTGCATCAAGAACAGAATAGCAAACGGAAAGGCTCGTCACCCTACCCGGCGGTTACCTTCTCCAGGGTACGATTACCCTGACCGGGCAACACCCTACGGGAAGCGGTTCGCGCGGCATCAATGCGGTAATCCCGTGACTTGATGGTCTCCACGAAGTACCAGTCCGCCCGAGCTTCTTGTGGAGTAAAGGTGACGACCATGTAGCCTCGCTGATTCACATTCAGGTAGTCCAGATCGTCTACCAGCAGGCTGATCGCCTGTTCCGCCCCCTGGATCATCTCATCGGGTATGCCCAGATACTCCTCAAGCCCAGGCGAGGTGACCGAGGAAGTGGCGAATTCCACGCCAACCTGGTCGCCCTTGATGTCTTTCAGGTTATTGGCCCAGGCGTTGTGGGTATCACCCGCCAGTACCACCAGGTTCTTGTTCAGCGCCTTGGCGGTGCCCAGAACCACTTCCCGCTCATATTGATAGCCATCCCAGGCATCCAGGTTGTAGGGCGCGACCGTGTTGATCCGCGCCAATTCTTCTTGGGTCAGGGACGGATCGCGCTGAAGCGCCCGCAGCTTGAGCTGCGCCAGTGCCGCGAGGTTTTCCGGCAGGCCTTCAAACTGTTCGTTGGCAATCGCCACCAGCAACTCGGCGGGCAGATTCATCCGGCCCATCAGTACCTGCTGGCCCAGCACCTGCCAGGTGGCACTGGAATAGCCCAGGGAAGCCTGCAGCCAGAGCAGCTGCTCGGCGCCAAGCAGGGTTCGGTTCTGGCTGCCGACATCGGCAGTAAACCGGGCTGCATCCAGTCCTTCACCCGTAAAGTAATCCAGGTAGTCCAGTTGCTGATCACGGCCGATGATACGGGTATCCAGCATATGCAGGTCCACCAGGTTACCAAACCGGAAGGTACGGAAAATGGCCTCGTCGCTGCCCTCAATCACCGGGCGGATCGGCAGCCATTCGAAATACGCCTTCAGGGCACTGAGTTTGCGCTCGGCAAAGTCTCCTTCCCCGTCATTGTGATTCTCTGCCCCTTCCTTCCAGGCGTCGTTGGCGACTTCGTGGTCATCCCAGACCACGATGAACGGCACCCTGGCGTGCAGCGACTGAAGGTCCTCATCCGCCCGGTAAATGGCATAGCGCCGGCGGTAGTCCTCCAGTTCAATCAGCTCCAGGTTGTTGTTATCCGGAAAGGTTCTGCCCAGGGCGTCGGCATCGCCGGCGCCGTAGCTGCTGCTCTCGGAGCTGTATTCGTAGATGTAGTCACCCAGATGCACCACGGCATCGAGATCACTCAGTTTGCTGACCTCCCGGTAGACGTTGAAGTAACCAGCCGGGTAGTTGGCACAGGAGACTACCGCAAGGCGGACAGATTCAACGCTACCTTCCGGAAGTGTCCGGGTCATACCAACCGCGGAACGGCTGTCAGTGGTCTGAAAACGGTAGTAGTAGATCTGCCCGGGCGCCAGTCCGCGGACATCCACCTTGACGGTAAAGTCATTGGCCTTTGCAGCGTCCGCCGTACCTGAACGGACAAGGTCCTCAAAGGCCTCATCCGTGGCCACTTCCCAAGTCACCCCCACCGGGCGCTCCTGCCCCGTCGCTGGCACCGCGCGGGTCCAGAGCACGACGCTGTCGGCGAGCGGATCACCACTTGCCACACCGTGAGTAAAACTGGTGGCCCGTTCATCGGAGCTGTCCAGCACACAGCCTGCCAGGCCGGTTGAAACCACCACCGCCCCCATGCCCATGGCCGATGCCTTCAGAAAATCCCGTCGTGTCAGTCGTTTCATTGTTATGTCATCCCCTGCCTTAGTCCTGTGTAGCCTCGGCTTCCTGTGATAACTGCCGTTACTACTCCAGCAGAAGAACCTAGTCGGGCTTCGTTAACAATGCATTGCCAAATTACGACAGGGGGATGGCAAATAACGACAAGAGCGCAGTATGTGAACAAAACCACAAAAACATTGGCTTGTCTGCTGGCCGGCGGGTGATTTTATGGGCCAAAGTAAATGGCCATTGACAAATGCCGTGTCTGCCTACAAAACGCCCGGAAAGACTTTGTCGTGGTACCGATCAAACCGAGGGTGGCTGCCCCGCGTAATCACCGCATTGCTGTAGCACTCGTTCTTGAACTGGCGGTACTTCTGGTGAGTTGAGCGCCACGAACAGTGTTGGCGTCGTTGGCATTGGTGAAAGTCCCATTATATCAATGAGATAGGCAAGGCTCGCCTTTTCTACTTATGAATAATTCGGGCTGGGCTGAACCGGACTATCCGCTGATGAAGACCGGCCCTACGCCAAAGTTCCAGAGAATGACCGAACCCACCCGGGTGGACACAAGGATCACCAGGGCAACGGTCAGCAACGCGCCGCCGTACATCACCGCCCGTTCCTTTTCGATACCCATGACAATCGGCAGGCCATCGTACATGAGCCAGGCGCCATAGCAGGCGGCAATCAGGAACACGATGGCGTTGAACCAGGGCACCGGATACAGCAGGGCGAAACCCGCCAGGAACAGCGGTGTGCAGGAGTACGCCGCCAGGGCAATGCCGTTGGACGGCACGTGCTCTTCCCTGGCGCCATAGGTTTTCGCCATCCAGTTGATGGCGTACCCCAGCGCAAAGACACCGACGAGCATGGCCAGATAGGTCAGCACGCTCAGTTGCAATGCGCTGATTTCCGTCAGCTTGATCAGCCTCTCGTTGCCTACCGTCCAGCCGAAATAGGCCGTCGATATATAGGCACTGACAGGCGCAATGGCCGCCAGGATCAGGACATAGGCAACATAGACCCGGCGCGGTGTTTCATGTTCTTTTCGTATGGAAGCCCACTCTTCACCAGGATGGGTAAAGAGACCGAATGCATGTGACAGGAGCATGGACACCCCCCTTTCCTTGCCTTTGTTGGTATTTTGAGATACGAAAACCGGAAACGGTCGGATCAGCGACCGCCCCCTGTTCTTAACTATAGTCAAGAATGAAAGAGTGCAAAGGAGAATTGACGAAAAAATCGGCCTGGTGATCAGGCCAGTCGGGGCGACCAGCAGGCACCGGCCGCCGGACATCAGGAATTGCGAGGGTCGGTCTCGGCAACCCAGGGGTAATCCTTGCGGCTGTCGCGGAACGCCAGGAGGCCTTCAACGCCCGTGAAATCCACAAGATCACGGAAATCCAGCCAGTCCACCATGCAGTAGAGGCAGATCGCCGGGTAGTTCCAGGTCTCGAACTGACCGTCTTCCACCATCGCCGCCAGAGTGCGAAGCGTGGTCATGATCCGCTCGCGCTGGAGGTTGTAGAACATCAGGTCCTGACTGGTATCAATCCCGGAACGTTCAGACAGAAGCATGGTAACCGCGGAGTCATTGGCGCCGTCGATCATGGTCAGCTGGTTCTGCTGATCCCAGGTCAGCGGATCCCGGCCCTGCCTGGCACTGATGTAGCGGGCGATGATCCGGGAATCGTAGACTTCCTGGTCACCGTCTTCGAGAACCGGAATTCTCAGGGTCGGGTTGCGGCGTCTGAGTTCGTCCCGGTCTTCACCATAGATGTCGAGATTCAGGAATTCATAGCGCTCTTCATCCAGCAGAATCCGGATGCGCCTGACATAGGGCGAGGTGGTGGAGCCGATCAGTTTCATGGTTTCTCCGAGTGTTTCCCGCTCAGGATCCCAGCAGGGATTCGGGGTTTGTGTATGAGTGCCCGGTAGCTTCAGCCACTTCCCTGTAGGTCACCTTGCCTGCCGCCACGTTGAGCCCGGCCCTCAGGTGCGGATCTTCCTTCATTGCCCGGTCCGGGCCCTTGTTGGCCAGCGCCGCTACGAACGGCAGGGTCACATTATTCAGGGCCAGGGTCGACGTACGCGCCACGGCGCCGGGCATGTTAGCCACGCAGTAATGTACCACACCATCAACGATATACGTGGGGTCATCGTGGGTTGTTGCCCTGGAGGTTTCGGCGCAGCCACCCTGGTCTATGGCCACATCCACGATCACGCTGCCCTCCGGCATACGCCGGATCATATCGCGGGTAATCAGCTTGGGCGCCGAGGCACCGGGGATAAGAACACTGCCGATAACCAGATCCGATTCCGTCACCGCCAGGTCCAGCGTCTGTGCCGTGGAAAACAGGGTGGTTATCCGGTTGCCATAGAGACGATCCAGAAGCCGCAACACCTCCATGTTGCGATCCAGCACCGTGACCTGGGCACCGAGCCCGACGGCCATGGCCACTGCATTCTCGCCAACAACGCCACCACCTACGACCGCAACCCGTGCCGGGCCGACCCCGGGTACGCCACCGAGCAGCACACCCCGGCCTCCCATGGCTTTTTCCAGGCAGTGAGCCCCGGCCTGAATCGACATCCGGCCCGCCACTTCCGACATGGGCGCCAGCAAGGGTAAATGGCCGGCGTGGTCGGTCACGGTTTCATAGGCAATGCAGGTGGCGCCGGATTGCACCAGATCATCGGTCTGTGGCTTGTCCGGGGCCAGGTGCAGGTAGGTAAACAGTGTGTGATCCGGGCACAACATCGCCCGTTCTTCGGCCTGGGGTTCCTTGACCTTGACGATCAGTTCCGCGGTATCGAAGACGTCCTTTGCGGTATCCAGAATCCTGGCCCCCGCCTGCCGGTAGTCGTCATCGGTAAACCCGATCGCAATGCCGGCCCCGGTCTCCACGAAGACCTCATGGTTATGGCCGCAAAGCTCATGCACCGCTGCTGGCGTCATGCCTACCCGGTATTCACGATTCTTGATTTCCTTCGGCACACCGATTTTCATGCACTGCCTCCAACGCATCCGCCGATTTGCACGTGTGTGCATGTAGTGTAGTCAAAAGATCCTATACTGGTTTGGCAACTGATTGCATCGGTTTACCGGTTCCAGGCGTAGAACTCCGGACAAAAACCAACCCGATCCACAAGGAGCAGGAAACATCATGATTACTCTGAAAAAAGCGGCCGCAGCCGCAACCCTGTCACTGACTCTCGCAAACACGCAGGCACTGGCGGAAATGCAGACCAAAACCGTCGAATACGAGGTCGGTGACACCACCTTCACCGGTTACATGGCCTGGGACGATGAGTTCGAACAGAAGCGCCCCGGGATTCTGGTGGTTCACGAATGGTGGGGCCATAACGAGTTCGCCCGTGACCAGGCAGAAAGACTGGCTGCGGCAGGCTACACCGCATTTGCCCTGGACCTGTATGGCTCCGGCAAGCAGGCGGACCACCCGGATACCGCCCAGAAGTTCATGCAAGAAGCCACCAGGGACATGGACCAGGTCAAAGCCCGTTTCATGAAAGCCATGGAGATTCTGCAGAACCATGAAAGCGTTGATGCCTCACGCATTGCCGCACAGGGCTATTGCTTTGGCGGCGCTGTGGTCCTGAACATGGCCCGGATGGGCGTGGATCTGGATGGCGTCGTCAGCCTTCACGGCGCTCTTGGCAGTCCTATTACCGCTGAGCCCGGAGTGGTGAAGGCACGGGTTCAGGTCTACACCGGTGGCGCTGACCGGATGGTGCCCTCCGAGCAGGTCGCCGCCCTGGTCAAGGAAATGCAGGATGCGCAAGTTGACCTCACGCTGGTGACTTTTCCCGGCGTTCTGCACTCGTTCACCAATCCTGGCGCAGATAGGATCGCCGAAGAGTTTGGCATGCCGATTGGCTATGACGAAGAGGCCGCTACCCGCTCCTGGAAAGGTACCATGGCGTTTTACGAGGAGATTTTCGCCCTGTAAATCACAGATACCCCTTCGGGAGCTCAAAACCCGGCAAAGTTGTCGGGTTTTTTATGGCTCAGAGTGACGACGCGATGCTGTTTCGAACATCCGTCATCAGGTCATCGAGGGGCAGATCCCCGGTGGCCACCGGAGGATGGATCACGATTTCAATCTCACCGGGAGTGAAAGTAGCATGCCCCTTGGGAAGCCGTTGGTGAGAGCCCCGGATGGTGACAGGGAGAATCGGAAGCTGACCATCCTTGGCGATCACAAAGCCACCTTTCTTGAACGGCAGCAGCTTCCCGTCCAGGGAGCGTGTGCCCTCCGGAAAAATCAGGATGCCGGTGCCATTGGGCAGTTGGGCAACACCCCGCTTGATACTCTCCAGCGCATCAGCGCCCCTGGACCTGTCGATAAACAGGTTGCGGGACGTTTCCAGTGCCAGCCCGAACAGGGGCACCTTGCGCAATTCCTTCTTGATTACCCAGCGGTACTGCAACCGCAGCGCCAGCACCAGGGCCGGAGGATCAAAGTAGGAGGCATGATTGCTCAGAATCACATAACGCTGGCCGGGCTGAATGTTTTCCCTGCCACGGACCCGCAGCCGGATACCGCAGACTTTCAGAATCCCCCAGGCAAAGATCTGGGTACCGTGAAACGCCGCATCACCGCGTTTTCCGCACAGAGCAGCGATCACGATCGGCAAAAACAGAATCAGGGTGAGCAATATGGCCCAGAACAGAATCCAGGCAGCTTTGAGCATTCGGAGCATGAAACGATTCCTGTAGGTCTCGACTTCCGTTTTAACGAGCAACAGGGAAACAAAGATTACACAGCGCGGGGAAAATCACAAAACGGATAGCCGCGGAAGGACGATTTCAAGGATCAAAAAAGGCAGCCGAAGCTGCCTTTCTGGCGATTATTCCCGAATCCCTCAGGGATTACAGCGGAACAACATTCTCCGCCTGGGGACCTTTCTGGCCCTGGGTAACGGTGAACTCAACCTGCTGGCCTTCTGCCAGAGTCTTGAAACCGCTGCCCTGAATAGCGCTGTAGTGAACAAAAACGTCCGGGCCGCCTTCACGAGTGATAAAGCCAAAGCCTTTTGCTTCGTTGAAGAACTTAACAGTACCGGTAGTAGTAGACATACTTAAACTTCCTGAAATCAATCATATTATCTGCCGCCGCACACTCTCGTGGTGCAAGGTCGGCGTTTTGCGGAAATACAGAACTCGCGGAATCAAAAACAGGACGGTCACTACGAACTGCGGAGGTACGTCTTATTCATGAAATGCTTTGCTGAATCTTTCCTACCAGCCCAACTCTACTCCTGAATCCGAAGCTTGCCAAGGGTATTTTCGAGATTTTATGTAGGTAGTGGTACCCATCACCCCTTCAACAGGCTAAAGGTGTAAATTCCCAGCGCAGTCATGAGGATGGAGCCGACCACATGAGCCAGGATACCGATGATGGCCATGGCCCATTTACCGTCCTGAATCGCGGCAAACATCTCGAGAGAAAAAGTGGAAAAAGTCGTCAGTGCACCACACAGACCGGTGATGGCGAACAGCCGCCATTCCGGCGCCAATGTGGTGCCATGACTGAAGTAGCCAATCATCAGGCCGATCAGCCAGCCACCACTGAGGTTGGCGACCAGCGTACCGTAAGGAATTGCATGGTAGGTGGTATTCAGCCACAACCCCAGGGCCCAACGAAGGTTGGCGCCGATCACGGCGCCAACACTTACTGCAAAAAAAGACAACCACATGTCAGGGCATGTCTCCGGTCAGGCAGGGTTGTGGTCAATCACAGACTTCTTGTTGTGCGCAAAGGCATCAAACGGGAAGTCGTCCACAGTCAGCATTTCCAGCACCACGGCTTCGTACTGGCGCATGAAGTCGGCCTCTTCCCCGGTGTAGACACCGGCTTCCAGGGCGGCTTCAAACCGCTCTTCGGGGTGCAGCGCCGTCATAGGCAGCTCGCCCCTGGCGTAGGCCTTGGTCACCTTCCGGTACAACTGCTCTGCCTTGTCGTAGTCCTTCAACAGACCATTGTAGCGGGCAACCGGGTTTTCCACGGTACCCTCACCATTGCTGGTCCATACGCCCGCTATCAGCTTGTTACGGATCGGCGTGTCAGTTGAGATTGCCCGGGCCAGCTTGCGGGAGAGGTCGTCATGGGGGCTATCCCAACGGCGACCCAGCGGCATGGTGACGCCCCGCAGAACCAACGCCACTGCGCGATTCGGCAGGTTCTGCAGAAACTCATCCAGAGCGTTTTCAGTACGGTGCATCAGCAGACTGAGGCTGTACTCCATCACTTCCCTCTCGCCCTGCACCGGCTGAGTCTCGTGCCAGCTCTTCAGCACCATGGAGGCCAGGTACAGGTTGGACAACATATCTCCCAGCCGTGCCGAGATCAGTTCGCGCATTTTCAGCTCGCCGCCCAGGGTGGTCATGGCGGCATCGGAGCAAAGGCCGAAGGCTGCACTGAAGCGGGCCACCGCCTGGGCGTATTTGCGGCTGGCAGTGTCGAACGGCACATCCGCACGACCAAGACCCAGCGCCTGGGTAAAGGCGCGGGCGGCATTGCCGAAAATCAGGCCGGCATGGCCGAAGATAGCATCGTCAAACGCCTTGATATCATCGTTATCCTTGGCCGCCAGCTCCCTGAGCACGTAGGGATGACAGCGGACCGCACCCTGCCCGAAGATCATCAGGCTGCGGGTCATGATGTTGGCACCCTCAACGGTGATCGAAACGGCTGCACCGCTGAAACCGATACCCAGATAGTTGCGGGGGCCGAGGGTCACCGTCTTGCCGCCGTGGACATCCATGGCATCAGTTAGGACACTCCTCTGGAATTCGGTCAGGTGATACTTGAGAATTGCAGACGGCACCGCCGGCTTCTCTCCTTTATCGATCATGTTGGCGGTGTGGTTAACCGCCGCCTGAGCGATATAGGTCTTGGCGGCAATGCGGGCCAGAGGCTCCTGCACACCTTCCATATCCGCAACCGGCGCGTTGAACTGGCGGCGGATCCGGGTAAAGCCACCGGCGGTTCCGACCGAGTAGGCAGCCGCACCGGCGGCACCGGAAGGCAGGGTAATACAGCGGCCAACCGACAGGCACTCAACCAGCATGCGCCAGCCCTGGCCCGCCATCTCCACGCCGCCGATGATATAGTCCAGTGGGATGAATACGTCAGCACCCTTGATCGGTCCGTTCAGGAACGGGCTGCCGATCGGGCAGTGGCGGCGTCCGATTTCCATACCCTTGGTGTCCCGGGGGATCAGGGCGCAGGTAATACCATAGTCTTTGGTGTCGCCCAGCAACCCGTCCGGATCAAACATCCGGAAGGCCAGGCCGACAACCGTGGCGATGGGTGCCAGGGTAATCCAGCGCTTCTCGAAATTGAGCCGGATTCCCACCACTTCCTTGCCGTCCACTTCCTGCTTGCACACGATGCCAGTGTCCGGCAGTGAGGTTGCATCGGAGCCGGCGCGGGGGCCGGTCAGGCCGAAACAGGGAATCTCACGGCCATCGGCCAGGCGAGGCAGGTAATGCGTCTTCTGTTCGTCGGTCCCGTACTTGACCAGCAACTCACCCGGGCCGAGAGAGTTGGGTACGCCTACCGACACCATCAGGGATTCGTTCGCAGCCAGTTTTTGCAGAACCGCTGTCTGGGCCTTGGCCGAGAATTCCAGGCCGCCGTATTCCTTCGGGATAATCATGCCGAAGAACTTTTCCTTCTTGAGGAAATCCCACAGCTCCTTCGGCAGGTCTGCCCTTTCAAAGGCCACATCCCAGGCGTTGCACATGGAGATTGCCTGGGTGCACTGATTGTCCACGAAAGCCTGCTCTTCCTCGCTCAGGCCGGTATAGCGGTTAACCAGCAGGTTGTGCCAGTCCGGACGACCGGTAAACAGTTCGCCATCCCAGCCCACAGTGCCCGCTTCCAGGGCGACTTTCTCGGTATCCGAAACCTTGGGCGCGACTTTCTTGAACATCGCGAAAATGCGGGGTGTCAGCCAGCTCTGGCGGAAGCCTGGCAAGCCTGCGGCCGCTGTTGCCGCAGCACCGATAAACAGCACCAGCGCCAGCCAACCGGAGGCAAGGATCAGGGACAGCAAACCAACCCCTGCCATCACACCAATGGCGGACGTTGCACCGGACTCGCGCCGCATCACAATCAACAGGCCGGCCAGTGCCACTACAAGCAGAATGAAAGTCATCATAGGTTCTCTCTGTCATCCATGGTTCAGGAATGTTGAAGACTACAATTTGTTAGGTTCACCGTACCGCATCAGCGGATGGCTGACCAGCAAATGCCGCACAGTCAGCCAGTTACGCCTGTCACAGGCTGACTCAGGCGGTTACGATCACCCGAATACCTTCCAGCGCCAGGCTGGCATGGCCTATGGCATCCCTCGCCGCCCCGAACTGGTTTCGGAAAAAGTCGATTTCCTCTGCCCGGATCGCCGGATTCACTTTCTGCAACGCTTCCAATCTGCGGATTTCCGGCCCGAAGCTGGCGGCGAGCTGCTCAAGCGCCTGGGCCTTCAGGGGTTCCAGATGAGGCTCCGAAAGCCGTTCCACATGATCCACCATGGTTTCAACCTGCGGACGAATCTGGGGCACGATGGCCTGGGCCGTGCGCCGGCGAATGTTTGAGCACAGGTCGTTCAACCGGTCGTGGGGCAGCGCACCCGACAGCTCCTTGCCGTTCACGTCCACCAGCAACCGCAATGGCGAGACCGGCAGATAGCGGGTCAGCTGCAGGGCTTCCGGTGCCGGACAGTGCACGGTAAACAGCGCCTCCATCAGCAGGGTACCCGCAGGCAGCGCCTTGACCGAAAGACTGGCGAGCGCTGCCTTGCCCAGGCCGGAACTGGTGACCGAATCCATCACTCCGGTCACCATCGGGTGTTCCCAGCTCATAAAGGCCAGATCTTCCCGTTCCAGGGCATTCCGGCGATCCCAGGTCACCGTTATGCCGTCTTCCGGCAGTTCGGCCACGTGACCGGCCTGATATTGCTCACCCGGGCGGAGAATGTCGGAATGATCAGCGTGGTCTTCCACATCCACCCCGAGAATGTCGAAGGCCTCCATCATGTAATCACGAACCCGGACCTCGCCTTCTTCTTCCTCAATGGCGGCAATCAGATCTTCAGCCACATCCCGGCGGCAGGAATTGAGTTCAATCAGCGCATCACGGCCGTTCTGGAGCAGCGTTTTCAGACGCTGCGACTCTTCAGCCGTGGCCCTGACCAGCTCATCAGTGGCATCGGTGTCACCCTCGATGGCCTTCTGCCATAGACTCCGGACAGCCTCCTGAACCGCCACGCCAACCGCACAGCTTTCGGCAAAGGCATTCAAACCTTCGTGGAACCACCGGAACTGAACTTCCTGGCTGGTCCCTTGCAGGTAAGGAATATGGATATCAATGGCGTCGGTCTGGCCGATCCGGTCCAGACGCCCGATGCGCTGTTCGAGCAGATCCGGATTGGCGGGCAGATCAAACAGCACCAGATGATGGGCGAACTGGAAGTTCCGGCCCTCACTGCCTATTTCGGAACAGATCAATACCTGGGCGCCCTGTTCACTGTCGGCAAAGTAGGCGGCCGCCCGGTCGCGCTCAATGAGGCTCAGATGTTGGTGGAAGGCGGCACTGCGGATACCAGCACGCAACTGAAGATAGCGCTCAAGGGCCATGGCGGTTTCGGCGCGGGCACAGATGACGACTGCCTTGGCGGGGCGCAGGCTGGCCAGTTTTTTCTCCAGCCAGGCCACCCGGGGATCGTTTGCCAGCCATCGTTCCTCAGACACCAACTGCTCGGGCGCCAGTCCCTGCATTCCGGAGACCTGACCCTCGTAGATATCCGGGCATGGCAATGGCGTAGGGGCCGGACGACGCTCGGGGAACCCTTGAATCGCCGCCCGGGTATTCCGGAACAGCACCCGGCCGGTGCCATGGCGATCCAGCAGGGCATCGATCACCGACTGGCGCGGATCGTCACCGGCCAGCAACTGGTCCAGTTCATCCCCCAGCCAGTTCCGCAGCCGCTTCCGATCCTCGGCACTGATATCAACCCCTTCGTCCTGAAGCCGACACACCACGCCGTTGATGGCCTCATACTGCTGCTCTTCCTTCCGGAAGGCTTCCAGATCGTGAAATCGGGCGGGGTCCAGTAATCGCAACCGTGCAAAGTGACTGGCGACGCCAACCTGCTCCGGTGTCGCCGTCAGCAGCAACAGGCCACGACTGATCGCCGAAAGTTCTTCCACAATCTGGTATTCGGGGCTGGCTTGCCCTGGGGCCCAGGCCAGATGATGAGCCTCGTCCACCACCATCAGGTCCCATTCAGCCCGCAGGGCATCTTCCCGGGCCTGCGGGCTGTCCATCAGAAAGTCGAGACTGCACAGCACCAGTTGGTCGCTTTCGAAGGGATTGACAGGGTCATCGCCGCCGAAGATGTGGTTCACCAGCGCATCGACATCGCTTTCCTGCTCTTTCAAGGCATCGTAGCGGCCCTGGTCCACAATCGAAAAACGCAGATTGAAGCGCCGGAGCATTTCCACCAGCCACTGATGCGTCAGGGAGTCCGGCACTACGATGAGTGCGCGCTTTGCCCGCCCGGTGTGAAACTGGTAGTGCAGGATCAGGCCAGCTTCGATGGTTTTGCCGAGACCCACCTCGTCTGCCAGCATAACCCTCGGCGCATGGCGCCTCGCCACCTCATGGGCGATGTAGATCTGGTGCGGCAGATGCTGGGTACGGGCACCGATCAGCCCCCGGGCCGGGGACCCCCGCAGGCGATTCATATGCTGGAGTGTGGCGAACCTCAGACGAAAGGCGCCGTTTCGGTCGAACTGACCCGCAAACAGCCGCTGGTGCGGGGCCGAGAAGTTCACTGATCCGGCCAGCTTCACTTCGGAGATTCCGTGCACATCAGTGCCATTCTCCGCGTGATACATCAGCACACCGCCGAGATCCTCGACCGCGCGCACGATATAACGCTCACCCTCAAAGGTCTCAATTTCCTCCCCGACCTGATAAATGATGCGGGAAAGCGGCGCGTTATCAATTGCGTAGGTGCGCTCTTCATCGGCAGCAGGGAATCCCAGGGTAACCCTTCGGCCAGAGATGTCCGTGACAATCCCCAACCCCAGGCCGGTATCACTGTGGCTGACCCAACGCTGACCGATAACAAATTCCGATGTATCCAAGAAACCTCCAGACCAATTAATTTCTGGTCGCGCCGTTCTCGCGAACCCAGTAAGCCGCGGCCCCACACACCGCCGCCGGCACCACAAACAGGTTCAGAACCGGCACCATGGCCGCCAATGCCACCGGCAGGCCAAAGCCCAATGCCGTCAACCGGGTATCACCCAGTAAGCGGCGCAATGCCGGGAAACTGACCTTATGATTGTCTGCGGGATAGTCCACATACTGCAGCGCCATCATCCAGCTGTTGAAAAGAAACCACAGAACGGCTGCAATCAGGTTAACCACCGGGATCAGACCGATGATAAGCAGGCCGATGGCACGGGGCAGGTAGTAGAGAATTTTCTGTACCTCGCGCCAGAGCGTGCGTGGCACGTCTTTGATGATCGTCGCCCAACTGTCGTCGGTGTTGACCTCCTGACCGGTCAGGTGTTTTTCGGTCAGTTCGGCAAGGTATCCGTAGAATGGGGAGCCGATGAGGTTGGCAACAATCACAAAACCGTACGCCAGCATTAACAGAATGACAGCGCCATACAGAATCCAGAACAGCCAGTCCATTGCCTGGAGCCAGGCCCAGTCCGGCAGCCAACCCATGGCGGTGGCAACCAGGCCGGCAAAAAGCTCGCCCAGGAAGAAGAACAGCAACCCAAAGAGCAGGATATTGATAACCAGTGGAATAATGACAAATAGCCGCAGGCCGGGCTGACGAATCAGGCGGAAACCTTCACCCAGGTAGCCCAGTCCACGAAAAAAATTACCCTTGAGCATCGCTGGCAGGACCTCCGCTTCCATGACAATGACGGGGCGCAAAGCATATCATGTTGGCAACATTCCCACAGCCCGGCAACTCCCAGGGACTTCCCCGATGGCAACACTGAAACACCGACTGACCAGCCTGCTGAACTATCGCGCACTGTGGCGGGTAGCCTTTGTGATATCCGTGCTGGCCATCGGATTCCTGGCGACAACGGATGACCCTTACCCCGTGCCCTCTTCCTCCAGCGACAAGGTGAACCACCTGATCGCCTTCCTTGAGCTCACCATCCTGACCCGCCTCTCCTGGCCGGGTCTTCGGGCCATCTGGTTTGCGCCGGCACTGCTGGGCTTTGGCCTGGGCATCGAAATCATCCAGGCACACCTGCCATACCGGGAATTTTCCCTGGCCGATCTGGCTGCGGACGCCGCCGGCATCGCCATCGGGCTCTTCCCCTGGCCCGGCATCCGGAAGGCTGGAAAACCGGATTTGAGAAATTCACCCGAATCGTTGTGAGATATTTCCTACAGGCGCGTGCGATCTTGCAGTGGCATCGCGTGCGCGGGGGCATTAGCCGACCCTCTGGGAAAACCTAACCCACTGATAAACATATTTTATTGCCGAACACCCTTCCCGAGCCATTTATCGCGGGTTATCGCGGGCGCGCAGTTCACACGATTGTCATCATTCAATTGGTATAGTCTTTTCTTCAAGGATGACAGGGAAAGGGATGGCGCACCGGATGCACCCCGGCATGGAATGCAGGGAGAGGCAAGGACACAGGGACGCCTCGCTTAAGGGATAATTATTCGGATAGCTGGCTCGGATGCCGGCACCATGGAGTGGCGCAGGGATCTGGCAACACGGTTGTTGTCCAATGCGCAAGGATGCGCCGACCTGTTCCGAGAAAGGGCAGCCCCAGGGTTGCCCTTTATTTTTGTGGGCCGGAAACAGGGCCCGACAAGCAGAAAACACCCACTTCCGCTATACTGCCGCCTCCATTCGACAACTGACTTATCGCTGAAATGGCAAGCAGACCCGACACCGACGACTACCTTTCCCTGTTCCTGAATGACCTGCCCCTGATGGACGTCCGGGCACCGGTGGAGTTCGCCCGGGGCAGCTTTCCGAATGCGGAAAATGCGCCTCTGATGAATGACGAGGAGCGCCATCGGGTCGGCATCTGTTACAAGGAAAAGGGCCAGGGCAAGGCCATTGAACTGGGACATCAATTGGTCTCAGGTGACACCAGGGCTCAGCGCATTGAAACCTGGAAACACTTTGTCGCCCGCCACCCTGAGGGCTACCTGTTCTGCTTCCGGGGCGGCCTGCGCTCCCGGCTTACCCAGCAATGGATCCGCGAGGCCGGCATTGACTACCCTCTGGTAAAAGGCGGCTACAAGGCCCTGCGCCGCTTCCTGATCGACAGCCTGGAAGCCCGGATCGAATCCAGCGAATTCCGCATCCTCAGCGGTCGTACAGGGACCGGCAAGACCCGGGTTCTGAAGCAGCTCTCCAATCCGGTGGACCTTGAAGGCCTGGCCAACCATCGAGGCTCCAGTTTTGGGGGGCAGGTTACTGCGCAACCCTCCCAGATCGACTTTGAGAACCGGCTCACCGTGGCCATGCTTAAGGCTCATCATCTCATTGGCGGGTCTGTTTATCTGGAAGACGAGAGCCGTCTGGTCGGTCGCTGCGCCCTGCCCGAATCGCTCAGGGCAAGGATGGCCGAATCCCCCCTGATGATCCTGGAGCAACCGCTGGAGGAGCGCATTACCATCATCCGCGAAGACTATGTTGAGGGTATGGTCGCGGATTACGTCAACCGGGATGGCGCCGAGGCCGGCTGGCTGAATTTCCGGGACTATCTGCTCAGCGCCCTTGATCGCATCCGTAAACGTCTGGGAGGCGAGCGACACCAGCAGCTTCGCAGCCTGATGGAACAGGCGCTTGCAGAACAGCAAGCCAGTGGCCGGACAGAAGCCCACAATGCCTGGATTCAGGCGTTGCTGCAGGATTACTACGACCCCATGTATGACTACCAGCTAAGCCGGAAAGAGGGTCGAATTCTTGTCCGCGGGGGCCCGGAAACAATTCTGGACTGGGCCAGAGCCGGTTCGGTTGCGTAACCCTCTACCAGAAAAGGCCGGTTGCGATACACGCCCGCCCGGTTTTTCTGTCATGTGAGATACAGACGAATCAGGTTGTCGCCGGATTTTTCCGATAATCCGACACTTGTGAAAAACTACCAATGAACAAGGAGTCCACTATGGAAGACCTGCTTGGGGCTGATGGACGCGCTGCAGAGCTGATCAATCAGGCGATGACCCTGATTATGACTTATGCACCAAAAGTGGTGCTGGCCATCATCACCCTGGTGGTCGGCCTCTGGCTGATCAACCGGTTTGTCGGTGTGCTCGACAACAAACTGGGCAAAAAGGATCCGACACTTAATAAATTCCTTTGCGGCCTGATTGGCGCGATCCTCAAGATTCTGCTGTTCATCTCTGTTGCCTCCATGGTCGGCATCGCCACGACCTCGTTCATTGCCATCATCGGTGCGGCCGGCCTGGCGGTGGGTCTGGCCCTTCAGGGCAGCCTTGGCAACTTCGCCGGCGGCGTGCTGATCCTGATCTTCAAACCGTTCAAGGTTGGAGACACCATTGATGCTCAGGGATATCTCGGTGCCGTGCGGGAAATTACCATCCTCTACACGATTGTCGACACCTTCGATAATCGCCGCATCGTCATTCCCAACGGCAGCCTGTCCAACGCTACGCTGGTGAACGTCAGCTACTACGACACCCGCCGTTGCGACATGACCTTTGGCATTGCCTACGGCGATGACATCGATAAGGCCCGGGCCGTGATCAAGCAGCTTCTGGACGAGGACGAACGGGTACTGCCTGAGCCGGAGCCGAGAATATCGGTGGGTTCGCTGGGCGACAACTCGGTCAATATCATCGTCCGGCCCTGGACCAAAACCGACGACCTCTGGCCGGTTTACTGGGACATGCACGAGCGGGTGAAGAAAGCCTTTGACAGGGAAGGCCTGACAATCCCATTCCCACAGCGCGACGTTCATCTCTACAAGAACGAGTGAACCGGTTCGCACTGATACATCCGGTTACTCGCAAACTGCGCAGCCTCAACTAAGCTGACCATTAATGGCGGGGTTTTCCGGCCCCGCCAGGCCATCGGGGCCCGGCAAGCCAACAACCGCAGGCTCCGGAACGCTGTCATTGCTGGTAGGAGGTGGTCACTATGCCGGTACAGCAGTTGAAGGAGTTCCTTGATGTGGCAGGCGTGGAATATATGTGCCTCTCCCACCCCCCTGCGTTTACCGCCCAGGAACTGTCCCATCACGTAAGGATTGCCGGCGACCGTGTCGTCAAAACCGTGATTATCGAGCTGGATGGCAAAATGGCCATGCTGGTCATGCCGGCTACCTGGCGCATCCGCTGGGACAGGCTGTCCCGGATTCTTGAGACCGACTTTCTTGATCTTGCCGGTGAACAGGAATTCCAGGACCGGTTTCCGGATTGTGAAGTGGGCGCCATGCCGCCGTTTGGCAACCTGTTCGGCATGACCGTGTACTGCGCCGAGGCCCTGACCGAACAGCCCGAACTCGCTTTCGCGGCCGGCAGCCATACCGAATCGGTTCATATGAAAACAGCGGATTTTCTGACTCTGGTTCAGCCAATGATCCTGAACCAGGGCTTTACCAAACCCGGAGCCCAGAAGCCCGCCTGGCTGGTCAAAAATCGCCGCCGGCCCGACCACGCCGCGAAACAACGGGTGTCCGGGATGGCTGGGTACTGACACGTTTCATGCCGGCTTGATCCAGGCCTCTTGTCTGACCACCGTCATCGCGTAAACTGAGGGCATCAGACAGGAAACCGATATGACTCAAGCCTTTGATATTGTAGTTGTTGGCGCCGGCATGGTCGGTGCCGCCCTGGCCACTGGCCTCGGCCAGAGTGGCTTCAGTGTCGCCCTGGTTGATCGTGCTCCCCCGCCGGTCTTCGATCCGCAAGCCAGCCCGGATATCCGGGTATCCGCCCTGAGCGCCGGTAGTGAGCGCTACCTCCGGAGCATCCATGCCTGGAACAAAATCCTGAACATGCGGGCAACGCCCTACCAGCGGCTTGCGGTCTGGGATGAAACCCGGTATCCGCTTCAAAACCTCGTGCCCCGGAAACTGATTGCAGTTGAATTCGACGCGACGGAACTGGGCGCCCAGCATCTCGGCCATATCGTCGAGAACCCGGTAACCCAGCAGGCGCTCCGGCAGACTGCGGAGGCGGAACCGCGGGTGACCCTGATTTACGGACACGGCATTTCATCGCTGGGCCAGGCCGGCGAATCGGCCACCGTTACCCTGGATGACGGTCGCGAACTCACCGCAGCCCTGGTGATCGGCGCTGATGGCGCCCAGTCCCGGGTCCGGGATCTCGCCGGCATCGGCACCACCCGGAACCAGTATGGCCAGCAGGCCATGGTGATCTCCGTGCGCTATCAGGGTCCGGTTGAGGACATTACCTGGCAGGGCTTCCACCCCTCCGGTCCCCGGGCCTTCCTGCCGCTGCACAGTGCGGGCCCGGCGCACCCAGGCGAAAGCTGGGGCTCGCTGGTCTGGTACGATGCACCCGATGAACTGGCCCGCCTGAAGGCACTGGAGGACGACGAACTGATGGCCGAAATTCAGTCGGCCTTCCCATCGCGCCTGCCACCGCTGACCCACATCGACGCCCGGGCCTCTTTTCCCATTGCCCGGCAGCACGCCCGGCACTATTTCGCGGGCAGGGTGGTTCTGGCCGGTGACTCGGCCCACACCATCAATCCCTTGGCGGGCCAGGGCGTAAACCTCGGCTTCCAGGACGCCCAGGCACTGCAAGGCGTGCTCAGGGAAGCCAGGCGCGCCGGCGACGACCTGGCTGACCGGAAATGGCTGGATCAGTACGAGCAGCAGCGCCGTCCGGCCAACCGCCGGATGATGCTGACCATGGATATGTTCTACCATCTGTTCAGCAACCGGGTTCCGCCTGTGCACCTGCTCCGGAACCTCGGCCTCGGCGCCGCCCGCGCCCTGCCCTTCGCCCGTAACCGGGTTGCCCGCTACGCCATGGGTATCGATGAAGAGTTGCCGCCTATGCTAAAACAGGTCACCGCCCGGATTCCGGGCCTGAACCGGCTTTAAAACCCGAACGCGAAAATCCGTACAACCAGAAAGGAGCCACCATGTCAGAGACGATTTTCACCAAGATCATCAACCGGGAAATCCCCGCCGACATTATTTACGAGGACGACATCAGCCTGGCGTTCAATGACATCAACCCCCAGGCGCCGGTGCATTTTCTGGTGATCCCGAAAAAGGCCATCGCCACCATCAACGACCTGACGGAAGCCGACCGCGAACTGGTCGGGCATCTGTATCTGGTGGCAGCGAAGATAGCCAGGGAACAGGGTTTTGCGAATGACGGCTATCGGGTGGTCATGAACTGCGGGGAGAATTCCGGGCAGACGGTGTTCCACATTCACCTGCACGTCCTGGCCGGCAAGCCGCTGGGGTGGCCGCCGTATACCGACAAGATGAAGCAGGCCTGAATGAACACGGGGTCATGAACACGGGGTCAGATGAAAGCTTTCATCTGACCCCAATTTCGACCCCAGCTTTGACTGGACGAAGTCCTAACTCCGATGTTTAACCGATCAGCGACCGACGACTCTTTCGGCCTCTTCCACCGGCGTATGACGAACGTCCTCGCCCTTGACCATGAAGATCACGTTCTCGGCGATGTTGCAGGCGTGGTCACCGATCCGCTCCAGGGCACGAAGCACCCACATGACCGACATGCACCGTGAGATGTTGCGGGTATCTTCCATCATGAAGGTCAGCAGGGTGCGGGCCGCCGCCTGATACTCCTCGTCGACCCGCTTGTCTTCCTTCATGATCCGCAGGGCCTGCCCGGAGTCCAGACGTGCGAAGGCATCCAGGGCTTCGTGGAGCATGCTGAGCACGTGGGCGCCGATATGACGGACTTCCACGTAGCCGCGGGGGGCCTGCCCTTCCTCGGTCAGTTTGATGGCCAGTTTGGCGATCTTCTTGGCCTCATCGCCCACACGCTCCAGATCAGCCACCATCTTGATGACCGAGATCACCAGGCGCAGGTCCCGGGCGGTAGGCTGACGGCGGGCGATAATCAGTGTCGCCTCTTCGTCGATCTCCACTTCCATCCGGTCGACTTTCTTGTCGTTGGCGCGGATTTCGTCGGCCAGATGGCCGTCGCCATCCACCAGGGCCTGAATGGCATTCTCAACCTGGGCTTCAACCATGCCGCCCATTTTCAGGAACTCGGTTTTGAGCGCCATCAGTTCGTCATTGAACTTGTTGGAGATGTGATCTCCGTAAACGTCGTCCTTCTTCGTAGGCATACTGTTGTTCTCCAATATTCCCCAGGTCCGGAATCAGCCGAAACGGCCGGTGATGTAGGACTCGGTCAGTTCATGTTCCGGCGAGGTAAATACCTTGTTGGTCTCGTTCACCTCCACCAGGTGCCCGAGGTGGAAGTAAGCCGTGCGATGGGATACCCGGGCCGCCTGCTGCATGGAGTGCGTCACAATAACAATTGTGTAGCTCTCCGACATCTCTGCGATCAGCTCTTCCACCTTGGCGGTCGCGATGGGGTCCAGCGCGGAGCAGGGCTCATCCATCAGGATCACCTCCGGGCTGACAGCAATGGCCCTGGCGATACACAGGCGCTGCTGCTGGCCACCGGACATACCGGTTGCGGTCGCGTCCAGGCGATCCTTTGCTTCTTCCCACAGGCCCGCTTTGCGCAGGCTGTTCTCGACAATCTCGTCCAGATCGGACTTGCGGTTGGCAAGGCCGTGAATGCGCGGGCCGTAGGCTACGTTGTCGTAAATCGACTTCGGGAAGGGGTTCGGCTTCTGGAACACCATGCCAACCCGGGCGCGCAGCTCAACCACATCCCGCTTGGGGTCGTAGATGTCATGATCGTCCAGCTGCAAGGACCCCTTCACACGACAGATATCAATACTGTCGTTCATGCGGTTCAGGCAACGCAGGAAAGTGGATTTACCACAGCCTGAAGGCCCGATAAAGGCGATGACCTCATTGCGGGAAATATCCAGACTGATTTTCTTGATCGCACGGGTGTCACCATAGAATACGTCAACATCCCGAAGTTTGAACTTCGGATCGCCAGAGAACGGTTTGCCGACGGTTTTGCCTTCCTCGATGATGGTTTCCGCCGGTTTCTCTTCCTGAACCGGGATGGCCGCCCCTTCGGGCTGAGACGCCTCACCGGTAATCGTCGGGTTAATGCTATTCATTGGAATCTCCTCACCACCGGCGTTCAAGACGCTTGCGCATCCAGATCGCCAGTGCATTCATACTGATCAGGAAGGTCAACAGCACCATAATGGCGGCTGATGCACGCTCAATAAAGGCCAGCTCGGGGCTGCCTGCCCACAGGAACACCTGCACGGGCAATACGGTTGCGGAGTCGAAGAAGCCGTCCGGCACGTCGACGATGAACGCGACCATACCAATCAGCAGCAGCGGCGCGGTCTCTCCGAGCGCCTGGGCCATACCGATGATTGAGCCGGTGAGCATACCCGGCATGGCCAAAGGCAATACATGGTGCAGAACCACCTGCATCCGGGAGGCGCCGATGCCTTCAGCCGCCTCCCGGATCGATGGCGGCACACTCTTAATCGCGGCGCGGCTCGATATGATGATGGTCGGCAGTGTCATCAGGGTCAGTACCAGGCCACCGACCGCCGGAACAGACCGCGGCATGCCGAAAAGGTTGATGAACACCGCCAGACCCAGCAGACCGAAAATAATTGACGGGACAGCCGCCAGGTTGTTGATGTTGACCTCAATAAAATCGGTGAACCTGTTTTGCGGGGCAAACTCTTCCAGATAGATAGCCGCTGCCACGCCGATCGGGAAGGAAAGTATCAGGGTCACGAACATCGTCAGCATAGACCCGACAATGGCACCGAGAATACCCGCTTTGGACGGATCCCGGGAGTCGCCCCCACTGAAGAACACATCGTTGAAAGAAGTCTCGATGACATCCCTTTCCAGTAGCTCATCCACCCAGGCCCTCTGCTGCTCATCCAGCTTGATCGAGTAGGCCTCATCCCCGGCGTGTTTCACATAAACATCGACATCAGTGTGGGTGAGGAAGCTCATGGTCTGAGTAGTACCCAGCCACCCAGGATTTGCCTTAATCGCATCACGAAGGGTCACGGACGCGTAGGGGTTGATCAGATCGCGAACGCCGTCCCGATCTTCTTCCGTCGCCCCGGGGATCTCCTGGATGAGCGCCTGTATCAGCGGCTCCACAAAGTCCGCCATTTTCATCTGGCGCTCATCCGTGGGGTCATCCAGGTACATCATCTCGCGGTCAAGATTCACCTCAAGCGTGATGGTGGTTTTGACGAAGCCGGTGTACCCCTTCGCGATGATGTCGGTAAAGAGGGTTAGCAGAGCCCCCAGGGCAATGGCGATGGCCAGTATGCCGTAGGCGCGGAACCTGCGTTCCTTGCGGTAGCGGCGCTTGAGCGACTGGCGGACAATCTCCGCCTGTGAACGTTGATCAGTCATACTGTTCCCGATATTTACGGACAATTTTCAGGGCAATTACGTTGAGCAACAGGGTTGCCAGGAAGAGCATGGCGCCAAGTGCGAAGGCGGCCAGCGTCTTGGCGCTGTCAAATTCCTGGTCACCCGTGAGCAGGGTGACAATCTGAACGGTGACGGTTGTGACCGTTTCCAGTGGGTTAGCAGTCAGATTCGCAGCCAGGCCAGCGGCCATTACCACGATCATTGTCTCGCCAATGGCCCGGGAAACCGCCAGCAGAATGCCACCCATGATTCCCGGCAACGCCGCGGGAAAGATAACCTTCTTCATGGTCTCCGACTGGGTCGCTCCCAGGGCAAGGGAGCCATCACGCATCGCCTGGGGTACGGCGTTGATCACGTCGTCTGACAGGGAAGAGACGAATGGGATGATCATGATGCCCATGACAGCACCGGCCGCCAGCGCGCTTTGCGACGACGCCTCGATGCCAAGGGAAGCGGCCAGGTCGCTGATAAAGGGAGCAACCGTCAAGGCGGCAAAAAAGCCATAAACCACCGTGGGAATGCCTGCCAGCATTTCCAGCAGCGGCTTGACCACACCACGAACTGTCTTGTTCGCGTATTCAGACAGGTAAATAGCAGACAGCAAGCCGACCGGCACCGCCACCACCATGGCAATGGCAGAAATAAGCAGCGTACCGGTAAACAGGGGAATCATCCCGAAGGCACCCTCTGCAGCTACCTGATCCGCCCGAAGTGCAGTCTGCGGACTCCACTGGCTACCGAAGAAAAACTCGGAAAACGGCACCTTTTCAAAGAAGCGGAAGGTTTCCAGTGCGACCGAAAAGATGATGCCAACAGTGGTCAGGATGGCCAGGGCGGCACAGGAGAAAAAGAGCCACTTGAGGATGGATTCCACCTGGGCCCGGGCGTTCAGGCGTGGCCGGATTCTCAGCCACCCCAGGAAACCCGCGAGAACAGCGACCGCGATCACAAGGGCCGACATCAGAAACTGACTTTGGGAGCGCAAGGCCTTCAGACGCTCCGCCGCCTCCGCGATGGGCGCTTCCGCAAACGCCGGCGACAAGGCGCCGCTGGCAACGTTACTGATCTTGCTGAGCAGCAGGCTGGCCTCGCCTTCACTTGCTGGTATCATGCCTTCCGGCAACCCGCCAATCACGATCAACTGGATGACTTTTCCCTGAAAGGCCGCCCAAAGGGCCAGCACAATCAGCGCAGGAATACCGCTCCAGAGTGCCGCACGGGCCCCATAATAGAAAGGCAGGGACTTGAGGTGACGAATACCCCCCAATGGCATGGCCAATGACCGGGACCGCGCATACCCAAGCCCGTAGGCGACGACGGCCAGCACCAGGGTCAGCAAAAGAAGATTAGCCGGTTGCATGAAAATTCCTGTCTTCGACTTCAGATAGGCGCACAGTTTACAGATTCAGCTCTGTGCTGGCACCAGATCGTCCAAACGTACAAAAGGGCGCGGATCCCGTTTGGGACCCGCACCCCTGCTTTACCGGACGGCTGATTACTTGAGTTCATCCAGCGTCAGGTTCGGCATAGCCTCTGCCTTGTCCATCAGGTCCATCAGAGCGGCACGCGGCGGGACGATCAGGCCAACGTCTTTCAGGTAGCCGTTCGGGCCCATGGCCGCGCCGCTGATAAACTCATCAACGTAATCCTTGATGCCCGGAACCACACCGATGTGAGCCTTCTTCACATAGAAGAACAGTGAGCGTGCAACCGGGTATTCATCGGCGGCAATCGCCTCAGCGGTCGGAACCCTGCCGTTCAGAGTGGCTGCCTGCAGACGGTCTGAGTTTTCTTCCAGGAAGCTGTAACCAAACACACCGTACATGGCGGCATCGCCAATCAGCTTCTGAACAATCAGGTTGTCGTTCTCACCGGCTTCGATGAAGGCACCGTCTTCACGGACGCTTTCGCAGATGGCGCTGTGCTCGTCTTTGCTCAGGCTCTTCGCCTCAGGCAGCGCGTCGCAACCGGCGGCCAGGGCCAGCTCGTTGAAGGAGTCCCGGGTACCGGAGGTCGGAGGCGGGCCCATCACTCGGATCGGCTTGTTCGGCAGGCTGGAGTCCACGTCGCTCCAGCTTTTGTTCGGGTTGGCAACCCATTTGCCGTCAACGGGAACCTTGGAACCCAGAGCCAGGAACAGCTGCTCAAGGGTGATATCGAGGTTCTCGGCATCCTTGGAGCTGGCAATAACGATGCCGTCCGAGCCGATGCGGAACTCCGTGATGTCGGTAACACCGTTGCTCTGGCACAGCTCGAACTCGGAGGTCTTCATGCGGCGTGAAGCGTTGGTGATGTCAGGGTACTGGGTACCGATGCCCTGACAGAACAGCTTCATACCACCGCCGGAGCCAGTGGACTCAAGCTTCGGCGTGCTGAAGTCGGTTTTGGTGCCAAAGCGCTCGGCCACCACGGTAGCGAACGGATAAACAGTGGAGGAACCCACGATGCTGATGGTGTCACGGGCCATGGCCGGTGCGGACAGGGCGGCCACGGAGCCGGCCAGCGCAACAGTCACGAGTGCTTTGTTCAGTTTCATCACGTCAAGTCTCCATTATTCGGTTTGGACGTTGTGTCGGATGTGTTTTCCCGATGGATGCAGACTAATGGCACTCTGTGACAGCTTTGTTACAGCATCTGAAATATAGTCCGGAATGTTCAAATTTGCTTGCAGCGGCGCCTCAGGCCGCTACCATGCGGGTTACAACAACTCCAGGCTCGCTAAAGGCAGTACTATGACCGCGCATGACGATGACAAACCCACACCTCGTGGTGAACTGACGCTTCAGGTAATTCCCCTTCCCGTCGATACCAACGCCAATGGTGACGTGTTCGCCGGCTGGCTGGTCAAACAGATGGATATCGCCGCCGCCACCATGGCCGGTCGTATTTCCCAGGGCCGCAATGCCACCGTGGCCATGGACCGGATGGAGTTTCTGTCGCCGTTACGGGTTGGTTCACAGGTGGGCTGTTATTGCGAGCTGGTCGATATCGGTCGCAGTTCCATGAAGATCAACGTCGAAGTCTGGACTCTGGACCGCACCGCGAAGAATCCCCGCAAGGTAACCGAAGGCCTTTTCGTTTATGTAGCCATCGATGAACACGGCCGGATCCGGGAAGTTCCCGAGCAAAGCCTTTGAACTTCATCTCCAACCATGTAACAGGCGGGCGTAGTTCAGCCGCTCCCAGATTTGAGCGTTCGGGCGTTTTCCATGGAAAGGACACCCCGGGCTTCGGCCAGTGAGTCGTAGCCCATTCCGGACAGTCTGCGCGCCATCTCTTCGGTGATCCTGGCAAGAGCCTTGGGTCCCTCAGCCAGCAAGGCTGAGACAACCTGCACAGCAGTGGCGCCAGACAGGATCGCCTTAGCAGCATCTCAAGGCCTTCCAGCTCCGGGGCATGGAAGGCCATCAACACCACGCCTTGTGAAAACCGTCCGACTGCTTTGAGTCCAGGTGGGTCTCCTGACAGTCACAAGCGCCTTGAAGTCGACCTGGAAACACTCTATTGCATCGGATAAATGGAGACTACATCCATCCCCTGCGTTTGAAAAACCACAACAGGCCTGCGGTGAGGGCAATCATCACGCCCCAGACCATGGGGTACCCGAAGTACCAACCCAGCTCCGGCATCGCCCAGGGGCTGTCCGGATTCGTGAAATTCATGCCGTACACACCTGCCACGAAGGTCAGCGGAATGAAGATGGTGGCAATGATGGTCAGCACGCGCATGGTTTCGTTGGTACGCTGGCTGATGCTGGAGAGATAGATATCGAGCATGCTGGTCGCCATTTCCCGGAAGCTCTCCAGCAGTTCGATGATCTGCACGCTGTGGTCGTGGCAATCCCGGAAATAGACTTGCGTGTTCGCATGGATTAATGGGTCTTCCGTGCGCATCAGGCTGGTCAGCAGCTCCCGTTGCGGCCAGAGCACCCGTCGGAGCACCAGCAACTCCCGCTTCAGACTGTGGATCTGGGCCAGTGTCCGCTGATTCGGGTTCTCGAGCAGATCTGTCTCCATCTCCTCCAGCTGGTAACCAAACTTCTCCAGCACGGGAAACGCGGAATCGGTGACCAGATCCAGTAAGGCATAAAGCAGGTAGTCGATTCCCCGGGTTGCAAATCTCCGGTTATTGGGCAGCCGCATGCGCTTTCGGACCGGCTCAAAGGGGTCTTCATCAAGCGGACAAAGGCAGATCAGGTAGTTTTTGCCAATGAACAGGCTGACCTGGACGATGTCCAGATTCTCGCCATCGTAAAACGGCATGGCAGCAATGATAAACAACTGATCATCGTATAGCTCGAGCTTGGGGCGCTGGCCGGTATTGAGCACATCTTCAAGGGCCAGATCGTGAAGACCGAAGAGATCGCCCAGGTTTCTGAGTGTCTCCGGATCGGCCTGGCCATTCACCTGAATCCAGGTTCTTGATTCTCTCACCAGATAATCACGGCAGTCAGCGGCGCTCGCCAGCCTGACTTCCTCAAGGCGGTCCTCGGTGTAGTCGATCAGGTGAATGGTCACCGGCCGCCTGCGGTCACTCTTGGCAACGAGAGTGCCGGGCGCGGTGCCGGGGTTGTGGTAATGCTTGCTGAAATAGGCCATGTCGTGTTCCTGTGCGCCTTACCGGTTGCTGATCACTACCCTTGCCCAAGAGCATAACAGTTTGCGGCTCAGACAGAACCGGCCTACGCCCCGGCCCGGGCCAGCGACCAGAGCCCGAACACCGGGCCGGGCACCAACAGCAGCGCCACCCAGACCCCCAGATCACCCCACAAGCCGCTGGTCAGCCAGATGGCCGGCAAGGTGAGGCCGAACCCCACGGCATTCATTACCGCCAGCGACGAGCCTACCGATTCCCGCGGCGCCGTGGCCGCCGCCAGGGCGGAGAACTGCGGCGAATCCGCGACTACCGCGAGCCCCCAGACAAACAGCAAGGCAATCAGGAGCAACGGCGACAGCCCGCTTAACCAGGGGTACACCAGGCAAACAGTTCCTGACAGCATCAGGGCCCGCCAGGCCACCCATTCGCTCCCCCTGGTACGGCTCAGTCTGCCTCCACCGATACAACCGGCCGCCCCTATTCCAATTACGGCAAAAGCCAGCCAGGGAATGAGTCCGTCATCAGCACCCAAACGCTGCAACTCCCGGCCAATCAACAAGGGCGTCAGCGTCCAGAAGGCGTAAAGCTCCCACATGTGCCCGAAGTAGCCACCGGCGACCGCCCGAAACCTGGGTATACGCAATGCCGCCAGACCCTGACTGAGGGGTATGGGACCACTGCTTTTAGGCAGATGCGGCCCGTCACCCAACAGAAACACCATGGCACCTCCAGCCAGCGCCAACACAGAGGCCACCAGTAACGGCAACTCCCAGGGCAGGCCGAATGTCGCGCCGCGCATAAGGTGAGGCAATGCCGTGCCGAGTGTCAGCATGCCCACCAACCACGCCAGGGCCGCCCCGGCGTACTTCGGTGTCCAGGCAATGACCATTTTCATGCCGAGCGGATAGATACCGGCCAGGCACAGGCCTGTGGCAAACCGCAGCTGGAAATCCAGGGGTGGCAGATGGGCGGCAAAAACAAATCCACCGTTCACCAATGCCCCCAGCAGGCTCGACACCGCAAAAATCCGGCTGGCGCCAAACCGGTCCGCCAGCCCGGTTACAGCGATGGTCAGAGTGCCCACGATAAAGCCGGCCTGGACCGCCAGCGTCAGCCGGCCCAGATCGGTCTCCGTGAGGCCCAGCTCGCCGGAGAGCGATAACCAGACGCCGTTAACGCTGAACCACAGGGAAGTACCGAACAACTGGGCCAGCACGATAACAGGCAGGGGGTAACGTCTTAGCAGGTCGATCATTATTGTTGTCTTTTCTCCCTGGCTCAGGACTTTACCAACCGGTCCAGACGCAAACGTTCTCGATCATCAAACAGCCTGCGGCCACCCCAGGAGACCGCCATCACTGCACCAAAACCGGTGCCTGCCGTGATGATGAGCATCACCAGAATCTGGTATTTCACCGCCACCGCAGGCGGACTGCCCGCCAGAATCTGACCGGTCATCATGCCCGGCAAACTGACAATACCGGCAACCGCCATAGCGTTGATCGAAGGCATCATGCCACTGCGCATGGCCTCCCGCCGGATATCCTCCAGTGCCTGCTGCCAGGTTTGCCCCAGCATCAGCCGGTTCTCGATGACCGCCCGTTGCCGCCAGACCGACTCGTTCAGCCGGTCCAGTGCCAGGCTGACACCGGTCATGGTGTTGCCGAGCATCATACCCAGCAACGGAATGGCGTATTGAGGGGCATACCAGGGGGTTGGGCCGATCACCACGCTCAGCGCCAGCACCGTGACAGTAAAGGAGGACACGAACATAGCCCCGGTACCAATACCAAAGGCCCACCCTCCCTGCAGCCGCCGGCTCTGGCGCGCTACCACTTCCCTGCCCGCGACCAGCAGCATGACCAATGCCATCAGGGCAATCCAGTAGAACCCGGAGGAGGCGAACAGGACCTCCAGCACCAGTCCGATCAGGGCTAACTGGATGACCGTGCGCAAAGCGGCAACCAGCAGGTTGCGGGTAATGCCCAGTCGGGCCAGATACCCGGTCACCGCCAGGGCCAGAATCAGCAGAGCTGCCAGCCCGAGTTTCCACCAGACCAGATCAATCACGTCCATGGACAGGCTCCAGTCTGGCTCCGTAAATCCGGTAGTGTGCATTGGCGACGCGGTGGATCTGCGCCGGGTCGTGGGCAACCCAGAGGGTGGCAATCTGCCGCCGTCGAATCTCCTCAAGCAGCCAGATTTCAATGGTTTCCGTGGTCTCGCCATCCAGATTGGCAGTAGGTTCATCCAGCAACAGCGCTTCCGGTTGCATGGCAAGGGCACGCCAGAGCGCCAGACGCTGCCGCTCCCCGGAAGACAGCCGGCTGACCGACCAGCCCATCACCTCTGGAGGAAAACCCAGCGCCGGTGGTAGCAGGTCACCAGTCGTACCAGGGAAGTGAGCAGCCACATCATCAAACCACCATTGGCTGTCCGCCGGCACCATCACCACACGCCTGCGCCACTGGTGCGCTGGCAGGGAAAGCTGATCGGTGCCATTGAGCGAGATGCTGCCGCCATGGGGCTCCAGGTCTGCAACGGCACGCAGCAACCGGCTTTTACCGCTGCCGGAAGGCCCGGACAAGCAGACCACTTGCCCTCCGGGCACAGCCATCGATACCTCATCCAGGCTGCCGACACGGACGCCTTCCAGCAATAGTGCCTTCAAAACCGGCTCGCCCGGGCAACTCTGAACCATTCACAAGCCTCCAGGCCGGTCACGACGCTGGTCGTCCGGTTTGCGAGACAGCCACGGCGCGACGATCTGGCAACAGGAGCGACAACATCGCTGCCATTACCACCAACACTGAGGATATCCACAAGCATGCTTCCAGGCCATAAGCCTGATAGACCCAACCGGACAAAATCGTTCCCAGCAGTCGTCCGGCGGCGTTGGACATGTAGTAAAAGCCCACATCCAGGGACACGCCATCACCCCTGGCGTAGGAGACTATCAGGTAGCTGTGCAGGGAGGAATTGATGGCAAACAGCACCCCGAACAGCAGCAGACCGCCGATGACGACAAACTGAGGCGACCAGCCAGCCAGCAGGCCACTGGCAATGGCGGCGGGAATCAACGCCAGGGCAGCCGCCCAGAGCACGGCCGGCTGCTTGCCTTCCCTATTCCCGGTAATCCGGGGCGCGATGGCCTGGATAAAACCATAGCCGATAATCCAGATGGCCATGAAACCGCCCACTTGCCAGAAATCCCAGCCAAATACCGTGTGCAGATACACCGGCAGGGCCACCACAAACCAGACATCCCGGGCCCCGAACAGGAACATGCGCGCGGCGGACAGTACGTTGATCGCCCGGCTCTTGGACAGGATTTCACGGAACTTCGGCTTCGCCTTGCTCTTGCCCAGCTCCCGCCTGAGCAGGAACAGGCTCGCCAGCCACACAAGGCCCAGCGCCACTGCCATGATCACGACCGCACCTTTAAAGCCAGCGGCCACCAGCAACACGCCACCCAGGAAGAACCCCACACCCTTGAGGGTGTTCTTGGAGCCGGTAAGAATCGCCACCCACTTGTACAGGGTGCCCTGCTGCTCATCCGGCACCAGCAACTTGATGCCGCTCTTGGCGGACATCTTGTTCAGGTCCTTGGCGATACCGGAGAGTGCCTGTGCGGCCATCACCCAGGGCACGGTGAGCATGGCCGCCGGCACCGCCAGCATGGCCAGCGCGACAATCTGCAGGCCCAGCCCGATATTCATGGTACGGTTCAGGCCCACGCGGGCGCCCAGGTAGCCGCCCACCAGGTTGGTCACCACCCCGAAAAACTCGTAGAAGATGAACAGCAGGGCGATTTCCAGCGGCGAATAGCCCAACTGGTAGAAATGCAGCACCACCAGCATCCGCAGGGCACCATCGGTGAGGGTGAAAGCCCAGTAGTTACCGGTGATAATCAGGTACTGTCGGATGGCGGCCGTCATATCACGCCGAGCCCACCCGGCGCGCCAGTTCGGCGGTGCGGTTGGCGTAGCCCCACTCGTTGTCGTACCAGGCATAGATTTTTACCTGGGTACCGTTGACCACCAGGGTGGACAGGGCATCGACGATGGAGGAACGCGGGTCGGTCTTGTAGTCGATGGACACCAGCGGGCGTTCCTCATATCCCAGAACGTCTTTCAATTCACCCTCTGCCGCTGCTTTCAACAGCTGGTTCACGGTGTCGCGATCCGTGGGCGTTTCCACTTCAAACACGCAATCGGTCAGCGACGCATTGGTTAAAGGCACTCGCACCGCGTGGCCATCCAGCCGCCCTTTCAGTTCCGGAAAGATCTCGATAATCGCCGTCGCGGAACCGGTGCTGGTCGGGATCAGTGAACTGCCGCAGGCCCTGGCCCGGCGCAGATCCTTGTGAGGCGCATCGATGATGGTCTGGGTGTTGGTGAGGCTGTGAATGGTGGTGATCGAACCGTGCCTGATGCCCAGTTTCTCATGAATCACCTTTACCACCGGCGCCAGGCAGTTGGTGGTGCAGGAGGCCGCCGTGACGATGCGGTCGTTGGCAGGGTCAAAGATGTCGTCGTTTACGCCGACCACGATATTCCTGGCACCTGCTTCCTTCACCGGTGCGGTAACCACCACCCGCTTCACGCCCTGGTCCAGGTACGCCTGCAAGGCACTGACTTTCCTGTTGACGCCACTGGCCTCAATCACCAGATCGCAGCCGGACCAATCGGTTTCGCCGATGGTCTTGTTATGGGTCACGCGGAGTCGCCGCCCTTCGATAACAATCTCCGTACCATCGGCAGAGGCGTCATGGCGCCAGCGGCCATGGATGCTGTCAAAATTGAGCAGGTGGGCCAGGGTGCCGGCATCCGCACCCGGATCGTTGATGGCGACAAATTCCATCTCCGGCCACCCCCAGGCAGCCCGCAAGGCCAGGCGACCGATGCGGCCAAATCCGTTAATTCCGATTCTGATCTTGCTCATGACGTGCTCCTGAAGGGTCTGGTCAATCCACTAAACAACGTAATGACTACAGGCACTGGACAGCCGGCCGATCCGCCATGGCCTGCAGCCGCTCCAGCGGGCTCTTAATCAATGCGGTATTGCCGGTGGCCGTTTCGTCCAGCACCCGAACCAGCCACGAAGGCAACTGCGGATTCAGCGAATAGTAAATCCACTGCCCCCGGCGCTCCGTTGTCAGCATGCCAGCCTCCCGCAGGGTCGCCAGGTGCCGGCTGACTTTGGGCTGGGAGACGCCAAAGGCTTCGGTCAGCTCGCAGACACAGAGTTGTTCCTGGTTCCGGATAAGCAGCAGCGCAGCCAGGCGGAAGTCATCGGCCAATGCCTTGAACACCGCCACCGGGTCATAGCTGAACGGTTTTGACCCGGTTTCTTTCTGATGGACGAGGGCAAAAAGCGCGATACGCTCTTTGATTTCCTTGAGCGTCAGGGCAAAGGTCCCGTGGCGGTTTGCCGGAACCGGGTCGGCAAAATCCCAGGCAATCGGCTGGGCCGGCTGGCACAGGGTGCCGCATTCGTGGGCGGCTTTCTCGCAGAGGGTAATGACGTAATCCCAGTAGCTCCCCTGCACATCCGCCAACCGCTTGCTGTGCAGACCGTCCGTGGAGATGCCGGCTCCCTGCAGAACCTGCAATGCCATAGGGTGCGGACTGGTGGGCTCGGTACCGGCGCTGGCCACCTCAAACCGGTCCCCCGCCACGTCCCGGAGCAACGCTTCCGCCATCAGTGAGCGGGCACTGTTGGCGGTGCAGACGAACAAAACGCGGCGCTTCATATCTTTAATCCCGTATATTTGAGTTGCCACATATATATTTTAATGCATAATAGAATCTCCAGCGCACCGAGTAAAGGGGGACCTCACATTAAAATGGACAACACCAGGGAAGTTAGTGTAACGCCGTCCTCCGAAGGCATGGACCTTTTCGGGCGGTACCTGTCAGTCTGGGTGGCCCTGGCGATCATCGCCGGCGTGGCCCTGGGTCAGCTGACACCGTCGGTACCAGAGACCTTGTCCCGCTTTGAATACGCCCAGGTGTCCATCCCCATCGCCATCCTGATCTGGGCGATGATTTTTCCGATGATGGCGCAGATCGATTTCAGTGCCGTGGTCGGCGTGCGCAAAGAGCCCAAAGGATTGGCCATTACCACCATCGTGAACTGGCTGATCAAACCGTTCACCATGTTTGCCATCGCCTGGTTCTTCCTGACGGTGGTGTTCGAGCCGTTTATTGCCCCGCAACTGGCCAGCGAATACCTGGCCGGCGCGATTCTGCTGGGTGCCGCGCCCTGCACCGCGATGGTGTTCGTCTGGAGCTACCTGACCAAAGGCGATGCCGCCTACACCCTGGTGCAGGTGTCACTGAACGACCTCATCATGCTGTTCGCCTTTGCACCCATTGTGGTGTTCCTGCTTGGCATTTCCGATATTCAGGTGCCCTGGGATACCGTGTTCCTGTCGGTGGTGCTGTACATTGTAATACCGCTGACCGCCGGCTACCTGACCCGCCGCACGCTGATTGCCCGCCACGGCCAGCGCTGGTACGACGAGGTGTTCATGAAGCGCCTTGGGCCGGTCACGCCAGCAGCGCTGATCGTCACCCTGGTATTGCTGTTTGCCTTCCAGGGCGAAGTGATTCTGAACAACCCCCTTCACATTGTGCTGATTGCCGTGCCGCTGATCGTACAGACCTTCCTGATCTTCTTCCTGGCCTACGTCTGGGCCAGACTGTGGAAAGTGCGCCACTGCATTGCGGCACCCGGCGCGATGATCGGCGCCAGCAACTTCTTCGAACTGGCCGTAGCCGCCGCCATCGCGCTGTTCGGCCTGCAGTCCGGGGCTGCCCTGGCAACAGTGGTCGGGGTTCTCGTTGAGGTGCCGCTGATGCTGGTTTTGGTGGGTATTGCCAACAGCACCCGGGACCGGTTTCCGGCCTGATACCCGGGTACCGGCGCTCCGAGAGGTATCGGGTGCCGGTATCCGACCGGTCATCTGTTCAGCAAACGGCCACCCTGCTAATATCCCGCTCACATTTCTGACGCACTGAACCGAACGGAACCTACCGAATGGACGTTTTCCAGGCCCTTTTCCTTGGCCTTCTCCAGGGACTGACCGAATTCCTGCCCATATCCAGCTCGGCCCACCTGATCCTGACACCGGTGTTCTTTGGCTGGGATGATCAGGGCGTAGGCTTCGACCTGTCAGTGCATTTCGGCACCCTGCTGGCCGTGGTGTTCTATTTCCGGGAGGACGTCTTCGGCATCGCCCGGGACGGGCTGATTTCCGTCAGCCGCCGCAAAATCGTCGGCCAGGGTGCCCTGGCCTGGTACCTGGTTATCGGCACCATTCCGGCGGGTCTGGCTGGCCTGGCCTTGCTGGACATGATCGACAACGAGCTTCGGGCCGTGGAGGTCATCTTCTTTACCACGCTGTTCTTCGGCCTTTTGCTGGGCATTGCCGACTGGCTACCCAAACGCCAGCGTACGCTCGACAAGCTCAACTGGAAAGACGCGCTTCTGGTCGGCATCGCCCAGGCCTTGGCCCTGGTGCCAGGCACCTCCCGCTCCGGCGTCACCATCACCGCCGGCCTGTTCCTGGGCATGGCCCGGGAAACCGCCTCCCGGTTCTCCTTCCTGCTAGCCATCCCGATTATCGTGCTAGCATCTGCCGTGAAGCTGCTGGAAGTGGCAACCTCGGATGTTATCGTGGACTGGAGCGGTTTCCTGATCGGCGGCGTGACATCCTTCCTGATGGCCATCACCGCGATCCACTTCTTCCTGAAGTGGCTCAACACAGTGGGTATGTGGCCGTATGTGATCTACCGGATTATTCTGGCTGGCGTGATTTACGCGGCGCTGATGTGAGCGGCGGGGTTGAACATGGGGTCAGATGAACGCGTTCATCTGACCCCGGCTATGGCTGTTCCCTCCAGCCTTCAGCAGGCTTCCAACGGGGCATAAGCCAACACCAGCCACTTGGTGCCCTCATCAAAGTTCACCTGCACCCGTGTATGGTGCCCGGTTCCCTCTGAATTCATAACGATACCCTCGCCGAACTTCGGATGGCGCACCCTCTGCCCCAGGCTGAAGCCGGACTGCTGCGCCGAGTCCTGGGCGAACAGACTTTGGTTTGGCCGCTCAACCATGGCCGGGCGGGTGACGGTGTTGCGTAAGCGCACTTCCTGCAGACAATCACCCGGAATTTCACGGACAAACCGGGAGAGAGCGTTGAACTTTTCCTGACCATACAGGCGGCGGGATTCCGCGTAGGTGAGCACCAGCTTTTTCATAGCCCGGGTAATACCCACATAGGCCAGGCGCCGCTCTTCTTCCATGCGGCCGGGTTCTTCCAGGGACATACCGTGGGGAAACAGGCCTTCCTCCACGCCGGCCAGGAACACCAGCGGAAATTCAAGGCCTTTGGCGGAGTGAAGGGTCATCAGCTGGACACTGTCTTCATGGTCGTCGGCCTGGGATTCACCAGCGTCCAGAGCCGCCTGGGCGATAAATTCCGCCAAGGGATCAACGCCATCCTCTACGTCATAATCAGACAGTGCGTTGACCAGTTCCTCCAGGTTTTCCACCCTGGCCTGGCCTTTCTCGCCTTTTTCGCTGGCGTGATAGTCTTTCAGCCCACTGTTTTCGATGGTCTGTTTCATCAGGCCCTGAAGCGAAGCATCGCCCACCATTTCAGACAGACCCTCGATGATGGCGATAAACGACTGCAGCCCGGTTTTGGCCCGACCTTTCACCTGCCCGGCTTCCAGCAGACGCTCAGCGGATTCCCACAGGGAGAGGCTCTGTTCCGTGGCATATTCCCGAAGCTCGGCCAGACTCTTGGCGCCGATGCCCCGGGGCGGAACGTTCACAACCCGTTCAAAGGCTGCGTCATCGCGCCGATACTGTACCAATCGCAGGTACGCCAGCGCATTGCGGATTTCCTGGCGATCATAGAACCGCAGGCCGCCGTATACCCGGTAGGGAATGCCCTGGCGCATCAATGATTCTTCCAGCACCCGGGACTGGGCGTTGGAGCGGTAGAGAATGGCGGATTCACTGCGCAGGTTGCCGTCCTGGACCCAGGCAGAGATGCTGTCGGCAATGTAGTTGGCTTCGTCCTGTTCATTGAACGCCGCGTACAGGCTGATTGGCTCGCCCTGCTGGCCGTCGGTCCACAGTTCCTTGCCCAACCGGCCCTGGTTGTTGGCAATCACCGCGTTGGCCGCCTTCAGGATCATCTGGGTGGAGCGGTAGTTCTGCTCCAGCCGCACCAGCCGGGCATTGGAGAAGTCCCGCTGGTATTGCTGGATATTCTCGACCTTGGCGCCCCGCCAGCCATAGATGGACTGGTCGTCGTCCCCCACCACCGTCATCGGCACCCGGTTACCGGCCAGCACTTGCAGCCAGGCGTACTGAATGGTGTTGGTGTCCTGGAACTCGTCCACCAGGATATGCTGGAACCGGCCCTGGTAATGGGCCAGCAGCTCGGGCCGGTGCAGCCAAAGTTCGTGGGAGCGCAGCAGCAGTTCACCGAAATCCACCAGACCACCCTGCTGACAGAGCTTTTCGTACTGACGGTAGATTTTCAGCATGATCGACTGGAAATGATCACCCGGATTCTCCTGGATATGATCCGCCCGCAGCCCCTCGTCTTTCTGACTGTTGATAAACCACTGGGCCTGCTTCGGCGGCCATTTACTCTCATCGATCTGGTTTTCCCGCATCACCCGCTTGATCAGCCGCAGCTGATCGTCGCTGTCCAGCACCTGGAAGCTCTCCGGCAGGCCGGCGTCTTTCCAGTGTGAGCGCAACAGACGGTGGGCAATGCCATGGAAGGTGCCGAACCAGAGACCGCGGGCAGGAATCTGCATCATCTGCTCGATGCGGTAGCGCATTTCCCTGGCGGCCTTGTTGGTAAACGTCACCGCCAGGATGCCAGTGGGCGGCACCCGATCAACGGTCATCAGCCAGGCGATCCGATGAACCAGAACCCGGGTTTTTCCGCTTCCAGCGCCGGCCAGAACCAGCAAGTGGTCATTCTGGGCAGTGACGGCCTCGCGCTGGGCGTCATTCAGGGGATCGATGATGTGGGAGATGTCCATAGAAAATCGGTTCGCTACTGGTTAAATAAACAGGTCTGAGAGTATAACAGGAGAAATGCGGGATTTCTTTTGGGCCTGGGTTAGCCCTTATCCGGGGAGGAACGCTCGAGGGCAGGTCTCTGTTCAGGACACGCTACGAGCACATCCATGTGCGCTTGGCTGTGGCCATCCTTGGCCACAGACAGTCCTGAACAGAGACCCGCCCCCGCGCTTATCTCACTTCAGAGATGGCTTCTCTACTAGAAACCTCTCGGAACTGTCTGAGCTTCCACAAACTCGAACAGACCTTCCAGGCCGCCTTCCCGGCCGATGCCGGAGGCCTTCATGCCACCAAATGGCGCTTCCGGCGTGGGGCCGGTGCCGGTGTTCCAGCCGCAGTGGCCAAAGCGAAGACCGGCAGCCACCCGCTGTGCCCGCTCGGCATCAGCCGTAAACACATAGGACGCCAGACCAAACTCAGTATCGTTACCGGCTTCGATGACTTCCTCTTCGGTGCGGAACAGGGCCATGGGCACCAGCGGGCCGAAGGTTTCTTCCTGATAGCATAGCATGTCCCGGTTCACGCCATGCACCACTGTGGGCGGGAAGAACAGGCCCCCGCTGAGTTCGCCGGGCTCCTTGCCTGCAACCAGTTTCGCGCCTTTTTCGAGGGCATCTTCCAGGTGACGCTTCACTTTGTCGAAGCCGGCCTGGTTGATCAGCGGGCCGAGATCGACATCACCGTTGATGCCATCACCCACGGTCATCCTGTTCACGCGCTCTGCAAGCTTCTGGCCAAAGACATCGGCCACTTTCTCGTGAACGAAGATGCGGTTGGCACAGACGCAGGTCTGACCGCCGCCGCGGAACTTGTTGGCGATCAGGTTGTCGGCGGCCGCGTCCAGGTCGGCGTCGTCGAAGACGATGAACGGGGCATTACCGCCCAGCTCCAGGGCCAGTTTCTTGACCTGTTCGGCGGTGTCGATAATCAGCTTGCGACCCACTTCGGTGGAGCCGGTGAAGCTGAGCATGGGTACGTCGGGGCTCTGGCACAGCACCTTGCCAATGACGCTGGCCTTGCCCATAACCAGGTTGACCATGCCATCGGGTATGTCGGTGTGTTTGTCCATCAGGCTGAACAGGGCAATCATGGTCAGCGGGGTTTCGCTGGCTGGCTTGATCACCGACGGGCAGCCTGCCGCCAGGGCGGCGGAGAGCTTCTTGGCGATCATGCCAATGGGGAAGTTCCAGGGTGTGATCAGGCCAGCCACACCGACAGGCCGGTAATGGACGGTCCAGGTGCAGTCCTTGGGCTTCTCGGGAATGGTATGGGCGTCCAGGGCCTGGATGTGCTTGGAGCAGTAGTCGAAGAAGCCGGCGGCGTAATCCACTTCACCCTGGGCTTCCTGCAGCGGTTTGCCGTGCTCCATGCAGAGAATCCGGCCGACTTCCTCCCTGTTGGCTTTCAGGGTGTCCCGGATATCTTCCAGCCATTTGCGGCGGGTTTCGATGGGGTACGGACTGGTCAGTTTCAGGGCCGATTTGCCGGCGGCTACGGCCGCCAGGATATCCTGCTCAGGCATTAACGGCACTTGCGCGATGACTTTACCGGTGGCGGGATTGTAGACATCAAAGGTGTTGCCTTCGGCGTTGTCTGTCCAGCGACCGCCAATGTAGCCCGTCATCTTTTCCAACAGGGGTGACTTGATCATCTTGGCTCCTTTTCGGTATTTGGGTCGGTATTTGGCCTGGTATTCGGCGGCGCCCCTTACGGGACGGCATTGCGTCAGTAGCTTATGTCTCCCATAGTGAGTGTTGTAGCGAAGCCTGTAAAGTCAAGGGCAGGCTATTGATCATCCTCCGACTGTGCCTATACTCGGAGAACCAGACACTCAAGAGGCCGGACAATGAAAGCATTTTTCCATCCCGCGCAGGACCAGCACATTCCACAGACTTACTTTACCCGGGGCCAGATGCGTCAACCCCAGGAAGTGCCTGATCGTACCGGGCAGATGCTGGATGGCCTGAAGGAGATGGGCGTTTCAGTGCTTCAGCCGGCGGATCAGGGCGCCGGCCCAATCTCGAAGGTTCACGATCTGGGTTACCTGCGCTTTCTGGAATCCGCCCATCGTCGCTGGAAACAGATGGATGACTGGGGTGACGAGGTCATCTCCAATATATTCGTCCGCGCTCCCAATCACCTGACCGGCATTCTCGCCGAGGCCGCCCGTTACCAGGCCGATGGCAGTTGCCCGATTGGCGAGCATACCTGGCATGCCGCCTACTGGTCCGCCCAAAGTGCCCTCGGTGCCGCCGATGCGCTGATTGCGGGTGACCGGACCTCTTACGCCGTGTGTCGCCCACCCGGCCATCACGCGCGGAGAGATGCCGCAGGCGGCTTCTGCTACCTGAACAATGCCGCCATTGCCGCGGAGCACATGAAAACCCGGTTCCCGAAAATTGTGATTCTCGACACCGACATGCACCACGGCCAGGGCATTCAGGAGATCTTCTACGACCGCAGCGACGTGCTCTATATCTCGATCCATGGCGACCCCACCAACTTCTATCCGGTAGTCACCGGCTTCGAAACCGAACGGGGAGAAGGCGAAGGTTTCGGTTACAACATCAATATGCCAATGCCCCACGGTTCATCCGAGGACGATTTCTTTGCGAAGTTGGACGAAGCCCTGGCCGCCATCAAGCTGTTCCAGCCGGATGCCCTGATCCTCGCCCTCGGCTTTGATATCTACAAGGACGACCCCCAGGCCAAGGTATCTGTGTCTTCAGAAGGCTTCTGCAAGCTCAGCACCCACGTGCGAAAGCTGGGGCTACCGACGCTGGTGGTTCAGGAAGGGGGCTATGATCTGGACACGCTCAGTGACAATGTCCGGCAGTTCTTCAAAGGCCTGGAGGGCTGACTTTCAGGCGGCGGGCGCGTAAACCTTCACGTTTTCGTGCCCTTCGGCTTTCAGGTGCCCCGCGTGCATGCGGCTCATGGTGCCACGATCACAGTACAGCAGATACTGCCGATTCCCCGGCAGGTCCGCCATCTGCCGGTTAAGTTCGTAGAATGGAATCCGCAGGATTTCATTGCTGGTCAACTCCAGCGGTGCCTGCTCCCCCTCTGAGGGATGGCGCACGTCGATAATCACGTCATCCACCGCTGGCGTCTGCACCAGTTCCACCTTCTCCGGCGTAACCGTCGTTTCCAGCAACCGGTCTACCGGGGTTTCCTCCCGGGCGTCAATGGCGCTCGCCAGAACGGCTGCGTCCATCCGGGCTTCATCTTCTTCCACCCGATGCAGTTTGGCACGGGTTGCCGGCTTCCGGGAGATCACGCCACAGTATTCCGGCATGGTGCGGGCGTAAGATTCGGTGCCAATTTCCCGGGCGATCCGGATGATGGATTCCTTATCCATGGACACCAGCGGGCGCAGGACCACTTCATCAGTGGCACGGTCCACTACATTCAGGTTGCTCAGGGTCTGGCTGGACACCTGGGCCACGGCATCGCCGGTCACCAGGCCAATGGCATTGTTCTTCCGGGCAATCTCGGCTGCGGCCACCAGCATCTGCCGCTTCAGTACCACACCCCAGTGTCGGTGGCTGACCGAACGCATGATCTCGGCCACCACTCCCTCGAACGGCACGGCGATAAACTTGGCGCTGTGGGAGGCGCCGTAACGGTCCCAGAGGTAATGCACCACCTGGCGCACGCCAACTTCGTGGGCGGCGCCACCCAGGCTGAAAAACAGAAAGTGACTGCGAAGCCCCCGCCGCATCATCAGGTAGGCCGCAACCGAGGAGTCGTAACCACCAGACATCAGGGTCAGAACGTTCTCGACGCTGCCCATCGGATAGCCACCCAGGCCCCGGTGCCTGCGGTGGGCAATATGGAACTGATCGCCCTGAACTTCGATGCGCACCTCAACCTGGGGTGACTTCAGATCAACTCCGGTGGCGCCGGATGCCTGCATCAGTGCAGCGCCGACCGTCCGCTCCAGATCAATGGAGCGGAAGCTGTGCTCGCCATGGCGGCGGGCCCTGACTGCGAAGGTCTTGCCATTCAAGCGCTCGGAGAAGGCCTCAACGGCCTTTTCGGCAACATCCTCAAGGCTGACAAGTGGAAACGCCGCGATTTCCTGGATGGTAGAGATGCCCGGAATGCGCAGAAGCGCTTCAACGACCGGGCCGGACAGGCGGCGGCCATCCGGCACCTCCACATCCACCCGGTCCCAGCGGCCTTCAACCCGGATTTCCGGATCCACCCGGACAAGGAGCCTGCGTATGTTCTGCCCCAGATGACGCATCTGTTGGCGGCGGACGGGCTTGCTTTTGATGGCGACTTCCGGGGCGGGACGAATCAACAGTTTCATAAATCAGAATTTTGTCGGGTGGCGTATGAAAGGGAAAGCGCTTAGTGTACCGTTTTGACTCCGTGCCTCAAAATCCGGCATTGCCGCAACATTCAGGAGCTTCACCGTTAATGCAGGAAATGACCATCAATGCCCTGGTCTCCCCCGAGGGCAGCCTTGAAATTCTTTCCAACCACGAGGTCAACCGACTCAAGGACCGCAGCGAAGGCGGCCTGTATCGCTTGTTCCGCCAGTGCGCACTGGCGGTTCTGAACACCGGCATACAAACGGATGACTGCAAGGCGCTGATGGAATCCCGTGGGGATTTCGATGTCCGGCTGGTACCGCAACCACGTGGCCTGAAGCTTGAGCTGATCAATGCCCCCTGCCACGCCTTTGTCGACGGCCAGATGCTCAGGGCAATCCGGGAGCATCTGTTTTCGGTGCTCAGGGATATTGTCTATTCGCATTCGATCCCCCAGTCCGCCGCCGGTTTTCGCCGGGACGACCCAGAGGACATCACCAATTACGTATTCCACATCCTGCGCAACGCCCGTGTCATGCAGGCGGGGCGGCAGCCGGATCTTGTCGTTTGCTGGGGCGGCCACTCCATCGGCCACGCGGAATACCAGTACAGCAAGGAAGTGGGCCATCAGTTGGGCCTGAGAGCCCTGAGCATCTGCACCGGTTGCGGGCCAGGCGCCATGAAGGGCCCGATGAAGGGCGCCACCATCGGCCACGCCAAGCAGCGGGTAAAAAACGGCCGCTATATTGGCATTACCGAGCCCGGTATCATTGGCGCGGAGGCGCCGAATCCCATCGTCAATGAGCTGGTGATCATGCCGGATATCGAAAAACGCCTGGAGGCGTTCGTCCGCTGCGGCCATGGGGTGATTGTGTTCCCGGGCGGTGTCGGCACCGCCGAGGAAATTCTCTACCTGCTGGGTATTCTGCTGCACCCGGACAACGCCGACCTGCCCTTCCCGGTGGTGTTTACCGGCGAGAAGGAGAATGCCGAGTATTTCGAGATGATCGACAAGTTCATCCGCAACGCCCTGGGCGATGAAGCGGCGAGCAAGTATGAAATCATCATCGACGATCCGGTGCGTGTGGCGCAAACCATGAAAAAAGGCATGAAGGAGGTGGAAACCTTCCGTCGCGCCATGCAGGACGCCTATTATTTCAACTGGATGCTGAAGATCGATCCGGTGTTCCAGTTACCCTTCGAGCCGAATCACGACAACATGCGCGCTCTTGAGCTGCACCGGGACCAACCGGCACATCTGATTGCCGCCAATCTGCGCAAGGCCTTCAGCGGCATTGTCGCCGGGAACGTCAAGGAGGGAGGAATACGTCAGGTTCAGGAGAAGGGGCCGTTCGAAATTGCCGGCGACCCGAACCTGATCAAGCCGCTTGAAGCAATGCTGGAACAGTTCGTGGCGCAAAACCGGATGAAGTTGCCGGGCTCTTCGGCCTATCGACCCAGCTACCGGATTGTCAGCGGGGCGGCCTGAGCCACACCGCTGATGCGGCAGATGGCTTACTTGCCGCCGTCTGCCGGCAGGCTGGCATAGTATGCCGCCAGGTTTGCGATGTCAGTGTCGCTCAGGGCCGCAGCCTGGCCCTGCATGATGGCCGCCTGGCCACCGGAGCGTTCCTTGTTCTTGTAGGCCTTCAGTGCCGATACAAGGTATTGCTCGTTCTGGCCCGCCAGGTTCGGATAGGTGGGGATCTGTGCCAGACCGTTCTGGCCGTGACACGCAGCACAGACTGCTGCCTTGGCCTTGCCTGCCGCGGCGTCTGCCGCAGAAACTACAGCAGGAACTGCAGCGCTGAACGCAAAGATTCCCGCAATAGCGTAGTGTTTCAGATTCATTGGGATTAACCTCTTCTCATCGTTTTTCATCATCGTTTTCAGATTTTTCGACCGGCACCTTGAACAGGACGGCAAACTGACTAGCATTTATAGCACAGAGCCCCGGAACGTCAAATGCGATAGGTCAAGGGCCTTCCTCCGACGTTGGTCCTCTTTAACTGCCCTGGCTATCGAGGTGACAGTACGACTGATTCCGTGCCAACGATTATTTTCTTTTTCCGGAGATACCCTCGATGTCTGTAGAGGCCCAGGAACTTGCCTGTCGCGAAGGTCACATAGGCCTGCTGACACTGAATTCACCCGGCACTCTCAATGCGCTTTCCGACCGCATGATCGAACAGGCCCAGAGCACCCTGGACCGCTGGGCCAGGGACAACCGGATCTGCCTTGTTGTCCTGCAGGGCGCCGGTGACCGGGCGTTTTGTGCCGGCGGCGATATCCGGCAACTCTACGCTGCCATCATTGACCCCGCTGATCCCGAAAAGCCGGCCCGCTTCTTTGCCCGCGAATACCGGCTGGATTACAGCGTTCACCGTTTCCCGAAACCGGTGGTTGGCATTGCCCAGGGCGTGGTTATGGGAGGCGGCCTTGGCCTGTTTTCCGGCTGCCGTTATCGCCTGGTGACTCCGGACATTACGCTGGCCATGCCGGAAATCGCCATTGGCCTGTTCCCGGACGTGGGCGCCAGCTGGTTCCTGAACCGGCTTCCCGGACGCCTTGGCCTGTTCATGGGATTGACCGGCGCTCGCCTGAATGCCACGGACACCCTCCGTGTAGGCCTCGCCGATCTGGCAATCCTGCCGGAAGACCGTGACACCCTGCTGGCGCGGTTACAGGAAGAACGTTGGTCCGGCAAGGCCGCCGCCGATGACAACCGTTTGTTCCGGCTGCTCAACCGGATCCAGTCTCCCGACTACCGGGCACTGCCAGCCGGCCAGCTGGAGCAGCACGAGCAATACATCGCCCGGCTGAGTTCCGGCGACGAACTGCCGGAGATCGTCGATCAACTCTTGTCGGCAAAGGTCGGCAGCCAGTGGTGGAATACCTGCGTGAACACCCTCAGGACTGGCTGCCCGGTATCGGCATGGCTGGTGTGGACACAGTTGAAGAAGGCCCAGCAGATGTCACTCAGGGATATTTTCCGGATGGAACTGGCGATGGCATCGGAATGCACCCGCAGACCTGACCTGAAGGAGGGCATCCGGGCCCTGGCCATCGACAAGGACCGCAACCCGCGGTGGTCCTGCGAGCGGATTGCCGATGTGCCCGAGGAGGTGGTTGCGGCCCACTTCGTGCCGGAATGGAACGATGAAACCGATCCGATGAGGCTGGAATAGCCATGCCAGACATCGGCTAGAGCGCAGCGCCCGCCTGCACCAGCAGCATCTCCAGATCCCGGTTGTTGGTAGCGCGGGCAATGTCCAGCGCCGTCTTGCCGCTGTCAGCCCGGTAATTCACATCGGCACCGGCGGCCACCAGCATTTCAGCCGTCAGCAAATCGCCCCTGGCGACAATCTTCATGAGCAGGGATTCTCCGCTCTGGCTGACATTGACATTGGCACCAGCCGACAGCAATACCCTGACCACAGACAGATGCCCGTTCTCAGCGGCGCGCATCACCGGGGTATAGCCCTCATGATCGCTGGTGTTCACATCAGCACCGGCCGACAGCAACAACTGTACACGTCTTTTTTCGCCATTACCGGCGGCTGAAACCAGAAGTATATCGGCCTCGGCCAAGGCCTGCGGGGTGAGATTTACCGGCTGGCTTTGGGAGGCGCAGGCAGATAAGAAGCTGAGCAGTGTGAGCAAAATCAGCAAAGAACGGGGAGAGCCGGTTCCCTTGGCCATAACAAACAATCTCTGTGGAAGGATAGGTGCGCCTATTCTGGTCAGCCAAGGCCGGGAATTAAATCGAGCGGTTCACAACTCCGGCCCCTTCTCAAGGAGATCGTCAAAAAGATCGCGAAGCAGTTGCCGCAAACGGTCTTCACCATCCTTTTGCCCCCGGCAAAGTTTCTCAGCCTGAAGTGAGGACCATGACCGGCCCTGAAGCACCGCCCGACACCACAAGGCCAGTGACTCCTGATCTGCCAGCCACGCCATGACCCCCGGTGTCCGGCTCAGTGTCCGCAACACCGGGACGGTCATCTGGAATCCGCGATGACCGTTGGCGAAATTGTGCAGATCCCGCAGGTCGTCGTTATCGGGCTCCGGCCCCGATGGCAGATCGGCGGTGATGCCGGCGAGTAACCGCGGCCCAAGCGCCGGCCAGTTGGCCGGCAACAGCGTCAGCCAGTGCGCTCCCAGCCGCTGACGGATACGCTCCGCCAATTCCGAGCCTGCCGGACTGATACCCCGAATCATCTGCAACGGGTATTCACCGCTTGACGCCTCCTGCTGCAGGCCCGCCCGCACCACCTGTAAGCCACAACTCTGCCAGAAGGCCAGCAGATCGCTGCTGCCGCCAAAGCTGGTGCCGAGATAATCCAGTCCCTGCTCGCTGGCAAAAGCCTTTGCTGCCTCAACCAGACGGCTCCCGATACCCAGCCGCCTCGACTCGTCCGATACCGCGATGCGGACCACCCGGAGACACCTCAGGGAGGCTGCTTCCGGATAACCGCTGTGGCTGGCCAGTGACTGGGGCAACAGATGGCCGCGGATACGACGGGTACCGAGACTGACCTGTTCCGCCAGTGCCGGCTCAAGCCCGCCTTCCAGCGCGCACCAGAGCACGCCCACCGTCTGGTCGCCGAACCGCGCCCGCCAGCTTCGGGCCGCCGGATCGTCCAGCCATTGCCGAAGATCGGCAGGGGCAGTCCGATAATGGGCATCCACCAGCAGGCCGAAGGCGTCGGACAGCTCCGGATCCGGTGCCTCGGCCGGCTGCCACGGCTGAATGATCAGTTCATCCGAACTGGCAGCAGGACCTGAGGATTTACCATCACCGTCCGCCGCAAGCATGAACAATTCCGAGACCAGGGCTTCCAGCGGATCACCCTGGGCCCAGCGCACCGGCTCGGTCAGGCCAAGGGCTTGCCAGTGGGGCGTTGACTTCTCCAGCACCTGACGGAAACGTATGGAAAACCCCCTTCCCGCGCCCTCATAGCCGTGAACCGTGGTGGAAAACGCCACCCGGGGCCAGCCCAGGAGAACCGCCTTGAGCAGGGGTGCGGGAAGGGCGGCGGCCTCATCCACCATGACCACCTCAGCCTCCGGGCGCGAGGCCAGCAGTTCCCGAATCGGGAGGTACCTGAGGCGTCCTCCGTCGCGAGTCGTCAGTGCCCCGGACCTGGCACTGGCCAGTTGCCCCCCCAGTGACTCGCGGGCATGTCGGAACAGGGCTTCCACGCTCTGTTCCGAGGGCGCAGAAATCAGGATGTCCTGCCTGCCCTGTTGCAGCAATTGCGCTGCTGCCATGCCCAGGGCCGCGGATTTACCCCGGCCCCGGTCCGCGGTCACGACCACTGGCCGGCGTCGGCGGCCGAGGCCAAAGCGAACCAGACGCCGGACCAGGTGTTCCTGATCGGGCGTGGTTTTAATGGTAAAGGCGGTCTCCGGAATGGTTAGAGGGGGTAAAAGCGAGGAGGGCGCGCTGTCCGGCGTTATTCGGATCGCCGCCTCGTGATTCCTCAGAATTCTGGCCATGCGGGCAGCAAAGATGTGCCCGCCCTCATGGTCCAGGCCGGTTCTGGAATAATCCGGATCTGCAAAATGGCGCCACTGCTCGAGGGGCGGCATCAGCCAAAACAGCAAACCACCAGCGGTAAGTGCTCCCGAAAGCGCGGCGAAGGCATCCGGCGGATTGCCCTGCCAGCCGTCCCAGACAATCACCGGGAGTTCACCGCCAAGCCATTTCCGGGCCGCTGATGGTGCAAGCCGGGTCAGGCGATTGTCGGGCGTGTCCGCAGCCGGACCGGTCCAGACGCCGGCCTGGAAGTCCAGGCCTGGCAGCAAGCCGGCCAGCCACCGGATCGCGGCATCACGGGTGCCTTCCAGCAAAACAAGCCGGCGTTCGCCGCGGGCAGCGAGGCTTTGCTGGAGGTTGCGCCAGGCTTTTGTGCACGGCGCGGTGTTGATGCCGGTATGGCTCATCAGCTGAGGTCAGTGCCCTGGGCCTTGAGGTCGTCGAGGGCGCACTTTTCCAGGGCGGCCTGGTGGGTGGCCCGCAGGCGCACTCTTGGTGCACAGCCGGCATCAAAGGCTTCCTGCCAGCGGGCGGCGCAAAGGCACCAGCTGTCTCCGGCTTTAAGGCCTTCGAAGCCGAATTCGGGTCTGGGGGTGCTGAGGTCGTTGCCCTGGGCTTTGGAGAATTCGAGGAATTCGTCGGTGACTACGGCGCAGACGGCGTGGAGGCCAAAGTCATCGGGGCCTACGTTGCAACAGCCATCACGGTAGAAGCCGGTGATCGGGTCTTTGCCGCAGGTTTCCAGTTTTTCGCCTAGTACGTTTATGGATTCTGACATTTGCATCTTTATCTGGGCCTTCTAACTTTGGAGTTAGCGGGACATTGGGGGCAGCCAGTTGGTGAGGGGCCTTCCAAAACACGCTCCTTGCGGCACATCCCTGTGGCGCTTGGGCTCCGCCATCCATGGCTCCGCACAGTTTTGGAAGGCCCCTCACCAACTGGCTGTCATACCTGGGAGTTAACGTCCTCACACCTCGAACTTTGTCAATTATGCGATAGCGGTATCCGCTCTACCAGCAGCCCGTTACAATACCGGCCATGCCGACCGAATCCCAAATCCCTGATACCCCCAACCTTCCGGATTATCTCACCGATGAGCAGCGGGCGATTATTACTGCCGGCTATGAACATGCGGTGATCACCGCCGTGGCCGGGAGCGGCAAGACGTCGACGCTGGCGTGGCGGATACGGTATCTGCTTGAACAGGGGCATGACCCGGACCGGATGCTGGTGTTGATGTTCAATCGCAGTGCCCGGGTGGATTTCGAGCGGAAGTTGCAGGAGGTGGGCTGCCAGAGCGGTCTTACGTTGCCGGAGATCCGGACCTATCACGCCATGGGGCTGCGTTTGTACAGGCGGTTTGTCCGGGAGGGGTACCTGCCGGGGTTTTCGGAGAAGATCCTGACGGATCAGGAGATCAGTTTTCAGGCTTGGCAGCTGACGCGGCGGCTGGCGCCGGAGGATCTGGCGGACGAGATCCGGCGGAGCAAGAAGGATTTTGTGGAGACGGCGACGGGCTTTATTGACCTGGTGAAGACGACGCTGTCGCCGGCGGAGGTTGTGTTTGAGGAGTTGGGGTATTCGGACAAGCACCGGTATCTGATTGATCTGTTCCACAGTTTTGAGCAGTGGCGTAAAGGCCAGGGGCGGATCAGTTATGCGGATATGCTGTATGAGCCGGTGATGGCGATTCATCAGAACCCGCCATTGCAGCGGCTGGTAGGCAACAAGATGGATCTGATTCTGGTGGATGAGTACCAGGACACCAATGAGATCCAGCATCTGTTGCTGAGGTACGTGGCCGGCGACCGGGCCAGGGTAACGGTGGTAGGGGACCCGGACCAGACGATTTACGAGTTTCGGGGCGCGAAGCCGGAGTTTATTCTCAAGCGCTTCAGCGATGAGTTCGAAAGCGCGCTGGAGCAGACACTCAGTTACACCTTCCGCTACGGCCACCGGGTAGCCCTGCTGGCGAATCATCTGATCTGTCATAACACCGGGCGCAAGGATGTACTGTGCCATTCCCACCCGTCCACGCCGCAAACGGAGATTACCCTGCACCGGGCGGAGAGTGATGCCGATACGGTGTTGCAGATTCTGCAAAACCAGACAGAGCCGGCCCTGGCCGGCACCGCCATTCTGTTCCGGGTGTGGAGCCAGAGTGTGCCGATTGAGCTCAAGCTGCTGGCCCAGCGGATTCCCTACCGGATTGATGCCGGCAAGGGCGCGCTGTTCAGCCGGGAGGTGCAGGCCATCACTGCGCTGTTGATGGTGGTGACCGGGAAGCTCGGAAAGCTGCCGGAGGAAGACCGACTGGAGCAGGCCCGGCAGTTGTTACGCTTTCCGCACGTTGGGTTGAAAGAACCGGAGCTGGAGCAACTGGCGCGGTTTCTTTCGAGCTCTTCCAGCGGCTGGCACGAGCGGTTGCTGGCGATGGATTTTGATGCCCTGGCGCCGATGGCGGCGCGCAAGCTGCGAAAACTGGGGGAGCTGCTGGCACAGCTCCGTGGTTACTCGGGTCCTGTGGCGGGGCTGATCAGCACTTACGCCGAGCATACAGACCTCTACGAAGGCATACGAAGCCTGGCGTTAACCTATGAGAGCGCTGAGGAGCGGATTGATACCATACAGGGGTTCCAGCAGTATCTGAAAAGCCTGGACGTTACCGCCGAAGGCGCCCTGGACCACATGAAAACCCTGAGGCAGCAGGCCGGCGAAAAACAGCAGGGGGGCGTTCTGCTGTCCACCATTCACCGCACCAAGGGGCTGGAATGGCCGACGGTGATTATCCCCGGTCTGCGGGAGAAGTACCTGCCCTACAGCCCGCGCCCCCAAGACGATGCCCGGAACTTTCTGGAGAGTGAGCGGCGGCTTCTGTATGTGGCCATGACCCGCACCCGCCAGCAGCTTCATCTGATCACCCGGCCTGCCAGCACGCAACCGTACCTGGATGGCGATCAGGGCCCCAGCCGGTTTGTGGAAGAATGCTGTTTTGAGCTGGCCAGGGAATTCGGGCGATGGCTGGATGAACGGAACCCGGCCGAAACCTCCAGTATCCGGCTGACCTCGCCCCTGACGCCGGTCAGCCAACGCTATGCCAACGGGGAAAGCGTCACCCTTGAGGGCCTGGCGGCAAAATCGGCGAGTTCGACGAAACCTCCCTGGCATCGGCTGCGCCTCAACCATGCGGTTTTTGGTTCCGGCTCGGTGATTGCGGAGGATGAAAGCTCGTTCGAAGTGCATTTCGACAACGGCGAAATACTCAATTTCAGCAAGAAGAGCGCACATCTTTATTTCACGGCTCTGGCCTGAAACGACTTCTGGCACGTAAAGGTCAACCGGGTACAATTGCGGACGTAATAATCCGTATCATTTTTTGTCTTTTTTGGCCTACTGGCCTAAATTCCGGGTATACAAGCACTTTTCATAACAAAGTGCGGTACCACAACGACAATGAACAGGAGGTTCTGCATGAACGTCATGCGTCCGATTTCCGCGGCTGTCCTGGCCGCCACTCTGGCAACTCCGGCCCTGGCCGAACGTCAGGAAACCATCTATATCAACCCGTTTGCTGGCTTCCAGCTGTTTGATGACAAGCGTGATCTGAGCGAAACCGGCACCTTTGGGGTGGGCCTGGAATACCGTTTCCGCCCCCACTGGTCCGTGGAAGCGCTCTACTCCCGGGCCGACGCGGACCGCAAGTATGTGCCCGGCCAGTCCGAGTTTGATGAAGTTCGGGTCGATGGCACCTATTACTTTGCAGGTCCGGACGAAGTCTGGAACCCGTATGTGTCCCTCGGTGCCGGCTATGCAGATTTCGGCTCTGACTCAAGTGGCGTACGAACAGCCGGCAGCAATCACGATGAAACCCGGGTCAACGTGGGTACCGGTTTCCGCTACAACGTCAGTGACGCGGTTTCTTTGCGTGGAGACCTCCGAGAGTTCCACGGCATTGACGAAAGCACCTTCGACACCCAGGTTTCCCTGGGCATCAGTTATGCCTTCACCCGCACCGTGGCCCAGGCCGCTCCGGCGCCCACCCGCCCGGCGGATGCAGACGGTGACGGTGTACCCGATTCCCAGGATCGGTGCCCGGGCACGCCCTCAGGAGCGACCGTTGACAACAGTGGCTGCGAACCGGATTCGGATCGCGACGGCGTTGCGGACAGCCGCGACCAATGCCCTGACACGCCGCGCGGTGCTGAAGTAAACAGCCGCGGTTGTGAACTGGACAGCGACAACGATGGCGTCGTTAACAGCCAGGATCAGTGCCCGAACACCGCTGCAGGCGCGGATGTGGATGCCGCCGGCTGTGAAGGGGTCACTGAAACCATCCAGACCTTCACCATCCAGGTGAATTTCCCGACCAACAGCTCTGTGATCGGCAACGCCTATGATGATGAGATCCGCCGTGTCGCAGACTTCATGCGGGAAAACCCGGAAACCGTCGTGGAGATTGCCGGCCATTCCGACAGCCGCGGTGACGCCAACTATAACCAGTTCCTGTCCCAGCGCCGCGCCGAAGCAGTTGCCGGTCGCCTGACCGGGCCCCTGGGTGTTGATCCGTCCCGCGTGAACGCCGTGGGTTACGGTGAAGCCCAGCCGGTCGCCTCCAATAACACAGCCGGCGGCCGCGCTGCCAACCGCCGCGTGGAAGCGCGCATTCAGGTTCGCCGTTAAGTACTGGCCGCTATCTGAATAGGCAGGCAAGGCGCTTTCGGGCGCCTTGCCTGTTTCAGGAAACCCTGACGGCATCGATCAGCAGGTTGCGGGGTGTCAAAGAGTCGCTTCTGCCACCATGGCGGCCATTTCCGGATAACGCCGGGTCCAGGCCGGTTCCGGAAAATGTCGGAGCGGCCGCCCGTGCCAGTTGCACCATGGGCTTCGGCGAGCTCTGGCTGGTCAACTCCGACCTGCTGACCGGCCTTCCCATGAAGGTGGCCTACCCCTCCCTGAACCTCGCCCAGTCGGTGATGCTCTATGCCTGGGAAATGTCAGGGCTTTCCGGGGCTTCTGATGTCCAGCACGAACACGCCGAAGAAAGCCGTCTCGGTGCGCTCAGGAGCCGACTTGAGTCGTTACTGCCTGAGCTGGACACACCGCCTGAGGGAAAGCTGTTCCAGTGGGCTTTCGAGCGGCTGCCGTTGCTGTCAGATCGGGATATCGGGTTTGTTCATACAATGTGTTCGAACATTGAGCGCGCTCTGCATCCGAGAAAGAGCCAGACGGATAAGCCCTTCCGGGATACGCTGTGAATACGTCCATGTACGCTCGACGAAAACATCCATGTTTTCGACGATCCCGGGAGGGCTTATCCGTCCGGCTCCCGGCCTCTTGCGCGCACCGATTTACGGAAACTACTCCTGGAATCTTCCCGGGCGGAAAGCATCCAGGCAGATGATAGGTTCCTCGCCTTCTATTACCCGGGCAATGACGTCAGCACTGCCCGCAGACAGGGTCCAGCCGAACGTGCCGTGGCCGGTGTTGAGGTAAAGGTTGTCTCGGGGACCCCGCCCGATTATCGCTGGGCCATCCGGCGTCATCGGGCGGAAACCGGTCCAGGCTTCCGCCTCGTCGAGATTTGCACAACCGGGAAACCGTGACTCCACAGATTTCCGGATCGTTGCCAGTCGAACCTCGGGAATATCCCGATTGAAGTCCGCCAGCTCGACAAAACCGGTGGCCCGCAAACGATTGCCCAAACGGGTGGAAACAACTTTGTAATTGTCGTCATGGATGGTGGAAGCCGGACCTCGCTCCGAATTTTTCATCGCGACAGTGAGGCTGTAACCCTTGACCGGATAGATGGGCAGTTCCAGCCCGAGTGGCCGGAGCAGATGGCTGGACCAGCATCCGGCGCTAATCACAAAAGCGTCAGCTTCCAGGGCCTCCATAACGCCATCGACAGGCCTCACAGTGATAGCACTTACCTTGTGCTCATCGGCAATCAGTTTTTCAGCGTCCACGTTGTAGCGAACCACCACGCCATGTTCCTCACAGGCTTTCGCCAGCTCCCGGGAGAATTGGTGACAGTCGCCGGTGCCATCGGTGTCGTAGCTCAGGGCGCCGTAGAGGGGGCCATTACCGAGCATGCCGGGTTCCGCTTCACGGACCTGCTCGGGAGTGAGCAAACGGGATGGGATGCCCAACTCGTTCAGCAAATCGTGGGTGGCCCGGTAGCCTTCCAGTGCCTCCGGCGTACTGGCCAGGTGCAGCAGGCCCTGGTGGGCGCCATCGAACGCCAGACCGAGCTCCTTCTCCAGTGTCAGAAAACGTTCCCGGCTGTGGATACCGAGACGTAACATGGCGCGCCGGTTCAGCCCGAACAGCCCCGGTGACCAGGCGTAACGAAGGGTGGCGAACATGAATCTGAGTGTTTCCACAGAAGGTGGCACCCGCAGTTTCAGGGGGCCATCCTGCTTGAATAGCCAGGGCAGCGCCTTGAATACCATGGCCGGATCTGCCCAGGGGTAGACCACACCGTAGGAACGCTGGGCCGCGTTGCCCTTGCTGGTTTCGTTTCCCGCAATGCTGTGACGCTCCAGTACCGTAACCTTGTGACCCCGGCGATTCAGCTCATAAGCGGTGGTCATTCCCACCACGCCACCACCGACAACAACAATGTGCATGTGCCTCTCCGTCTTGTTTTACTTCACGCCGTTTTTGGCCAACAGGCGGCGGTATTCGTTCAGCGCGGCTGCAAAGACGGCGCGGGAAGGCCCTCGCCATCATCCAATAGCGTCGGGTAATCCCGGAACCTGGGTTTGTTTGCGTCAAAAAGAAAGGAACTGGCCAACGCCGATAACGTCATCAAGATACTCCGTGGAACTCCCTATGAATCAACTACAGGTCGACAATCGTATAAACTGGTAAACTTGCATGACCTAATTCTCAGAATAGCAGCCTTAACACCGGTTGCGATGGAGTGTAGTACCCGGTAATGAGTAAAAAACGTCGCGAGATTCCCGTATTCGATCACCCGATCATCGAGACCCACTGCCACCTGGATTACCTCAGGGAACGCCCCCTGGAGGAGACCCTGGAGCAGGTGCAACAGGTCAACATCGAGAAAGTAATCACCATTGCCGTGTCCCCGGACAACCTTGCCCGGGTCCGTGAGCTCAGCCAGATTGCACCCTGGGTGTACGGCACGCAAGGGATTCACCCTCACAATGCCGAAAGTTATTGCGATGGGGTGGAAGCTGAAATGCGCGCCCACGCCGGTGACGACAAAATCGTGGCGGTAGGCGAAATCGGGCTGGATTACTTCTATGACAACGCCGACCGGGAGGTTCAGCGCCAGGTGTTCCGGCGCCAGCTTCAGATTGCCTGCGATACCGACCGGCCTGTGGTTATCCACAGCCGGGAGGCAGACGAGGACACCATCGCCATCCTCAGTGAGTTCGAGGCCAGTCTCAGGCGCCGTGGCGTGATTCACAGCTTTACCTCCGGTCCGGGCCTGGCACGCTACTCGCTGGATCAGGGCTGGTGCCTCGGTTTTAACGGCATCACCACCTTCAACAAGGCGGAAAACGTGCGAGACATTGTCCGCATGGCGCCCCTGGACCAGATCCTGCTGGAAACCGACGCACCGTTCCTCACCCCGGTCCCATACCGTGGCAAGGAAAACGCCCCTTTTTACCTGCCGTTTGTCGCGGAAAAGATTGCCTTGGTTAAAGGTCTTCCCCTGGAGGAGGTGATCGCACGGACCTATCAGAACAGCCTGCGGACGTTTTTCCCCGGACAATGATCAAGCGCATTCCTATCTCGGCACTGAAGGTCGGCATGTACATCACCGACCTGAACAACGACTGGATTCCTCATAACACCCAGCGCAAGCGCGGCGTGATCAAAAAGGAGGAAACCATCGAGAAAATCCGCCGGATGGGGGTACAGTCTGTCTATATCGACGCCTCCAAAGGTGCCGATACCCAGGACTCCGAAACCGCCTCCGAAGTGGATCGCCGAAACGAATCCGCCCTCCAGCGTGCGGGCGAGCAGGCGCCAGGCCTGCGCCCGCATGTTCCGCTTACTGAAGAAATTGTGATTGCCCAGAAAATTCACAGCCAGGCCCAGGGGCTGGTGGGCGACTTCATGAACAACGTCAAGATGAGCGCCGCCATCGACATTGCCCCGATCCACCAGCTGGCGGATGAACTCCAGCGTTCGGTTTTTCGGAATGCCAACGCCCTGAGCTGTCTCGGTCGCATCCGGGAGAAAGACAATTATCTGCTGGAACACTCGGTCAATCTGAGTGTTCTGATGTCTTTGTTCGGAAATTACCGTGGCCTGCCAGCCGACGTTCTGCATCAGACCATTGTCGGAGCGCTGCTCCACGATCTGGGCAAGACCCTCACGCCCGATGAGATACTGCATAAACCCGGGCGCCTGACCCCTGAAGAATTCGAGGTCATGAAACTGCACGCACGGCATTCCCGGGATATTCTCGCCGCCACCGAGGGCATTGGCGAGCTGACCGTGATCACTGCCGCCCAGCATCATGAGCGACTCGATGGGAGCGGGTATCCGGAAGGCCTCAGGGGTGAGGATATTTCCGAATACGGCCGCATGGTTGCCATCACTGATGTCTATGACGCCATTACTGCTGACCGGGTCTACCACCAGGGAATGACTCCGACACAGGGCTTGAAAAAACTACTGGAGTGGAGCGGCGACCACCTGGACCCGGTGCTGGTCAAGCAGTTTATCCGCTGCATCGGCCTTTACCCGGTCGGATCCATGGTCCTTCTGGAGAGTGGGCGGTTGGGTGTGGTGGTGGAAACCAGCGAGGCGGACCAGAGACTGCCGGTGGTCAGAGTGATGTACCAGACCCGGTTCCGGATGCCGATCACGGTGGAAACCATCGACCTGGCCAAACCCGGCACCCAGGACCGCATATTGCGGGCTGTCGATCCTGACGAATATAAAATCGATGTCCGGAAGTTTCTTGCCTGACGACCGACAGAGCCTGTCCGGGGTCTGCTAAGCTCAACGAAATCTCACTTCAAAATTCAAGCATTCGTAAATGATAGCAACTATCTTTCAGATTCTCGGCGGCCTTGCCCTGTTCCTGCTGGCCATGGAAATGATGACCAACGGTCTCAAGAACGCGGCCGGACATCAACTGCGCCACATGCTGGGCCATTGGACCCGGACGCCGCTGAGGGGGTTCGGCGCAGGGGTCCTGATTACTGGCATCGTTCAGTCCTCCAGTGCTGTTGTGGTCGCAACCATCGGTTTTGTGAACGCCGGTTTACTGAACCTGGCGCAATCTCTTGGTGTGGTCTTCGGCGCCAATGTGGGCACCACCATGACCGGCTGGCTGGTCAGCCTGGTGGGGTTTGGCTTCAAGATTGAGGCTTTTGCCATGCCCATGCTGGCGGCAGGCATGGGCATGAAGCTGATCAGCCGTGAGCAGAGAAGCCAGTCTCTGGGGGAATCGCTGGCAGGATTTGCGCTGTTTTTCCTCGGTCTATCAGTCTTGAAGGACTCTCTCGGCCAACTGACCATCGGCCTTGACAGTGAAGACGTACTCGGCCAGGGGCTGGCGCTGCCGCTGTTCGTTCTGTTCGGGTTTCTGGCAACGCTTCTTACCCAGTCTTCCAGCGCTGCCCTGGCCATCATACTCAGTGCCGCAGCCAGCAATCTTCTGTCACTGCAGGATGCCGCCGCAGCGGTCATCGGCGCCAATCTGGGAACCACATCCACGGCCGCTATTGCTGTGCTCAAGGCAACGGCGAGCGCCAGGCGTCTCGCCCTGGGTCACGTCCTCTTCAACCTGGGAACCGGGACCATCGCGATACTGATACTGCCACTGATGCTTTGGCTGATTGCTGCCTTGACCAACTGGCTGGAACTGGACACCAACGCCGCCGTGTCACTGGCGATCTTCCATACGCTTTTCAATCTGCTCGGCGCCGTCATCATGCTGCCGCTACTGCAGCCAGTTGCGAGAATCCTGGGGCGCCTGTTCCGGAGCAGGGAGGAAGACAACGCCCAACCCCGCTTCCTTGACGACACACTGATCAACACCCCTGAACTCGCGGTTGGCGCCGTAGACCAGGAAATGAAACGGCTGATCAGTCTGACCCGCGGACTTTTGCGGGTCTGCCTGGACCGTGAGGACCTGGTACCAGAGCGGATTCACGCCCGGTCAGAGGCGGCACTCGGCCTCAACAGTGCGATTACCGAGTATATTTCCCGATTGCGCGCGGAAAAAATGCTGCCCCAGACGGTCGAAACCCTGACCCTGTCCATTCGAACCTGCCGATATCTTGCCGAAACAACAGAGCTGGCCCCGGCACTCCTGAAACTGCGGCAGGCCGCCAAACTGCCCCAGTTGGCCCCTCTGGCCCGGGAACTGGAAGGCTACAGGGAGTTGCTGCGCAATCTGGTGGCGTCTGAAGAACGCCTGTCAGAAACCTTCGGGGAAACCGAAAAGGTCTACCACCTTCTCAAATCCCGAATGCTTGCCATGATCGTGACACGCGAATTACCTGCAATTGCCGGGGAGCGAACCCTGGACGATCTGAGCTCGGTGCGACGGCTCTCTGACCAGTGGTACAAGTCCCAGGCCTGGCGCCCTTCGTCCGCTCTGCTCAACGGTGATCTTCAGCCAGAGGGGCCTGAAAACCGGACGTAACGGTTACGCCCCTCTGTTTGGCCTGCTACATGGCATGATCCGCCCGGCGCAGAACCACAATCTGCCCTGCACCGCATCAGTTTATCCCAGAGCCAGAAACACCCCCATCAGCACTGGCGACAGAAACGACAGCAGAAAGCCGGAGGCAATGGCCACTGGCACGCAGGCCAGCCATTACCGCCAGCAAGGGTTTCAGGCCGGCGAGAAACAGCCGGCGGTGCCCCGGACTGACCTCACCCTCCGGGCGCTCAACCGCCATCGGCTGCCAGCGGTGGAACAGCCAAAGGCCGCTCATGTTTGCGACAAACAGGACCAGCACCAGTGCCAAAACCTGTGCTGCCATGCCACCAAGCTGCGCCGTCAGGCCAGGGGATCGAACGGGTCGGAATCGGCGTCAGGTCTGCCTGCCTGCTCGTCCCCGGTCGTCCCGATCATTCGCGCCAATCGCTGGGCAGTAACCGACCAGACGGCATAATCGCCAGGGCGGGGCTCATAACCCTTGCCCATCATGGTGCCGGCAACACTGCGCAATACCGATTCGGCACGGGCCTGGGTTTTCCAGGGGCCACGGCGGAACTGGCCGTCGGGGCGACCACGGTCTGGCCCGGCTAAAGCCACCAGACCCCAGAGACCGCTGCCAACAGGGCGGATGTGCAGCTCGATACGATGGCCATCCCTGACCATTACAAGCTCCCTGAGCGCGCCGCGACCGTGAAAATAATGGAGTTTCATGGTGCCGACCGATCAGTGCAGGACATGGCCGGACCGATCCTGGACCAGCACCCAGGGCGCGATAACTACCGCCCACAGTTCGGCATTGCGGTCGTACCAGGCTTGCGCAATGTCAGGCGCAACCTCGCCAACCCGTCCCTCAGTCATCCACTGTTCAAAACAGGCCTTGTTGTCGGCTGCCAGTTCGGTAGCGACCCTCAGCAGATCCAGCTCCGGGGCCACCCTCACCACCTGGCCCCGGGCAAAAAAGGTTTGCAGGTCATGCCAGTGGATGCGGGAGGTCTCGAGATTCAGTTTGGCTTTGAGTTCGTCCCGGGACGGGAAGGATGACATGGTGACCTCTTTCATCAAACGATGGTTCAGACCGGCCAGACTACCGGAAATTGTCTCCTGCCGCATCTGCCAGTATCCCTGCTATCTGGTCCGACAGGGTCATTGGGTCAAAAGGCTTTGGAATCACGCCCACAGCGCCCAGGGCCCGATACTCGTCAATCTCTGACCGCTGGAGCCGTGCCGTCATAAAGATGACCGGCACAGCTGACATTCCCGGTTGCCGCCGGAGTGCCTGCAAGGTTGCAGGACCATCCATACCGGGCATCATCACGTCCAGCAGAACCAGTTCAGGGCCAAAGCCCGGCGCGACTTCAAGCGCCCGGGAACCGGACTCACAGAGCACTGCGGTGAATCCGCCCACATCCTGCAAGGCGATCTCTGCAATGGCCCGAATGTCCGGATCATCTTCCACACACATCACTCGCCGGGGCAAACCCTTGTGCTCAGATTCCACTGCACTACTCCTGTTTGTTGCCTTCGGTTTCCAGCAACTCGGCGATCAGATTATCATCTTCAAGAATCAGCGCTCTCAAGCGACCACCCTGAGGTAAAAGGGACCATGTTATCGGCGGTAGTGGACAGTGACGCCGTTCCGGCCGTTGCGCTTGCGCTGGTATAGCGCCTGGTCGGCCGCTTCCAGAGCGTCATCACCACCGATGAAATCATTTATGGCAGCGATACCGGCACTCAAGGTAACGTTAAAGCGACCCTCCCCGGAAACAAATGAGAGTTCAGAAAAGCTCTCACTGATACCCTGGATAAGGTCAGTTGCCGCCGAAACAGAGCACTGGGGCAAAACCACCAGAAACTCTTCACCACCATAACGGCCAATCATATCGGTTTCCCGCAATCGGTTCCTGAGCAGGTTGGCAAGCGTGCGAATCACGATATCTCCCTGGGAATGACCCCAGGTATCATTGACAACCTTGAAGTGGTCGAGATCAAGCATCACAACACAGGATCTGTGACCGTTCCGACGACACCTGGCCAATTCCCTCTCAACTTCCTGCTTGATAAGCGAATGTTTGAGAAGGCCGGTCAGGCTATCCCGGTTCATAAGTTCGGACAGTTGGCGAGCCCGATAGCAACGAATACACACCGACCGAATGAGATAATCATAAGAGACGGGTTTCATCAGGAACTCGTCTGCGCCTTTCGACAACGCATCCAACTGGTTATCCCGGTCATCCTCAGATGAAAGATAGATGATGGGAAGACTTAGCCAACGCGGTTCGAAGCGGATGAGGCGAGCCAGAGTTACGCCGGAATAGCCACCGACCTGTACGTCCATCAGCACAATATCGGGCTCGAAGGCTGATAGGTGTGAAATCAGATACAGGGGGTCTGACAATGACTGCGTTTCAATGCCGGCCGATTGCAGCACCAGGCAATAATGCTCGGCCAGCTCAACGTCATCCTCAACAATCAACACACGGCCCTGAACGTTGGCACTGAGCTCAATCGCCAGAGACTCAATTCTCTGAGCCAGCTCGGGGATATCCACGGGTTCCGGGAAGAAGGCAAGCGCGCCGCCCCGAGCAACTCGGTAACGATTCTGGAAAGAGTCATCACCGCCAAGGCATATCACTGGCATCTGGCGGAGGGTATTTTTTGTCAGCGACTGACTGCGGGCCGATATAACATCGGAAAGGGCCGAATCCCGGCACAGAATCACGGCAGCGCCCTGTGTTTCTCTGAACTCGTTCCCCAGTGACTTGGGATCACCACCGTTTAGGCGTCTGAAAAGGAAACCATAAGACGCCATTTCCTGGGCGAGTATTGCCAGGCTCTGACTGCCCGTGTCCACAAGCAGGATGCTGACCTGTATACCCTGGCTGCCCTTAAAGGCAGGGCTGCCCTCGTCATAAAAATGTTCAGATTCAATGCCCTGACTCTTTACTTCCAAAAGCTCCGAGAGCGTATCGATGCCATCAGCAAGCCCTTCCGGCACGCCAACACGCTGACCGGTCGTGTCTGGGGCATCATCAAGCCCTTCTGCCTGAACTTTTAACTGTTTCTCCAGAATCTTGGCGGCCTCTCCCAGCTCCGGCAGACCAAATGTTCCCGCGGAACCCGACAGCCGGTGGAGGCTCTGATAACAGTAGATAAGTCCGTCCGCAGAAATCTCGCCATTACGCATTTTTTTCGCCAGGGCCTGGAGGTTCTTAATGTCACCCCGGGCCCGGTCAAGGAACTTCTGTCTTAGCACCGCCAGCTGTGAAGAAACACTGCCTGTCGACCGCAAGGCCACATCCAATCTCCTGCAAGGGTATTTTACCACGCTTGGAAATCCATTATTGTCACTCCAATGAAAACACTTCTGAACCGATCCTGCCACGACTTGAAGGACTAAATTTGAGAAACCCCTCCCCGGCACTCATGGAGGGACAAGTCGGCTGCTATTATCAGAAGGGCGCTCACTTCTGGGTGGAATTGCCCGCCGCCGATAGAGAAAGTCCAGAAAGCGGAGGTAACCATGAAAACGCCTGAATTCCCATCAAACGAAGCTCATCGCCTATCGGCACTGGATGAGCTGCAGTTGCTGGACACACCTCCGGAAGAGCGATTCGACCGACTGACGAGGCTCGCGGCACGCACGTTCAATATTCCAATTGCGCTGGTATCACTGGTTGATCGTGACCGGCAATGGTTCAAGTCAAGACATGGTCTGGAGGCACCGGAAACAGCCCGGGATATTTCCTTTTGCGGCCATGCCATTCTTCGCGAAGAATCCCTGGTTATCGAGAATGCCCTGAATGATGAACGGTTTTCCGGCAATCCCCTGGTAACCGGAGCTCCCAATATCCGGTTCTACGCTGGCGCACCGCTACACGACCGCTATGGTTACCGGGTTGGCACCCTCTGCGTGATCGATAACAAGCCCCGGACCTTTAGCGACGACGACAAGGTCACCTTGCGGGACCTGGCCGATCTGGTTGAGCGCGAATTCGGGTTCGGCGAACTTGGCAATTACTACGATGAACGAGATCGGGCCATGAACCTTTTGACCGAAATCGCTCTGGATGGCGAGGGCGATGCCGGCCAGAAAGCAACTCGCGCACTGGAGGCCGCCTGCGAATATCTGGGAGTTGAGACCGGAATCATCAGCCGGATTACCGGCAACGCCTATACAGTTCAATGGCATTTCACGCGCCTCAAAGGGACTCTTGAAAATGGGGCCACCCTTCCCCTTGAGCGAACCTACTGCTCTTTGATGCTGGTTTCCGGAAAAGTTTTTGCAATCGACAAAATGGGCGGATCCCGATACCAGAATCACGACTGCTATCAGGCATTCGGCCTGGAGAGCTATTTGGCGGCGCCGGTCTGGATTGACGACCGGATTTTCGGAACCGTTAACTTCTCGTCCCGGCACCCACGCAGTCGTCCCTTCACAGCAACCGAAAAGATGTTCGTCACACTACTGGCAAGGTGGGTTGCGGATATCATATATCAGCAGGAACATACGGAAACCCTGAACAAGCTGACGAATCAGATTCCCGGAATGTTGTATCAGTACCGGCTGTGGCCTGACGGCCATAGCGCTTTTCCGTATACGAGTCCTGGCATTCAGACTATTTACGGGATTACTGCCGAGGACGCCGCCAAAGACGCTTCACCAGCTTTCGCACGCATCCATTCCGATGACGTTGCCGACGTCGCCGAATCCATCCGGGTTTCCGCCACAACTCTTGAAACATGGCAATACAAGTACCGTGTCCGCTGGCAGGACGATGCCTGGCATTGGGTGGAAGGCTATGCCAACCCAGAGGCGCTGCCCGACGGCAGCATACTCTGGCATGGCTATATTGCCGATATTCATGATCGTCAGATGGTTGATGAAATGAAGAATCAGTTCATTTCCACGGTGAGCCATGAATTAAGGACACCGCTGACCTCGATTGCCGGCTCCCTTGATCTGATATTGGGCGGAACCACAGGAAAATTAACGGAAAAAACAATCAGAATGCTGAAAGTCGCAAAACGAAACAGCGAACACCTGAAATATCTTATCGGCGACCTGCTCGATATTGAAAAGCTGGTCAGCGGCAACATGCACATTGAGGCTGTGGAACAAGAATTGGAGAGTACGGTCCGAGAAGTGCTGGAAGAAATCCAGCCCCTCGCCCACCGGCGTGGTGTGATGATCGAGCTGAGCCATGCCAATCAGGCAATTTACGCAACGTTTGACCGCAAGCGCCTGGCTCAGGCCTTTTCCAACCTTGTCTCCAACGCTATCAAGTTTTCGCCACAACAAGGGCTGGTTCAGATCACTGTCCGGCAGATCGGCCAACAGGCAAGGTTGGAGGTGCGGGATCAGGGGCCCGGTATACCAGAGGCTTTCCGGGAGCGGATATTCCAGAAGTTTGCCCAGGCGAACGCTTCCTCCTCACGGCCCCAGGAAGGAACCGGTCTGGGCCTGGCCATAACACGGGAACTGATGCATGCCATGGGGGGGGAAGTAAACTTTGAGTCCGAGGAAGGGCTCGGTGCCTGCTTCTGGCTGAGCCTGCCGGTGGCTGCTCGCCAGCCCTGAACTTTGCATTCACAAAAACCGGCAGCGTTCGCTGCCGGTTTTTGTTGCCAGCCAGCCCCCTTCAGGCTGGCTTAGGTTCAGGCAGACTTGAGCATTTCCCGCACCACATAGTGCAGGATACCGCCATGTCGGTAGTATACCGCCTCGTTGGCGGTATCAATCCGTGACTTCAGCTCACAGGTCTCGGTTGAACCATCCTTGTATTCCACGGTCATCTTGAGGGTCTGGCCCGGTTTGATATCGCCGGACAGGCCTTCGATGCTGATGGTTTCCTCACCGGTCAGTTTCAGGCTCTTGCGATCCATGCCTTCCGGGAACTGCAGCGGCATTACACCCATCCCGATCAGGTTGGAGCGATGGATACGCTCATAGGATTCGGCCACCACGGCCTTCACACCCAACAGGCGAGTGCCCTTGGCGGCCCAGTCCCGGCTGGAACCGGTGCCGTATTCCTTGCCGGCAATGACCACCAGCGGCGTGCCCTGCTCCTGGTACTTCATGGCAGCGTCGTAGATCGGCATTTGATCGCCGGTGGGTACGAACTTGGTGAAACCGCCTTCCACGCCATCGAGCATCTCATTCCGGATTCGCACGTTGGCGAAGGTGCCGCGCATCATGACTTGGTGGTTGCCCCGGCGGGAACCGTAGGAGTTGAAGTCTTTCGGCTCGACGCCATGGGCCTGCAGGTATTTACCGGCAGGGGTGTCCGGCCTGAAGGAACCGGCCGGTGAGATGTGGTCGGTGGTTACCGAATCGCCCAGCAGCGCCAGAATATTGGCGTTCCTGATATCTTCGATAGCTTCCGGCTCTTCACCCATGCCTTCAAAAAAGGGCGGATGCTGGATGTAGGTGGACTTGTCGGACCACTCGTACACCTTGCTTTCCGGCACCTTGATCGATTGCCAGGTGGCGTCGCCGTCGAAAACTTCCGCGTACTCCTTACGGAACATATCGGTTTTCACCTTCTCCACCGCTTCGGCAATTTCCTGCTGGCTCGGCCAGAGATCTTTCAGATACACCGGGTTGCCATCCTTGTCCGTACCCAGAGGGTCTTTTGACAAATCCAGTCGCACGTTACCCGCCAGCGCATAGGCCACCACCAGGGGCGGCGAGGCCAGCCAGTTGGTTTTTACCAGCGGATGCACCCGGCCCTCGAAGTTGCGGTTGCCGGAGAGTACCGAGGCCACGGTCAGGTTACCATCGTCAATCGCCTTCTCAACCGCCTCCGGCAGCGGGCCGGAGTTGCCAATACAGGTGGTGCAGCCGTAGCCCACCAGGTTGAAGCCCAACTGATCCAGATCATCCTGGAAGCCGCCTACCTTCAGGTAGTCGGTGACCACCTTGGAACCGGGTGCCAGCGAGGTTTTCACCCAGGGTTTGGTTTTCAGGCCCCTTTGCACCGCTTTCTGGGCGATCAGGCCTGCGGCCATCATAACACTGGGGTTGGAGGTGTTGGTGCAGGAGGTGATGGCGGCAATCACCACAGCGCCGGGATCCAGCCGGCTTGTCTCCCCATTCATTTCCAGCGGCTGGCTGGCGTGATGCTTGTAACTGTCGTCCACGCCGACTGCGGTCTGGCCACCTTCGGACTCAAGGTTGGCTTCCCGGTTTTCCGTGGATCCTTCGGCAGTCTCCATCAGCAGCTCGAAGGACGATTTCATGTTCTTCAGGGCAACCCGGTCCTGGGGGCGCTTCGGGCCGGCAAGGCTGGCCTCCACTTCGCCCATATCCAGCTCCAGCTTGTCGGTATAGACCGGTTCGTGGCCCGGCTCGCGCCACAGTCCCTGGGCCTTGGCATAGGCTTCCACCAGTTCGAGCTGGTCGTCCTCACGGCCGGTCAGACGCATGTACTTGATGGTTTGCTCATCCACCGGGAAGAAGCCGCAGGTAGCACCGTATTCCGGGGCCATGTTGGCAATGGTGGCCCGGTCTGCCACCGGCATGTCTTTCAGGCCGTCGCCGTAGAATTCCACAAACTTGCCCACCACGCCTTTCTTGCGCAGCATTTCAGTCACGGTGAGCACCAGATCGGTGGCGGTGATGCCTTCACGCAGCTTGCCGGTGACCTTGAAGCCCACCACTTCCGGAATCAGCATAGAGACCGGCTGGCCCAGCATGGCCGCTTCGGCTTCGATACCGCCGACACCCCAGCCGAGGATGCCGAGGCCGTTGATCATGGTGGTGTGCGAGTCAGTTCCCACCAGGGTATCCGGGTAGGCAATGGTCTTGCCACCCTGCTCTTTGTGCCACACGGTCTTGCCAAGGTATTCCAGGTTTACCTGGTGACAGATACCCGTACCCGGCGGCACCACACGGAAGTTGTCAAAGGCCTGCTGGCCCCAGCGCAGGAACTCGTAGCGTTCCTGGTTGCGCTCCATTTCGATGGTCACGTTGTCCCTGAACGAGGACGCATCGCCAAACCTGTCCACCATCACCGAGTGATCAATCACCAGATCCACCGGCGACAGCGGGTTGATCATGGCCGGGTCCTTGCCCGCAGACTTCACCGCCTCACGCATGGCGGCAAGATCGACAACCCCGGGTACACCGGTGAAATCCTGCATCAGGACCCGGGCCGGCCGGAACTGGATTTCGGTCTCGGAGTGGCGGTCTTTCAGCCACTGCACCATGGCATCAATGTGGCTCTGGTCGACCGTGGTGCCGTCTTCGTTGCGCAGCAGGTTTTCCATCAGCACTTTCAGGGAAAAAGGCAGGCGGTTCAGGTCACCGAGGGTGTCCGCTGCTTTGGGCAGGCTGTAATAGTGGAAGGTTTTACCGCCTGCGTCGAGGCTGGAAAGGGTATTCAGGCTGTCTTTACTGAGACGGTCATTCGACATGTGGTGCCTCCATTTTCGTCGTTGTCTGCGTATTCCGGAAGGCTCTGGTGAAGCCCTTTCATCAGCGTTCCTGCCGGAAAACCGCTCCGGAACCGGACACCGGACACCGGACTGATGGAAGGGCTACTGAATGTGAGTACACCTTTAACTATTGCAGCAATTGATGAGAGTTCAACCACAGGCTGATGAATGTTCGGAATCAGTACGGTGAATATCCGACCAATGTCGGAGAACCTGCCGGGTTGAATACGCCCGGAATCTGACAATAGCCTACCTGTTAACTGGTTTGCTGCGATCACTCGCGACATCTGTCATCATGAGCTACCGATTTTCTCATGGGCCAGGACACACGCACCGGTGAAACACGATTGCCACTACCACCCGGGCGACCCCGCCAAATGGCACTGTGGAGGGTGCCAGATGCACTACTGCAGCCGCTGCATGCCGGATGCCAACACCCGGCAGCGCCGCGCACTCTGCCCCCACTGCAACAAGGCCATGCGTTACCTGGGGGCGGCTACTGAAGTGGTACCCTTCTGGCAACGACTCGGTGCGTTTTTCCGTTACCCCTTTCATACCGATCCGCTGATGGTTATTGCCATCAGTACACTGGTGCCGGTGATTGCTCCGGCCAACCTGATTGGCATTCTGGTCTGGCTGGTGCTCGCGCTTGCCCTGTTCAAGTACACCTATGCGGTCATCAATCACACCGCGGAAGGTCACCTGAAACCACCCCCGGTGTCCGTCGCGTTCACCGGCAGCGGTTTTGACATTGTCATCCTGCAGTTGCTGGTTTTTATTCTGATGGGCGGGCTGGTTGGCGCCGCAGCCATGCTCGGCGGGCCGATCCTGATGCTGCTGGCCCTGGCCTTTGTAATGCTGGCGCTGCCGGCCAGCATCATGGTGCTGGCCATGGAGCGCTCGGTGGGGGCGGCCGTTAATCCAATGAATCTGGCGGTACTGATTTCCCGGATTGGCACCCCCTATTTCCTGCTCTACGGCTACCTGATCCTGCTGACCCTCGCCTCCGGCGCCGCCCAGGACTTTGCCGTCAATCATTTCCCGATGTGGGTGGCCCGGCCACTGGCCGGCTTCCTGAACAGTACCTTCACCCTGATCCTGTTCCACATGCTCGGTTACCTGCTGTTCCAGTACCAGGAAGAGCTGGGGTTCGCCTCGGACATCCAGGATGAAACCGTCGGCCAGGATACCCATCAGCGGGATCGCACCGCGCGCTTTGACGCAGACATCGACATGAACCTGAAAGACGGCAACTACGAGCGGGTTCAGAGCATGTTGAAGGAAGCCCTTAAGCGGGACCGGGATAACGCCCTGCGGATTGGCCAGCTGTATCAGCTTCTGACAGCACGCAACGATACCGAGGAGCTGTATCGTTACCATCCGCGAATCCTGGGCTGGCTGGCCGACCGCAATGATGGCGAAGGCATAGCGGCCCTGCTCAATACGCTTCAGCGGGCCGAGCCCGGATTCAAGGTCGATGACCCGGAACTGTCCGTGCGCTGCGCCCGTTCATTGTACCAGCGGGGTCAGTTCAGGCCGGCGCTGCGGCTGTTGCAGGATTTCCACAAGCGCTTCCCGGACAGCGAACAGCTGGCACCGGCGTACCTGCTGGTGGCCCAGACTCTGGCCAACGGTTTATCCCAGTGGGAAAAGGCAACCGCCTTTCTGACATTTGTCCAGAAGCAGTGCGTGAATCATCCGCTGCATGAGCAGATAGCGACTTACCTCAGGCAGGCGGAGAACCGGGAACCCCTGAAGGAGCCAAAGGCCTGCTTCACCGGGTCTGCTTCACAAACCGCGCCCTGATGAACGATCCTGGTTTTTTTGACATTTGACAAGGCTGAGCTCTGAGCGGTCCACTATTCTTTGTGGCTTCCCGTAACCATAGGTGCCTTATGATTCGTAGTTCTCGCCTGAGGAATCTGGCGCTGGCGCTTGGCCTGACAGCCTCTTCCCTCGCATTCGCGGGATCGACAGACGATGCCATGGCCCGCCTCAACGCCATCATGGCGGATGATGACAAACGGCAGGCCAGCTACGAGGCGGGACACGAGCGCATCCGATTCTGTGGTTATTGCCATGGCGAGGATGGCAACAGCAAGCGGGATTACATTCCAAATCTCGCGGCACAACATCCTCTGTATCTCTTCAACCAGTTTGAAAAGTTCCGGGACGGCACCCGCGAAGACTATGTGATGTCCAAACTGGCGAAGACGCTTTCACTGGAAGAGCGGATTAACATCGCGGTTTACTACAGTCAGCAGACTGCCAAATCCCGGACCGGTAGCGACCCGGCCCTGGCAGAAGCCGGCGGAACGCTGTTTGCTGACCGGTGTGCGGCGTGCCATCAAAAAGACGCCCAGGGCTTTCGTGATATGCCGCGGCTTGCGGGACAGCCTGCGGAGTATCTTGAGATTGCCCTGAAGCAGTTTCAGGACATGAATCCCGGGAAGCGCAGCACCCCCATGATTGGGATCGCCGCGACTTTGTCCGAGGGAGATATCAAGGCTTTGGCTGAGTATCTGGCGGGGAGATAAACCCCACAGGCCAGCAATTCCCCAGGCCGGCCTCAAGGGCCAGATCATGCTGTTCGCCGCAGTTTGTCAATGGCCATTTACGTGAACTGCCCGGCATTCAGTATCTGCCGATAATGACGGGCCTTTGGCGTCATCTGGCGTTTCTCGAATTCTTCAGCCAGTAGCCGGCAGGCTTCAGTAGTGAGCAGTTCGTCACCGGTGCTGCTGAGCCGCGCAAAGGCTTTTTCAGCGGCTTTGAGATCCTGCTGCTTGAGGCTGGTGAACAGAACGCGGTTGTGGTCTTCCGCAGTGAGCGGCTGATAACGCTCCCCTTTGCCCAGGTATTCCTGCCAGATGGCAATCATCTGCTCCGGCTGGCGACGGCTGAGGGCGTCGTTCATCAGTTCTTTGGCACGGTCTCGGTAGGTGGGCAGGTCCGGCCGGAGTTTGGCCAGCTGGTAAAGGTGCTCAAGCAGGATACGGCGGTCCGGGTAGTGTCCACGCAAGGCTTCGAACTGGCGGCGGGCCAGATCAAACTCCATCCGGCCGAGGCTGGCCATGGCCTGGGCATAGCCGGTGGTGAAGCGGGCGTCCTGTTCCTCTTCTTCGGGCTCGAAGAATTCCTCGCGCACCTGCAGCCAGCTTTTGCCCAGCAGCCAGACCAGGCCGGCACCGGCGATCAGGCCGCCAGCGTGGGCCATATAGGCAACCCCCGTGGCGCCGGCAAACCAGTAATCGTAGATTTCCTTGCCCAGCCAGACCGGCAGTATGGCAATGGCCGGCGCCCGGAAATAGTTGAAATAGACACCCAAGAAGTAGAAGAACCGGATTTTCTGCAAGCCGTAAATGGCCACGTACATGCCCATCAGCCCGGATATTGAGCCGGACGCTCCCACCAGAGGAACGTAACTGCCGGTGGAGAACGCAGTGAACACCAGGCCCGACAGGGCACCACATATCAGGTAGGCAAGCAGAAATTTACCCGGCCCAAGAGCCTTCTCAACGGTGAAGCCCAGCAGGAACAGGAACACCAGGTTACCGATGATATGGCCCCAGCCTCCATGCAGGAACTGGTAGGTAATCAGGGTATGGAGTGACAGGTCGGCAGGTACCAGCCCGAACTGGTTCGCACTCAGCTTCTGGAGGTAATTCAACTCAATGCCACTGCGCTGCTCCTGCCAGTAGGCCCGTTCAGCCGACGCCCAGATCACATCCTGGTTCTGCAGTAAATATTGGTAGAACTCCCGGTCCAGCAACAGGTTGACCGCCAGCCAGACGTTCTCGTTTGCCTCCCGGAGTTGCTGGAACCGCTGGAGTTCGTATACCCGGCTCTGCTCACCTTCAAACCGGATCTGGCGTTGCAGATAATCCTCATAGGCCGGTGCTTCCAGAAGGTGGAGCTCGGCATCCAGATATTGCTCAACCGCCAGTTCAAGCTTGCGGCTGTCGCCCCCCTGGTAGAATAGGAAAACCAGCAGGCTCGCCATCATCAGACCCAGGGTGACCCAGGGCGGGCGCTTCCAGTTGATAGTGTTTTCGGCGGGGATAATCAGCATGGGCGGTCACAATTCATCATAATCTGTCCCGGAACATGTGTTTTTTTACCACAGCCACGCCTTCTTTTCGCGTTCAAATGGAATCCGGCGCAAAGGTCACCCGGGTCAATACCGGAAATGTGCACCGCCCCACAGAGTCGGTATGGCTCGCAGCACGATCCCGGGCTGTCATTCCATCGTCACGGGAATGACATTAAATCGGTGCCAGCGAGGGAGTGTGCCAGTCCCTTGTCGACCATTCGCCAATTGCCGTTATTCCTGCTCCCGCCAATAGTGAACAGGAATAACAAGAAAAACCGGATACCCGAAACAAGGATTCTTCAGATGACCATACTCGTACTGGACAACCCGGAGCTGATTGCCAAGGCAGCGATTGCAGCCGGCTTCGCCCCTGCGGCCTTTGAGGCCGGGAGCAGGCGACCACACCGGATGAAGTTTCATTACGGCTTCAACAAGCACTCCCTGGACAGTGAAGACCTGGCGTTCCTGAAACAGCATGCCGCCTACCTCAGGCAGCAGCCTTCAGTCAGCGTCAGGGTCCATGGCCACTCGGACAACTTTGGCCCGGAAGACTACAACCGGTTCCTGTCCCGGTTGAGAGCAAACGCAGTGGCAAAAACCCTGGTGCGGGAAGGTGTCCCCGAGCACCGGATTCTGATGACCCATTGGGGCGCGAGTCGCCCGCTGGCAACTCCGGAAGACCATGCGGCCAATCGCCGCGTTGAACTGGAATACCTGACCCTGGATGTGGCGCGGGCACTTTAGGCCGGGCTCTCTCAAACGAAAAGGGGGCCTCGCCCCCTTCTCTGTAACTCCGCCATTCCGGTCAGCGACCGTCCCTGCAGTTCAACCGTACACCTGCCAGACATTCCACAGCAATAATACCGCGGCAACCAGTATGGCCAGCCAGGTCAGCACAATGCCGATCATCCGGGCCTTGTGGAGTCCACCGCGGCCATTGATCATGCCCCAGGCATGGAGAAGACGGCCGACCACCAGCGCCATTCCTGTCCAGTAAATCAGCCCACTGGCAACGCCATTGAGCTCGGCAATAGCCAGCATTATAAGGCCGACGGGCGCATACTCCACCAGGTTGGCCTGGGCCCGGACGGCGGCTTCGAAATCCCGGTCGTCGGTGATGCCAAGCCCCTTGCGGTATTTCAGGCGGAACCTGACGACCCGGGCCGACAACACCAGCAGAAGAATGCCGATAACTGCGGCAAACACTCCGGTTACGGGTACGATCATGCTCAGGCCTTCTTGATTGCGCTGACGATGGCCAGCAGCAGGATCGCGCCAACGGTTGCCGTCACCAACTCACCGACGGCACCCTGGGCCGCCAGGCCCAGTAGGCGAAACACAAAGCCGCCGAGGAACGAGCCAACAATACCAATACCGATGTTGGCCAGAACACCAAAGCCCCGGCCTTTCATGATAAGTCCGGCCAGCCAGCCGGCGACACCACCAATAATCAGAAACAGAATCAGATTCATCTCTTGCCTCTCCCTGAGGGTCGTTGAACGAAACGATCATTCCCGCAAAGACTGCCCTGTTTCCGCTGGTGCTTCAAGCACTTCCGGTGGCCGGATCAGAGGGTGGCAATGGCTTCCGCCATTTGCCGGTGACACCGCGCCATCAGCTCGGGAATATCCCCGACGGCCAG
>TARA_R110000868_G_scaffold408293_7_pt1 | contig 78003 bp, 68 predicted proteins | sample TARA_R110000868 | Tara Oceans TARA_R110000868 (sample SAMEA4397489) | marine metagenome | biome: Polar Biome; feature: [SRF] surface water layer (ENVO:00010504); material: water (ENVO:00002006), including particulate matter (ENVO:01000060) such as... | depth 5 m | reverse complement strand
TATGCTTACTTAAGTCTAACATCTTTTGTGATTAAGGCAGCTAACATAATATTATCCGAATAAGGTTTTTAGGGGCGTGTTTCGAATAAATCCCGCACACAGCCCAGAGAGTGCCATAAACTTGTTTATAAAGATTTATTCACAACCAAAACTAAAAAATGCGATCACGAATAAATCAAAAATAATCTGTAAGGATTGCTCCACTCATCGGTCTAACTAAGATAGTAAAACCTTATTCTAAAACAAGTACTAATGGGCAAGTCTAAATTATTGGAAGCGGTCAGACAGGAAATCCGAAGATTAAATTATAGCTACCGTACAGAGAAAAGTTATATCTCGTGGATCGTTAGGTTTATCCGATTTCACGGAACACGCCATCCAAACGAATTGACGGATAACAATGTGGAGCAGTTTCTTAATTTTCTGGCGAATACAAAAAATGTATCTGCATCAACACAAAATCAGGCATTATCGGCCTTAGTTTTCTTATACAAACAAGTCCTGAACCAGCCCGGCTTAAAACTCGATAACCTTAAACGGGCAAAGCCAAAAGAAACCCTGCCAGTTGTTCTTTCTCAATCTGAAGTGAGGTTGATTATGGATCAAATGTCAGGGTTGCCTAATCTGGTGTGTACTCTTTTATATGGCTCAGGTCTTCGAATCTCTGAATGTCTGCGGTTAAGAGTTCAGGATATCGACCTCGAATATCAACAGCTTTGGGTGCGTTCTGGCAAAGGGATGAAAGACAGAGTAACGTTGCTTCCGCAAAAAAGCATAAATCGTCTAAAGAAACAACTTAGAGCAGTAGAATTACTACATCAAAAAGATTTGAACAATGATTTGGGAAGGGCGCTATTACCGAAAGCATTAAGCGAAAAATATCCGGATGAAAGCAATCAACTCAGATGGCAATATGTATTTCCTTCTAAAAACTTAGTCAAAGACCCAAGATCGGGATTAGTACACCGGCATCATATCTCGTCTGCGTTAATAAATAAGAAAATAAAGAACGCAGTCAAAAGAGCCCGGATCAACAAAAAAATATCCGCACACACATTCCGGCATAGTTTCGCAACCCACCTTCTGCAAAGTGGCTACGATATCAGAACGGTACAGGAGCTGTTGGGACATAAAAATCTCAAGACAACCATGATTTATACGCACGTGATAAATAAAGGCGGCAACTACATCAAAAGCCCGGTCGACCTTATATAACTCCGAAGGATTGCTTTAAACCCGTCGAGAAAGGGGTTTTCTCAAGGAGGATGACTTTCCAAATACTTTGGAATCACATCAACGAGCTCCCTTTTCCTTGCCAAGGAGAAGGGCCGGGGGGTGAGGTCGAACAAACCCTGTGGATACTTTATAACCCTTGTGCGAGGAACGGATGTGACAAAGCAACCCCCCAATCTAAACCACGGAGATCACTTCTCCGCCAGCTGGCGGATCGTGAATGGAAATAAATAAAAGAATATTGAGATGGAATTAAACGAAATGTACTATATGTACTTAATGGCGAATGCTCACCGAACGGTCATTTATACAGGAAAAACTACAGACCTTCAGAGAAGGGTGCTGGAACATAAACTAAAATTATCCCCAAAAAGCTTTACTGCAAGATATAATGTAAATCAACTGGTTCACTTTGAAGCTTTTGAAACGAATGAAGAAGCAAGCCAACGGGAACATCAAATAAAAGCAGGCTCAAGAAAAAAGAAGATAGATTTGATTGAACGAAATAATCCAGATTGGAAAGACTTTAGTGATGGATGGGGCTCTTTCGGTTAATCCCTTTTGCGAGGAGCGAATGCGACAAAGCAATCTCCTAATCTAAACCACGGAGATCAATTCTCCGCCAGCTGGCGGATCGTGAATGGTTTATACCAACTTATCTACAAAATCGAGTTGCTCCCATGGGAATTCATTTCTACCAAAATGACCATAAGCCGCTGTTGGTCTATAAATTGGTTTTAGTAAATCAAACCGAGTGATGATTCCTTTTGGTATGCAGTCAAAGGTTTTGGATACCAGTTCAGAAAGTTCTGTATCATTCATAACTTCGGTTGCATAGCTGGTCAGATTAATGGAACGGGCTGTGCCTCATCAGAAGCAGAGGGTTTTATTAATAACAGAGCTACAAGAGGTAGAGAGAAAAAAGTTAAAAACCATTGGTTTTTAGAGAATATTAACCGATGATTCTCTTGAGATTTATTGATTATCAGTCAATGTAAATTATTGCTGATTTGGGCATATATGACTCACTAGAGTGAGGAAAACCCCTGCTTGAATAGGTAATTAGAAATCTATTTTGATCAAGTTTTATAAAATTATAAATGAACTTTACATGCTTTGGAAGAAAATAGATTTTTCCCCATTCGTTGAGGTCCGGATTAAAAACTTCTACGGCTATTTCCGAAAATCTGTATAGGTCATTATTAAAGGGTATTTCAGTAAGAGTTACAATATCACCATTTGGTGTTTTTTGTAATGAGTTCACAAATTCACCATGAAATATATATTCAGTTCCAAAGTTTGTCGGTGCCGCTTTAACCCATGAGTTTAGTTCAGAATTAAGAATCCAAACATTATTGCCATCATCTCTGTAGAAGTTATCATCTAAAAATAAAATTCGGTCATCATTTAAAATTGATGAACTCATATTGTAAAAAGGTTCAGGGATTGAATTAGAATTTGACCAGCTATTGGTTATTAGATTATAATTTTGGCAGCTTGGTAAAGCTCCAATTTCTGGGCTTCCTGAACAGGCTATAACATTACCATCTTTAAGTAATGAAAGAGTATTTGGTACCATTGTGTTTTTTGGAGGGCTAATCTTAATTACTGAATCATCAGTGGGATCAAAAATAAATGCAAAATTCATTTTCCTAGAAACCACAGTCTCTCCGCCAATGAGAATGATTCGCCCATCCGGTAAAAGGGTAGAAGCAGTTCTTCTAATAGTATCGTTATTATCAAAACTAGTGTTTCCAAATTGAGAGCAGGTAGCATTCTCAATAGTACACAAGTATCCTAAATAGTTTTGAGTACTTTGAAATTTATTAACAATCAAAAACTTAGAATCATTAACTAAAACAAAATCATTAGTCCTAGGTATATCACTTGAGGTAATTAAATTATCGAACTGAATAATTTCCCAATTGTTAGTAATCAAATCGATTTTTGAAAAGATAGGTGCATTGCTATCAGAACTTAGAAAATGGACTAAAGCACTTTGCACCCCCGTTTTCATGGCGTAAGACAACCCTAGGTAGATGCTATTTTCGTCTGTATTAAACGAAAGGTCTGGTCCTTCAATCCAATTACTAAGGAGATAATCGCTTTGTAAGGATAAAGTATCATCATCAGTAGATATATATTTAATCAAATAAGAATAACTTCCGGATACAGATAAAGCATCAATATAAGTTGTGTCTGAATATGTATTAGTTTCCCACAATAGTTCAAAATTATTGCTTTCATATTCATTTCTTAAGAGCTGGTATTTCTCAACTCCGAATATCGGGGGCCATGACACTCGAAACATATTTAATTCCTGCAATTGGACTTTAAGGTCAGAACTCAGCTGCAAAGAAGGGTCAAAATTCTGACTACCTGGATCGGAAGGACTATTTCTTTGAAATGTTTCAGATGTGGGATTTCTACAATTTCCGGTTGAGGCCCAAAGCAGAATAAGAAGAGATATTTTTATAATGGAAAATTTCATTCTGCATGTTAGTTCTAACAGTTCAGGTAAGCTCTTAGTCCGCTGAATCCAGTTCCAGTATCATCCTTGGTTACTCTAACTGAATATCTTATTTCTTTTACTGAATCATTACAAGGAACACCACTAAAAGGTGATTGTGTATCTGTAAATGAGGATGAATTTTGTGGAAGTTCTCCAATAATGGTATATCCTCCAGCCTGAATTAATTCAGACTTTTTCCGGGATATTTCATATCCGTCTTCAAAGTCAGAATTATCCTCCCAGGTTATTTTAACCTCATTTTCGTTTACTACATTTACCTGAACATTCTCAGGTAAATAATCCATCGTATAATATTCAGCTCCTACCCGAGAAGAATAAGAATCATCCGCGGGATTCTCTAGCTCTTCCTCTAAGAGATAGGCTCGGGCCTCCAAGAACCGGTCCTCAAAATCTTGTTCAAATGTATATGTAAAACTTGTTTCTCCATTTCTAAGTGTGTCCAAATAGGTGACTCCATCAAATCCAGCGAAAAGGACTACTTCCACAATAAAAGGCCAGCCTGAAGTGAATTCCCAGGTTAGCTCTAATTGAGAAGGAGAAGAAGTGTAAGATGAGTTAACTAACTCCATGCTTCCAAAATCAATGGCTAATGAAAGAGAGTCAGAAATATTTAGCCCTGTTTCAATTCGTCTGAATGATGCCAAGGAATATCTTGTGTCAGCAGTAATTTCTTTTGATTCATCCAAATACTCTAAAGCAGGATATTCGACAGTATCTAAAAGAAAAAAGCGTACTCCATCTAAAGACTTTTTTAGAATGTATCCATCGGTATAATTCGTGGTATCTTCCCAACTTATCAGAACAGATTTGTTTGACTTAAACTCGAACTCGAAAGTTTGAGGTGGGGAGAGTGTAAAGGTGGCAAATGTAGGATCATTAGGATTATTTCGGTTAAAATCTGTAGAAGTTGGCGCTTTACAGTTGGTTACTACCAAGAGAAAAAAACAGATGAAAATTAGAAGGAATTTCCTATTCATTTTAAATCCCTAGAAATTGTAATCCCATAATAGTTAAGAGCATCAGGATTAAAGTTTATATATGGGTCAAAATCCCAAGGCTCAAAAAAACCGCGTTTTGGCTTAGTAAAAAAACCATCAGCTACATTTAGCAAGTAAACAGTGCCAACACCTATTAGGGCGAGGTCTCTTAGTTCAGAATATTTTTTTGCATTGTTTAAGTTTTCTTCTGCTAATATTGCATACTGAAATACTTCAACAGGATTTTCAGAACGGTTGTATAAATTCCTATATCTGATAAAATTATTATCAGCTTCCAAAAACCGTTGATTAAAAATATATGCAACGGTAGAGACAGAAAAGAAGCTGATTAAAAAAGCACTACCTTTTAAAGGTTGTTCTTTATAAAACTGACTTGCCCCAGGCACGAATGAAAATAGTTGGGATTTTCGTTTTATAGGCAATGTTGTAAGATTATAAGCCTGTAACTTGTTGGGGATAACGCTAAGATTCTTTTTTACGGTATGCCCATCATTTTTAACCCTAACACTCACCAGCCCACCATTCAAATGCATAGCTGCTCCGGAAGTTCCTACTAATTGATCGTTTACGTAGATTTCAGCTCCTTCTTCACTGAATACCATCAAATTTGAATCCCAAAAAAGAGTTGCATACGAACTTAGTCTAGGATTATAAGAGCTTGAATATAAAGAGATACTTTTATTTATGATTGAATCTGAAAAAATCTCAGAAATGAATAGGTAGTCGTTTTTATAAGGGCTAGCTAATTTAAACGGATATTTACCTGTAGGAAGAAAAATGGTGTCAGGCTCAGTTATTCTAATCGCATTTTCAAAATCATTATCAATAATTAAAAAATAATCTTTAATATTAGATTGGATAATAATTCCACCCACTTCATTCTCCTGAGAAAATAAAAATGAGAAGTTGAGAAGTAATAAAGGTAAAACTAGAAAATATCTCATACTCAAATAACTCACTTTCTGGTTTTAAATCAAACCAATGAGTTAGGTTTAAAATGAACGTTGAAAAATTGAATAGAGAGAATATTGAAACACGAATAGGAAGTGCTTAATGGACAAGTCATTTACTGAGAAATAACAGAAACAAAAAAGGCAATCAATGACTAATGACTGCCTTTAGATCTTTAGGAAAGCTTATCCACAAAATCCAATTGCTCCCATGGAAACTCATCTCGTCCAAAATGACCATAAGCCGCTGTTGGTCTATAAATTGGTTTTAGTAAATCAAACCGAGTAATGATTCCTTTCGGAGTACAATCGAACGTCTTGGCAACAAGCTCGGCAAGTTCAAGATCACTTTTAACGCCAGTTCCATAGGAATTCACGCTAATGGAAACAGGGTCAACAACACCGATTGCATACGCAAGTTGTACTAAGCATTCTTCAGCAAGCCCAGCAGCAACTAAGTTTTTAGCAATATGGCGCGCGGCATAAGCGGCACTTCTATCTACTTTAGAAGGATCTTTTCCAGAAAAAGCTCCTCCACCATGTGCACCAAATCCACCATAAGTATCAACAATAATTTTACGTCCGGTAAGCCCCGCATCACCATGTGGTCCGCCAATGATAAACTGCCCAGTAGGGTTGATATGATAGTTAGTTTCAGCATCAATCAGCTCTGCAGGAATAACATTCTTAATCAAGATATTCTTGATGTCTGCATGAATCTGAGCCTGCTCTACGTCGGCATCGTGCTGCGTAGAAAGAACGATAGTATCAATTCGGGAAGGTTTGCCATTGGCATCATATTCGATGGTAACCTGACTTTTACTATCTGGAGCTAAGTAAGGCATCAAGTCTGTTGTCTTTCGGATACGAGCTAGTTCTCTCAACAAATTATGAGAATATTGAAGCGGCATCGGCATGTATTCAGGAGTCTCTTTCGTAGCATACCCAAACATCATTCCTTGATCACCTGCCCCATCTCTATCGACACCCATTGCAATATCAGGACTTTGAGTATGGATTGCGGAAAGAACGCCACAACTTTCGGCATCAAACCGATACGACGCTTTAGTATATCCAATGTCTTTAATTACTTCGCGGACGATTTCTTTAACATCCACATAAGCGTCGGTTGTTACCTCGCCAGCCACAACGGCCAATCCTGTGGTAACCATCGTTTCCACAGCTACACGAGATTTTGGATCTTCGGTAAGGAGTGCGTCAAGAATGGCATCTGAAATTTGATCAGAAACTTTATCAGGATGTCCTTCAGAGACAGATTCAGAAGTAAATAATTTTTTCATACGTAATATAAATTTGTAATAAGGTACTTTCGGTTAGGAAAAGAGCGCTAAAGGTAAGAAGATTCGATTAGAATTGGAGAAGAAAAAGGAAGAGTATAATATGTTTTTTTGGATGAATTCTGGCTAGGAAAAAGAATAAAAGGCTTGATCTTCCCCAAACTGAAAATAAGTTTATAAGTAATGAAGAGAGCTTCCCCTCCTTGCTAAGGAGGGGATTGAGAGGAGGTCAAAAAAAGAGTAGACCATAAAAAAGTGTTGATATCGAAACAGATCCTGAAGCATTACTTTAATGTCTTGAGAAAAAAACAACCGGAAGAAATGCGGTATAAATGAACATGAAGAAGGGGAGTATCCAGTCAATGAAAAGAGAACAAAGGGTGGAAATACCAACATCTACATTTCTTACGGCGATTTTTCGTTCTTTTCATCGTTGAAAAGGACAAATAGATTGACCCTGCAAATGTAATAAAAAGCTTATATGTGATGAAAGTAAGCCACCTAATTACTAAGGAGAGCACAAAAAAAAGAGAATACCATAAAAAAGTACTGATATCTAGACGTGATTCAGTATACAGGATTGTAGAAGTTAGCCTATTCGATGACAAAATTTGGGAACTGATAGGTTTTAGTATTTCACAAATCTCAATTAGGGTCATCCTGAGGACATCTCCGAAGGATCTAGCGGGCAAAAAAGTAAACTTTAAATATCAAGAAGATTACTCATCCTCTAGTAAACGGTCAAAAAGCATGCTATTAACAATTGAGTTAAAATCCAGATTGTAAGGCGGTAAGCTTTTGTTCCTTTCTTCATAAACCGGGTTTCCAGACAGGCTTGAAAACCTTGAACCAATTAATATTTGGGCCTCGATATCGCCCTCTACATTACTTGCCGGATCATTAGGTAGAGGGCCTTTAATCATAGTAACAATAATAGCAAGGCCCGAAGTATTAATAAGTGGCCTTAAATCAAGGGTAAAAGAACTACCATCGGTTAATAGGGTGTCCCTAAAAATATAATACTCATCTTCCCAAACACGGTAAGATATATGAGTAAAGTTTGTACCTGAGATGAATGGCCAGGAGAAAGTTATAGAAGAATCAGCTTGATTGTAATCCGATGAGAGCGGGCCCTCAAACTTCTGAAGCATTTGATCAGAAAAAAAGCTAAGTAAACCATCGTTTTCAAAAAGAATATTAATATTTGCAGCGCTGTCAAAAGGTACCCCTAGTGTATCGGAAATAAGATAAGTAGACGTATAGAAAGAAAAATACTCCTGTTTGCTCGAATTAAATATAGCACTTAATTCAGTTGGGCTTTCAAAATCAAAGGCGTGAAATTCATACCGCAAATGATTGACATCCAAGAAACGAGATTGGCTATGATAATCATCATAAATAAGACCAACAATTTTGCCTTTAGGTTCTTCTGTTGAGTTTTCACAAGAACTAAGGAGAGAAACTGAAATAAAAATAATACTTATAAAACGAATCATAAGGTCAGTTTATAAAAAAAAGAGTTTGGAGACTAGACCTGTTCACTAAACGGTATGAAACAGAGAGCTTACCAGAACCATTATTATCAAAAACAGAAGGTGGAGGACCTTTTACTGACTCGACATAAAGAAAAGCAATATCAGGAATATTTTCAAAAGTGTTAGGTTCCTGAATTTCAAAAGAAGTTTCAGTACTGTAATATTGTTTATAGGTGACCCTGGTGCTTCGATCAAACATATATTCAAAATGTAAAATATAGTAATCTGCATCATCTATAGAACTCCAAGAAGCTTGTATTGTTTTGTCTAGGAAAAGTATTGGATCGTTAATTCCTTCAATTAATGTATCGGAGTCTATTTCTATTATTGGGATATGAAAATCCTGTTTTCTTAATTCAAAAGTGGAGGATTTTTTTTCGCTAGATACAACTACAGAAGTGTTTTCAAATGTATCAAACTCTGATGAGTATATTCTGCCACTAATGATGAACCTTTGGAGGGTTGAAGTTTGGTTTTTAAATGTAGTATCCCCGAAAGAAAGACTGATATTATTTCTTTCATTTAATTCTCCTGAAAAAACGTCTAGAGTAAAAAATATCTCTTGAAATGGACTATTTGTAATTCTTACACTATAAACAGGCTCTATAAATGAACCACCAGAATCTGTACTGTTGCTACAGCCCGAAAATAGCAGCAAAGAAAAAAGAAGAAATATTGATATGTAATCTTTTGCGTTAGTTAAATAAATCATTATCAGTCCCGCTTATTGAAATCCCTAAATACTGATATGCTTTAGCTGTAGCTATCCGACCTTTCGGTGTTCGCTGTAAAAACCCTTCCTTTATCAAGTAAGGTTCATACACTTCTTCGATGGTTCCTTTATCTTCACCAACGGCAACGCCTAACGTACTAAGCCCAACGGGACCGCCTTTGTAATTTTCGATGATTGCGCGGAGCATTCGAATGTCCATATCATCTAAACCATTAGCATCTACATCTAATGCGTTGAGAGCTTTATCAGCTATTTTTTGGTCGATAGTATCAAGACCATCCACTTGTGCGAAATCTCGGGTTCGTCTTAGAAGTTTATTTACAATTCGAGGAGTTCCACGGCTTCTACTTGCGATTTCATGAGCGCCTTCTTCCGTAATACCGAAGTTCATAATCTGCGCAGACCGAAGGGCAATACGTTGTAAAAGTTCTACATCGTAATAATCGAGGCGCATATCGATACCAAATCGCGCACGAAGTGGAGCCGTGAGCATCCCTTTTCGTGTAGTTGCCCCAATAAGGGTAAAGTGATTTAAATCAATTTGAATACTGCGAGCATTTGGACCTGAATCAATAACAATATCGAGCTTAAAGTCTTCCATTGCCGAATATAAATACTCCTCAATAACAGGATTTAGGCGATGGATTTCATCTATAAAAAGAACGTCACCTTCCTCTAGATTAGTTAGCATTCCTGCTAAATCGCCTGGTTTCTCTAAAACAGGTCCCGTAGTTGGGCGTATCGTAACACCCATTTCTTCCGCAATAATGTAAGACAGTGTGGTTTTGCCTAACCCTGGAGGCCCAGAAAGAATCACATGATCAAGGGCATCTCCCCGCTGTTTTGCTGCTTTTATAAAAACACTGAGATTCGAAATAACTTTTTGTTGCCCAATAAATTCCTGAATTCTTGAAGGGCGAACAGATTGTTCGAATACGTCTTCTTTTTGGGAGGGATTTAGCAACGGATTTTGCACAGAAAAGCCTGATAAGATGTTTACATTAACTTTAAAGAATTATACTTAGTTTTAATACTAAATGCGTATTCAAGTTTAAAAAGCACCACATGAAAAATAATTCTCTATCTCCAGACGAACTAGACTATGATCCGATTGAGGAACAGAAAAGTAAGTGGGGCAAAAAAGTAGCCAATAAAACACTCAATAAAATATTGAAAGAGAAAGGACTTCATCAAGATTTGACCTCAAGCGAGTTAAACATTTATGGTCCAGAATACTTTTTTAATTATGAGTTGAGCTGGCTCCAATTTAACAGCAGGGTATTAGAAGAGGCTAAAACCCCAAAAAACAGATTGCTTGAAAGGGTCAAGTTTATAGCGATTACATGTTCAAATCTGGATGAATTTTTTCAAAAGAGAGTGGGCGGTTTAAAACGCCAATTAATGGCTGGGGTAAAAAAGCTAGCGGTAGATGGAATGACCGCTTCGGATCAGCTTAAGGCCATTCGTGAAGAAGTAAAGAGTATGATTGAAGACTATCGCGGGTGCTTTTTCAATGAACTGTTACCCGCGCTTGAAGAGAAAGGGATTAGCATCAAGAATTATGACGACCTAACAGATTTTCAGAAAAAAGTAAGTGATACCTTTTTCCAGAAACAAATCTATCCCATTATAACTCCACTAGCGGTAGATGAATCACATCCCTTTCCATTTATATCTAACCAAAGTCTTTCGTTTGCGGTTGAGCTTTTAAATAAAAGAACAAAAGAAAAACATTTCGCGCGGATTAAAATCCCATCAAATCGACCACGGTTTATAAAAGTTCATCGCCGAGGAAACAAGGTTGTGTTAGTGCCGATTGAAGATTTGATAAAAAGTAAAATAGAGGTCTTTTTTCCAGGCATGAAGGTGCTCTCAGCCCATCTTTTTCGGGTGACTAGAAATGCATCGGTAGAAAGAAACGAGGAAGAAGCAGACGATCTACTAGAAGTAATTGAAGACGAGCTTAGAGAACGCAAGTTTGCAGAAATAGTTCGTTTAGAGATTGACGAAAAAATGCCAAAACATCTCAAAAAATATATTATTTCACATTTAAATATTACGTGGAATGATGTGTATGAAATGAATGGAACAATCGGCTTAGCTGACGCCTTTCAAATAGCGACACTTCCAGGCTTTCCACGATTGAAGTCATGGAGCTGGGTTCCTGTCCTTCATCCAGCACTTCGGTATCCAAGTGAAGATGAAAGACCAAGTATCTTTAAAGTAATTCGGAAAGGTGATTTTATGGTACATCATCCTTATCACAGTTTCGAACTTTCTACTCAACGTTTTATTGACGACGCTGCAAAGGATCCTAAGGTTTTGGCAATCAAGCAAACCTTGTACAGAACCTCAAAAGATTCTCCACTCATGCACTCTTTAATGCATGCCGCTGAAGAAGGAAAACAAGTTGCTGTATTAGTAGAAATCCAAGCCCGATTTGATGAAGAAAGAAATATTCTTTGGGCACAACAATTGGAAAATCATGGAGTGCATGTTGCCTATGGTATTCCGGGGTTAAAAATACATACTAAAGTTACTATGGTTGTTCGGGAAGAACCAGAAGGATTAAGAACATACTGCCATATTGGGACAGGAAACTATCACCCAGATACCGCTCAACTGTACGAAGATTTTGGGCTATTTACATGTGATGAAGTAATAGCTTCAGATATCACAGACATTTTCAATCTATTAACAGGATACGCTCCTGATCAAACATTCGAAAAGCTATTTGTGGCCCCAAATCACATGAGGAAACAAATGACAGACTTAATCGAGTTTGAAACAAATGAGGCCAAGAATGATCGGCCGTCTAGAATTATTGCTAAAATGAATAGTTTAGAAGACCCACACATGATTCAAAAGCTTTATGAAGCTTCTCAAGCGGGGGTTAAAATTGACTTAATTGTACGTGGAGTATGTCGTTTGATTCCAGGTAAAAAAGAATTGAGTGAGAATATTAAAGTTCATTCAGTGATTGGTCGTTATCTAGAGCACTCACGGATTTACTATTTCAATAATGCCGGAAATCATATTTATACTATCGGTTCTGCTGACTGGATGCACAGAAACTTAGATTCACGAGTTGAGGCAATCACCCCAATAGAAAAGAAGGAACTCAAAAAATATCTACAGTTTGTGCTGAATTTATATTTGCAAGACAACCAGCAGCGAAGCATGCTAAATGAAGATGGAACATACTCGAAAGTAGAAAGAAAAAAGGGAGAACGAAAAGTATCTACTCATAAAGTGCTTATGAATCATATGAAAGACAGTGCAAACCCAATACCAATGGTTCTAGAATAAAAGAAGGGCTAATTCCCTCTTTGTGATTCAAAGTCTTCGTAGTCCACATAACCAAGATCATAATTCAACTTTTGAAGTAATAGAAACGCGGGCTTCCTGAATATTCCATCAAGGGCGTAGGCTTCGAAGACAGCAACACGCGCTTTTTCAAGCTCGCCTATATTTACCAGTGCATTGCCCTTATACCAATACGCTTTTTCCTCAATCATTCGGCTGTCTTGTACGCGTGATAATGCATTATCAAAAGCTAAAATAGACCCAGAATAATCACCATCATTATAAAGTACGATTCCTTTATTGGTATAAGCTTTCGAGCCGTATGGCTCTACATCAAAGTTCTCAATTACTTCACCATAAAGAGATAAGGCTTGCTGAGTATTGCCAGAAATTAAAGCGCTGAAACCTAGATTCAATAACGAATCTGCAGTAGTTACAATTATATCAGTAGCACGAATACCATCGCCGGTTTCAATCTGATCAGGAGGAATTGATTTAGCTAAAAATTGATCCAGTTCCGTTCGGGAATCAACTTGAAAAAGCTGAATTAATGCAACGAGTACCAATGCTACTGCAGCAGCAGCATGCCAGGTCCATTTATGAAGTTGAAGTGTTTTTGTGGGAATAGGATTCTTTACTTCTATAGCACCTTCTTCAATTAGTTTTTTAACACTAATTTCCAACTCAAGATCATCTAGGAGCGTTGGGTCTTTGGCAAACTCTGTCCATAATTCGTTAATCTGCTCTTCTGAGAGCAAGCCCTTAACATAGGAGTCAATTTGTTTGCGGATATCTTTTTTGTTCTCTTTCATAATTATTTTGCCTCGCAGCATGTATTCTTTAAATACATGCTGTTATGTAAGACCGGCTAGAAAACAACTCCTTACATTAAAATTTTAGTTTTTTTTCGCAACATTCTTTTAATAGCTTCAAAATTCTATGTTTCTTAGTCCAAGCATTACTCACTGAAATTCCAAAATGATCGGCAACCACTACCGTCTCGTCTCCGGGATTTTGAAACCAGTAACTAATATAAGACTTCAAATCAGGTTTTAATTGGCGTAAACAAACTTTTAAAATATTCATTCGTTCTTCGCTTAAAAGTGAAGAAAGCTGGTCGCCTTCTATAGAGTGAGATTCTGGTACTTCATCAAATGTTGGCTCCTTAATTTTTGCCTGAGTTTTTAGATAATCATGTTTAGCAGTAGTAAAGAGGTAATAAATAATTGAATCAGGATTATTTAGTTTATCGTCTTTGATCTTTTCGGTCACTAGCATAAGGGTATTTTGGGCAGAATCTTCAGCATCCTGATGCGAAGCCCCAATCCGAACCTTAAGAAATTTTATAAGAACAGCCGTAATAACAGAGACCAGAGAAGCAAGCTCCTCTGTATCGTTATTTTGAACAGCATAAACGAATCGCGAATAGTCCATGTCCTTATTTTTTCTTTTTTAATAGCGAAGTCTAAAATAACATTCGTAAGACAAAAGAAAATAGAGAAATTGTGTTTTTAACAGTGTAATTTTAGATATGTATAGAGTTCAGCTAAATAATTTTGAAGGTCCGCTAGACTTATTACTTTTCTTTATTAAGAGAGACGAACTTGATATCTATGACATTCCTATTTCATATATAACAGAGCAGTTTTTAGAGTTTGTTTATCTAATGGAAGAGTTAGATCTAGATGTTGCAAGTGAGTTTGTACTCATGGCAAGTATGCTAATGTCGATAAAGGCAAAAATGATGTTGCCGCGTGAGGACAATGAAGACGAAGAGCTAGATGAAACGGATCCTCGGTATGAATTAGTACAGCGCCTCTTAGAGTATAAAAAATACAAAGAGATGGCCGTGAAAATGGCTGACATTGATGAAGAGACAAGAAAGAGATACACCCGAGGTTATAACGAGGAAGACACCGTTGAAAAACAAGCAACTGGAGAGGCGTTAAAAGATGTCACCCTATTCGATCTTATTTCAGCATTTAAGAAAGTGCTCACAGACATTGAAAGAAAGAACATAGTCCATCACGTTGAAAAAGTAGAAACTACTGTTGAAGAACAAGCAGAGTTTGTACTCATAACCCTTCAAAAGAGCGGTAAACAGTCATTTAAAGAGCTTTGCGCGACAGTGACGAACCGGATAGTTGTGGTAGTAACTTTTTTAGCTATTCTTGAAATGATTAAAGAGCAACAAATTAATTTATTTCTCGAAGAAGACCCCACCGAATTTTACCTGGATCTAAAGCCCGTGGATGAAATCATTAGGGCATAAAAAATAAAAAAATGAATAAAAGTAACTTATACCTATTTCTCTTAGCCGCATTAATCGGATGTAGCGGACCTAAAGAAGTAGTAACAGCACCAGCTCCTTCGATTAACGATTTTACTACAACAATAAACTCGGAAGGGTTACGGGCAGACCTTACTGTAATTGCTCATGATTCTCTAAAGGGGCGCGAAACAGGATCAGAGGGACAAGAAATGGCCGCAGATTATTTAGCCAATAAGTATGAAAGGCTAGGGCTAGAGCCTGTTGGCGATAATGGAACATATTTTCAAAAAGTTTCTCTAACACAACCTGTTACTACATCTTACACTTATTCCGTTTACTCATCTGAGGGAGAGCTAGTAAATACCTCAACCCATAACGCAGAAGAGATTGGGCATTTTAGAACATGGAGCGCAGGAGGGCCAGATTTAACTGGGGAAATAGTTTTTGTAGGTTACTCAACCAAAAATGATTCTGTTAGCCATTTTCCTGAAGACTCAGAGGGAAAGTGGTTACTAACCTTTTATGACCGAGCTAGTTTTAGCGATTTACAAAAAGAAATCGCAACAAGTAACGCTTTAGGCGCGCTGTTAATTTTAAATTCAGAGGAAAGTGAATACATAGAAAGCTCAGAAGAAGATAAAGCCAGTTTTGGAGTGCCAGGAAGAATGTCGCTTACATATTTGGTTGATGAGGGGGCTACTTCAGGAGTCATAAATGTTATAAGCCCAACTATGGCGGCTCAGCTTTTAGGGTTAAATGATGTTGAGGACTTGAATAATCTAGGTCAGCGAATATTGGCAGAGCCGACGGGGTTTGAAGCAATAAATACCGGTTTTACATTAAATCATAAGGAGATAGCAAGTACAATAATAACAGAATCTAAAAATATAGTAGCCTTTATAGAGGGCTCAAATCCCCTTCTAAAAGATGAAGTTGTTGTTTTAAGTTCTCATTATGATCATGTTGGTATAGGAAGACCAGACTCAACTGGGGATGCCATTTATAACGGCGCCGATGATGATGGAAGCGGAACGGTTGGTGTTCTTCATGTTGCACAAGCTTTGATGTCTGCAAAAAAGGCTGGCGCTGGACCAGAAAGAAGCGTATTAATTTTACATGTAACGGGAGAGGAAAAAGGGTTACTAGGCTCGCGATACTATTCTGATCACCCTATCTATTCGATTGAAAATACGATAGCAAATATAAATGTAGATATGATAGGAAGAAGAGATTTTGAACACCCTGAAGACGGCGATTATATATACATAATAGGTGGAAAAATTATTTCTTCTGGTTTAAATACAATGCTCGAAGAGGCAAATCTAGAAAGTGTAAATATAACTTTAAGCGATAGATATAATGACCTAAATGACCCTAACCAGTTCTATAGAAGAAGTGATCACTGGAACTTTGGTAGACTAGGAATTCCGTTCGCTTTTTTCTTCAATGGGGTTCACGAAGATTATCATAGGCCGTCTGATGAAGTGGATAAAATTGATTTCGAGGCTTTGACAAAACGATCACAATTAATTTTTACTACAATCGCTAAAATCGCAAATGCAGAAGAGCGACCAAAAGTCGATAACGAGGAGTTTATAAAGAAGACTCAGGAGCAACCCAGATAAAAATTATTTTCCTGTTATTACAAAGGAAGCCCAATGCACAGGGTCATTGTAATAAGGATGATTTAGCATTTCAAGTTTGGCATCTCTTAAAGCAAGAGTATTATAATCTACGAGTTTGGGTTCATACCAGTCTCTCCAGAGCAAAAACTGATCAAACCAGCCAAAATCTCTTGCCTCGTATTCAATAAGTTTAGAGTAAAATGAGTTCATAAATAACGGAGTACTTCGATCATAGATGCTCCACAAGCTAGCTACAACGGAAGAGGCGCCTGCGATTAAGAAAGAGCGCTGCAAGCCAAGTAAACCCTCTCCATTTAGCACTTTTCCAGTAGCTGTATTGCAGGCACTTAATACAACGAGATCTGCATTAAGTGAGAGAGAGGCAATTTCCGAGGCATTTAGATATCCATCTTCACCAAATAGACTTTCCATGTCTGTTTTCTTGGATAAAATAAGCCCACTTTGCGATGGAGTTGTCTCATTAATGTCGCCATGAGTAGCAAAATGCAGATATTTATAAGTATTTAGTTCAAGGCGTTTTAATCCCGCCTCAGTAACGAGTTCATTTTTTAGAACTTTAACTTTATTAAATTTTGAAGAAATTGAATCAACCTCAATAAGCGTATAAGGAAGAGCTGCAAAAGAGCTTTGAGTTCGAGAATTTAGCACACCTTCCCCAGCTTCAAACCCTGAACCAGCGATTCCTAAAATATCTTGTGAAGTTTCGCGGTGTGGATTTTGAAGGAGTTTAAAAACGCTAACAGAGGGTAAGGTTTTAATGGCAAATCGTTTTAGAAGAAACTGGCCATTATTAATTAATGCATCGAATGGGAGTAAAGCGATGGAGCCATCAGGAACAATTACAAGGTTTGAGATATCAGTTAAAGCGCCCTCAAAACTCTCCAGTAATGTTCTATATAAAGGGGATGAAAGTGTTTCTAATACATCAAAAGAAGCCACCGCGAAAATAGAGTCTCTAAAAGCATTTATTTGTTTTGTTAGCCCATCTCTAAAAAAAGCACTTTTTGCAACTTCATGATAAAAAACATCTTTTTTTGTGATCAGCAGAACAGAAAGTCCATTATCTATAAGAGCATATTCAAGAATGGCAGTATTATTATCACACAAATCTTGAACCTGATTTAGAGATAAAGTTTCTGGGTAAATAAAATTATTCCACTCGGGGTGATCGTTTCTTATTTTTTCAAGTGTAACCTCGTATTCAAATTCAGCATCAGTGATGGCATCGGTTAGTTCCCTAAAATCTTTATTTTTGGAAGCGTCTTCTCGTTGGCGATAAAGCTGATCTGTTTTCTTTTGAAGTTGAAGTAGCTGAGCTTTGGTTTCTTTCGAAAGAGAAAGTAACTCGCTTGAACGACTTTCTGCTAATTGGTCTAAAAGGGCGCGAGATTTAGAAGCTTCAAAAAGATCAAAGCTTCGTACATAATTCTTTTTCTTAGCGGCATACCAAGATCCAACCATATTATAAAACTCGGCATGATCAGAGAAAACATTAGCTTTAAGAGTACCACCTGAAAAAGTAAGTCGTTTCTTTTCAATTAATTCGAGGGCTGTTTCAGCGTAAAAAAAAGCACTATCTGAGTCAATTTCAGAGTAAGCGATTGCTATATTTTTTAATCCTCTCAAATAATAAAGAGGCGCAAGTTTAGAAGAAAATTTGAGTACCTCTTTACTTAAAGCCAACTTTTCCTGGCTAGAATAAAATGGATCATTTAATTGTAATAACAGCTCCTGTCCTAAGAGTTGAACCCACACAAGGTTATGAGTACGACCAATTTCCAGAGCCATATCTAAATACTCAAGCGCTTTTTTTTGATCATTAGTCAGCAATTTAAGCTGGCCTAAATTTATCAGGGCAATTCCCTTATCGTAATGGTAATCAGAGTTTAGAAAAAATTCTAAAGCGCGCAATAAAATGTTCTCACCCGCACTAAAATCGCCCTTTTTGGTATAACATTCGGCAATATTAACAAGAGCCTGATTAGCCAGAACAGTGTTATCGATAGATAAATAATATGAATGAGCTCTATTAAAATAACTTAAAGCTCGATCGGGTTCTTCAATTTCTAAATAAAGATCTCCAAGCTCATTGTAGAATCTTATAATGAAGAAGTTATCCTCTTGCTGCTCGGCAATTTGAAGTGCTTTTTGGCTATACGTAATAGACTGGAAGTAATCATTCTTTCTTTTTTTTAAATCACTTAAGTAATAATAGCAATCTCTTAAAAGAGATGGGGTTTCGAGTTTTTCAGCTAATCTGCAGCTTTCAAATAAGTAAGGCTCTGCATTCTCTCTCTCCCCTTTATACAAATGAAGAAGGTATTTAGTTTGGCTAGCTAAGCTGATATAATATTCGGCATTAAGCGAAGTAAATAATTGTAAGGATTCTGTTATTAGTTCTAGACCTCTATCGTATTCCCCAAAACGAATTAAGCCATTTGCTAAGACCCGAGTAATTCTCCCGAGAGTAAAGGCGTCTTTTACGGGATCAGCAATCTTATAAGCTAATTCAAGCTCACTATTGGATAGCTCGTACTCCCCTTTTGTATGATAAACATAGCCCATAATACGACTTATATTAGCGGCAAGGCCTGAAGGGGTTTTTGAAGTTATGTGAGACTTTAATATGAAAAGAATATCTAGAGCATCATCATTTTCAGTGCTAGCAGTAAGAGCCTCAGCTAGTGTAACGCCAGATTCTATAATTCTGAGTGAATCTCCATTTTTAAAAGAAATTTCATAAGCTTTTTGCAGGGATATAACCGCTTCTGAGTATTGTGAATTATCAAATAAGTACAGGCCTTTTTGGAAGCTAGTATCATACTCCGATTTCCATTCTTGAGCTATGCTACCATGGGATAAGGCAAATAGAAAAAAAAGTAAAAGGAAAAAAGGATCTTTATTTTTCATCAAGCTTCAAAAGGGTATTATTTGACTTGTATTTACTTTGAATATGATGTTTTTTCCGAACAACCTAAAACATTAATCAAGCAACATAATATGGATACGTGGCAGAAAAAAAATTACTGGATCTATAGAAAAGATGATCCACCAAAAGACCCCCCCGTAGAGCCGCCGAATGATCCTCCTCCAGGCGAAGAAAAGTAATAGATCCTCAAATCCCTTAGTTTACACGCTAAGGGGTTTACTCTCCAAAAAGAGCATTAACGAAAGCCTCTTTATCAAAAACCTGTAAGTCTTCAATTTTTTCTCCAAGCCCAATATATTTTACAGGAACATTTAACTCATGGGAAATCCCAATAACAATGCCACCTTTAGCAGTACCATCTAGCTTGGTTAGGGCAAGTCCAGTAATATCCACAGCCTCTGTAAAGGCTTTTGCTTGTTGCATGGCATTTTGCCCTGTTGAGGCATCTAATACAAGTATTACTTCGTGAGGGGCATCCTCAATTACTTTACTCATTACGCGCTTAATCTTTGACAGCTCATCCATTAAGGCTTTTTTATTATGCAAACGACCCGCAGTGTCAATTAAAGCAATATCAAATCCGCGAGATTTTGCAGCAGAGGCTGTATCAAAAGCAACAGCGGCAGGGTCGGCATTTTGCCCTTGTTCAATGATTGGGACATCAGCACGATCACTCCAAATTTTCAATTGATCTACAGCGGCTGCACGAAAGGTATCCGCAGCGCCAAGGAGAACTTTTTTGCCTGCTGTTTTATACATATAAGAAAGCTTTCCAATAGTCGTAGTTTTGCCTACGCCATTTACGCCTACAACCAAAACAATGTGTGGTGTTGATGGAAATTGTGCGTCAAAAGCGGCAGGTTTTTCAGAAGAATTTTCTTGCAGAAGGGCAATAATTTCTTCTCTAAGAATAGCTTGTAATTCTGCTTGAGTCACAAACTTATCCTTTGCTACTCGAGCTTCAATTCGTTTAATAATTTCAAGTGTTGTAGTTACTCCAACATCCGAAGTTATAAGAATTTCTTCGAGCTCATCAAGGGTTTGGTCATCTACGGTATCTTTTCCAGCAAGGGCTTTACCCAGTTTATTTAAAATACCAGAGCGACTTTTTTCAACCCCTTGTTCGAGCGTCTCTTTTTTCTTTAGTCCTAGTTTTTCGAAAAATCCCATATAAAATCTTAGTTAAATGTAGCGCCGTTCATAATAGTTCTATAACGGTGAAGGTACGCAAAAAATGAAATTACCATTACAACAGTCGCAGTATAAAGCAGGTATTCATGAACAATAACGGCATCTCTAAAAAAGAAAACGGCAATCCAGTAAAAGGCCAATATGTTAACATATATTTTCCCAGTCTTAGTAGACATTGCAACCTTCCCATATTTAATCTTGATAAAGGAAGAACCCATCATAATTAGAGAGTCGCGAACGACATTGATTATCAAAAACCAAAGAGGAACCCAGCCTAACCAAACTGTATAAATAAAAAGAGTAACGGCGCAAAGCTTATCTGAAACAGGATCAATAACCTTTCCAACTTCTGAAATGGTGTTCGTTTTGCGCGCCACAAGACCATCTAAATAATCCGAAAGACCCGCATAAACAATTAAAGCAATAGTAATCCAATCATAAGAAAGATTATTTTTGTAATGTAAAATCACTACAGGAAAGGCGACAAAAAACCTTGAAAAAGAGATGAAGTTAGAAAAAGTGAACACTTTTCCAGAAACTTCTACAGTTCTGCCATCTATGTTTTTAGTAATTCCCAAGTAGCTTAATTTATTTTTGTTATTGCTCTAAAGTTAAAGCCATTATACAGATAATACCACCATGAAAACTGCTAAACATCTAATCGAACATAAGCTAAGTACAAAACAGGTATTCAAAGGGAAACTATTGCATGTTTTTTTTGATGAAGCCATACTACCAAATGGAGAAATTGGTACCAGAGAGTGGATAAAACATCCAGGAGCTTGTGCGGTGGTGCCTGTTTTTGAAAATGGAGATCTTATGCTAATCAAACAATTCCGGTATCCAATGAGCCAAATTTTTTGGGAAGTACCTGCTGGGAAAATTGATACAGACGAAGCACAAGACCGAACAGCTTTACGAGAGCTTGAAGAAGAAGCGGGACTAAAAGCTAAGCAGTATGAATATATTGGGCATTTTTACCCAGGGATTGGCTATTCCGATGAGATCATACACATTTATATGGCTTGGAATCTTGAAATGGTAGAACAAAAGATGGATGAAGATGAGTTTGTTTTAAAAGAGAGAGTTCCATTTAAAGAGGCAATAAAAATGGTTCATTCCGGTGAAATTAACGATGGAAAAACTATTATCTGTTTACTTCGGGCATGGAATTATTGGCAGGAACGGTATCAAACTAAGGAATAATACCCTCTTGTTTTGCAAGCTGAAAAAGGGATTCATGTAAATTATTTAAGTCGATCTCTCTTCGGTTTCTCAATTCGGTTAACTCAAAACCAGTTAACATCAGAATGCAACCCATTTCATTTAATACAGAATCAAAAACTCTAGGATCTGCAGAGGCTAGTTTTTGAATGTTAATACCATCTGGATTTTGTTGAATATTTATCAAGATGTAGTATTTATCATCTTCGGAATTCCCAAAACTGAATGTTTCTAAGCTGGTATCATTAAGAGTTAGCATGTGTTTTAATAAAGTCTCTAGCTTTGAGTATTTCGATTATTTCATTTGAAGCGCGGTCAACTACTTGTACTTGGAACAGGCTAATAATCGCTTGTTCTTTCAAAATTTCTAAAACCTCTTCTTTAGTGTCACATTCTTCGGATTCACTTACTAAGTCATTTACACCCTGAACAATATACCGTAACTCCGATTCTTTTTTATGAGGTTGTTTTTCTGGTTGGGGAGCGTCAAAATATTCGCGGATTGCATCTTCAGTAACATACCAGCTCACTCCTAGTTTTCGAGCTCGGATTTTACCTTCTCTAAGATAAGAACGAAGGGTTAATTTTGAGATACCCAACATTTCATGCAAATCATCAACTGAATAAAGGGTAAGGCCACCAATTTGTTTAGGCATTTTATCTTATTAAATAGGACTAATTTTTAATCATTGAATATATATAAAACATAGTTAAATATATATTATCAATCATTAGTTATATAATATAAATTAGATTTGGTTGAGGGGTACTTACCGTCGTATATTGGTATCAGTTACTTGAAAAACAAAAGCAGCCAGCCCTTAAAAGCAGGCTTTTTTTATGTCTTGTTATCACTTCTTATTAGTAAAAAAGTAGCTGACTATCTAATTTCATTCTGGTATTGCAAAAAAAACCAGTTTAACTATCTTGAACGCATTCATTAACCTCTTTTCAAAAACCATGCGGTCAACAGTGCTTCTAATTCTTTCTTTTGTTTTGCTTTCATGTTCTGGCTCAAAAACCTATGTAAAGGAAGAGAACTTCTCTAGCTTGGAAATGACATCACCTCCAGAGAGCGAGTTAATATATAAAATGTTTTTGCTTGGTGATGCGGGAGCCCCAACATTAGATGTACAGGAACCCACCTTAAAATTATTTCAATCATTTTTAGAGAAAGCGTCAGATAAAAGCGCGGCGTTATTCTTGGGAGATAATATTTATCTAAATGGACTCCCTGATTCTACTCATCCAGATAGAGCGTTTTACGAATCTAGAATTAATGAGCAACTGAATACGATTAAAAATTTTAAAGGAAGAGTTATTTTTCTACCTGGTAATCATGATTGGGATGATGGTGGTAGAGACGGGTTAAATGCAGTTCGTAGGCAAGAAAAGTATATAGAAAAGTATCTTGATAGAGGAAATACATTTTTACCAGACGATGGCTTTCCAGGGCCAGTGGATATCGAATTAATGGACGACGATGAAGACCCGCGACTCAGAGATGATATCAGGTTAATAGTATTAGATACTCAATGGTGGTTACATAAATATGATAAATCTTATGGAGATACGGGAGAATATGATCTTGTAGATGGGGGAGATTTTTTAGTGGAGTTGGAAGATATTTTAAAAAAAAGAGAAAAAGACTTTGTTGTTGTGGCCGCTCATCATCCACTAATTACTAACGGGCCACATGGTGGTTATCTTCCAGCGTCAAGACATTTAAAACCACCAATATTTGGGAGTTTATATGCCTTTTATCGAAAAGCATTTGGGTATGAACAAGATATCCCTCACCATATATACAAAGAAATGTCGAGCACGTTTAGAAAGATGTTTCTACTAAATGATAATTTGATTTATGCCTCAGGACATTCTCACAGCCTACAATATCATAAAACGGATGGACCCAGAGAAGTTCAACACTATATAGTGTCGGGTAGTGGTACAAAAGAGCAGTATGTAGCAAAAAATAGAGGTGCGGAGTTTACTTATGAGGGACAAGGATTCGTCACGCTAAATTACTATGGAAATGGTTCGGTATGGATGGAAGCGTGGTCTCCCATTGGAGATGGAAGTAGTGGAAAATTATTATATAAAACAGAGATAAAACCGCCATACGATCAAATCCTTGACGAAGAAGAGTTAGAAGCTGAGGATATTGATTATACCGATAGTACTATAGTTGTAGCGCCAAATAAAAAGTATGATGACGCGGGGAAAATATTTAGGACAATTGCTGGCAATCACAACCGATACCTTTGGTCAATAGAATCAGAATATCCTGTTTTTGATGTAACAGAGGTTAGAGGGGGTCTCGACCTAGTTAGAATGGGCGGAAAAGGTCAGTCAAACACGCTTCATTTAGAGGATAAAGATGGAAATGAGTTTGTACTTCGGTCAGTTGATAAGCAGGCAGGAAAAGTTTGGGGTGAAAATCTCAAAAAGACGATAGCATTAGATTTGGCACAAGATCAATTTTCGATATTAAACCCCTATGCAGCAGTAGTAATACCACCATTGGCAGACGCTGTTGGAGTGTATCATACAAACCCGAAACTCTATTATGTACCCAATGACCCAAAATTAGGATTATATGCAGAACAAATTGGGGGACAATTAGCTCTTTTCGAAGAAAAACCAGATGGAGATATGAGCGATGTGGCAAGCGTTGGTTATTCTGAAGAAGTAGTCGCATATAGAGATATGATTCGGGAAGTAGATAACGATATTGATCATCGGGTAGATCAGTATTTATTTGCGAAATCTAGGTTACTTGATATGCTAATTGGAGACTGGGATAGACATAGCGATCAATGGAGATGGGCGACCTTTGAACCTGAAGATGAACAAGGGAAAATATATCGACCAATACCACGAGACAGAGATGTAGCATTTATGGTGATGGATGGAATAGGGCCTACTTTAGCTAAGCATGGACCTTTCTTTCAGTACCAGAATTTTGGAGAATCCTACAATAACCTGAAAGGGTTAAATCATAACTCGCTTCCACTTACTCGAAGGTTTACAAACCAACTAACAAAAGAAGAATGGCTTCAAATAGCGACAGAAATGCAGACTCAATTAACAGATGAAGTTATTGAAGAAGCACTCAATAATTATCCAAAAGAGGTATTTGAAGAAGTCGCAGAAGAAACACGAAGAGGTCTTTTAGCAAGAAGAGATAAGCTGACGGAGGTTACCGAAACGTATTATGAGTTAATTTCAAGTGTAATTTCTATTCCAGCTAGCAATAAAAGAGAGCGCTTTATAGTAGAAGTAATGGATAAAAATCATACACGTGTAGAAGTGTTTAAACTTTCTGGGAAAGGAGAATTAAGAGAAAAATACTATGATAGAACATTCGATAAATCAGAAACAAAAGAACTAAGGCTCTATGGGTTAGGTGGAGACGACGAATTCATTCTAAAAGGAACTCAAAAAGGAGAAATAAAACTATTGATATCAGGAGGTCCAGGGGACGATGTATACTTTGATGAATCTCCCAATCAGATAGTAAGTAAGGATCTTGTAGGTATATTCGAAACCAAAAATGGAAACGAGTATTCGGTGTCGAATAAAACTCATCTTCACTTAACGGAAAACCCTATTGACAATTATTATGATTATGAAAAGGACTTTCTCTGGAACCGATATTACCCAGGTTACTTTTTTAATTATAACAACGACGAAGGTCTGTTCATCGGTGGTGGACCAAAGATATTAAGAAATGGATTTAGAAAATTTCCAGCAGTAACTCATTATTTACGATTTAATTATGCTCCAAGCTCAGGAGCAGCAAACCTGCTTTATTCAGGAATTTGGTATGAAAGAGTTGGAAACTGGGATTTAGGACTTGAGTCTGCATTTCTTTTTCCAAAGAGTTTCCAGAACTTTTTTGGGCTTGGAAATGAATCGACCATCGAAGATCGAAGTTTAAAATTTTATAGAGCAAAACTTACTAGGTATAGCATAGAACCGAGTTTAACTACATCTGCGAATGATGCATTATCCTTCACAATAGGGAATCGTTTTAGCATTACTCAAATTGATGATAATAGAGACGAGAATAATGTTCTAAGTCTTCCCGAGCTAGGCTTTTCAGGCAAAATATTTAAAGACCAATGGTTTAACACCACATTTTTTGAAGCAAGAATAAAAGATATAGATACGCCATTAAATCCAACCCAAGGTTATAGCTTAAGTACACGTGCAGATATTAATGTTGGACTATACAATACTAAAGAAACATTCTCCAGATTAACATCAGAGTTGAGAATGTACTTTCCGATTAGCTTTACCCCACAACTTACACTAGCAAATAGAACTGGAGGAGCTCATAATATAGGGAGCTTTCCTTTTTACGAATCTAACAGTATTGGGGGAACCACAAACCTGAGAGGTTTTAGAGGGCGACGATTTGCGGGAAGAAGCACAGTGTATAATAACTCAGAAATTAGATTCGAACTTTTTGACTTTTATCGCTATCTGCTTGGAGGGAAACTGGGTCTGTCTGCCTTTTTTGATTCCGGAAGAGTTTGGACGGATAACGAGAGCTCAAGTTTTTGGCATAAAGGGTATGGAGGTGGAATCTGGTTTAATGTACTAGACGCTTTTGTAATCAATACTTCGCTTGGCCACTCCTTTGAAGGAAACTTGTTTGAGGTAAAAGCAGGATTTTTCTTCTGACACATACAAGTCTGGCTCGATTATTGATATATTAGGTACTTAAACCATCCCAAATGCCAGAAAAAAATAACTTTAGACTACTTGCCGCTATCATGTTTGCAGACATGGTTGGATATACGCGTTTGATGCAAGAAGATGAGCAGAAGGCTAAAGATTTAAGAGATCGTCAACGAGAAGTTATAGATAATTGCATTTTAAAACACCGTGGACAGGTTATGCAGTATTACGGGGACGGCACATTAAGTATGTTTGGAAGTGCATTAGATGCAGTAAAATGTGCTCAAGAAATTCAAACTGTATTAGCAGAAGAGCCAAAAGTGCCACTTAGAGTTGGTATTCATATTGGTGATGTTGTTTATGATGATGAAGGGATTTATGGTGACGCTGTAAATATTGCAGCAAGAGTTCAAAGCTTAGGAATACCAGGATCTGTAATGATTTCCAATAAAGTTTTTGAAGAGATTAAAAATCACCCCGGTATTAAAGTTAAATCCTTTGGTCAACACGAATTAAAAAATGTATTTAATCCCGTCGGAATTTTTGCACTTGCCAATAAAGGAATTCAGGTTCCTGTGCAAAGTCATATTGAAGAGATAACGGGAAGCAACCAAAATAGTATAGCAGTTCTACCCTTTGCTAATTTTAGCTCTGATCCAGAAAACGAATACTTTAGCGATGGAATTACAGAAGAAATCATCAACTCGTTGGTTAAGGTAAAAGGGTTACAGGTGGCTTCGAGAACGTCTGTTTTTTCATTTAAAGGGAAACAACAAGATATTCGTGAGATTGGCAGAGAATTAAAGGTTGCTACTGTGTTAGAAGGAAGTGTTCGGTTAGCCGGGGATCGGGTTCGAGTGACTGCCCAGCTTATTAAAACCGAGGATGGTTTTCATATCTGGTCAGAAACATTTGATGGAGAAATGAAAGATATTTTTGGAGTTCAAGATGAAATCGCCCAGAAAATTGCCAATAAATTAGAAGGTAACTTCACATTCGATACCGAGCGTAAATTATATGAAGCATCTACAGACAGTGTAGTTGCCTATAATGCGTATTTACAAGGGCTTTATCATTGGAATAAACGAACTCCAGAATCAGTCCAAAAGGCGATTAGGTTTTACGAAGAAGCAATTGAAAAGTGTATGACCTATACAAATGCATTTTCAGGATTAGCAAATGCATATACTTTTTTAGGTGTTATTGGGCACAAACCAGCAGAAGAGGCTTTTTCAAAAGCCAAAGAATATGCTCTCAAAGCCATTGATTTAAATAATTCTAGAGCCGACTCTTATATTTCATTAGGCTATGTAAATCTATTCTATAACTGGGATTTTGACTCGGCGGACTCTAATTTCCGAAAGGCCATTACTATGGAGCCCGAAAACGAAGAAGCTAGATTAGCATTTTCATTGTACAATCGGATAATTGGTAGGTTCGATAAAATGCTATCACAGGCAGAAATAGCAGTTAAAATTGCCCCACTTTCTTTGCCGGCGCTTAACGACCTTGCTCGAGCGTACGGTATTCTCGAAAAGCACGATAAGGCAATAGATTATTATAACAAGATCATTGATTTAGACCCGAGTTTCAGAACTGCATATGAAGGAAAGGCGTATATTTATGCAGAGATAGGTGATTTTGATAAAGCCTTGGTAAATACGAAAAAGTACCTAGGGAAAATTAAAGGCGCTAACAAAGGAGGAACCCAATTAGGTTATCTCGCAGCGTTGAAAGGAGACGAAAAAGAAGCCAGGAAGCATTTAAAACTAATTAAGAAGCGAGAAGAAGAAGAACCCGATTTAAATCTTTCTCTTGATTTTGCAGTAATCTATGCCGCCCTTGAAGAGAAAGAAGAGCTATTTAAATATCTAAATAGAGCTGTAGATAAAAAGCTAGGCTCCATCCTTCTTATTAATTCCATCCCCATACTAAAAAAGTACAGCAAAGACCCCAGATACTTAAACGTCTTAAAACGAATAGGGCTTCCAATTCAATTTAAGCTTAGCTCATGAAGAAAGAGATTGGCGTTTATATCGACAGGACGTACAAAGTTGTTCGGCAAGATTTGATCAACCGCTTCAAGAAAGCAAAAGTTGATATTACTCCAGAACAATGGGTGTTACTGTCCAAGCTAGAAAGGGCTACAATGAACCAAACTGATCTTGCGAATGGGAGTTTTAAAGATAAACATACCATATCACGAATTTTGGATTTATTGGTTAAGAAAGGCTTTGTAGTTCGGGAGAAAGACCCAGAAGACGGGCGAAAATATCTTATATCAATTACCAATAAGGGGAACGTTGAATTAGAAAAAGCTCGGCCACATGTGTATGCATCAAGAGAGCAAGGTTGGGAAAATCTTTCGGAAGAAGAATACAAACAACTGTTACTATTGTTGGATAAGGTATTTACCAGCTACACCTCCAAATCCTAATTCTTTTTTTATCTCTGGGTTTTCAAATTGAACATTACTTCTTTGATCTCATACCGAACCACTTCTTCCGCATACGTTCTCTTGTTAATCTCCCTCGCATATACTTTTCCATTTTGTATTGCTTTAATTTCAACCTTTCTTGGTAATATAACTTTCCCAATCAATGCTCCCTGTTTTCCTAATATATACCAAGTGTAATTCTCCAGATTTTGCGAAACCGTTGCCACCCAAAACCGATCTTCATTATCTACTAAAAAATTTGCAACCACTGGCCAGTTTGATGGAAGTTTTGCCCCTCTGATTGCCCTTCGAATGTCCACATCATCATATAAATCTAAGGCATCCGAACGATTGAGTGTTCGTTTCTGAACTAGATACTTCCAAGCTTCAACATAACGGCCATTCGGATCAAATTTTCGAATCACCATCTCTTCACTGAAGAGTTTAAACAAGTTCCCTTCTGAATTTGTAATCAGAAAGGTTTCCCGCTCATATGGCATCATCATTATCGTCATTCCATTCGACGAACTTTCCACAAAAAGAGATTTATTTGGAAACGTTATCAGCTGATCAGAGATAATTGCGCCGCTCTCATCAGCTTTGTAAAAATACAATGGACGATTGGTAGGGGATTCCACCACTTGAAAGGCAACCAAATAGTTTCCACCTGAGAGAATTACTGCTGAATAGAGTGCTGCAGTTTTCAGGGAATCGCCAGTTAGAGATTGTACCGAAAACTGAGTGGATTTACGAAAATTAAAATCACGGGTGTTATAGGTATTCATTGCTTTTCGGCCTTCATCAAAACCATAGATTATTCCACTATGCACCTCAATGTTGCCCAATTTCCTGAATTCCCCAGGTCTACCCCCGCCCCGGCCCATGCTCCCAACGGGATTTCCGTCAGCATCTACAACCTGAATTTTGTGATTATACTCATCTACGAAATAGACCTTGCCATCATCATCAACCGTAATATCTCCGATTTTAATAACTTCCGAATTTTGGGCTCCACGAAATGATTCATCTTTGATCAATTGAATTTCCGGGACGCCCTCTATACTGAAAGTGGTAAGGTTAGGAAGGTTTTTGATGGATTTCTGCGGATCGGAACAACCGCTTAGTCCGGCCAGCAAAATAATGACGAATAGTTTTCGAATAATCATATGGGAAGCTAGTAAATCAATCGAAGTAATACGATTTGTTTTAAGCTACTGAAACTGCTTGAAAAACTGACCGTAGGCAACCCAATATTTTAAAAGGGGATTGAACAAACAATTATATCCTATCTCACAGTAAGAGTATTACATTTTATGAAAGCGATAATTTCAGCACTTTTTGTATTTATTACAGTTACAACTGTTATTGAGGCGCAAGAGTTCTCCATAACTAACGGCACCGTTTTTTGTGACGGAGCTGAACCAGGTGATGCTAGTATCATCGATGGAATCATCTATGAAGCTGTGGATCGCCAAATGCTTGAGCAAAAGGTTGCCTCTGGGGCTGATCTCACCAAAGTTTGCACCAGTCTGATAACAGAAATGTTTAACCTTTTTGCTGGGAATGAGGATTTCAATCAGAATATTGGCAATTGGGATGTTTCGAATGTTGAAGACATGGGATTTATGTTCAGCGGCGCCATCACCTTTAATCAGGATATCTCGAACTGGGATGTTTCCAATGTTCTGGATATGGCTGGTATGTTTATAGACACCCACAACTTTAATCAGGATATCGGGGCATGGAATGTTTCTAGTGTCCGTAATATGGCGCATATGTTTAAGATAGCACGGGCATTTAACCAAGACATCAGTAACTGGGACGTTTCTAATGTATTACACATGGGCTGGATGTTTTTAGGGACCCACGCTTTTAATCGAGAAATTGGAAACTGGAACGTCTCATCCGTAAACAATATGCTCGGCATGTTTTCTGAGGCCAAAGCCTTTGATCGGGATCTCTCTGCCTGGTGTGTGGACAATTTCGATTCCGAGCCCAACAACTTTAGAGCCGGTGGGAGCAGTTTGTCTGAAAGCAACACCCCTAACTGGGGTTCTTGTGATGGGAAACCAGATTCAATCGAGGTAGAATTCCCACAGTCACAGGAAGAAAACGTATCTACTACACCCACTTTTGTGTGGAACTCCGTTGAGAATATCGATCATTATCAGTTTCGTCTTCTTTATGATGAGCTACCCTATCAGATTGATACCCTGATAACAGACACTACCTTTGCCATTAGTACGGAACTTAAGCCTGATGAATTCTACTATTGGCAAGTTCGTGCGATACATGGAAATGCTTCAGGAGAATGGAGTTCCCCAACTTATTTTACCCCAACCATTCAGGTATCTAACGAATATTCTGCTCAACCAGAGGGGTTCATCCTTCATCAGAATTACCCGAATCCATTCAACCCGAGTACTCAGATCAGTTATCATTTACCTGCAAGCAGCATTGTGAATATACGAGTGTTTGATATGCTGGGCAGAGAAGTTGCTACTTTGTTAGACGGGCAACAAACATCCGGTGATCACTCCATCACTTTTAATGCTTCTAAACTCACCAGTGGAATGTATTTTTATAGTATTCAGGCTGGGGAATTTTCTCAAACCAGAAAAATGATGTTAATTAAATGATGCAAGCCATGTAAATATTATTTGGCTTACGGTTAGGCTCCGAGTTATGAATAATTTTTTGAAAATTCAGAAACTATAAGTTCCCTCGTAAATCTTGCTCTCGTTCAATAGCTTCAAATAAAGCTTTGAAGTTTCCTTTTCCAAAAGAAGTGGCTCCTTTTCGTTGGATGATTTCAAAGAACATAGTTGGACGAGCCTGAACTGTTTTAGTGAATATTTGAAGCAGATACCCTTCATCATCACGGTCAACGAGAATTCCTAAATCCTGAAGCTTATCAATGGGTTCATCAATCTTACCAACTCGCTCTTGAAGAACATCATAATATGTGCTTGGGATATTTAAGAACTCAACACCGCGATCTCGTAAGGCAGTAACAGTCTGGATAATATTATCGGTTGCAACGGCAACATGTTGTACACCGGCTCCCTCATAAAAGTCGATATACTCATCAATTTGAGATTTTTTAAGACCGGCAGCAGGTTCGTTAATTGGGAATTTAATTCTGCCATTTCCATTACTCATCACCTTGCTCATTAGCGCCGTAAATTCAGTAGAAATGTCTTTATCATCAAAAGACAGAATTTGCTTGAATCCTAGAACATCTTCGTAGAATTGAACCCATTTGTTCATATCGCCAAGTTCTACATTGCCGACCATATGATCTACATATTTCAAGCCTATAGGATCTGGATTATATCGAGTTTCCCATTTCTGAAAACCAGGAAGAAAAGTTCCGTTATAGTTTTTTCTCTCTACAAAGATATGAACGGTTTCTCCATAGGTATGAATTCCGGCGCGAATAACTTCGCCATGCTCATCCTTTTCAGTTTTTGGCTCGAAATAAGATTTAGCCCCTCTTTTTACGGCTTCTTCATATGCGTAGGTAGCGTCTTCAACCCAAAGAGCGATTACTTTTACACCATCGCCGTGCTTATCAATATGTCGACCAATATCTGTTCCGCTTTTAAGGGGAGAGGTAAGGACTAATCGAATTTTATCTTGAACTACCACATAAGATTCTCGATCTCGAAGACCTGTTTCTAAGCCAGCTTTAGCAAGTGATTGAAAGCCAAATGCAGATTTATAAAAATGAGCAGCTTGCTTGGCATTACTCACATAAAATTCTACATAATCGGTACCTAGAATGGGCATAAAATCGGTAGCAGAATCAGTTTCTATAGAAGGGTTTGCAACAGTATCCATATCAAAAAATTAAAATTAGTTGTTATGACAACTAATTTACACTTTTCATTGGTCTAGAAAAAGAACTTTATGTTAAGATTTCTAGAGAGGCGTATCTGTATCTCTCCTTGGGGAGAGACAGATTCTTGTACTTGTACAATAATCAGAGAGAGGATATAAACGGCTCGTTCTTTCTTAGTCTCCAGCGTCCTCCCTCTGAAATCAAACTTGTTTTGATTTCTGTCTCCCTCCAAAAGGGAGACATTCTTAGTTAAGGTTTCCTCTCAAACTTCAAAAACCAATCCATTGCCTCAGGATTTCGAGAAGCGTCTTTATTAATACTTTTAGAGAAGTCCATTCCAAGCAGTGCTTTTTTTACTGGAACTTCCATTTTCTTTCCACTTAAAGTGTAGGGTATATCTGGCGCGGTGAAAATTTGATCAGGAACATGGCGGGGCGAGCATTGCTCACGAAGTGTATTTTTTATTTGATTTCTTAAATTTTCTAACGAATAATTGGAATCTAAAACTACAAATAAAGGCATAAAATCATTACCTTCTTTTTGCTCAAGGTTTACAATTAAAGAATCTTTGATACCTGGAATTTTATCAAGAACGGCATAGATTTCGGCAGTACCAATTCGAATACCTTTTCGGTTTAGCGTGGCATCAGAACGACCTTGAATGATAAGTTGGCCATTTTTTGAAATCTGAATCCAGTCGCCATGACACCATTTTTCTGGAAATTTCTCAAAATAACTAGAAATATATCGTTCGTCATCCTCATCATCCCAAAAATAAATAGGCATTGAAGGCATAGGCTTTGTAATGACCATTTCACTTAATGAGTCGAAGACTTGTTCACCGTCTTCATTAAACCCAAAAAGAGAACACCCAAGCGCTCGGCCTTGGATTTTTCCTCGGTAAACAGGCTCGGTTGGAATTCCCCCAACAAATGCGGTACAAACGTCCGTCCCTCCACTCATAGAACATAACCAGACATTACTTGATACATGTTTATACACCCAGTCAAAGGCTTCTGGGGGTAAAGGAGCACCAGTTGAGCCTATCGAGCGAAGGGAAGTCAAATTGAAGTCAGCAGCGGGATTAAGTCCGCGTTTCATACAAGCCAACAAATAAGGAGCGCTAGTGCCAAAATGTTGAATCGGAAGTTGCTCGGATAATTCCCAAAGTGTTTTCAGATTAGGATGTCCCGGACTTCCATCAAATAAAATAGGAGTTGCTCCGACTAACATAGAGGCTTGCAAAAAATTCCACATCATCCAGCCCGTAGTTGTAAACCAGAAAAAAGTTTCTCCCAGCTTAACATCATTATGAAAATGCATGTATTTAAGATGTTCGAGTAAAACGCCGCCGTGTGAATGGGTAATAGCTTTGGGTATCCCGGTAGTACCCGAAGAATATAAAACCCAGATTGGGTGACTGAAGTCTACTGGCTCGAAAGTTAAATCTCCAAAGGGTGTATCAAGAGCAGAAACCCAACTAGTAGCCCAATCAATGTTGCGGTCTAATGGTTTTAAAACGGGAATCAAAATCACATTTTCAATACTAGAAATCCGTTCTTTTATCTGTCGAGTTTCTTCAATTCTTGAAATTTGTTTACCACCATATTGATATCCATTCCCAGCAATAAGAACTTTAGGCTCAATTTGAGAAAAACGATCTATGACAGTATTAACCCCAAAATCAGGTGAGCAGCAAGACCAAATTGCGCCAAGAGAATTGACAGCCAAAAATGAAATAATTGCTTCTGGAATATTAGGAAGATACCCAACAACTCGATCGCTTTTTCCAACTCCTTTAGAGATTAAATAAGCTTGCAAAGAAGTGACTTTAGCCTCTAGTTCTTCCCAAGAAATCGAGATTAATTTTGAGCTTTCACTTTTAAAATGGAGAGCGGGTCTATCATCTGATTTTTGACGAAAAATATGTTCGGCATAGTTAAGAGTGGCTCTCTCAAACCATTTCGCGCCCGGCATGGAGTGAGTATCTAATACCTGATTATAGTCAGAATGAGAAATGATGTTAAAATACTGCCACAGACTTTCCCAAAAGTCCTCAAGATTGGTGGTAGACCATTCCCATAATTCATGATAATTTACGAAGCTAAGCCCGCGTTCGTTTTTAAGCCAATTCTGATAATCATTTAGATTAGAAGACTCAATGAATTCCTTGGTTGGATTCCACAATATGTGATCCAAATCACTCATCTTCAAGAGAGCACAAGATTACTAGCGCTTTCACCGTGTCTCCATTTTCTAACATATCTTTGGCAAGGTGATGTAGCTCGTCTTTTAATTCTTCCCCTGAAAAGCGACTCAATAATTCATTAAAAACAGGTTCTGCTTTAAATGTAAGAATCTGCTCTATAGTTGGGAGATCCTCCAAATTACCTAGCCGCCCAAGATTATTTGCTGTGAGAATGTTGCTTTCTCGAATAGATTTAGGAAGCTGATCAACTCCAATTCCCATTGTTCTAAGTGGTTTCGGAATTTCGAATAAAGAATCTCCCGATGATCGGGTATACCAACTGCCTCCCATTCTACCAACCAGATCCAACTTCATAGTTATGAGTTGATCATCGTCATCCAAAAAGTCTGTACTGATATGCGCTTTCTGTACTCGTGACAGTACCAAATTTCCCGCGCCGCCTTCTTTTCCTAATTCAATGATGTCATCAACAGTACACTCAAAACTAACAGGACTTTCAGCTACCCGAGGCGGTTTTATAGTGTCAGATGGAATTTCTGTAAAGCCAGCTTTAATAAACTCATTAACGCCTTTTTCATACTCGGTACTTGCTAACGACATCTGCTCTACCATAGAATAATTTACAATATTGATGGTGACTTCAGGTACTTGAAGCAAGTTTTCATAGGTGTCTTTTGTTGTATTATCCCGACCTCGTCGTGATGGAGAGAAAACCATAATAGGAGGGTTATAAGAAAATACATTGAAGAAACTAAATGGACTTAAATTCACCTTCCCATTTAGGTCTACGGTACTGGCAAAACAAATTGGTCTTGGAGCAATTGCTGACGATAAGAATCCCTGTTTCTCAATATTAGAGAGAGAACCGAAATCAAAAGTTTTGAATTCTTTTTTTTCCATTATTTAGCAGGTAATAATTTTGATCTAACTTCTCCGAAACCAATCCGCACCCCATTTTTTTCTGAGAAACCCTTCATAATTACAGTATCACCATCGTGAAGAAATTTACGTTCTTCATCATTGTTTAAGGTCACAGTTTTTGAACCAGCCCAAGAAAGTTCTAACATAGAACCATAGGAGCGCTCATCTTTACCAGAGATAGTGCCAGAGGCCATTAAATCTCCAACATTCACATTACAACCATTCACGGTATGATGGGCTAATTGTTGTGCCATATTCCAGTACATATATTTGAAATTGGAAATCGAAATAGTTGTTGGCACAGGACTCCCTTCAGGTTCAATTTGAACTTCAAGATTGATATCATAATTCTTAAGACCAGAGTATTCTAAATAAGGAAGAACGCTTGGATCTTGGTTTGGGCCTTCTACTCTAAATTCGTCAAGAGCTTCTAAAGTTACTACCCAAGGAGACACGGATGAAGCAAAGCTTTTTCCTAGAAAAGGCCCCAGAGGTACATATTCCCATTTCTGGATATCACGGGCAGACCAATCGTTAAACAGAACCATCCCGAAAATATAATCTTCTGCGTTCGCTGTTGAAATCGAATCACCAATGGCTGTTTTTTTCCCAACAATAAATCCCATTTCTAGCTCGAAATCCATTCGTTGAGAAGGCCCAAAAATTGGGGGGCCATCTGCGGGCTTAGTTTGCCCTTTGGGGCGATGGATATCAACCCCAGAAACCACAATCGATGAAGCCCGTCCATGATAGCCAACGGGTAAATGTTTCCAGTTTGGTAATAAAGCATTTTCAGGATCGCGAAACATCTTTCCAACATTACTAGCGTGCTCTATACTGGAATAGAAATCGGTGTAATCTCCAATTCGAACTGGAAGATGCATTGTTGCTTCCTCTATAGAAATAAAAGGATCATGTTTTTTTAAAACGGAGGAACTATCACAAAGCTCCTCTTGGAGAATTAACCGAACCTTATTAGTTATTTTTTTGCCCAGAGAGATGAAATCGTTTAGATAATCATTTACCAAGACCTCTTTATCAATATTAAGATCATGGAATATTCTTAATGAATGGACGGCATTTAAATCAATTATTTGATTTCCAACGGCAATGCCAACGCGTTTAGATTTTTTCGAAGTCGAAAAGATCCCAAAAGGGAGATTATAAATTGAAAAATCTGACTGTTCTGGGATATCTACCCAACTGTTTAATTTATTTGTCATAAAATCTATTTGTCTTCTAGCCAAGATTGATAATACGTTCCATCATCAATCTTTAAAGCGTTCTCGGTTACCATAAGCGGCTTAAATGTATCTACCATTACCGCCCACTCTTTCGTTTCCTTTTTACCAATACTTCCTTCATAAGCTCCAGGATGTGGTCCATGAGGAATTCCTGCCGGATGCAAAGAAATGTAGCCTTGTTCTACGTGATTTCGACTCATGAAATCACCATCCACATAATAAATAACTTCGTCCGAATCGATATTTGAGTGATGATATGGGGATGGAATTGATTGAGGATGATAATCATATAATCTGGGTACAAAAGAGCAAACCACAAATGCGGAGGTCTCAAAAGTCTGATGAACAGGAGGTGGCTGATGAACACGCCCGGTTATTGGCTCGAAGTTTTTAATCGAAAAACCATATGGAAAATTATATCCATCCCAGCCAACTACATCAAAAGGATGAGAATCGTACGTAAGCTCATGAATCATTCCCTGCTTTTTCACTTTCATCAAAAACTCTCCTTTCTCATCAAAAGTCTCGAGTTCGGTAGGAAGTTTTAAATCACGCTCACAATAAGGAGAGTGTTCTAAATATTGACCAAACCAATTTCGATATCTTTTTGGAGAATAAATAGGGACATGAGACTCGGTTATAAAATGACGGTTATGTTCATCATCAAAACAAATTTGATAAATGATACCACGAGGAATTAGTAAGTAATCTCCGGGTTCAAAATTGATATTTCCAATAAAAGACCGAAGGGTTCCACTTCCTTTATGGATGAAGATCAATTCATCAGCATCGGTGTTCTTATAAAAATATTTAGTGAGCGATTTCTTTGGAGCAGCGAGGTGAAGCGTTACATCATTGTTCGTTAAAATAGCTTCACGACTATCTAAATAATCATCTTTTGGTTTGATGTCGAGCCCTTTCAACATCATTGATTTCATATTATTAGGAACGGCAATCTTTGGAGCGACATCAATAGGCGTTCCAATTTCTCGAATCATCGTTGGTCTGTGAATATGATATGAGAGCATCGACATGCCATCAAAACCAATTGTACCGAAGAGTTGTTCATAGTACAAGCTCCCATCTGGCTTTCTAAATTGAGTGTGTCTCTTTTGAGGGATTTTTCCTAATCGATGATAAAAAGGCATAATTCTTAAATTGGTTAGGCATTAGAGTAATTATATATAATTCTTAACTCGATAGCAGATAAAAAGTTGTTATAACAACTAATTTATTGGCGGGTATAGTTTCATTAAATATCTATATTCCTGAAATCTAAACTTTTAGAACTATGAGTGAAGAAAACCCACCAAAGAAAAAACTAGGCTCCGTAAAACGTGGAATTTCGGATATGTTCCGAACTTCGTATAGAACGCATATGGACTTAAGTGGAATTGCTGATAACAAATCGAATATCATGATCAGTATTAATGGGATCATTATTTCGATTATAATTGCTTCCATATCTCCAAAAATTGATTCAAACCCTTGGTTATTAATTCCCACAACAGTGCTTCTACTTACGTGTCTTGGATCTATGATCTATGCTGTTCTTTCTGCCCGACCGAGAGTTAGCAAAGAAACGGTAACCTTAGAAGACGTTCGTGCAAATAGAGCAAATATTCTATTTTTTGGTAATTTTTATACCATGCCTCGCGAAGATTATGTGGCAGGTTTGGAAGAACTAATGGTTGATAGTAATCGCCTCTACGATAATATGGCAAGAGATATTCATGGTCTTGGAGTGGTATTAGCAAAAAAGTATAGCTTGCTTCGAATTTCGTATACCATTTTCATGATTGGCTTAGTCTTATCGGTGCTTAGCTTTTTAGTCGTTTTTGCCATGATAAGCGCCTAGCCCTCAGCTCTACCATCTGCATAAGCCTGAGTGATCCGCTGATTCATCAATCGCCGGTAGTTTTTAAATTCGTATTCACTGGCGGTGAAAGAAGATTTAAACTCCCCATCAAAACATTCAATAAGAAGTTTATTTGGTCGATCAGTTGGGCTGACGGTCACTTGGATTTTACCAAGTTTATACGATTCGATGGGTTCTGGCATTAATCTAAAATCAAGTTCGTTTACTATCTGCAAAGATATTATTTTTAGTATTCAATAATTGAGAAAGACTTTTTTAAAAAGGATGAGCAAAAAAATTTTTATAACAGGATTCATAGCTACTTTCATTGGTATATTCTTGTTTAACGCATTAAAAAGTACAGCCCCTTTAGAGATTGAAAATGCTCCTGATTGGAGAACATTAGCTTCTGCTCAAAAAGAGGCGAAAGATACCCAGAAGCTTATTTTAGTAGATGTATTTGAAGTAGGATGTAAATATTGTCGCGCCATGGAACGAGAAGTTTACCCAGACTCAACCGTCCGTACAGTATTAGACGCGGGTTATATCCCTGCCAAAATTGATGGAAATTCCCAAGAACTTATTTCTTTTAACGGACAAGAAATGACCGCTCAGGAATGGGCGCAAAGCCAAGGAGTATATGTTTTTCCAGGTACATTAATTTTAGATCCCGAAGGAAATCAACTTAAACAGCGAACTGGGTTTATGAATGTTGATGAATTACGCCAATTTCTATATAAATGAACCCGATCAACGAAGCAATTCTCCTTATCCACTGTCCCGATAAGCCGGGCATTATCGCTGCGGTTACTCAGTATATTTTAAAACACGGCGGTAATATTCTAGATTTAGATCAACATACCGACTCTATAAAGCAAAAGTTTTATATGCGTGTTTCTTGGGATTTAAACTATTTTGAATTAGAAAAAGAAAAAATAGAGACGAGTTTTAAGGAAGAACTTGCCATTCCATTCGATATGAATTGGAACTTATATTTCACTCAAAAACGACTAAAACTTGCCCTTTTTGTTTCTAAGCAACAGCATTGTTTGTTTGATGTGCTGGCACGTTGGCAAACCAAAGAATGGGAAGTTGATATTCCTTTGATCATTAGTAACCATAAAGAAGCGGGTGAAACCGCACAGAAATTTGGTATTGATTTCTATCATATCCCTATAACAAAAGAGAATAAAAAAGAGCAAGAAGCAAAGCAGATAGAATTACTAAAGGAAAATAACATTGATGTAATAGTGCTTGCTAGATATATGCAGATTCTGTCTGGTAATTTTATAAGCGAGTTTAGAAATAAGATCATAAATATACATCATTCTTTTCTTCCTGCTTTTCCAGGTGCAAGACCTTATCACTCAGCATTTGAGCGTGGAGTTAAGATCATTGGGGCAACGAGCCATTACGTAACGGAAGATTTAGATGAAGGACCAATTATAGAACAAGATATTGTACATGTAACCCACCGTGATGGCGTGGAAAACTTAGTGAGAAAAGGTCGGGATTTGGAAACTTTAGTACTCTCAAGAGCGGTTTGGAAACATATACAAAGAAAAACTTTGGTAACGGATAACAGGACAATTATTTTTAACTGATGAAATTCAACAAAAAAGGAAAAATGAAACATTTACTGATTATTACAGCAATGCTTATTAGTTGCACTGCTACAGGAGAAACAGAGCAAACTCCAATTCCTGATATGAACTACTCTTACGAGCTGGTTACAGGAGGTATTGAAGTTCCTTGGGGCATGACTTGGCTACCAAATGGTGATATGCTGATCACTGATCGAGGAGGAAAATTATTTGTTTATAGAAATGATGAACTTATAGAAGTTCCTTCTTCTACGTTACCAGATGATATTTATGCGAATGGGCAGGGGGGCTTTTTAGACGTAAAAGTTCATCCAAGCTATGAAGAAAATAATTGGATTTATTTTACTTACTCGTCCAGCAAAGGAACGGGCGAAGGAGCTAATACGGCGTTAATTCGTGGAAAATTAGTAAATGATGAATTAACAAGTGTAGAGACATTGTATAAAGCTACGCCCAACACAAGCCGAGGGGTTCATTATGGTGGCCGTATAGAATTTGACAGGAATGGATTTGTTTTCTTTTCGATTGGTGACCGAGGTAATCGCGATGAAAACCCACAGGATATTACCAAAGACGGTGGGAAGGTCTATAGATTAATGGACGATGGTTCTATTCCTTCTGATAACCCTTTTGTGAACGAAGCAGGAGTTAAAACTGCAATTTATTCTTACGGTCACAGAAACCCACAAGGTATGGAAATGAACCCAGCAACTGGAAAAATATGGGCGCATGAACACGGTCCACAAGGTGGCGATGAGATAAATATTATTGAACCAGGGAAAAATTATGGCTGGCCCATAATAAGTTTCGGAATTAACTACAATGGAACACCTTTTGCAGAGGATACTGCGAGAGCAGGAATGGAACAGCCAATTAAGTACTGGGTTCCTTCTATTGCGCCTTCTGGAATGACCTTTGTAACAACCGATAAATATCCACATTGGAAAGGGCATTTATTAGTTGGCTCATTAAAGTTCAACTATGTTGAGTTGGTAAAACTTGATGGAGATAAAGTAACAGGAACAGAAAAGCTGCTTGAAGGAATTGGCCGAGTTAGAAGTATAAAACAAGCGCCTGACGGAACAATTTATGTAGGTATAACTGGACAAGGGATTTTTAAAGTTACCGCAACGCCTGTAGCGGCGGAATGATTTGGAACAGTTCAAGGAAGTAATTCCATATTTGTAAAATTTAAAGCCTGGGCATTTGTCCGGGCTTTTTATATAGAGGATCTATTAAACCCCTAAACTCCAGCCCTGTCTGTACTCTCGTTTCACAAACTGATTAGCTGGTTCAAAATTAGTGATCTTCATATTTGGTCCATCCCATAACAACTGAATATTTCGTCCGGGATAACGAGTCCTGTCTCGTCCCTGATTATCCTCATAATTTTCCTGAATATCATAACTTCGAATAGCTAGATTTCCCATTAAAATACTTTCGGTTAGCGGACCTGCAATATCAAAAGAGGAACTTAATTTAGTATTTCCATACCCAGCCAAACAACCAGCAACCCATTGCTGATAATGACCGTCAGGAACTCTTTCTATTGTTTGAGGAACTTCGGTTTGCTCGGTTAATGAAGTTGGCAACAATCGTGGATTCTCGCCATACGTACTACACATCATCTTTCCTTTGTCTCCGATAATAATTACCCCATTACCGCCATCTCCCATAATCTCGTTAGGACCTAATTCTTCAGGGCGTTCAGGCTGAATTCCCCCATCCATCCAGTGCAACTTTACGTCAGAACTGGTATCGTTTTTTGGAAAATTAAGGACAATATGAGAGCTGGGTGGACAGCTATCTGGGAATCTACCACGTTGGAATGGCCCTGTGTAAACTGAGCCAACACTACATTCTACCTTATTAGGATAACCAAGTTGTAAAACACTAAAAGCAGGCTCGATCAAATGACAACCCATATCTCCAAGTGCACCAGTACCATAATCCCACCAACCACGCCAATTAAAAGGAACCAGATTATCTACAAAGTTCTTTTTGGGAGCAGTTCCAAGCCACAAATCCCAATCTAACCCAGCAGGTATAGGAGCTTTATTTTTTGACCAAGGAATACCTTGAGGCCAAACAGGACGGTCCGTCCATACATACACTTTGCTAACATTCCCTACTATTCCAGCGTTATACCATTCCATCATTTGGCGAACGCCGTCACCAGAAGCGCCTTGATTACCCATCTGAGTTACTACTTTATATTTCTGAGCAGCTTCAGTTAACATGCGGGCTTCATAAATATCATGAGTAAGAGGTTTTTGAACATAAACATGCTTTCCCAACTGCATTGCTGCCATGGTCTGTACAGCATGCATATGGTCTGGGGTAGAAACGCTAACAGCGTCAATATTTTTATGCTCTTTTTCTAAAAGCGCTCTATAATCTGTATAGAATTTAGCTTCTGGAAAGGTAGTTCGTGCACGCTCTGTTTGGCGCTCATCTACATCACAAAAGAATGCAATTTTTGCTTGGGGATGCTCAGCAAAACCAGTCATATCACTATATCCCTTTCCTCCAGCTCCAATACCCGCGATGTATAAAGTATCACTTGGAGCGATAAAACCAGGTCCACCTAAAACATGACGAGGAACGATGGAAAAAGCAGCGCTTGCAAAACTTAGATTCTTTATAAAATTCTTTCTACTTAACGGTTTATTTAACGCTCTTTTTTTTGAATCGGACATAGCAAATTGGTTAGGTTAGGTGGAATTAAATTAAAAAGGATGCAAATGGCTAAAAGAAATTTCAAATCAGATTTTATACATTTTTCAAAAAAAATTGATATGAGGTTAAAATGAAATACGTACTGGTAGCACTTCTTCTAATTGGATGTTCTTCAGCTGGAAATGAGAAGCGTTTAAAAATAGATGAAAACGGCAGGTATATTGAATTTACATCAGGCGAGCCATTTCTATGGATCGGAGATACAGCGTGGGATTTATTTCATGATTTAAATGGTGAAGAAGCTACATACTATCTCGAAAATAGAGCCGAAAAAAAGTTCACGGTAATCCAAGCTGTAGTTTTAGCAGAGAATGATGGGCTTCGAAAACCGAATGCCTATGGTGAAGTTCCATTAATAGATTTAGATCCGACTAAACCAAATGAGGCGTATCTTAAGCACGTAGATTTTATAGTAAATAAAGCAGAAGAATTAGGGCTTTATATTGGGATGTTACCAACGTGGGGAGATAAAGTCTTTTCTGAAAATCCTGGGGCTGGACCCGTTATATTTAATAAAAACAATGCGGCTGTTTACGGTGAGTTTTTGGGCAAAAGATATAAAGACAAACCAATAATCTGGATTTTAGGCGGTGATCGAAATCCGGCAAATGACGATGTCATGGAAATATGGGAGGCGATGGCATTAGGGTTAAAAAAGGGAGATGGAGGAATTCATCTAATTACGTATCACCCTCGCGGGGCATCTTCTTCATCAACATTTTTCCATAATAAGGATTGGTTAGATGTAAACATGTACCAAAGCGGTCACTCAAAACATTTTGAAAGTGTATATAGATACGCAGAAAATGATCGGACAAAAACTCCAGCCAAACCTACAATTGAAGGAGAACCAGGCTATGAAGATATTGCCATCGAGTTTTGGCAGTTTATGGACTTCAGTAAACCTTCGGAGCAAAGAGTATCTAGAGGAGTATTGGATGAAGACTATTTGATTAAAGATAAATCGCACTTCAAAAAAGGATTCTTTACTGAAGATGACGTTCGCGTTTCTGCATATTGGAATTTATTATCTGGCGCAGCTGGCTATACCTATGGAAACAATGCTGTTTGGCAAATGTTTCGGAAAGGCGGAGAAGTTGCTATACCGGCGCTATTTGATTGGAAGAAATCTTTAGATCGACCGGGGGCAAATGATATGAGACATGTTCATGAGCTTTTTACAAAACGCCCCTTCAATAAACTCGTTCCTGATCAAACATTAATTCTTGGGGATAATCCAAAAGGAAGCACCTATATTTTAGCAGCTCAAGCGAATGATCAATCGTTCTGTATTTTTTATGCTTCAGTAGGTCAACTGATCCCCGTGGATTTATCAAAAATGGGAGATTCGATAGACGCTTTTTGGTTTGATCCAAGAGATGGAACGGTAAGAGCAGCGAATTTTCCAGAGAATGGCTCGTCTTTTATTCCTCCAACATCTGGGAAGGGAAACGATTGGGTTCTAATACTGGATAACCCATCTGTCAATCTACCTGAGTTATAAACTTTTTTGTAAGGAATAGGGAAGAAAGCGGTCTGACTCTATGTGTCGTCTAAACTAACATATCATTTTCCATTTGCACAATACCCAGCAATAAGGATCGCTCTGCTTTTGATTGTGGGTATTCTTGCGGGGAAATGGTTTGGAATAAAGCTTCTCGTTTTGAGCATTCTTTTTGGAGGAACCATTCTATTCTTCCTTTTTCTTGAATGGAGAAATGAAAAGCTGCTGAGTATCAATATTTCTCGCATCCTCATAGGATTCTTTTTATTCATCGTTTTACTTTTTGGATGGGTGCGTTACCAGATTCATGAGCAAAAAGAGGAGCCTCTCATTATTCAGCTCGCAAAAGCTTCACCGTGGGAAGAGATGGTTTTTGCTGGAACCATTGAAAGTTTAAGTAGAAACTCAGAAGGAAACTTAAGAGCAGATGTTACGGTCAATGAAGTAACGATTTCACCTAATATAAAGTCCAGTAATTCTTTTCGAGCTAGAGTCTTGATAGAAGAAAAAGCTGATTTTCAGCAAGGAACTGAGATTGTATTTAACGGAACCATTATTCCAATCTCTGAGAAAAGAAACCCATATCAATTCGATTATAAATCCTACCTCGAGAGACGAGACATCAACGTTCAAATCCGACTAGATAGTTTGAGAGAAAGCAAGCCAAATACGAGTATGTTATCCTGGAATTGGTGGCGCATTAGGGCGTTAAAGCTAGTTGATAAGAACTTTGATAACGACACCGCTCCTATAGCAAAAGCATTACTTCTTGGATATAAGCAAGATTTGGAAGGAGCATCAAAGCAAGCATTTGCACGGGCGGGATTATCCCATATTATGGCTGTTTCAGGATTACATGTTGGCTTTATCATAGCGCCCTTTTGGTTTATAATACCATTCTTTTGGTCGAAGAAATATGGAAGAGTTTTTGGACTGATCATCTTGCTTCTAATACTGTACGGCTATGCTGGGCTCACTGGATTTTCAGCATCTGTAATTCGTGCCTCGGTAATGGCCGGACTTTTCACCTTCGGAAAACTCTTTAACCGATCACCGAATTCTATAAATCTGACGGGTGTAGCAGCGATAGCTTTACTAATAATAAATCCAGTTCAGCTTTTTGAAGTTGGCTTTCAGCTTTCATTTTCTGCGGTGCTTATCATACTTCTTGTATTGCCAATTATCCAAAACGCACTTCCATATTGGCTTCGACTTCGTTGGTATGCAAAGCCACTAATGGTAGTTATCGTCTCAATTGTAGTACAACTTGGATTATATCCAGTTCAAGTATTTTATTTTGGGGAAGTCTCTCTAATCAGCCCAGTTGCAAATGCGCTATTTGTCCCGTTGCTTGGCATTCTTGTTCCGTTTGCATTGTTTTGTCTTTTCATCTCTAGTTTTATGCCCGTCATTGGAATTTTACTAAATATTCCAGCTAATCTTTTTCTTGTCGCGATGAACTCATTTGTACTATTCTCTTCAAACTTAGATTGGGCTTGGATGAAGGCAAGTTTACCTAGTCTTCTTCTATTTCCATTTTGGATAGCATTTATCTTCTTTATCGCAAGCTGGAGAACACCTCAAATAAGATGGAAATGGCTTGTAGTTACGCTTTTTCTTTTTGGCTTGATTCAAGTAGAATCAACGATTAACAAATTTGAGAAACCAGTTTTAAAAGTCACAATTTTTGATGTTGGTCAAGGTGATGCCGCCCTTGTTCAATCCCCAAATGGAAAGCATATTTTGATTGATGCTGGCATTTGGAGTCCAGGTTTCAACAGCGGAGAATCAATACTTCTTCCACATCTTACAGAAACAGGAATAGAAAAACTAGATGCCGTAATACTAAGCCATCCACACGCTGACCATATTGGTGGGATTTTGAGTTTAATTGAGGGAATTGAAATCGAAAAAATAATTAACTCGGGCTACGAATATGAATCAAACTTATACAAAAATTACCTAGAACTTGCCCGATCAAAAGGAATAGAAGTAAAATCCGTAAAAGCCGGAGAGCAAATAAAAATAGATCCTGCTTTGTTGATCTTAGTTCTTGGTCCCGAAGGCGAGAAATTCAACAGTGACCCCAATCAACATTCCGTAGTTTTGAATATGATTTATGGAGAATCTGAGTTTCTATTTACGGGTGATGCTGGAGAAGATCAAGAAGAACGACTACTAGAAAACTATGGCGATTTGCTAGATACCGATTTCTTAAAAGTTGGTCATCATGGTAGCCGAACCAGTTCCGAAAGAGCTTTTCTAAAAGAAGTAACCCCAGAAATAGCCGTTGTTTCTCTAGCTGAAAGAAATCGGTTCAGGCACCCACATCCCGAAGCCATACAAAGAATTCGAGAAACAGAAACCGACCTCTATTTCACCAGCCGAGATAAAGCACTCATTTTTAAAACGGATGGTAAGAAAATTTGGAAAGAGGATTGGGAGTGATTTTTGTAATCACTTCTTTAAACCATTTTTTTATATTTCAGAGTTTAGTTTTACCCATATAAGCTTTATTTACAGAGGCTTTTTGAGTAAGTTTGAAACGCTTTCAATAAACAAAACTTCCTGTAATGAAAAAGCTTTTCTGTTTTCTTTTGTTCATCTTAACAATAAGCGGCACTGTTAATGCGCAGTGGATACTTGATGAATCCTTTAACCCTCAATTGTTTCCAAACCAAGAGGCCTTTAATTCACTGGGAATTCATGGGCTTGCTGTAGACCCTGATGGGAAAGTGTGGATTCAGCCTTTTGCTGCTACCGATAGTGTTTTAGGTATTAGAACTAATGAAGTGATGCCTACACGCGTTATCTATGTGTTTGAACCTAACGGTGTTCAATCCTCTTTTTCTCCATTAAAAATTATAACCTATGAAGATGGTATTACTCCTCCGGATACTTTAGGAAGGTTTTGGAATGAGGAATCAGATAGTTATGAAACCAGATCGGGAAGAGGTCTTACTACAGACCACGAAGGAAATATTATAATTTCACAATGGTATTCATTGTTTAAAGTAGATTATAAAACAGGATTGGGATTAGCTAGAAATCTAGAACCTATACAAGACAACCCCGCAATAACAGAAGCTTCTTCAGATGCAGAAGGAAATATTTATATTTCTTCTGTTATTTCTATAGATGCACCGATGGTTAGGCTCGATTCAAATTTGGAGAACCCCGAAGAGCTATTCACATTGACAGGAAGCTTTTCAAGAGATTTTGAGGTCACTCCAGATGGAAGTACAATTTTTTGGACAGGATGGACAAATCGTGCAGTCTACAGATACTCGAGAAACGATGAGTTTAGTCCCTTCGAGCAAGTTCCAGATACTATATTGAAAGGGTTTTCATCAGAGTCTATGACCATTCATCCAGTAACAGGAGATCTTTGGTTGAGCTCAGGAAGTTTAAACGACCCTCCAAATTTGTTTTTAGAAAAAGAAACAAACTGGACTAATAAAACTTGGTATGCTTTCAATGTTGATAGCGATCTTTCAGAAAACCCTATTCCTACAGACAGTGTAAGTTGGGCGGAAAGTGACAACATGTTAAGTTTAGGTCGACCCCGAGGGATCGATTTTACGAGTGATGGAAAAACAGTTTACTTAGGGAGCTTCAACGAAGAATTCCCTGCTGTACAAAAACATGTGTTTACAGGAAGCCTAAATGAAACGAGCGCAGAAGTTATATTCTCAGTTGACATGGGACCATTTGAGAAATTTGAAGAATTTGATCCAGTCATAGATCGTGTTTCTGTAATTGGAGAGTTTAATGATTGGGATCACGAAAGAAATTATCTTTCTCATAATCGGGATAGCGTTTATTCGGCTACGATTCCTTTTTATGATGTTGGAATAGAAGACTCCATTTTTTACCGATTCGTACTAAATAAATCTAATGGGTCTACTTTTATCGAAGAGCTAGACTCGACAGAAAATCGAGTCACTTTTTTGAATGATATTGTATCTGACTCAGATGGTAATGGGTTAAAGGAGAAAGTGCTAGAGACTCCATTCTTTAATGATTTCACTTACGAAGATGCGGCAACAAAAGTAATCGCTGTGAAGGACGTTTTACTCGTTTCATCGGCTTTTTCTGATACGTTGGACATCCTAAAAAACGATTTCCGATTTGGTAATAAAGTAGCTATTCATCTTGAACAACCTGCAGGATTAGGGAATGAGGTTGTTGTTCAAGATACTTTAGTAGCTTTTTTGCCTACTTCAGGGATAACTGGGAATTATCAAAAGGAATACTTTTTGGTTTCTGAATCAGGAGATACTCTGAGTTCATCTATCATTGATATTACAATTTTAGATGCAGGTCCAGTTACCATGAATCCTGACTCAGTATCTCTTTCGTCAGGGACTTCGATAGTTATTGAGCCACTCGAAAACGATTCCTTCATATCTTCTGAGTTACCCGCAGTTGTATCTGGAGTGACTAACGGAAACTTCGGCACAGCGGATATTAGCCTTTCGAGAACTAAAATTATTTATCGCCCTATTTCAGAATATGTGGGCAGAGATCAGCTTGTTTATCGCGTTACTTCAAAAGAAGGAACTATTTTTGAGCAATCGATTTATCTTAATATAGAGGCACAGGTTGACACAAACTCAGCCCCATTTATCCTAATGCCACTCGAAATCACAACTTTTGAAGATTCTGATTTCTCTTTTGGGCTTCATAAAGTGTTGGCAGATGACAGAGACGATGTCGATGACCTTTCTCTTTTTGTGCACCCCACATCAAAAATAATGACAAGTATTGATGCAGAATTAGGAACGATGTCTATTTCTGCTCCTCAGGATTGGTGGGGACAAGAAACCATGATAATTACAGCAACAGATACTGATGGTGCCTCTAGAACAGATTCATCGGTAATTACTTTTTCTCCCGTTAATGATTTTCCAAGTGCAGAGTTTTTGGTTACAGGTAATAACAACACGATATCTTTTAATGACAATTCTAATGACAATAAGGATAAAATCGACGGCGGAGTAGTAAGATGGAATTGGGATTTTGGTGATGGGAGTTCGAGCACTAATCAAAATCCGGAGCATACTTATTCCGAAGTAGGTAGCTTCGAAGTTACGTTAACAATTACAGATAATGGGGGATTATCGTCAGAGTCTTCACAGACAATTTTTATAGGTACAGTAGTTTCTAATGAAAATGAACAATCCGTACCATCCAAATTCGAACTAAACCAAAATTATCCAAACCCGTTTAACCCATCAACAACTATTAGATTCGGTCTGCCGGTTTCATCAAACGTAAGAATCTCTGTCTTTAACTCAATCGGACAAATGGTAACCCAACTATTTGATGGGCAAAAAGCAGCCGGTTTTCATGATTTAATATTCGATGCACGAAACCTTTCCAGTGGCATTTATATTTACCGAATTGAGGCAGGTGCATTTGTAGAAACAAAGAAAATGATGCTTATCAAATAACACCTAAAAATTGAAGGATAGCGAATAGGTTATAATGTTTATCAAAAGCTATTGAAGTGTTATTCTTGATTAGCTTCCAAAACCCTCTCAATCTGCCCAAAATGCCTTCTTTGATGCGCTTCATTAATCGCTAAACATCCACTTATGCTCATTTTCCAAATAGGGTAAATCGGGTTGCCAACTTTTATCTTTCCAAGATCAAGTTCATATTCATCTGCAATATCAATCAATGCTAGAAAGCGTTTATTCAAAGACTCAAAATCACTTAACAAAGTATTCTTATCAAAGTTCTTGTGATCGTGCGGTTTGAAGGGGGCAATAGTTGGTGTTTTCCGCTTATACTCAGGACTTACCACTTTTATAAATAACCGAATTAAGAAAGAATGTGAATATGGGCCGCTCCCTTTGCGGAGAGATTCAGGTCGATCGTTCAGCTTTGCCTCTAATACCTCAAGATATCTTCCGCCAATGATTAAGAGATGGTCTATAACTTCACCTATGCACCATTTTCCGGGAGCAGGAACGGTATTCAAAAGTTTATGATCCACATCGTGTACCATTTTTTTGAGTACATCTAGGTTAGATGAAAATTGAGTTCTATAAAAGTCGTTTGTATACATACTGATGATCATGTGATTAACATTAGGGAGAGAAAATGTACGAATAAGAAATGTTTAAGACGTATTCATTTTATTTAGGGAAATCCTATAAACTAAAAGATATGGAACTAATACGGCGAGAAAATTTTTAAGCAAACTCTCTCGGGAAGATAGCTTTAAAGCTGTATATTCTTGATTCGGAAATTTCCAAAAAATAAAGCATGGCGAACACGAAAAAAGGTATCTCAACATCTTCATTGATCAGCAAAGATCGACCGATTGTTATAAAGGGTGCTCGTACGCATAATCTTAAAAATATTGATGTAGAGATTCCCCGAAATAAACTTACAGTTGTTACGGGTGTTTCAGGATCTGGAAAATCAAGCCTCGCTTTTGATACCATTTACGCTGAAGGTCAACGCCGATATGTGGAAAGCCTTTCAAGTTATGCGCGCCAGTTTTTAGAACGAATGGATAAACCGGATGTCGATTTTATGCAGGGCATTTCCCCAGCTATGGCGATACAACAAAAAACCACAAGTAATAATCCGCGATCTACCGTAGGTACAACAACAGAAATTTATGACTACCTTCGATTGTTGTTTGCCAGAGTTGGCGTTACCTATTCTCCAATTTCAGGAAGACGTGTAAAAAAAGATTCCCCAAGAACGGCGATTGAAGAGCTGTTTAAAACCCAGAAAGAAGGCGAGCGATTTTATGTGCTTTTTCCGATTCCAACCCACGACAAAAAGAAAGTAGGCGAAGAACTTAAGGTACTTAAAGAGAAAGGTTTAAACAGGTTACTGAAGCTAAGCGACGAAAGCATACTTGACCTAACAACGGAAGAGCCAGATCTCAAGAAATTTAAGGCAGATCAGTATCGAGTTCTTGTAGATCGGCTGGTGTTAAAGGATGATGAAGCTACGATTACAAGAATTGCAGATTCTCTAGAAACTGCGTTTAGAGAAGGCGCTGGACGAAGTTCAATTAAAATGAGAGGCGGCGAAGAATTACCTTTTAGCGAACGTTTTGAAATGGATGGAATGGAGTTTGCTGAGCCGACTCCACAAATGTTTTCGTTTAACAATCCTTTTGGGGCTTGCCCAAAATGTGAAGGTTTTGGACGTGTTGCTGGCATTGATGAAGATTTGGTGATTCCAGATCATGATCGAAGTATTAGAAATAATGCCATAGCTCCTTTTGATTCTCCTAAATTTAGCGCTCATCTTAAAGATTTAATCAGAGTAGCTGCCAAAGAGAAAATTCCAATTGACGTTCCCTATTCTGAGCTTTCAAAAGAAGTCAAAAAGATCATTTGGAAAGGGAAAGATGAGTATATCGGAATCTGGAAGTTCTTTGATGAAATCAAAACTCAAACCTATAAAGTACATATGCGCGTCTTGTACTCGCGCTATCGAGGATATAGCCGATGTCCTGAATGTGAAGGCTATCGAGTTCGAAAGGATTCACACTATGTAAAAGTTGGAAACATGCATGTTGGAGAAGTTTCGGAGCTTACTATTGGTCATGCTCGTGAATATTTTGATAAGCTCGAACTCACCGATTTCGAGAAAGAAGTAGCAGGACAAATTTTATATGAAATTCAAAAACGCCTTAAATATTTAGATGAAGTCGGACTGGATTACCTCACCTTAGATCGTTTAGCAAATACTTTGAGTGGTGGAGAATCTCAACGTATTAGTTTGGCGAATGCTTTGGGCAGCTCGTTAATTGGAAGCATGTATGTACTTGATGAGCCAACAATTGGCCTTCATCCAAGAGATAATGATAGATTAATCAAAATATTGGAATCACTACGGGATATTGGGAACACGGTGCTTGTTGTAGAACACGATCCCGAGATGATGAAATCTGCAGATAATATAATCGATATCGGACCTTTTGCAGGTGTGCATGGCGGTGAAGTGGTTTTTCATGGTACTTATAGCGAGCTATTAAAAGCAGATTCATTAACAGGAAAGTTTTTGAGTCGCCGTAAGGAAATTGAAACCCCTAAAAAAAGAAGAAAAGGTAACGGAAAAGTCCTTTCTCTAAAGGGAGCAAGTGAACACAATCTTAAAAATGTGGATGTAGAATTTCCTCTAGGTCTTCTCACTGTAGTTACTGGAGTTTCGGGTTCTGGAAAATCCACCTTAGTTCATGATACGCTGTATGGTGGTATTCGAAAGCATATTGGTTCTTATAATCAAAAAGTAGGTCGTTTTAGAGATCTTTCAGGAATGAGCAGCATCCATAATGTAGAGATGGTTGATCAAAGCCCGATTGGTCGTTCTTCCCGATCAAATCCTGCTACCTACACGAAAGCATTTGATGGAATTAGAGATGTATTTGCTAATACACGTCAGGCTAAAATTATGGGTTATACTCCTGGTCACTTCTCATTTAATGTGCCAGGAGGAAGATGTGAAACCTGCCAAGGTGAAGGCGTTCAAAAAATCGAAATGCAGTTTATGGCAGATATTGAACTTACCTGTGAGGTTTGTAATGGCTCAAGATTTAGGAAAGATATTCTGAATGTGAAATATCGGGGTCAAAGCATCCATAATGTACTTGAAATGCCGATTTCTGAAGCGATAGAGTTCTTTGTTGATGAAAACACGATCATCAATAAACTACAACCCCTTGAAGATGTTGGTCTTGGATATTTGAAACTTGGTCAAAGTGCTACAACACTTTCTGGTGGGGAAGCTCAACGGGTAAAGTTGGCTCGTTTTTTAAGCAAAAAAAATACAGATCACACCGTTTATTTCTTCGATGAGCCAACAACCGGTCTTCATTTTGAAGATGTTGCTAAGCTTTTAGATGCGTTTAATGAATTGGTTGTAGCAGGTCATTCTGTAATTATTATTGAGCATAATTTAGATGTTATAAAATGTGCAGATTGGCTTATTGATGTTGGACCTGAAGGGGGATTTGGCGGCGGACAAATTGTAGCCGAAGGTACTCCAGAAGACATAATAGAAGTAGAAAAAAGTTATACTGGTAAATATCTGAAAGAGTACATAAGCTAAAAATTACCCTTTTTTGTAATTATTACAGCTTTCTAAGCTCATTCTTAGCAAAACACTATTATTTTAAGCGAATGTTTTCACGCCTACTTGTTTTAAACTGGAGAATCTTTATCTCCAACCTGAACCGTTTTCAGTTACTGTTAATGGTAGGGTATATAATGTTTTTGGGTGTGATGCTAGTCAACCTAATCGGTACTGCGGTAGTTGTGGTTTTGATGGATACCGATCCTTGGATGAAAATGCAGATGCCTTGGCTTACCCCAAAAGTGTATACGTTTATTCTACTTGTGTTTGCTAACACCTATTGGGTGATGCACTTTTCCTTCACCAACCTCCGACTTTTAAATATTGAAGAGAATCGGAAATTGTTGGGCTTTGGTTTTCCATTAAAGCGTCTTGCTAAATACTTAATGGTAATAGGGTTTTGCCACCCTGTAAACATTATCTACAATTTTACTTGGATTGTTTTCTTGATGATTCAGGTTCGTGAGTTCTATCAAGTGCCCGTGGTATTTGTGGCTGTATTTTTAAATTATGTACTCATTTATTCTATCAAACATCGATTTATTCAAATTGTTGAGCAACGATTTATAGCAGTGGTAACAGGATTTTTGATTTTCGTTTTCTCCTTATTCCAACTAATAACACTTGCTTCAGAAAATAAAACAGAACTTCTTTATAAAATTATTCCAAAGATTGAAAATATAAATGGCGTACTTGAATGGTTACCCGGTGGATTATTGATTCAAGCTGCTAAAACGAATTATGGGTTCGGAAATGCAGTCATTTTCTTTGTTTTCTGTGGGATTTTAATTGGTCTAATTTTGATCGATCACTTCAACAAAACGTGTTACGGACTTCATCGTCCAGCGCTTCGAAAAGTAGAAGAAGCTAGTAGTAAACTCTGGGAGATGTTAAAGAAAGTTCTGGGTAAAAATGCAGGAAAGTATTACTACTATGTGATGATTCATCCATATAATAAACTACAGGTGCTAACACTTGCCATTATCCCAATTGTGTATGTGCCTCTATTACTGAATGTGGATTATGAAATTGCAAAGACGATAGCTATTCCAACCATTCTTGGAGGCATACCGATTGCATTGCTGGCTATGGGAATGGCAAATATGTATGGATACGAAAACAGAGAACTCCTACTACACCTTCAATTCCCAATCAGTTTAGAGAAGCAACTCAAAGAACGATTTTTAGGGGTTATTATACTCCCACTATTAGTGTTTTATGGGATTACCATATTCGAGCTTTTGGTGATTCCTGAAATTGGTGAAGTATTCAAAATCTTTGTTGCCAACACCTTTATGTTTTTGTGTTTTATGCTGCTTTTCATATGGAGCTCTTACTATCAATATCAAAAAGCGATTTACTCATCATTTAGTTATAAGCATCCTATCATTCCTCAAAAAGTAACGTTTGCTATATCATTCTCGATTTTCGCGATTGGTTATTTAGTATATGTTCCGCTTGAAGGACTAGAATGGTATCGAATAACAATTATGAGTACGGTAATTGTTATTATTGGCATCTATTTATGGCAACATATGGATGTACTTGTAAATCTTTTCAAAAAAAGAATACTCATGAATATTTGGAGTGAACTATAATTAGTACCTTTGGCTTCCAAATTCAATAATCTGATTCTATGCTTCCAATTCATCTAAATCTGGGATTTAACGAAATCTATTTTTATGAAGGAATTTATTTCCTCATCTCGATAGCCCTTGGGGTGTATGTATGTTACTTGAGAGTAAAAAAATTCGGCGGTAAAGTTGAGCTTTTTGATGGCCTTGTTACCTGGTCTATTATCGGCGCATTAATTGGCGCTAGACTTTCCCATTATCTTTTTTGGAACCTCGATTTATTCCTTGAAAACCCTGCGGTTATTTTGAGTCTTTCTGGCGCTGGAAATAGTATTACAGGTGGACTTGTTGGCGGTATGCTTGGAGGTTTGTTGTTCACTCGCCGAAAAAAAATGAACTATTTCGAATATTTTTCATTGATTTCCCCAGGTCTATTATTAGGGCAAGCAGTTGGCCGCATTGGTTGTTTCTTGAACGGAGATGCACACGGAACTGCTACAAATTCTATTTTTGGTGTTCATTTTCCGCGCTATGGTACAACCGTGCCTGCTTTTGAGAAAGACTATGGAATCTCCAGTTCTGCATGGCAATGGTCCTATCAAAATGGATTAGTTGAACAAGCTTCTACAGTAAGTGCCGCGCTTCATCCAACTCAACTTTACGAAATGTTTGGGGATTTAGTACTGATGGGGATTATACTTTGGGTATTTCATAAAATCTGGAACTCTGACAAGAAATCTCCCCTTATCTTTTTTATTCACACCGGTGGCTACGCCCTTCTTAGGTTTGCACTAGAGTTTATTCGGGGAGATCGTGAATTCATTGCCTTTGCCAATATGACGAACCTACAAGTTGCCTTATTAGGCTATGGAATATTCACTATTTTATACGCAATAAGATATTACACGAAGAGAAAAGCGAATGGCTAATGCAATTTCAATAACAGGTTTAGTAAAAAGCTACGAAGACAAAACCGTTCTCAAAGATTTAAACCTTGATGTTCCTGAAGGAACAATTTTTGGCCTTATTGGGCCGAATGGCGCAGGAAAAAGCACATTAATTGGCGTACTTACTGGTTTATTAAGTTTTGAAGATGGAGACATTGAAATTATTGGTCTACCGTTAAATTCTGAAAATGAATTAGCAATAAAACGAGACCTTTCTTCCGTATTGCAACCCCCTCTTTTATTCGAGCAATTCAGCAGTCTTGAGTTTATTGAGTATGTGTGCGACATCTACGATATCGATAAAAAAGGATTATTAGAGCGGGCGTATTCACTGCTCGATTTTTTCGAGATTAAAGACTTTGCCAAAATTAAAGTGAATAAACTTTCATCAGGAAGTCGTAAAAAGCTAGCTTTTGTAACCGCTGTTCTAGTTGAACCAAAAGTGTTACTTCTCGATGAGCCTTTTGAAGCAGTAGATGTAATCTCCATAGACCGAATGAAGACCGTTATCAGAAAGTTAAAGGCAAAAGGGGTTACCATTATTATAACTAGTCATATTTTAGAAGTGGTTGAAACTCTATGTGATGATATTGCCATTCTTCACGAAGGACTTATCATTGCTTACCTTGATTCTATAAGCAGAAGAGAACTTCAGAGAGACTCTACCCTCCATCAACTTTTTGAAGAGTATGTAAAAGTTGAGCACAAAGATGATATTGTAGATTGGTTGTAAAATTAGATTATGCTTGCAGCGTAATTAGTTCAAGAGTAAGAAGTCAAGTGCTTTCTACTTTACAAGAAATGTTTGTATAAGGATAATATTATGGGCAGGTAAAATATTAATTTTACTTGGTTAAGACCTTTTCCCTACTCATTATTTTACAGGCATATGCAGTATTTACTATCTCAGCGATTGTTTCTAGAGGAAATGAAGCTGAGTTGATAACTAAATCGTAGTTACTGGCAATATCAATATCCTGATTGAAATTTTGTTTTGTAAATGTTGCCCTTTCGGCATCTTTTTGAAGAATAATAGAACGAGATTTCTTTTTACTAATACCCTCTTTTTTTGCATAATCTTCAACTCGTTGTACTAAAGGGCTTACAATTCGAATATGAAAAGAATTTTTTTGCTTACAAATAAAGTTCGCACCTCTACCTACAATTATTGAATTTCCAATATCCTCAATTTTTCGAATAGCTTTAACTAGATAAATAAAATAGTTAAGGTTGGTTCCTTTATGACGCATAAACCCAAAAATTGTATCCTCAAGCATAGTGCGCCTATTTTCATCTATGGATTGCATATACTCATTATTACTACCCAGTTTCTTACTAATTATTTCTAAAAGGTCTTTATCCCAAACTTTAAAGCCTAGTTTATCACCTAACACAGTTGCAAGAACGGCGCCCTTTGCACCGAACTCTCTAGAAACGGTAATAATGGGTAATTTTTTTAACGGAGAATGAACAATGGCTGAGCGATCATTTTTTAATCTCCAGAATTGGATCTGTTCTTCAATTATTTGGGAAACTTTTTTAGCCATAATAAAACCTCACTTAGTTAATTAGTGGCAATAAAAGCACTTCAGGCTTAAATCATAGTAGCATATAAGTCAAACTATATGAAGAGGTCATGAAGTTGTTAACCAGCCCAAACTTTTCCACCAGCCTCTTCAAAAGTGATACAAGCATCCCATCTTCCAGGGACAAGATCATATTGAAGAACCTGTGTCATTCCTGCTTCAGTAGAAAAATATCCCGCAATGGTTTGTTCTTTCATCATCCAGATAAAAGGACGTGGAGCATCCCAATTTACATTTCCGCCAAAAACAGCGTCATGTTCTTTTGTGATATAATCGGTTCGATCTTGTTCAGAGGCTTCAGTAAAAGACATACCAAGATCAGATTGTGCTTTCTTTTGGAAAGCAGTCATAGAATCAAGGAAGTTTTTGCGGTCATCGTGCTCCCAAATAGTGAAAATCATATCGTCCATAAATTTTGGAACGCCTACTTCAGATGCGCTTGGAGTATCTGTAGCTGGAATGATTATATCAGAAACCTGACTCAGAAACTTTATCTGATCTGGACTAAAATTTTTAATAGGAGCTTGGCTTGCGGTACAGCCATTTAAGAAGCCTAGAACCGTTGGTGCGCTTACAACTCCACCAAGTAAATATGAGACGCGCTTTAAAGCTTCTTTTCTATTGATAAGGGTTTTAGATGATTCGTTCATGGCTTATAGATTTCCTTTTTTCAATTCTTCAACAGCAAAATTAGCAGCTCGTGCAGTAAGCGCCATATATGTTAGGGATGGATTAACGCATGCAGCAGAAGTCATAGCAGCACCATCAGTTACAAATACATTTTTCACTTCGTGAACTTGATTCCATTTATTCAAAACTGAAGTTTTAGGATCTTTACCCATTCGGGCAGTTCCCATTTCATGAATTCCAAGCCCAGGAGAGGGTTCGTTATTCCATTTGCGGACATTTTTTAGACCAGCCGCTTCAAGCATTTCAGCACCTGTATTCACCATATCTTCGCGCATTTTATATTCATTTTCGAACGCAGCTACATCGAAAACAATCGTTGGTAGTCCATAGATATCTTTGACATCGTTAGTCAGATACATCTTATTCTCATGGTATGGTAACCACTCACCAAAACCACCCATACCAAAGCTCCAGGTACCTGGTTCGTTTACTTCTTCTTTTAAAGCCGCTCCGATACTTAGTTCGGCAACATTTTTTTTCCAACCATTTCTTCCTGCTCCACCTTGATAACCATAGCCGCGTACAAAATCAGGATGTTTGCTAGATACGTTTCGAAATCTTGGGATATAAATACCATTTGGTCGGCGTCCATAATAATACATATCCTCAAATCCTTCATAAGTACCAGAAGCACCAACCCCTAAATGATGATCCATCATATTATGACCAAGTTCGCCAGATCCATTTCCCATTCCATTTGCAAAATGCTCTGTAGAATTCAATAAAATCCAAGTACTACCTACTGTAGATGCATTAAGGAAAACAATTTTAGCGTAATACTCGACAGTTTCTAAGGTTTCAGAGTCTAGAACACGTACGCCCTTTGCTTTTTTAGTTTCGGGATCATAAATAACTTCAGTAACAATAGAGTCTGGTCGAAGAGTCAAGTTTCCTGTTGCCATTGCCGGAGGCAAGGTTGAAGATTGACTGCTAAAGTATCCACTAAAAGGGCACCCTTGTGAACACATATTTCTGTACTGACAACCTGCTCGACCTTTGTGTGGAGTTGTGATATTAGCCACGCGACCAATAGTCATCATCCGATCTTTATATTTGGCTTCTATTCGCTTTTTCACTTCTTTTTCCACACAGTAATACTCCATAGGGGGCAGAAATTCACCATCTGGTAATTGAGATAACCCTTCTTTTCGGCCACTTATCCCTGCATGCTTCTCTACATAATCATACCAAGGTGCGATATCTTTATATCTAATAGGCCAGTCAACTCCATGCCCATCTTTAGAATTAGCTTCGAAGTCCAAATCGCTCCAACGATACGATTGTCGTCCCCACATTAATGAACGACCACCGACATGATATCCGCGCATCCAATCAAAACGTTTTACTTCGGTGTATGGATTTTCATCGTCTTTTACCCACCAATGTTTAGTAGCTTGACGAATAGTATAGCCCGTTCTTTTTTGTTTCTCATAGTGCTTCATTTCTTCAGGGGGGACCTGATTGTCAAAAGGTAGTTCCCAAGGCGGAGTGGAATGTGTAGGATAATCTTTAATATGTTCAACTTGTCGACCCCGTTCTAGAACTAAGGTTTTCAGCCCTTTTTCGGTAAGTTCTTTCGCAGCCCAACCGCCACTAATTCCACTTCCTACAACTATTGCGTCATAGGTATTATCTTGTTTTGCTTTAAGATTAAGATGCATAAGAAATTTTAAAATAGATTCTTGAGTGCTAATAAAATAAAAGTATTTTATTAATAGATGGATTATAGAAAATCGCTTCCAATAATGACAATGTTAGGTGTAAAAAATTAATAGTATGAAAATTTCAAGAAAAGATGCTTTAAAAGGGATTGCTGGGGTTTCTGTTGCAAGTGCGTTCAGACTTTCGGATGGCGACATAAAAGCCCCAAAAAAGAAATTTCTTCAATCATTTAAACATTCAGTATGTAGATGGCCCTATAATGGTAAATCATTAGAAGAACTTTGTGAGTTTGCCGTTGAAATAGGTATCGAATCTATTGAACTGTTAAATCCACCAGAAATTGAAACCGCTCAAAAATATGGGCTAACATGTGGTATGGCTAATCAGGTTCCTTTAAATTTAACTGAAGGATTTAATAATCCAACATACCATGAAAAACTTCAAAAAGAATATTTTGAGCTAATTCCAAAAATAGCTGACCTTGGAATTACAAATATTATCTGTTTTTCGGGGAATAGATTTGATGGTTTAACGGAAGAGCAAGGAATTGAGAATTGTGCGGTAGGTTTAGAACCAGTTGTAAAAAAGGCGCAAGAGTACAACCTAAAAATTGTGATGGAGTTATTGAATTCAAAAGTGGATCATGCTGGATATCAATGTGATCATACTTCTTGGGGAGTTGCACTTTGTAATAAATTAGGGTTAGATAACTTCAAACTTCTATATGATATCTATCATATGCAGATTATGGAAGGAGACGTGATTAGAACAATTCGAGATAATATAGATTACATCGCACACTTTCATACTGGAGGAGTTCCCGGCAGAAATGAAATTGATGAAACTCAAGAGCTAAACTATAAAGCGATTATGGAAGCAATCTCAGAAACAGGCTTTGATGGGTTTGTAGCTCAGGAATTTATCCCAACCAATGAGGATGTATTTGATTCCCTAAAACAAGGTGTTGAAATTTGTTCTGTTTAATAATTGGAGAAAATCATGAAAAAAATTATATCAACATTAATTCTAATACTGATAGTCTCACCAATACTATTTGCACAAGGAATGCCCGACCCGAAAGTTGCACAAGGTGAAAATTTAAAGGTACCAGAAGGTTGGGAAGTCCGTTTAGATCGCCCCCAAGAAAATTTGGTTATAAGTTCTGACCCAGATTCTGGAGATATCTATTTTGTGAACATGACTCCAGGTTGGCACATAACTACAGGTCCTAGAGCAATTTTCTGGCATCCTGAAAACAATGTTGAGGGAGATTATACAGTTAGCACTTCCATACATCTTTTTGATACGAAAGGCAGAGACAGAGAAGGTTTTGGATTGTTCTTTGGCGGAAGTGATCTTAAGGGGGATGGTCAGGAGTACATCTATTTTCTCATAAGGAATACAGGAGATTACTTAATCAAATCTCGAAAAGGAACAGAAACGGAAAACATTACAAACTGGATTGCAAGTGAATCCATTGTAAAGTATAAAGCGGGCTCAGAAGAAACGGCATTAAATAAGCTTTCTGTTAAAGTTTGGGCAAACACGGTAGACTTCTATATAAATGATCAAATGGTAATGGGAGTAACAACTGGAGATGTAAGCTTGACTACTGATGGATTATTTGGCCTGCGGGTTAATCATGCAGTTAATTTACATGTTGAGGATTTGGGAATGGAAGAAATAGTTAGAATTACTACAGAGAACTAATCCATAAAACCAGGAACTAATTTCAGCAATCAGATAGCATCAACATGCGAGTATTTTTTTTACGGCAAAAGAAAGAATTTTTGAAGTCTTGAAACCAATAAGAAAAAATGAAAACAAAAATTTTTATCACTACCATTTTACTTTCCGTTATGATACATGGCTGTACCAATGATGGGGTTTCAAGAGATGAAATAAAAAAGTTAGCGAAAGCTGAAAAAACATGGGGTTCTAATAAGACGTCCAATTACGCGTATAACTATCTGCAGAGCTGTTTTTGCCCATATTTTGGAGAGCTTAAGGTTGTTGTTCAAGCAGACACAGTGTTTGCTGTACTAGATCCAGTAACTCTTGAGGATGCGACTATTGTACAAGGAGAAGAAGAAGTAAAAATGATCGATTTATATACTGATTATTTTATTACGATCGACAAACTCTTTGAGAAACTAAAAGAAGCCTCTTTAAATGCGTATGAAATGAAGGGCACGTACGATTCAGAAACAGGATACCCTCGTAACGTGTTTATAGATTATATAGAAGACGGAGTGGATGATGAGATAACGTATCAATTAGGAAGCTTGGAAAATTTAAATTCAACACTTCTTCGAGATTAAACACCAAATTCTTTTTTTAGTCGATCAAACTTAGCTGTTTGTTTAGCAGACATTTTACCTTCGCAATTAGCAATGGTATCTAGAAGGCTATAGGTAAGCTTTTTTCCATCGTCACTAAAATTTGAACGGATATAAACAATAGCTTCATTAACAAGTTCTTGAACATGATCGGTGCTCATGGCACCTATTTGATTTAATGTTTTATGATAGGTATCAAGCGTATAGTTCATGTTCGTAAGAACACGTTTTACAGCATCTTGTTCTGAAAAAGAAATACTTCCATCGGTGCTTTCGATCCAAAATATAAGCACGTCTATAGCCATTTCATCAGTTAAAGCGTATGAGCTCATAGAATCAAATATTAGGGTTAAAATTCATCTGCAAGTAAATCGCAGATTTCTTCCAGCGTTTCTTGTTGTTCTTCTGTAATAGAATCTTTTGTGTGAGAATCTATATCTAGTTGAGCAACAAATTCATTACCCACCATAATCGGGACCACTATTTCAGATTGAACATCAATACTGCAAGAAAGATAGTTTTCTTGAGAGTGAACATCTTGTGCTACAAAAGTCTCGTGAGAAACAGCTACTTGCCCACAGATTCCTTTTCCAAAAGGGATGCGATTATGATCGGTACTTGCGCCAACAAAAGGGCCAAGAACAAGTTCTTTCTTTCCATCAGGATCAGCTAAATAAAACCCAACCCAGTTGAAAGTGGGTACTTCATCCTCCAAAAGCTCGCAAATTGCGAATAATTTTTCATTACGGGTAACATCTCGCCCCAAAATTTCCTCTGTTGCGGATAGTAATTTTTCTCTAAGAGAAATGGCTTCTGTGGTAGTCATAATTAAATAGATTAATTGACTACGAAAATAAAAGAATAGTTGAGCAAATAAAGTTAAGCTTTGATAAAAAGGTAAAATAGATTCTATCGAATTCCTCTAAGCTTCCGTATCTTTACGGTATGGAAGAATTTATAAATGAAATGATCCCTCTTTCAACCGGAATGATGGGTACCGCCGCTTTGTTAATCGCTAGCTTTACGTCTTTATTTTCAGTTGTAAACCCGATTACAGCAATGCCGGTATTTATGACATTAACAGAAGGTGATACTGACCAAGAAAAAGCCCGTACGGCTCGAAAGTCTAGTATCTACATGTTCTGTGTGTTAATAATTTTTTTATTAGCAGGAACCTATATTCTTAGCTTTTTTGGAATAAGTCTCCCTGGTATTCGAATTGCTGGTGGCTTGGTTATTATGAGAGCGGGTTTTGCGATGTTAAACCCAGAGACCGGCGGACGAAAACTTTCGAATGAAGACCAAGAAGCAGCAATGGAAAAAGAGGATGTTTCATTTAGTCCATTAGCAATGCCACTTCTTTCTGGACCCGGAAGTATTGCCGTTGTAATTGGCTTTGGATCTCAAGCACAAAGCGTAATAGATTTTATAATACACGGTGTGGCAGTTTTTTTGGTTGCCCTTTTAGCTTGGGGGATTTTAAGAGTAGCTCCTTGGCTAAACAAAATTATAGGTAAATCGGGAATGACAGTTATAACCCGTATGATGGGGTTTATCGCGTTAGCTATTGGAGTTCAGTTTGTGATAAATGGGATTTCTAAGTTTTTTGGAATCAGTTAAACTCATCAAGGAGCATGAAAATGTCAATTCAGCATAAAATAGACTACGATTTATGGGCAAATCAACAGATTTTAAAAGCAATTAAAGAAGTAACAGGTAATGAGCTTGTTCATGAAATTACACGTTTTTTTGCGCACCTATTTAAGGCTCAGGTTATCTGGTATAATCGAATTATGGGGATTAAAGAGGAAGTAGAAATTTGGGGAACATATACCGTTGAAGAGTGTGAATCACTGTTAAATGATAGTCATGCTATGCTTGAAGGAATTGCTTCAAGAAATAAAGAGCAAATAGAATATTTTGATACAAAAGGAAGACCTTTTGAGAATAAAGTAGAAGATATTTTTGACCATATCATTATACATGGACAACACCACCGAGCACAAATTCAGTTACTTCTTAGAAAAGCTGGCAAGACTCCACCAGAAACAGATTACATTTTTTATCTGAGAACATTATAGAGTTGAGTTAACTTTTAGTAGTTTAAGCCTTCTAAATCAAACATCCATTCGAAACCAAACCCAAAGATTCTGGAAACTTTAGAGAATATTTTATCAGCTTTTTCATCATTTATGTGGGGCACTCCACTTGTTGTTCTGCTTTGTGGTGGTGGGATTTATTTTATGATTTACTCCCGAATGACACCCTACCGATATTTTGGCCATGCCGTAAATATTCTTCGAGGAAAGTATGATGATCCAGATGATCCAGGCGATATAAACCATTTTGAGGCATTATCAAGCGCGCTAGCAGCGACTATCGGTTTGGGAAATATCAGTGGTGTAGCAGTAGCAATTGCTGCGGGTGGCCCGGGAGCAGTTTTTTGGATGTGGATGAGCGCTCTAGTTGGTATTGCTACGAAGTTTTTTACTTGTACCCTTTCCATTATGTATCGCGGAAAAGATTCCAATGGAGATATTCAAGGCGGAACCATGTATATGATTGTGGAAGGTCTTGGAAAAAAATGGAAGCCACTCGCGGTGGTTTTTGCTGTTGCTGGAATGTTTGGAGCGCTACCTGTTTTTCAGGCAAATCAATTGAATCAAGCGATTCGTGATGTAATTTTAGTTCCAAATGGATGGGCAGACCCAGCAAACCACTTTTTTACGGATCTAATGACTGGAATTGTAATACTTCTGATTGTTGGAACAGTAATTTTTGGAGGGATTAAAAGAATTGGAAAAGTGGCCAGTAAAATGGTTCCATCAATGGTAGTACTATATGTGTCTTGTGTTCTTGTGATACTAGGCATTCATTTTGATGTATTAGGTGAATATCTAATGCTTATTGTCACGGATGCCTTTACTGCCGATGCCGCAATGGGTGGTGCCGTTGGCGCGCTTATCATATTGGGAGTTCGTAGAGCTGCATTTTCTAACGAGGCGGGTATTGGTACTGCTACACTTGCTCATGGTGCTGCAAAAACTAAGGAGCCAGTTCGAGAAGGATTGGTTGCTATGCTTGGACCCTTCATCGATACGATTGTTGTTTGTACAATGACAGCCCTAGCCATTCTTGTTACTGATGTTTGGAGAACGGGAGACGAAAATGGAATTACTCTTACAGCGGCAGCTTTTGAAGAAGCGCTTGGACCAATTGGTATTTATCTGTTAATGATTTCAGTTACTATTTTTGCAGCAAGCTCTCTTTTTACTTACTCCTATTATGGAACAAAGTGCCTTGGATTTCTTGCCGGCGCTCAACGCCAAAAGTGGTACAACCTATTTTATGTTGGATCAATTTTGCTGGGAGCAACCGCAAGTATTTCGGCAATCATTAACTTGATTGATGGTATGTATGCTGTTATGGCAATTCCTACTATGACGGTAGCTATTCTTCTTTCACCTAAAGTGATGTCTGCAGCAAGGGATTATTTTTCCAGAATGGAAAAGAAAGAGATTTTATAGTTTTAAGAAAATAAAGTAATTTGTAGGTCATCCCTGTAGTAGTTAGGTAACCTGCCCGCCGCAGGTAGGTTCGTTGACAGGTTTCTTTTAGGTCATTCTGAGCGAAAGCGAAGAACCTTGTCGGATGATTTCATGGCGAGGACGCATCCTCTCACTAAGGTCCTTCGGAGGTATCCTCAGGATGACTCCAATTAGGATTTGGGAAAAGCTAAAACCAATCAGTTCCCAAATTCTGTCAATGAACTTGACTAATATATACAGAGATGAAATATCTTTAGGAACTAATAAAAAAGAGCATTGTAAAAACCCTCATTCCCCATTTTAAATCCCATTAAAATCTCTTTTCTTATAGGTACAATTCAACAACAAGAAAAGAGATTTATGAAACGCGCTACGCTCCTCCTTTTAGGGATTTTTATTTCAGCAACTACCTTTGCTCAAACTCCATCCATTAGCGAAAAAACGGAAAGTCTTTCTGTTACCGAAGGGTACTTCAATTACTATTATGATGAAGCAGGGGATCAACTTTGGCTAAGAGTCGACGAACTTAACGAACAGTTCCTTTATGTTAATTCTTTAGCAGCTGGTGTGGGCTCTAATGATATTGGGTTAGACCGAAGCCAAGGAGGGGGGTCTCGTATCGTGTATTTCGAAAAGCGTGGATCTAAGCTTATGCTTGTTCAACCAAACCTTGATTATATTGCCCGTTCTGATAATGAACTCGAAAAGAAATCAGTGAGAGAGGCGTTTGCTTCTTCGATCTTACACGGTTTTAAAATCGAGGCTGAAGAAGATGGGAGTTATCTCATCGATCTTACTCCTTTTTTGATGCAAGATGCTCATGGAGTAACTGAAACTCTCCGTAGACAAGGAGAAGGTAGTTTCAGTCTTGATAAAAATAGATCGACATTGTACAAAGAAGGAACCTTCAACTTCCCAAAAAACTCTGAATTTGAAACGTTGTTAACTTTTGGAGGAAGTAATCCAGGTCGAGAAGTTCGGTCGGTGGTTCCATCCGCTACATCAATTACCGTTCGTCAACATCATTCATTTGTAGAACTTCCTGATGATAATTATGAGCCAAGATTATTTGATCCCCGTGGAGGATTTTATGCCACCTCTTTCATGGATTATGCTTCCGCTATTGATGAGCCTATGACGGTTCGTTTTATAAATCGACATCGCCTAGAAAAGAAAAACCCTAATGCAGATTTGAGCGAACCAGTTAAGCCAATTATTTATTACTTAGATAATGGAACACCAGAACCAGTACGAAGCGCACTTCTTGATGGCGCTCGATGGTGGAATCAAGCTTTTGAAGCAGCTGGATATAAAGATGCTTTTCAGGTTAAAATTTTACCAGATGATGCTCACCCTCTGGATATTAGATACAATGTTATTAATTGGGTGCATCGCTCAACAAGGGGCTGGTCATACGGCGGTTCAGTTGTAGATCCTAGAACCGGAGAGATTATAAAAGGTAATGTACTTCTTGGCTCACTTAGAGTTCGTCAAGATTATATGATTGCCACAGGTTTGCTCGCTCCTTTTAAAGAAGGTGTTGAAAACGATCCCCGAATGTTGGAAATGGCGCTAGCCAGAATTCGTCAGCTTTCAGCTCATGAAGTTGGTCATACGCTTGGAATTTTTCACAATTTTGCGGCTAGTGTAAATAACAGAGCTTCAGTGATGGATTATCCTCACCCTAAAGTAGATATCAAAAATGGAAAACTTGATTTGAGTGATGCATATGATGTAGGTATTGGTGATTGGGATAAGGTAACGATCGATTTTGGCTATCAAGATTTTCCCGATGGAACGAATGAAGCCGAAGCATTAAATGAAATTCTAGAAAATGCGCATTCAAAAGGACTGAAATATATTTCTGATAATGATGCCCGCCCACAAGGGGGAGCACATCCATATGCTCATCTTTGGGAATATGGAAATGATCCAGCAACACAACTTTCTCATATTTTAGAAGTGCGAAAAATTGCACTCGCTAATTTTGGAGAAGCAAATATCCCAATGGGAACTTCAATGTCTGAACTCGAGGATGTTCTTGTGCCAATATATCTTTTCCATAGATACCAGCTTGAAGGAACGGTAAAGCTAATTGGGGGACTTGATTATAGTTATAAACTTCGAGGCGATAATCAGCCAAATCCTGAAATTGTGGACGTCAGATTACAGAGAAAAGCACTTTCCGAAATGCTGAAAGCAATCGACCCAAACGTATTAGCAATTCCTACAAATATTCTGAACCTGATTCCTACGCGTCCGGCAGGAATATCTTCATCACGTGAGCTTTTTCGTGGAAATACTGGCCCTTCTTTAGACGCTCTTGGCATTGCTGAAACAGCGGCAAATGTTCCTATTAGTTTGATTTTAAATCCACAAAGGGCGAATAGGTTAGTAGAATATGGTGCTCGGGATAATAATCTAACGCTTACCGAAACCATTGATGCTTTAATTAATAATTCTTGGAGAAAACGTAGTGGAAATGATTATCTCGGTTCCATCCAAAAAGTAGTAAATCATTTGGTCATTGTTAACCTGATAGAGCTTCATGCATCAAGTCAGGCTAATCCTTTAACAAAAGCGATTGTACTTGGGAAATTAATTGAAATTCAGGAAATGCTAACGGAACGTGACGATGCAATTGCTATTCAAACAGTAATCATGATAGAGAGTTATATAGATGATCCATCAGAATTTTCTGTGCCATCATCTTTATCAACACCTCCAGGCTCGCCGATTGGTTCCAGCCCGATGATGTATTGTGATTTTTAAACAACACTTTTGAGATTGCTACAGAAGTGTTTTGTGAACTTCCTCGAAAATGAAAATAATACCTCCAGAAGCTCTTCTATCGGCATACGCACAGGGAATTTTTCCTATGGCTGAAACTCGGGACTCTGAGGATGTTGATTGGTATTCGGCCTCAAAGCGAGGCATAATTCCAATTGATGAGTTTCATGTTTCTAAGAATGTTCAACGAATAATTCGGCAGAATAAATTTGAAGTAAAAGTTGATACTCAATTTCGTGAAGTGGTTCAAGCTTGTGCAAATAGAGAGACGACCTGGATTAATGATTTAATTCTAAACTCTTACGATGTGTTAAATCAAGCTGATCATGCGCATAGTGTAGAAATTTATCTGGAGAACAAACTAGTTGGAGGATTATATGGAGTGAGCTTAAAGGCCGTATTTTTTGGTGAGAGCATGTTTAGAACCAAGCCTGAAGCAGATAAAGTAGCGCTGTTTTACTGTCATCATATTTTGAAAAAGAATGGATTTAAACTTTGGGACACCCAATTCTATACAGATCATTTAGCTCAATTTGGTTGCCGAGAAATTATAGCAAAAGAATACCAAAAGAGATTGGTAGAAGCTATGAAAGAAGAAAAAGAGTTTACTTTCTAAGCTTTATGGTCATCATTCCAGCAGGGAATAAACGAGACAAAAAAGTAGCCTCGTAAACAGTTCGTGTTTGCTTAGAGATATTGACTATAGGTTCCAGAAGATAATTCCAGAGGTAAATCCCTTTTTCAAAGTGGATTTTGGTGGATAAGTTTTCGGAAAAGTGAAAATCGAAGTAATAATCTCGGCCATATGATGCGCCTGTAACAAAGAAGTCTAGTGTTTTCGAGGAAAACATTTTTCTATGTGTAGGATCGTTAAAATTGTATCTAGAAGTAAAGTGAGGGACTCTGATTTCGATAGTCCCATTCGGTTTTAAGATTCTATACAGGTCTTTTAGCAAAGAAATGTATTCTAGATGTTCGAGAATATCTTGGGCAAGAATATGGTCGAAATGTTCTCCTTCAAAAGGAAGTGGTAGATTATTTATATCATGAACAATGTCTACACCATCGAGTTTAGCAATGTCTAAATTTATCCATTCTTTTCTAATATCTGAGCCACAGCCAAGGTTTAGTTTCATCATACTTGCAAACATACTGAAAACGAGAATAAAAAAAGCCGCATCAAAATGAATTAATGCGGCTCAATATTTCAAGGGTAAAAAGGCTAGTATTCGGTTACAACAACTCTTTCTAAAGCCTGCTCTCTTGAAATGGATCCTTTGTCAAGTTGCTCTAGCACAGACTTTTTAATTTGGATATCAAGTCGGCCAGGAATATTCTCATATCGACCATTAATATTAATGCTAAGAAGTAGGAATTGATCACTAGAGAGGGAGTTTAATGTTCTTCCATAATCAACAATGTATTCTTTGATATTTGAAACTAAGTTGGTGTATGCGGTAGAAATCTTTTTTTCTAATTCTTGTTTGCGTTTTTCATGTTCAGCGGCATCTTCAAGTTCATTATTTTTTGCCTGCTCTAGTACTTCTCTTTCGGAACTAAGGCGAGAACGAAGTCTTCCTTCAATTTCCCAAATCACTGAAGCCGACCGGCCGAATTCATCATATCGAACATCTATAGAATAAAGAGCTCCAAAATTGTCTAGCATTAGATAATCTACACTTCCTGAAATTCTGAACGCTTCTTTATCTTGCTCATTTAAAGCGGTTTCAAAAATGTTGCCCATTACTTTTAAATCCAGGTATTCCTTGTTTTCAGAAGTGGCAACAGCTAAGCGGCTATCAAAGTTATTAGAATTAAGTTTTCCAGAACGATAATCTAATAAATCACTAACCTCTGCCGATACAGAAATAACAGGGAGGGCCTCTTTTTTATCGGTTGAAACCCTTCCTGAGCTTGCTGACATACGATAATAAAGAGCTTCAGAGAGGTTAGACTTCGAACCATATATTACCATCACCTTGTCGTCCTTTTTAAGTTGACCAATGGTAGAGGCATAATCTCGTAGAAATTCTTTAATTCGAGTTGTTACCGATTCTTGATCAATTTCAAGATTTTCATCGCTATTAGTATTGTAGTAAAAAACATAATTACTTGAATTACTACCACTCCCTGATCTTGCTGGAAAAAGATTCTGAGTAGGTTTCGATACCATAAAAATGACACCAAATCCGGGAAGATATGTACCTCTGGTAGAATTACCTCCACCAAAGCCTCGTCCATTTATAATTATAGTTCCTTCACTTGATGAAGAAATCTGCGCCTTAAATAATTCGCCTAAAATATTCTCCATAATATTGATGTCGCGATTCATGCGATTAGTATCAATAGATTGAGAGAAAGAGTTGATGGGAGTTAGAGGAATACTCAATAACCCGATCAGTAGATATTTATATAGTTTTTTCATGGGTGTGTCCTGTTATTAATTTGTGCTTACGGTTTGTATGATTTCGCCCAACACCTGATCGGTTTGCCGAAAGCGGTTATAAGTAGTTTCTTCGAGACTCGATAAGCTATAATTGAATAATTCTATATCAGACTCTCGTTGGTCATCGATATAGTTGGCAAAAGTAGCCAGCGTTTGTTGAAATTGAAGTTCTTGCTGTTCTTGTGATGCAAGCACATACTCGTTTATTAATTGTGCATTTTCCTGTTGAACCTGGTTAATGATCATTTCAACTTGGGCAGCTGTATAACCAGTTTGAACTGGTGAGGGATCACCAAAAGTCATTTTAAAGCCATCATCACTTACCGAAATATTCATGTCGGTGAAAGCACCCATCAAAAAAAAGAGAAAAATAAAGGACGCTATTGCAAAACCAGTTCTTCCAAAACCAGATTGAGGAAGTAAAAGTGAAGACAGATTACTCCACAAGCTTTTAGCAGCGGGCGTAGACTCTGTTTCAGGCTCCATAATCACAAGCTGTTCAGCAGGACTTTGAACAGGAAGATGCTGAAGTAAAGAACGCGTTTCCTTCAGTTCCTCAAATTCTTGTTTAAGATCGTCGTGCTTGTTGATGAAGGTCTCGAGCGAACGGATTTGTTCCGCATCAAGTTCTCCATATAGGTAATCCATAAATAGGGTTCGTGCATCATCTTTAGTCATAGCTAAATACCTCTTTGTTGATATTCCAGGAATCGAATGTTTTTTTTAGTGTTCGAAGTCCATAATACATTCTTGATTTTACGGTGTTTTCTGATTCGTCTAAAATTTCTGCTATTTCTCTGAAGGTTAAGCCTTCATATTCTTTCATAATTACTACCATACGTTGGTCATTGGGCAATTGAAGCAACGCCTTATGAAGCAACACCAAAGCTTCATTTCGCATCAAATCACCATCAGCAGGACTAGCCATTTCAGTTTGAGGAGCTGTTTTTAAAGCTTCTAATGAAGTAGATTTTTTGCGTCCAGCTCGTTTCAGTTCATCCAAGCATAGGTTGTTTGCAATTCGGTATAACCAGGAGCCAAATTTGGAAGCATCTTCTAACGTGCCAAGCTTTTGATACGCTTTGATAAAAGTTTTTTGGGTGATTTCAGCTGCGTCATCACTACTTGCAAAATATCGGTATGCAAAGTGATGAATTTTATCCTGCCAGCGCTTAATCAGCACATTAAATGCTTGGTGATTTCCACCCAAAAAATCCTGAACAAGCTGTGCATCTTCCATGTGTTCGTGTTTCAATTCATTTCCTCGAAAATGGTTTCACGGTTAAGACGAGGGAGATGGGAAAATAGTTTAGTTAGTATAATTGATACAGTGAGAGTTGATAGGATGATTTTATAGAAAGGAATGGGTTTCAGTTTAGACTTATTAGAGAAAGTAACTAAATCAAAATCAATGAATATAAATGAATGGGAAGCATCAGTACCAATAGGCTTTAAGGAAGATGTAGTTTGGAGAATGGAAGTTTATAGACTTAGTTTATTTCTATCGGGTACTTTTTGGAAGGATACAGAAAAGATCGTAGTTCAAAAAAGATGTTCACTTGCTGATCAACTTTATAGATCAGTAAGCTCAATCAGATCAATGAAGAAAAAGTAAAAGTAGCTAAATCAGCCTATTAACTCTCAACTATCAATGTATTCCCAACTCCAACTGTTCAAAATAATCCTTCTCAATCAGGTTTAGATTGGAAAGAGAAATACCTAGCAACCGGATTTCCCTAGAAGCAGCTTCGGTTTGCTCTAAAAGTTGCTGGACAATAGTAGAAATTTCTTCTTTCTTATTCGTGTAGTGAGTAAGTGATTGACTTCGTGTAATGGTATCAAAATTTTTGTAGCGAACTTTTAGAGTGATGGTCTTTCCCGCTGTTGGAATCTTCTGCATTCCCTCTGAAATACTTTGCGCCAGCTCATCAAGAAAGGTGTTTACCCAAACAAGATCATTCACATCTTCAGAGAAGGTTCTCTCTTTACCATACGATTTTCGGGTTCGATGGGGCTTTACTTCCCTATTGTCGATACCCCGAACAATTTTGTAATAATATCTTCCGGATTTACCGAACGCTTTTACCAAATCAATCTCTGTCCATTTTTTGAGATCGGCTCCGGTCTTAATCCCCAAAGCATGCATTTTCTTTTGAGTTGCTTTCCCCACACCAAAAAACTTTTTGATATCAAGCTCCTCCAGAAAGGCGTCCATTTTATCAGGTGTAATTACAGTAAGTCCATTGGGTTTATTAAAATCGGATGCGACTTTGGCAATAAATTTATTAGGGGCAACACCAGCAGAGGCGGTGAGTTGGGTTTCTTCAAATATACGGGCACGTATTTCTCTGGCAATGAGTGTAGCAGAGGGGTTTCCTTTATGATTTTCTGTTACATCGAGATAAGCTTCATCCATAGATAATGGCTCTACCAAATCAGTGTATTCAAAAAAGATCTCACGAATAATAGTTGAGGCTTCTTTATAAGCTTCAAAATTTGACTTAACAAAAATACCATGTGGACAAAGACGATATGCTTCATTCGTTGGCATAGCCGAATGAACCCCAAATTTTCGAGCCTCATAGCTACACGTTGAAACTACTCCACGTCCCCCAGGTTTACCACCTACAATTACTGGTTTGCCACGTAGTTCAGGATTATCACGTTGTTCAACGGCTGCAAAAAATGCGTCCATATCTACATGTATAATCTTTTTTAAGGGGGTTATAACCTTCATGTATATAAATTACACATATAATATCATACAATCTCAGTTTTTTTGGAACTAAGAAGCCCGTAAGCCCCTTCTAATAAATGAGATACAATAAAAACAACATAATATAATTATGATGACATCTACACTATTAATGATATCTGGGTATATAGGTATAGGGGCATTTATTGGTTTCCTAAGTAACCTATTGCTGAAAGAAAGAGGATTAAAAATGCTACCTAGCATTGGAGTAGCTATGCTAGGAGCATTAATTGGAGGTATAATTACTTACTCTTTCGAATTGAAAGGCTCAGGGTTTTATGCACTAATTAGTTCAATAGTAACCTTGTTTATTTTCAATGTTTTTAGAACAAAAGAGGATCCTATTTTTGATGTAGAGTAAGAAGTAAAGAGTTTGGCCGAAATTACATTTCTGAAGACTGAATTTCAGCGGCAATTGCTAGGACTTCATCCAAAACTCGCAAGAGATTACCACTCCACAGTTTGGAAATTTCTTCTTCTGTATATCCTCTTTTCACCAGTTCAAGAGTGACATTAAAAGTTTCGGAAGCATCTTGCCATCCATCGATGCCACCGCCTCCATCGAAGTCTGAGCTGATTCCAACATGGTCGATCCCGATTAATTCAACCATATAATCAATGTGGTCAACCAAATCACTAACATTTACTGGTTCTAAGTCTACTTCAGCCTTAATAATAGGCTCGGCTTTATCTTGGAATGCTCTAAAGGTTGTCATGTATTCAGTTTGCTCTTCAGAACCAAGTGCTCGAACTTCAGATCTACTTAAACGCTCAAAATTTTCTTCTTTCATGATGCTGTTCAGAATAGCATCGGCGGCTTCTGAATAGGCACGATTTTTTTCTGAATCGAGATAGCTTTTGAATGCAACAGTTTGAACCACTCCACCATTTTCTTTAAGAGCGATGAGTTCTTCATCACTTAAATTACGGCTAACACTTTGATCAAGTGACCGAGCAGATGAATGTGAAGCAATTACAGGAGCCTTGGAAAGCGCCATGGTTTGAAGATTAGCTTCTTTAGAAGGGTGAGATAAGTCAATCATAATGCCCCACTTGTTCATTTCTTTAATCACTTCTTTTCCAAACTCACTCACTCCGTTATGCAACCAAACGCTATCTCTTGTTCCGGTATTCGAGTCACTAAGTTGACTATGCCCATTGTGTGAAAGCGACATATATCTGGCACCACGATCGAAAAACTCTTTTACTCTCGAAAGGTCAGTCCCAAGTGGATATGCGTTTTCAACCCCAATCATTGCTACTTTTTTCCCAGAGCGGATAATTCGGCGTACATCAGTAGAGGTTAAAGCCAGTTCAATTCTATCGGGAGCGTATTCTTCTGTTAGCCTATGAATAGCATCAAATTTACTAATAGCGTTATCATAAGCATCAGCATAACCTTCTTGAGATAATGTATCCTGTCCGGTATACACTATAAACCAAGCTACATCTAAACCGCCGGCCTCCATTTTTGGCAAATTAACTTGAGTGCTCAAGTCCATAGTATAGTTTTGTTCTGCCGTAAAGTTATTAACATTGATATCTGCATGGGTATCGAGAGTAATAACTCGGTCATGAATTTCTCTTGCCTTTTTTTCCATTGGATTGGTGCAGGCTAATAGTCCAGAAATTAAAAGAGTTCCTAAAATATATTTTTTCATATTGCTTATACCCTCATGGTATTAGTTTCTTGGTTCAGTATTCAAAAATAAGTAAAGCAATGAATATCAAAAGCACTAAATCGACAATTCTTGTTAATAGATGTTTTTGAAGAAAGTTGTGGGAACAATTACGGCAGAAATTGTATAAGCAGTCATATAGTCACTAATTTGAATGTTGAATACATAAATGAATAAAAGAGACCGACAAATACAGCTATTTCTCCAAATATTTCTGCTTTTTACTGGAGTTTATTTGCTGGGATTAAACATCTGGAAACTGAACTCAGGAATCTGGGAAGAAGGAATTTTTGAATTTTATAATCAAGAAGTACCCGTTTTCAAATTAGGCGCAGGATTAATTTCGGGCATACTAAGCTTAATAGCCTCATGGTCTCTTTGGATTAGAGCAAGCTGGGCGTATAGTTTTACACTTTTAGGTGCAGGGTTTGTATTCTTATATAACTTAATAAGCCTTGGAGAAGCGATATATTCGACTCCATATCACGCTATACCGATGGTAATCATTGTAATTGTTATGCTACAAAGCTTTCCATTTTTAATGCGACGAACTAGCAGGTATCCATAACATATATTCTTCGAAACTCATGGTAGCAATAGAACGTGTAAGCAGACATGGAAAAAATCTCCCAAAAAGATATAGACTGGCTACTCAACTTAAAATCTGAAAAAGGGATAGATCAAAGTATTAGAGAGGAAAAAGTAAAACGCCTCTCACTAAGAAGAAAGCTTTTCAAGATTGTTTTTTCATCATTATTGATTATTGGATTAGGAATAATTCCATTTTTTATTTTAATAAGAACCGCTGTTTTTCTAAACCTAGAAAAAGATATGAACGGATGGTTTGCATTGCTTGTAGGAATACTTACCTCTATGGGATTGCTTGGCCTATATGTATTTTTTTTATTCAGAAAAGTAAAAAACAAGAAGCTGTTAGCGCAGTTTGGCTTTGGAGGAATAGCAACTTTAGTAGGTGGTTTTTGTATTTATGCGCTTCTGTATCTTTCAAGCGTAAATGCTAAAACGGAGGATGTTCGTGAGGTATATCGATCTCTACATCCAATTTTACGAGTTTCGGTTGCAACAACTACATTAGCCGAAAAAGAATTGGTTATAACAGATATTAAAAGAACGGAAGAAGACTATATATCGTGGGGATTAACCCCTCTTGAAAGCTCAATGCATTATGAGCAGAAAGATGGTTTTGTCCATGCAGTAGACCTTCGTACTATTGGCCACTCAGAGTTCAGGAATAAAATGTTGGAGTGGTCTTTAAAGGCTATGGGCCTACAAATTATCAGGCACGTTGGTACCGCAGATCATTTGCATGTAGCCCTTCCAAATAAACAATAAAAAAAGCGCTTTTTTATTGTTTCTAAAAAAGATTACACCGACCTTTGAGTGCTGAAAAATTAGACTAATAAATTCAAGATATGTCCACATATAAATTCTACGAGCAGGTTAATAAGAATTTCGATAAAGCCGCAAAATATACCCGATTTGATAAAGGGATTTTGAGTCAGATTAAAATGTGTAATACGGTTTACCACATTTCTTTTCCAATTAGGCGCGATAATGGAGATGTAGAAGTTGTTGAGGGTTGGCGTGTAGAGCATAGTCACCATAAAATGCCAACCAAAGGTGGAATCCGCTACAGCCATAAAGTAGATGAAGATGAGACGATGGCTCTAGCGGCTTTAATGTCATATAAATGTGCAATCGTTGACGTGCCATTTGGGGGCGCAAAAGGTGGTGTTAAAATAAGTACTCGTGAGTATTCAGTTTCTGAACTTGAGCGAATAACAAGACGATATACATTTGAGCTTATCAAAAAAGGATTTATCGGACCGGGTATTGATGTACCTGCTCCTGATTATGGTACAGGAGCCCGCGAAATGGGTTGGATTTTAGATACCTATCGCCAAATGAAAGATGATATGAATGCCGAAGCTTGTGTTACCGGAAAGCCAATTTCTATG
>TARA_R110000868_G_scaffold9867_2_pt1 | contig 78108 bp, 78 predicted proteins | sample TARA_R110000868 | Tara Oceans TARA_R110000868 (sample SAMEA4397489) | marine metagenome | biome: Polar Biome; feature: [SRF] surface water layer (ENVO:00010504); material: water (ENVO:00002006), including particulate matter (ENVO:01000060) such as... | depth 5 m | reverse complement strand
AGAGGACAATATTCCTCCACCTTTTTTTGCTTCTCCCTTGGTAGGTTTTCCTACACCAAGTCCCTCTAGTTCAGATTCTCTCTTTTTGAGTTCTTCGGTATCGCTTTCTGGCGCAAATTTGCTTTGTAGTAGTTTTCGTATTTCGGAAACTTCTTTTAGTAGTTCGCCAAGAGTGGAGACTGTTCCTGTTTGGGTAGATGCGATTGATGATTGCGGTGATGCAGTTCCTGTCAGTATACCAGGAATATCAGCAGCAGATGTTCCTCCTATTTCCCCAAGACCTCTTTTTCCACTAACATTGAGTCCTTCTCCACGGCGACCTTTACGAGCAATCTGCTTCTGTAGAGATCCTGTGTATCGTTCGATATCTTCGCGAGATTCTCTCTTCTTCTTTAAGAATTCGCCAAGCAGTCCACCAACAACAGGAACCTTTGATGCAATTCTTTCAGGAATTGTTTTTCTGAAGTCGGAAGCCTTCTCGGTGAGAAATGCTTTAAAGGATGATTTCTTTTTTAGTTGTTGTTCAACAGGAGAGATAATTTCTTCTAATTTTTTAGCAACATCACCTTGATCGCCCTGCGTCTTTTTAGCAAGTTCTCTTATGAAATTCAATCGGGCATATATGCGTTTGGCTTCATCATGAGAAGCATCCAACGATGATTCTGATAAACCAACGGCTTCTTCCATTAATTCATATGCTGCTGCACCAGCAGGATCTTCTTGATTGAACTTGTCTCGGTTTGATCTGATGTAATCTTCTACAACAGAACGAACTCCCTTCTGTCCTTTCATTCCCACTACATAATTTTCTAACTCGCTACTTTCAAATCCCATCGCGTTTCTTTGTTTTATTAATGATTCAAGTAATCCGATTTGCTTGGCTATTTCTTTTTCTGATGGGGCAACACCAACAGCAGGAGAACTAACAGCAGCACTAGACGCTTTTGCGCGTGAGGATCGAACATTACCTACTTTTTGTTCTGGCGGTAGTGATGCAAATCTACCATTTTTGCGTGGCTGTCTTGCAGCCAACCCACGGCGAATTTCTGATTCGGACATTTCTGTTTTTTTAGCCATAGGACTCCCTCTACATCATTATAAATGGGTCACAATGGTTTTCTGCCGTGCGCCTGTTCCTTCTCTTTTTTCAAATGAGAAAGTAGCATTTGTATGTATACCTCTCGTTCCCAAGGTATCATGTCCTCTATTTCTGCCAATGAGTAATTGTGGTTCTGCATGAGCATGAAATTAAGTTGGAAATACGCCCCCAAGTCGTTATGACAGAGGGCTATTGAAAAAAATCAGATACACTTTTCAACTCAACCAACACCGTTTCCTGACAGGTGGGGCAGGTATATTTGAAAGAGTAGTACAGTTCAGGGATGCTCTGCATGAATTCCATGATTTGAGCAAACTGATCTGGCAGCATATTGTCAATGAAATCCGACAACTCCTGCGGATCAATATCGCTATGCTGATGCACTTGATCGCCCATGATGATTCCGTCTACACATCGCTTGGCTAGTTCGAATGCAATCTCTACTTCGTCTTTGTTGTAGTCAATATCGTGAATGGACGGATATCGTAGAATAATGGTTACATCATCTGTGATTTTGATATTCGGATCCACCGTAGGCTTGACTGTTTGCTTTACGGTGACTTCATCCAATTTGATTTTTATATTGATTGACTTGGAGCACTTCGTGCAGGTTACTTGAGGCTTGACTTCTTCGCCTACGCTCTTCCCACGAATCTGTAGGAATGCGTATTCCGAATCTGCTGCACAAATTCGGCGAGTATCCAACTGGCTATTGGTACACGCCAATATTACATTTCGCATTGCCTCGTTGATCTGATTCAGGTTCTTGGACTGCAATGCTATAAGAAGGATTTTTTCCTCCTTTACAACAAACGGTCTAAACTTTGTGATTATGCCAGAGACTGGCAAAGTCATAGAATACTGCGGCAGGGTAGAGTTCACTAGATTCAATCGGGTCATGGTAATCCTTTAATATAGAGTCACTGTATTTATCACCGAACTATGTTGTTTGTCTGTAGAGCATTTGCTAAATCTGGATCATATATCCCATTCACGGTTCCGTCAGATCCCACTCTGTAAAATTGTCCAGGAGTGGGTGCGTATATTGCAAATGATTTTTCGGGTGATGGTGGTCCGTTTAAAGCAAGTGGTGAGACAAGTGGTGAGATTTGAGGAGCAATTGAAACAGGAGAGTACTTTCGATAGGCTATAGTGACATCTTGTCGCACAAATTCATCGTTCTTGTCGTATCCTAATTGTATATCTCCAATTGCTTTGGGGTAGGCTTCTTCCACCAATACCTGATACTTAACCGTGCTTGACCTGTCCAATACGCTGATGACCAGTGGTGCTGTATATTGATCGTAATAGTTGAACTTGTAGTCATTCTGACTGCACACCGCGTTCATCCATGTCTCAAAGAACGCTCGTTCGCGGAGATCGTCTGAAACAATCACAGACATTGTTAGTTCCCCGCTGTACAGTGGTTCATACGGCATATTTCTTGCTGGTCCGTAGAATCTGTACGGGGTAGTAGAAAATCCGCGACCTGGAACGGTTATTGCATCACATCGAACAGCCAACTGCCGCGCTGAGTCATTGCTCATAGAAACAAATGCAGGTGGATAGTTAATCAGTACTTCAAATCTGTTGTTGTACGCAAGACCTGTGGCGAATACGCTGCTGAATATCTCATTAATGTTTGATGGAATTTGTGACATTTATTTTCCTCGTATTGCCTTTAGATTTGACTGTCTGTGTATTGTTGGCGCACGGGCTTTAACAAACCGATGCAGTTCTGCGGATACCATGTCTTCCCACATCTCAAACGGAACCACAGTTGGTCGTTTCTTCATGCCCTTCCACAAGTACCGCCTATAGCAAGGTTTGAAATACTTGTAGCGTTTGCTGGCATTCAATCGGTCGTAATCAACACGCAGTCGGGTTCGCCATTCCTCTTGACTTTTAATGATTGGCAGGTTTCTCATTATGATGTCGAATAGAAATTTACGATGAGCCAAATCCAAAAAGTGTAAGTTGACCCCCTCGAATCCTCCCCGATACTGTTCGGTGACCAGCACTAGAGGATACTTATCATAATATTTATTGCTTGCAATGAAAGATTCGCTTATTGGCTCGTATTTGAAAAATAATAGTTGTCCCTGCATTACTCGGTTAGGAACCGATAGTTTGCCTTCAGTCTGTAGAAGTTTCAGGAAACGGATGTAGGTTTGATCCGTGGCTCCAAGCGCAGAGGTGGTTTCCTCTATCAGGGTTTGTAGTTCTTCTTGTGCGCTTAGTCTGATCATGGTTTTTTCTTGAAGAGGTCGTCTTCCGTTAATATTTTGAATTCCCATCCCTTGGCATCAGACACTCGTTTTGCTGCTTCCCACTTGGCTTTATTTACTATCCATGTCTTTACTTCTGTGATATATCCTGTAGTGACTTTGGTTTTCTTTTTGGGTTCGGTGCACTGTTTCTTGGGTTTAATCTCTACGAGCCAAGTTTTTATGCCTTCAGGGGTCTTTATCTCCACCAAGAAGTCTACAAAATAACGATGTGGTTTGTTGTCTAGCGGACTCATATACGGTATCACAACCTCTTCTGATGACCACCGAAGCACATTTGAACTACTATCGCAGTACTTCATGAACTTTCGTTCCCACATACTACGATAAGTAATCTTTGTGGGATCACCAATGTATTTGGTGCAGTTATCGGGTTTAAAAATACCTTTGTATGCCATACATAAATATGTAGCCAACCGCCCAAGAGGAATACTTCAGATGTTAGTACCCAACAAATTTGCCAAAAGTCCCGATGTTGCACTGACAAGCACAGGAAAGCCGTTTGTTGCCAGCAATCGCACAGGGAGAATCTCTGATGAATTGCGCTCAGAGCAGATTCAAGACGAGATTTCCAAAAGCCTAGAAGGGTATACTCCTCTTAAACGCGGTTCACGAACCCGCCCATCTATTCTAAAATATCCAGTAGAGATTGGATCGGGACAGGTTCCCCATGTCATGCAGTTCAAGGTGTTTTGGCGATGGGAGAATAAAGACCTGAAGGAAGGACTCAAGGCTGCTGAGGTAGAAACCGAGAAGAAAATAGGAAATCTCAAGACACTTGCTAGTCTGATTGAAAACGGTCAATGGAACGAAGCGGATGTAATGCGGAGTCCTCTATCAGATGAGGGTATTGCGGCACTACAGGAAATAATGAACAGCGACAAGACGCTTAAAATTGTTGATCCAAGCATGAACGACAGCATGGCAACCATGTTGAACAACAATCCGCAGAGAGCCAAGCAGATTTTGGAAGAAACTATATCTTCATATCAGACTCGTCTCAGTGATATAAGTTCTGAAATATCTAACGGAGCAGGTAAAATTGGACCAGATGAAATGGAGCGATTGCAGTTGGAGGGAAGATTTGGTGAACAGATTGCAGATTCTACTGCGGGTAGTTCTGCTGTTAGTGGTTCTATATTTGGTGCTCTTGTTGGTGGTGGTTTAGGATTTCTTGCTGGTGGATTCAAAGGATTGGCAGCGGGAGCAGTTGGAGGAGGTGCAGCAGGTGCTGTAGCAGCAGTGGCAGTTCAGCAAGGCTCAAAGTTATTTGCGAATCAGGCTGTTTACGATCAGATGGTGTCCATCTATCTGCCGTTCTGCACAAAAATAAACAACGAAGACACTTTTCAATACGAAGATCCTAGCATGGGTATGGCGGGTGGACTTTTTGATGCATTGGGAAATCCACTTGCAACCACCGAACAAGCCGCTCAGTTGGCACTAAACAAAGGGGTAGAACTTGTTGGCGGTGGTCAGGCTGGTGCAGTTGGCACAGGACGAGTGGTTAATCCTCGTCTTGAAAAACTGTTCAAGCAAAAAGACTTTAGAAACTTTAACTTTAGTTGGGAGTTCTATCCCAAGACAAAGGATGAAGTAGAGCAAGTACGAAACATCATCGAGACTTTCCGTTATCATGCTCACCCTAGTCGAGAGAATGAACCAGGATCAGACGATTCTTCAAAGGTTCAGGTCAACCTTCGTGTTCCTGGTGAGTTTGAAGTTCGCTTCTTGTCGAGTAATCCTAGTCCAAACGCGGCAGGATTTGTTGAGAATGAGTATTTGCCGTCTATTGGTCGATGCTCGCTGACGAGTATATCGGTTGACTACACACCAAACTCCATATACAGTTCTTTTCAAGACAATTCCCCAACGGCAATTGTGTTCTCACTTCAGTTCAGTGAAATGGGACTCCTCACCCGCGAAGCCATAGATAAGGGTTACTGATGTATTTCGATAAATTTCCACTACTACAGTATCCTGTTAAAGACGGAAACAATTTCCGCTATGTGTTTGTGCGGAATCTGTTGCGGCGTGTTGCTCTAAGCGAAGACCTGATGACCGCAGAAGCGGTTTTCATGGAGTACAGCGTCAAGGACGGAGAACGCCCTGAACACATCGCAGAACGAGTCTACGGAGATCCTGGGTACCATTGGCTTATTCTATTAGCAAACAATATTATTGATCCGTATCACGGATGGTATATGTCGGGATCAGCATTGGAAGAGTATATACAGAAAAAATACGGCGGCTATTCTGTTTATATTTCTACGACTAGCGATGCGTTCTTCTATCAGTCTTCGGTTGATAGTGGTGCAACACTCTCTCAGGGTGGAAAGAGTGTGACTATTTTGGACTACTCTCCTGAACTATGCAAACTAACTGTGAACGGCACAATGTTGTCCACAGGATCAGCAACCATTGGCGTTTCGGGTGGAACTGAGTACATGGTGAAGATTCAGCGAATAGACCCCTCTTACACAGCAGTGCATCACTTTGCAATTCCGTATGTTAGTGGTCTGTGTGGCGCAAGCACCGAGTTTACTGTGGATCCACTTAGTCAACAAACTGGAAGTTACTCGGTTGTAGGTGGAGTGATTGGTCATTTAGATGATGAATATCCGCGTCTAGCGGCAGATGGAAAGGGCTATATTGGATCAGGAAATGTTGATTTTTATGAAACCTACATTGGTAAATATTTGGGTGTTTCTGGTGCGGCTGTGAACACCTATGCGGTGTCCAACTACACATACGAGAATACAAAGAACGACTCTGTTCGCACCATCAAGGTGCTGCATCCTCGTTTCAAGAACACTGCCTTGACCGAACTTGAATCTCTCTTGAGGATTTAATCATGGCAGACGAATCAGGATACGGAAACAGCAACATGAAGGCGGGTGACTACAAACTAGAAAAGTTTGTTATGCATTCGTTGATTAACGGAAGCAGTGTGGATTTATCTAGTCTGTTTCGTTATATTGAAATCTACGAGGACATCTTCTCTCCGTATATCACTGCAAAACTGCACATTGAAGACGCATTCAATTTTCCAGAACGCTTTCCTATTAGCGGACAAGAGAAAGTAGAAATAACCTTTAAGTCAGATATTAATGCACTGAAGCCTGTTGAGTTAGTATTTCGAATATACAAACTAGACTCGCTAGTGATTGATTCCACAGGCAAGACTCAGCAGTATGTTCTACACCTGATGAGTGAAGGTGGATACTTTAATTTCTCTGAATACTGTGGATACTCTGTTCGTGGCTCTATATCAGAAATGATAAAGACTGTGTTCACCAAGCACTTTCCGCAGTCGGTGTGGTTCAACAAGTTGGATATTGAAAACACCGCAGACAATTATTCGTTTGTACTGCCGTTATCGTATACACCATTCAAGGCAATGAGTTGGCTTACGAACAAGGCATTCTCTAAAACAGGAAAAGACTACACACCATTTCTGTTTTATGAAACTCTAGATGGACACAAATTCAAGAGCCTTTCAAAAATCATTGAAGAAGGTTCTTCCAATATTATTAAGTACATTTACTCCCCTGCAAACATTGCACTTCTTCCAGGCGACAACGACAACATGGGATTTCAAACCGTATTGCCGTCTCGTTATCATAGAATTCAAAAACTTGAAGAGTTGAGCAGATTTGATATGGCTTCAAATATTATTAATGGAGTAATATCGTCTCGCTTGGTGACGCATGACCTGCTTCGCAAGGAACAGCGCACATCTGAATTTTATGAAGGCGATATATTTGATGATATGAAGAAATTGGGAACAGAACCTCATTTCCGCACATCGGATCCTGAAGCAGATCGTCTGTATAAGAAGGGGGCGGCGTATATGTATTTGCCGTCCACTCCATACACAGTATACAACTCAAGCAATTCAATCATTGACAACACGCAGGTAGAGTCTTTATATCTCAAGCGCAAGTATCACATGAGTACATTCTTGACTCAGAAGATTGTTATTCAGATATTCGGAGACAGTCGGCGTAGAGTTGGCGATATTGTTGATATTAGTGTGCCAAAGATACAGTCGGATTCGAATCTACATTATGATAAGCAAGACGCAAATCTTGGTGGTGAGTATATGGTAACAAGCATAAAGCACAGTTTTGCAAAGGTGTACAGTTGTAAACTTGAACTTTCACGAAACTGCATGGGGGTGTAATGAAGGGATTTCTAGGACGAGAAGGATTTGTGTGGTGGCACGGTGTTGTTGAAGACACTGCCGATCCTCTATTCCTTGGGCGTTGTCGAGTTCGTGTTTTTGGATTTCATGTGGACAGCAAAAGCGAATTACCAACAGCGGCTCTGCCGTGGGCTTATCCCATGCAGCCACTCACTTCCGCTGCTCTGTCGGGAATTGGTGAGTCTCCAACTGGTCTGTTGGTTGGATCCCATGTGTTTGGATTTTTTAGAGATGGAGACGAAGCGCAAGATCCTGTAATGATTGGTTCGTTTGGTGGTGTTCCTATTAATGCAGCAGATACAACCAAAGGATTCCATGACCCATCTGGAAAATATCCTGCAAAGGTTTCGGATGTACAGGCAAAGGTTTTTCCTCTTGGTGTATCGGTTGTGGGAGAACAAGACACCAATCGTCTAGCCCGAAATAATGATGCCGATCAGATGAAGTCTACGGTGGCTGCATATAAAACGGAAACGGTTCAGGCAGAGGTGTACAGCACTGCTGCAATGGCTGGTGGATTTACTTGGGCAGAACCACCCACTCCGTATGCAGCACAGTATCCCAAAAACCATGTACGGTATACCGAAAGTGGTCATGTAGAGGAATACGATGACACTACGGGTGCAGAACGAATTCATCAATTCCATAAGTCGGGAACATTTACTGAAGTAGGAAACGGGTGGAAAACCAATCCTGATGGTACTCGCGTACAGCGTATCGTGGGGGATGACTACGAGATTATTCACGGCAATAAGAAGGTGTACATCAAGGGTGATGCAGGATTAAACTTGGTGATTGATGGGGCTATGAATCTAACCATTAATGGTGGTGGCAATATTCAGATTAACGGAAACACAAATATTCTTGCAAACAGTGATGTGAATCTTCAGATTGAAGGCAGTCTCAAGGCTTCAGGTAAGACTATTGAGTTCTACGCAGACGGTGACATTGGTTTCTCAGGACGCACCATATCCTTTATTACTGACAGCAATGTCATGGTGATGCAGCAGGGCAAGCGCATTGAAGTGAACTCTGGCGAACCTGTCCTGAAGCCTAAGCGTGTTAATGTAAAGGGTGGTGCGTGATGGCTATGCACTATAGGGGAATACATCGTAAGTATGTGAAAGACACATCAACCTACACTGTGTATGTGTATGGCGATGTGGTTGAGCGAAATGGTGTTTCTTATGTGTGTAATGTTGAAACCACATCTGGCTACATTCCTGAAGATATTGGGTCTGGATTTTTAGTATTGGGTGATGGTGTTGGTCTTACGGGTGAATTTGATGTTGATGGTGGATCTTATTCATAAGGAGATGATATGGCAGGTTTTGGAGTATGCAGAGCCAATCTAGATACAGCAGAGGGAATGATATTAGAGGGAAATCCCTACTTTTTCGTTGATGGATTTCCTGTATCAGTTGAAGGAAATCCCGTACAGGATCACGGAATAGATAAACACGATAATGCTGTGATGGTGCAGGGAAATCCAAATTTTGTGATAGGTGGTATTCCTGTTTGTACGATTGCTAGTCAGGCGAGTTGTGGGCATCAGCCTACTGGTTCAAGTACTTTTTTTATAGGGTAATCTATGGCAGATCAAGAGTGTCCATGCAAGCAGAAATTGACTGATGGCGAAAAGGGAGTTCTCAACTTTGGCTTGACCAAGGAGATGTTGAACGATCCCAACGCAGCAGCAGCAGGACTTGCCCGACAACTAGGTGGCAAGAACGGTAATCGCTTGGGTGATTTGATTACAACTGCTCAGACTGATCCACTGAGTCCGTTGTTTAGTGCAGCCCCGTCTCTTCAGCGCATGAAGACCTCTTTGGACTCACAAGCAGGTATTGTTGATGCTTTTGCTGCGGAATCTGCTCGCTTTACGGATCCTCGATACCTGACCAGCATTATTAGTTCCATGAGCCTGTTTGGAGAACTGAATTGCGCTCTTGGTATTGAGGGAATTGATATTGGAGTGGGATTGAATGTGGTGAACAACAACGGACAATTCTCTATTGACTACGCGGTGAATGCTAATATTGATCTTGAAAAGGTCTTGAACAAATTCAGTGATGGATCAGGATCAGATCTTGCGAACAAGGTAACGGATTTGCAGTCGGGATTGGATAGTGCGTTTGCGGCAATAGACGAAGCAAACAATAAATTGAATGGCATAATGGATGAAGCCGCTGCGGCACAGGCAGAGGCAGCGGCATTTATTGCAAAGTACACCAGTATTAACTCACTTGCGAATCTGATTAATCAGGCTAGTACCGATCCGTGTTTTAAACTTGGAAGTACCCTGAACGGTAGTCTGGTGAGTCCTGAATTTTTAAATACTGTGAGTAACGCTGGCTTTGGCGGTGGAGGCACTAGCAACCGATGATGCTTATTTCCGAAAATATATCAGCGGCTAGAGATATCTGGGTAACCATAGGGGAGTCTGCGGGTGTTTTTGCTGTGGGTTTGGTTCTAGGTGTGGTTGGAGTGATTCGTCGAAAAAAGATTTCGCTCAAGTGGTCGTCTGCAAAAGAGCAGAAGTTTGCCCAAAAGCACAGCCAAATACATGAATTGCTCACTGAACTGCGAGTAACTGTTAGAGCATCTCGTTGTCTAGCATTTCAATTCCACAATGGTGGTAATTTTTCAGACGGCACATCCATCAAGCGGTTCTCTGTTACCCACGAATCGTGTATAGCAGGAACAATCAGTATGATATTGGAGTCTCAGGATGTGCTCTTGACTCGATATGTGGATGTGATTCGGGTCATGGATGAGTCTCCTAGTAAAATTATATCTGTAAGTACGCTGCCCCCATCGTCTTTTCGTTCTGGACTTGAGATAAATAATGTGGAATTCTTTAGTATTACCCCTTTGCGATGCGCTGATGGACTGACTCCGCTTGGGTTCTTGTGCTGCCATTGGTGTGGGGCAGACCAACTAGATGAGATTGAGGCAGAGGGAATAAAGCAAAAAACCCTAGAAGAGTTGATTGGCAGCAGTGTTCACGAAATAAACACACACCTTTCATATAAAGCAGAACACAACTAATGGCACTACAGATCACAGGCAGCGGGAAACCTATATTTACCGATATAGATCCCACCTTTACAAAGAATCCCAAGACAGGTGATCTGCTCACCATCAGGGATGATTTGGCTGTCCGCACATCTATACGCAGTCTGATGTCCACTGCTTTTGGTGAGCGGTTGTTTCAACCCACCATTGGCGGATCACTGCGCTCACTGCTGTTTGAACCCATTGATGCCATTACCACAATGGAGATTCGTGATAGAATTCTCATGACTATCCGCAACCACGAGCCACGAGTTGGTCAGGTGATGGTGGATGTAACTGCAAGTCCAAATGAAAACTACTATACGGTTGTGGTGGAATACGCCATACAAGCCGTTGGCAAACAAGATAGAATCACGGTTGTCCTAGAAAGGGTACGCTGATGTCGAATTCAAATAGTTTCAACATTGTTGGTCTAGACTTTGAAGAGGCAAAGGCTTCACTACAGACATTCTTGCAGTCTCAGGATACCCTGAAGGACTACAACTTTGACGGCTCGGTTCTCAGCACCGTTTTGGATGTGCTTGCCTACAACACCCACTATCAGGCTTTCCATACAAACATGGTTGCAAATGAGATGTTCTTGGATAGTGCTGTGCTGCGTCCATCGGTGGTTTCCCATGCAAAGGCATTGGGATATGTGCCGTCATCGCGCCGTGCCTCTAAGGCGGTGCTTGGTGTATCTGCGGCAGGAGTAGGGGCAAGCACCTATCTGTCTCGCGGAACCGAATTCACGGGAGTTAATCCTGCGGGAACTCAGTACCGATTCATTCTCCTTGATACTGTGTATGCTAATATAGCCAAAGAAGGATTTGAAGGTATTGAAGTATACGAAGGCACTCTTCGGCGCATGAGTTATGTGTACAATTCAAATAAAAAATTGGGATCGGTTCTTCTTATCCCCAATGATAAGATTGATACAAGCACCATCAAGGTTCGTGTCAAGGCTTCTGCTGCTGACAGCACAGGCATTGAGGATGTGTGGTCATACGCTGATTCGTATATTGACCTGACTCCCACATCCAAGGTGTTTTTCTTGCAGGAAAAAGAAACAGGTATGTACGAACTGTTCTTTGGAGACGACTTTCTTGGAATGAAACCAGCGTCTGGCAGTATTGTTATTGTGGAGTACATGGAAACGAATGCAGATGATGCAAATGGAATTTCGGCATTCAGTAGTACGGTTAGTGGTCTTGGTGCAATCACGGTTAATACTGTGTCCGCAGGTGGCGCACTAGAGGAAAGCGTTTCCCGTATCAAGTTCTTGGCTCCTCGGTTCTATAAATCACAGAACCGTGCAGTAACAGAAGACGACTACACCGCCGCAGTGATTAAAGAGTATCCCAATGCGGATTCTGTTTATGTGTACGGTGGAGAAACTGTTGTGCCTCCTCAGTACGGCAAGGTGTTTATTGCTGTAAAGCCCAAGTCGGGATCTGCACTTACTAGTGATGAGAAAATCAGTCTTGCACGGGTACTCCGACAGAATCGTTCAGTTGTTACTGTTACTCCCGAAATAGTGGATGCTGATTATATTGATTTGGTGATTGATTCCATTGTTACCTATGATCCAAACTTGGCTTCAATTGGAGCAGGAACCATCAAGGCACTACTTGTTGCATACGCCTTTACCTATTCGGCTACTGTACTAGAAACATTTGGTGCAAATTTCTACTTGTCTAAACTCTCACAGGGCATGAACTCGGTGAGTGCTAGTATCCTTAGTAATCAGACAACGGTTCGACTTCGTAAAACCGTTAACCTTGCCAAACTTGTTGCCGCTAAGGGATTCGCTATTGATTTTAAGAATCCACTTCTACATCCCCATGAAGGACACTCACCCGTCTTGGGATCAAGCATCATATCGCATAAAAATACTGATGGGGTAATTGTAAATGATGTGTACGCAACCGATGACGGCTACGGCAAAATCAATTTGGTTACCACTGATGCAAACGGATCGCAAAGCACGGTATACCCAAATATTGGTGTAGTGGATTACGCAAACGGAACAGTGAAATTCAATACTGCATTTGCTCCTACTTCTGCGTCCACTCTCTTCACGATTACGGTGCAGCCAGAGAATGCCGACATCTTTGTATTCGAGAACAAGATTCTTCGTATGAGTCGAGGTTATACCGATTCAGTTAGTATCTCGTTGCAGTCACAAGTATCTCGCAAGCAAAATCTGAAGGGATAAGATGTCTGCTATAAACAACATTGTATTGAATACTGAAGCAGAAGCCCTAGAAGATCTGCTGTCTCCTTTCATCAAGGAGCAGTTTCCGTTGTTTGTGCAGACAGACTACCCAAAACTAGTCTTGTTTATAAAGGCGTACTACGAGTGGTTGGAACAGGAAGGCAATGTTGGATACTTAACATCCAAGTTGGACACAGTATGGGATGTGGATATGAACCTTGATGAGTTCTACTCTCATTTTAAGAACACCTATTTGGATTCGTTTCCTGAAATATTCGCAGCAAATGCCAGTGGCAACAAGCCAAACAAGAAAACACTGCTGAAGAAGATTCGCGACTTCTACGGAAACAAGGGTACAGAGAGTTCATACAAGTTCCTGTTTCGTATTCTGTATGACAGTGACTTAGAATTCTACTATCCCAAGAACGATATTCTCAAGGTATCTGATGGTGTGTGGACGGAACCACGATCCATTAAAACTACTGTGGAAAACGGAACCGATCTGTTTGGTGCTGTGAATGGAAACATCTACCAATACAGCGGTGTGCAGTTAACTGCAAGTGCATTCGTTAATTCAGTGGTGCAGTACTCCTTTAACGGAGTTCCAATCACTGAGTTCTTTATTACTGATATCACTGGTGATTTTTCTCCTAATAGAAGTGTCGTACTTTCCAAAGACGGCAGCGAATGGACAGAAACAGCCTATTCTGTTATTGGTGAATTTTTCGTTGAACTTTCTGGTAGCGGATATCGTGTGGGTGATTTGGTAACGGTTACTGATTCTAGAGGCACAGGATTTTCTGCCAAGATTGATCAAGTGGGTCTTGCTGGTGGGGTCAAGAAGATTGGGATTTCCAATTCGGGTGTAAACTACACAGGAGATCTTGTTCTTAATATCTTTAGTGAAACAGGAACACAAACCGCAAAGGTGATTGGTTTACGGAGTGCTGTTACAAATTATTCTGGATACTTTACAGGAAATCGCGGCAAGGTGTCTTCAAACAAAAAGATTCAAGACGGTCACTACTATCAGGATTTTTCGTATGAACTCAAGTCTGCGGTATCCTTGGACACATATTTTGGTGTATTGAAAAACATTATCCACCCAACAGGTATGCGGATGTTTGGTTCTATTCTCCTGAATAGATCTATTGATAATGTGCTAACCACATCATCCCAAGGAACATTCTACGAGATTCCTCTGATTGGACGATACACTCCGTATACGAGTGGAACCACATTGGATCTTCGTGCCAACGGCAACACACTGTCTGGATATTGGCTTGGAGTCACAGGTGACTTGTATCCACTCGGATACAACCCGTATATTGGTAGCACCACTGAAGTAGGACCAAATGGACAGACTACGCAAACGGGAACTGTGTTTGTGGGAACCTCTTTGGGGTACACCTACTGCTATGTGCCTGAAGGTGGTCGCACCTCGCACAATCCTATTGGTGCTCCTCTGGGCAGCACTAGTGCGTTCTATCGCAACAAGGAAAGCAGTCTTACCCCTGCGGGTATGAATGGGCTTGTCTTGTGGCTCAAGCCTGAAAATATTGGTGTGTGTGGTGCTGTGGTCAACGGTGCCAGTATGGATGTTTGGCGCGATGCTTCACCATTTGCCAACGACGCTGTCCCCCCAACATGGGATCGGTGGACAGATGTGGCTCTGTATGCAGGAGTGACAATTGATAAATTGCGTCCCACACTGGTCATCAATGATAACGGTATTGTGGGTGCTACTGGTATTTCGTTTGATGGTGGTGTAATCTTTGGACCACAAACCGTGTGGTCGGAGTCAACTCCTGTTGGTCTGACTCTTGGATCTGCTGTGTTGGGAATTACATTTGCTCCTGGATCTTCTGGTGACAAGATGCTGGTTGGACGACACTTCTATCTTAAAAATGGCTTAACTTTTTCAACAGATATGGATATGTTTGTAGTCTTTAGAAACTCTACTGACGATTATGAATACGGAAACGGATTCGTATCCACCAATAAACGATTTACAGATATCTACCATAAATTGGGAGATGATTCTGTTATATTCTCTCGTTCGTACAATAAAATAGACAGAGATTCCACTCTGCAAAATTCAACATACTACTCTATTGTAAATGGAACCAAGCGATATGAACAGAGTACAAATAATTCCAATGGATTGCTTGGTTTCACTCCTTGGAAGAGTGTCCGTGATCAACTTTCATCTACCACTCAAGCGGTTGGTATTGCATACGATCCCCATGTGTCTGGTGCTTGTATGGGAATGATGATAGGTGAGGTTGCTAGGGATTCATCAAATATACTGTATGCTTATGCGAATGGCGACAGAGCGAAAAATCGTTCTCCGTCCACAGGAATTTATGTTGCAACTCAAGATGGTTTAAATTCTGCATTACCTGCTCCCGTAAGCGGATTTACGGTGGACATTGGCAGATTTGGAGCATTTCATCGAACCACTGTTACTTCTAGCAGTAGTGATGTTTTTGGAAGTACTGTATGGATTCGTGGTGCTACTGGAAACTCTTCATTCGGTTTTCGTGGTGTTTTGAACGAAGTCATCGTGTTCAACCGTAAACTCCAAGAAACCGAACGCCAAGAAGTGTACGGCTATTTGGCACGCAAGTATAAAATGGACGCTAAACTTCCAGATAATTATCTTGAATCACACCCAAGCGCGTATGCGATGGGTTTGACATATTGGAATATTAAACACCACCCAAACACCAAGGGCATCACGGGATTGAATAACGGTATATCGTTTGGAAATATTGTTCTACAGAACTTCTTCTCGTTTCCCGACAGTCTATACAAGTCAGAGGGAACCGTATTGTCTGATGGAACTATTCTAACAGGCGATACATACAGTAATGTCGGTCTATAAGGGGAAAATCAATGGCTAGTTACCTGAAGGCATCCATCCAACGCTCATACGCCGAAAGTTTTTTGGCGGATTTGGAACGCAACGATAATCAGTACTTCTTTTTTATTGGTAAGGGTACTGCTTGGACTGCTGAACCAGAGCCAAATACCTATACTGATAGCGTGGGATCAGAGTATCAGGCAATGAATGATATCATTGGCTACAAGAAACTAAATCCACAGAACATTATTTTTGCCTTGCCTCGATACGAGTGGACTTCAGGCACGGTTTACGATCAGTACAACGACACCGATGCTTTGTTTGATGACACCAACCCAAAGATTTTCTATGTGGTTACAGACGAGAATAATATTTACAAGTGCTTGAGTAACAATAGTGGAGCGACCACCTCCACGGTTAAGCCATCTGGAGTGCTGACTTCTTCGTTTGGATTATCTGATGGATATGTATGGCAGTATATTGCCACGGTAAAGGAAGGCGATCTTCCTTATGAGTTGACTGATTATATTCCTGTAGATTTTGCTACTAGCAGTACAGATACAGAAACAGCGAATCAGTACAACACGCAGATCAGTGCAGTGAATTCTTCAATTACCCGAATTGATTTGGTAAACTCATCGGGTGCTTCTGCTGGTGTGTATACGCACGCAATCACCCAAAATTTAACAGATGAAACTGTTGGATACACACTAAATGTAACGGTATTTGATCCTGTAACAAACAAGATTTCAATTGGCGGTTCCGACTCAGTAGCAAGAATTAATAGTATTGGAAGTCCAAGCACCTTTATTGGTTATGTTATGCGTGTAGACTCTAGTCAGCAGAATGCCACAGAGATAAACAACTATGCAATCATTACTGGTGCATCTGCTGTTTCCGATACTCTTTTTGAGTTTACTCTTCAAAACGATGTGGTGGATTTTACTATTACACCCACTGCAAAGGGAAATTTTGCATCAGTCGAGATTATTCCGTACATCAAGATTGTAGGAAACGGCAGCGGGGCGTATGCGTTTCCAACAATCAACGACAGCAGACAAATTTCTGCTGTTACTGTTGTTAGTAGTGGACGCGATTACTCTGCTGCACTTGTTGAAGTAGCAAGTCCCAAGTCAGCAGTCACCAATCACCCAACCCTGACTGCGGTTCTGTCTCCCAAGGGAGGACACGGCAGCAATATCTTAAAGGAATTGAATACCAAAGATATTCTTATCGTTGTAAAAATCACAGAAGATGATGCTGCCAAAATTGTAGGCGGTGGATCGTACAGACAGTTTGGAATAATCAAGAATCCCGTGCTTGGAGACGGAAGCGGAATAGTGGCAGGAAGAGAAGACTTGTACTATCGAGACATCTCTCTTATTCGTGTTAGTGGTGCTGGTTCTCTTAATGCAGATTTTACTTTAGGAGAAGCAAACATTATAATTGGAACGGAAACCTATTCTTCTGCTAAAGTTGTTGGTGTGAAATCAGAAAATGATCCGCAAATCACTCTTAAAACTCTGAACGCTAGTGGAAGATTCATTACCAAGCAAGACCGCATAAATGATTATGTGCTCACGCTTACTGCTGATCCGTCTGTAGACTTCCAAGTAGGAGAAACTGTAGAGCAGATTATTCCTGCTGCCACGGTTCTAGACTCAGGTATTTCATATGGATTTGATCTAACCACTCAAGGACGAGTTCTTGATGCGAGCGGATCTGTATTGGGTGTTCGTGTTATCAGTAGTGGAAACTTTATCCCTAATTCGAGTGTTCCTATTGTGGGTTTGCTTTCTGGTGTTACTGGTACTATTTCTTCTGTGGCTCCATCATACGGGGAGTCGGTATGGATTACTGATACGATTGATAATACTGCTACATTTCTAAGCATTAACAACAGTCAAAAATTGTATAAGGTTGTGGAAACAGGACAAGCGTATTTTGATCTAGACAATACTCCTGCATACAGGGGTGTTCATGTTGTGGAACTAGGTACTAGTTTGAATTCTGCGGTGGGTGTTATGGACACCACTTCGGCTTCACTCACTCAGAATTCGTTTTCTAGTGGAGACTTGGTTACGCAAGGGGTCACGGGAACCTATGGAAACTACGCCACAGGTCAGGTGTACCATTGGGAATTTATCAATAATTCCTATGGAAAACTCTACCTGACCAATGTGGTGGGTTCTTTCAAGAGTGTTGCTGTGGATGGGCTGTCGGGTTCTACACTTGGCGCGTACATTGTGACGAATGTAGACCTGCCAGAGATCGACAGAACTTCGGGCGAAATCTTATACATAGACAATGTAAGACCTATACAAAGAACCATTGGTCAACAGGAAGAATTTAGACTTCGATTGGGCTTCTAAGAGGAACACATGGCATACGATCCTAGCATCTTCAATATTAATCCGTACTACGATGATTTTTCTGCGGACAACGGGTTTTTGCGTGTTCTGTTCAAGCCAGGCTACGCTCTGCAAGCCCGTGAAGCCACTCAATTGCAGTCGATTCTTCAGAATCAACTGTCGCGAATTGGCGATCATCTGTTCAAGGACGGATCTCGCATCATTGGCGGCGGTATTAGTGTTCGCAATTCTTCCTTCTTGATGGTTGATGCTGGTGCTAATACCCCTCTTGCGGGTGTCACGGACTACTCCACGCTTGTTGGTGCCATTCTTACGCCTACCAATACCGCAGACACAACACAAGCAACAGTTGTTCACTATATTGCTCCTGATGTAAATACAGACGGCTATTTGATTTTGGTTGTGGATTTTGTATCGGGAACTTTGTTTACTAGTTCCTTTAACTTGACCACGGATGCATTTACTGTTGCTGCTTTGAGTGTTGCTTCGTCTGCCACTTATGCTCAGGGTAACTGCAAACTGATTACGGTTTCTGATGGTATCTTTTATGTGGACGGATTCTTTGTCCGAACCGAAACACAGCAGTTCACTCCATACACCGCAGAAACGGGATATCGTGATTTAAACTTTACAAAATTCTCCACTCTATCCAAGAAAATTGGATTTGCCATTGGTCGAGACAATGTTACGGAGCAGGAAAACTCCACCCTGCGGGATCCTGCAATTGGATCCTACAACTATAATGCTCCAGGCGCAGATCGCTATAAGATTATTCTTAGTCTTGCTCAGGCTGAGTTGAGCGAAACTCCCAATGACTTTGTTGAACTGCTTCGTTTTGAAAATGGAAAGATTACAAAGAAGATTGAGCGAATCACCTACGGAGAGATTCAGAAGGCACTTGCTCTTCGTACCTACGATGAGTCGGGATCCTATACCGTTCGTCCTTTTGATATAACAGTAAAGCCTTATGATGCCACCAATTACTCTATGTCTGTGGGTGAAGGCAAGGCGTATGTGCTTGGATACGAAGTGGAAAATCAGCATCCCGTAGGTGTTTCGTTTGCCAAGGCTAGAACCACACAATACGAGTCTACGCTGACTTTCCCGTTCAGCGTGGGCACATATATTGGTGTTTGCATGGGCAACACCGCCACAGGATTTGGTGAAACCTTTGCAACAAATCTTACAACCATTAGTGCGGGTTCTGCACTGGTGCAGTTCCGAAACGCAGCCAATACTGCTACAGTGGCTACTGGTTATGTTCACGGTGCTGTTCCCACTCCTGAAAAAATAGGTGGTGCTAACGGCAAGACAGGTAACTACTATCGTTTGTATCTGTACGGTGTAAGTGGATCGGTTGCTAGTGGTTCAACAGGCTATATTTACAGCAACACCACTGGATTCACTATTGGTCAGTTTACTGCACAAACTTCTGCGGGGTTTGTTGGACTGACGGGAACAAACAATTCTACTCTGGTTTATCCTCTACAGCCAGGATATGCGGTTGATGATGTATCCCTTTTAAGTATTGTTGGTAAACTTATGGGAGATGCTGGTGCAAATGCATTGACTCCCGTTTATAGTAATGGCACAACCACTTATACGATTGTAAAATCGCATTTCACTAGTACTATTTCTAGTCCATCGGTTTTCAAGTTCCTGAACTACGGAACAACTCCAAGTACCAATACTACTGATGTGCTTCAGATGGCGTTTGCAAACAGCAGTTCAACTGCATTTATCCCATCTAGTGCAACACTATCAACTGACTCCACTCAATCGCAAATTAATTTATCTATGACTGGTGTGCCAGCAGGATTCACGGCTTCGGCTCTTCGCGCAATGGTTCCCGTGATATACACGCCTACTATTTCTGATATAAGTACATTCCGTATCAAGACGGCAACTAGCACCACCACCACATTCAATTCTTTTACAAATCAATTGACAGACGAGAATGGTCGCAGGTACTACAAGATACCAAACACCGATGTATATTCTATTGCATCTGTGGTGAACAACACTACACCAACCACAGACTACACGGACGATTTTGAGTTGGATGATGGTCAACGCGATACCCATTACGATAATTCTAGACTTTACCTAAAAGAATCGGCTGTAGCAACTGTTGATAATCGATACACAACCGCTACGGTAACTTTAAAGGTTACCTATTCGTATTTTGTCCACGGTGGATTGGCTGCTGCTCCATTCATTGGACAACACTCGTATATTCACAGCGCAAATTCGTCTTTTACCTATGAGCAAATTCCTCTGTACACTAGTCCCCGTACAGGCAAGACAGTTTCGCTTGCAAACTGCTTGGACTTCCGCCACAGTGGATTGACAAACGATACGCCAATGCTAAAGCCATATGGTCGTTCGGAATTCGGTGGAGTTCAGGGTGATACCACCGTATCATATAGCCACTATCTGCCACGCATCGACAAACTGTGTGTGAAGGCTGATCCTGAAGACGGCTCTGCACTGTTCTTCTTTGTGCAAGGCACACCTGATCTGGCTCCGTCTGCACCACCTGATCCTGCTGATGCTCTTGTACTTGCCACTATAACTGTTCCTGCGTACACACACAATGCCGAAGATGTTGTAGTGACTCCTGTAGACACCAAGCGTTTCACGATGGCAGACATTGGGAAAATTCAGAAGCGAGTAGATGAAGTTGAGGTGTTTGCAAAACTGTCCTTGTCTGAATCAGAAATTGAAGCGCGTTCGCTGCGTGGAACTTCTGCTGCTGCGGAACCGCTCAAGACATCAATTTTCTCTGATGAGTTCTACGGACACTCCATTTCAGATGTCACGGATTCCACAACTTCTTGCTCTATTGACTACGAGCGCGGTGAACTGCGTCCGTTCTTTACTACTAGTGCAATTGGACTTCCCGCTGGTGTTGTTTCAGGTGCAACCATCTCTAGCGATGGACTAATGACTCTGAATTACAGTTCGTCTCCGTACATCACCAACAATCAGTACACCACCACGGTGAGCATTAATCCGTCCAACACAGTGAACTGGCTTGGATTCATGAAACTGTCCACATCGGTTGATCCGTATTACGATACAGGATACCGCCCTGTGGTAAAAACCAATGCCTTGTCGGAAAACGACAACTGGATTTCCTGCAATGCCAACAATGACCGAGGTTTCGGTACGCAGTGGAACGAGTGGGAAAGCCTGTGGACGGGAATTGAGCAGGTAGAAGAAGAGCAGGACGACATTCAAAAGCGCATTGTGGAACTGCCTCATGTTACTTCGGATTCGGCTATCCCGTCCTTCAACTCAGGTAGTGTTCGGGTTGGTGTGTCTCGCAAGGTGGAGAGTATTGATCAGAAGAACAGCAATTTCATATCCGCTCGTAAACTCAAGAATCGTATTCGCCATACAATTGGTTCTCGTGTGGTGGATCGCAGTGTTGTGCCGTATATGGGTTTGCAGAATAGCATCACCGCAACGGTAAATGGTATCAAGCCCAACGCCACGAATCTATCACTATATTTTGACGGAGAAGTGGTAAAGAGTGGCATTACCACAAACGCATACGGTGCTTGCACTGTGTCTTTTGGAATTTCTGCGGGATCGTTCTTGGCAGGACAGCGCACAGTGCGAATTTCGGATTCGGCTGAAACCGCTAATGCCACGATTGCAGCCGAAGCGGTGTACTACTGCACGGGACTACTTGAGCAGCGGTCTTCTGGATCGTATTCTACCCGTCCACCTGAACTGCGCCGTCAGACTGCTGCCAGTGAAACCATCAGCAAAGATCCGTTCAACCGCGATATTGACTCGATAGAGAACACCCATTGGAGCGATCCACTTTCGCAGACCTTCTTTGTGGACAAGAAAGCCAATCCTGACGGAATCTTCTTGAGTAGTCTGAACTTGTATTTCTCTAGCAAGGATTCGGCTCTACCTGTTACCGTGCAGGTTCGCCCCACGGTTTCGGGATATCCGTCTCCTTCTGTGGTGCTGCCGTTCAGCACGGTCACCAAACTGCCTACGGGAGTGAGTGCCAATTCAGCGGCTCCCACGGCTACTGGCTTCACCTTCAGCAGCCCCGTGTATCTTGAGCCAGGTGAGTACTCTATCTGTGTATTGACCAACAGCGACAAATACAAATTGTTTGCCGCACAGAGTGCAATCAACGCCTTGGCTAACAGCGGTGCTTCGGCGGGTCGTGCAGGTAACAGCCAATTGGTGGGAACACTGTTCAGTCCACAGGGGTTTGGTGCAGCGGTGGAAAACAACAACACTGATCTCATGTTCAAACTGAACAGATGCGAATTTGTGAGTTCGGGAACAGTCACCTACACGAGTGCGACCAACTGCACGAATGCTCAAATACTAAAGTTCTACGCTCCTGAAATTGTTCCTACTAGTTGCCAACTTGCTCGTATTGTGGATAACACACGGTTCACCAACAATCAGTCCATATATCTCACAAGCCTGTTTGGTAGTGCGCCAACTGTGAAATATACATTAACTCGTGGTGTAAGCACTACAGTTTCTCCTGTGGTTGATACTGCTGCCATGTACGCTGCAAGTTTCACAATGTACGCTTCTCCCGCTTCTCCTGTTTCCAAATATGTGTCGCGGGTAGTGGATCTTCCTGAAGATACCGCATCGAATGGTGTGGCAGTTTTTGTGGACTCGAATATTCCAACAGGAACAACGGTTAACGCGTATTTCCGCTACAGCCTGAATGGTGAAGCAGATATCTTTACCAAGACGTGGATACTCATGACTCGGACAAATGCAGCGTTCACTAGCACTTCAGAAATTGATTTCCGAGAAGCGGCTTTCCGTTCTACGGTATCAGGTATACCATTCAAGTCCTATCAAGTACGGGTAGATTTGGCTTCCACTTCGGCAAACTCCACATATTTCAAAACACCTGCTGCACGAAACATCCGTACAGTGAGTTTCATTCAATAAATGAGTGGAGTACGATACATCCGCGATAGTGCAACGGGTGCAGTACTACTGGCAGATGCACAGACAATTGATGCTTTCAGGCAAAAAAAGACTCTAGCAGAAGATGTAGAAGCACTGAAAGCGGAGATAAATACTCTGAAGCAGCAAGTACAGCAACTCATATCTGTATCAAACCTCACACAGCAGAGCGAATAAGCAAATGGCAGAAAACACAGGACCAGATGAAAACACCTATCAGATCCCCAAAGTCGCACTTGGGGATACTTTTAATACTTGGCGTGATACCACCAATACTGCAATATACAAACTAAACAAACTCAAGATATATGATGGTGATAGCAGTGGAAGTATTTCCATTACAACAACTACGGGTGGAACTGCTTCAGTTGCCTTGCTTGAAACCATTACCACGGGTCATACTTTTGCAGGAAAAATAAATTTTAGTGATGTGGTTACTTTCAATGGTTCCACTGTGACCATGAATGCACAGACGGTTACCATTGATGACTACAATATCGTGCTTGGTGATACTGCTGGTGTAACTGATGCGCTTATTGGTGCTGCGGGTGGTGGTGGATTGATCCTGAATCGTGGAAGTGGTGCAACAGCAGAGTGGTTGTGGCAAAATACGGGAGTTCATGGTGTTACAGGTGTGTGGCGTGCAAACTCTCACATTGGTTTCAGTGGAGCCACAAGCGGTCTGTATCCCGCTGATGGTGGAACCCTGCCTGTTCACGGTCTTGCTATTCGTCTTGACGGTGGTGCAACCACGGATCACGGACTTAATATTAGTCTGACAAACACGGGTGGAGCAGCAGGAGCAACCACCAACCGAGCAATTGAATTCAGCCGCTACTCTCCAACAGGCGCAACGGTATTCATGGAAGTCCTGAACGGCACGACATACGGAGCGCAACCGTTTGTAAATATTCGCAACGGCGCAAACCGCAAGCGTGTTAGACAACTCGCTCACGGACTGTCTTTTGGAACACCTGTTTATGTGAATGGCACTGGACTCTATACTCCCGCAGACTGTCTTAGTGTGGATAAGGCTGAGGTTGTTGGTGTTGTTTCTAATCGTGTTGATGCAGATAATTTTGAAATCACCTTTATTGGTGAAGTATTTGGAAATTGGGCAGATGCCACGCTTGCAGGATCGTCTACTCTTGCAACAGGTGGAGTGTACTACCTTTCATCTATTGCTGGTAAATTGAACACCTCTCCATCAACAACTGCTGCTACCGTTCACAAGGCTGTTCTTATTGCTACTAGCAGTACTAGTGCGGTAGTAGTTCCCTTTACTGGTGGTTTGCTGGTGGAAGATGTTAGTGTTGCTACTGCTACCACAGTTGGATCAACTATTACTCAGTACAATAAATTCAAAGTGGGATATGCTCTTAGATTTGTGGCAGGATCTCAAGGACTTTCTTATGCGTATACGAATGTTGCTGGCAACACATACACAAATTATCCTACGGGAATTTATGTAAAGGCTCAAGCAGACGGATTAAGTGCAGCAGAGGTGATTGGAATTGTTACCGATGTTAAACCCATAGTAGTATCTGGAGTCTGCACAGGAGTGAATTATCAGTTCACTATGGCTACTAATGGATACATTTATTCTATTAACGGAATCTCTGCAACAAATGCGACTATTCATGGAAACATGGTTGCGGGTGTTCAATACTTTTTAAATAGTGGTTGTGCTGGAACTACTCAGGCACTCGACGATAACACTAATCCTTCATTCACTGATACTCCACCAACAACTGTGGGATATGTTCGAAAGCCCATTGCGTTTTCTGTTAGTACTAATTCTGCACAACTAATCACTTATCGTGGTGATGTAAACAACGCAGGACAGTCTTCGTTTACGGGCTACATTGGTGCTTCTGCTGATTATATTGATCTTCCCACGGGTAGCATTGTTATGGGTACAACAGGTTCGACGCTATCCCCAAATGTGGGAGTCACCCTCTACTATCACAATAGTGGCGGCTTGAGTGGCGAGTACGGGGTATATCTTGGTGCAAGCCCAACGGGTATCACCATGAACGGCACATGGAAAACTCGTGGACGCGCTATTGATCGTGGAACCGCTACGGGTGCAACAACTGCATATCATCTCTGTCAGAGAATTTCTTAAAGGTAATACCAAATGGGATCATCATTAAATCTAAAAGGCGGATCAACCAATCCAAATAGTATTATAGAATCCTTTACACAAGATGGACACAATTTTGTGATAGGAGATGCTATTCGCTATGATATGGGTACTGCGAAGTGGGTAAAGGCAAAAGCGAATAATGCTGAAAATTCAGAAGTTGCTGGAGTAGTTTCTGCTATTACTAGTAGTTCAGTATTTGATATTACTTACTCTGGATACATCAGTATTCCTGCTCTTAGTAGTAGTACTTATCCTGTGTTGTTCTTGGATTCTATTACTGATGGTGGGTTGACTGCTTCTCCTCCAAGCGCAATTGGAACAGTTGTAAAGCCTGTTCTAACGAAGACTTCAAATGGTACAGGATATTTGGTTACAAACTATTTGGGAACGCAAATTGGTGGTTCGTCCACAGTAGCAATTGATGAGATTCAGCCAGTGGGTACGGTGGTTCCTTTTGCGGGTTCGGCTATTCCTGATTCGTGGCTTGCGTGTGATGGTGCTTCATATGCGATTGGATCGTATCCAAATCTGTACGCAAAGTTGCAGTATACAAGTGGTGATCGCGCTCCATTGTATGGTCATGTTGCTGTGTTGACTTGTGCTACGACACCCCCAAGTGTTGGCTCATATTTAATTCAGGGAAGTGGCGCAAGTCTTGTTCGTGCAAGAGTGATTGCTACTACTACAAACACTTGCACTGTTCAAACTGTGCCTGTTTATAGCACCACAAGTAAAAAATTCATCATGAACAATGCCGTATTTTTTGTTAGTGGTGGTTTGCAATATCAAGATAATGGAGTATCAACATATGAGAATAGTCCTCCAGGAACGTCTGTCACTGTTACTGGGGTTTCTATTACTCACTTTAATACTCCTGATATGGGTGGGCGTGTTGCAGTTGGTTTTAGATCTTCCGCACTTGGCGAACAAAGTGGACTTGAACTCGATACCACATATTCATCTACTATTAGTGCCTTTGATGCAGGATCTCAGGGTGGACAAGAAGCCACTATTGCCTTAACAGGTGTCAATACAACGACTCCGTCTGCTTATGTGACTTCGAACAACACCTCTGGTTCATTGCTTGCCAATATGCCGCCCTACACCGTGATGCGGTATATCATTAAAGCCTCGCCGTACACACGCGCTGCAATCATTGACGGCATCGACATTCCGTATACCAGTCTGCTTGTTGGTGATCTTCGTGACGGCTCACTGCGTCCAAGCGGTAGTGGTGAAGCCTTGGTGTTCAAAACAAACGATGGAACCAGTGGTGTAGAGCGGATGCGATTGACTGATATTGGATTAGGAATTGCAACAGGAACTTCCACATTGGGTGCAACTCTTGATGTGGCAGGAAGCATTCGATCACAGGCTACTACTGCATCTACTTCTACGGCTACAGGTGCACTCATAGTGGCAGGTGGTGCAGGAATTGCTGGTGCTCTCTATGTGGGTGGAATTACTACTGCGGGTGGAGTCACGATGGGTGGTGCTCTTACTGTTGGTGGCGCAGCGCGGGTAAATAGTGCAGTCCCATCTACTTCTACGACTACGGGTGCACTGATCGTAACAGGTGGTCTTGGTGTTGCTGGTGCCCTCTATGTGGGTGGTATTACTACTGCGGGTGGGGTCACAATGGGTGGTGCTCTTACCGTTGGTGGTGCAGCAAAGATAAACAGTGGTACTCCATCCACAACTACAACATCAGGTGCGCTCACTGTGGCGGGTGGTGTAGGTATTGGTGGTGCTCTAAATGTTGGTGGTGGGATTTCTGCGGGTGGCGGAATCACTCTTGGCACAGCACAACTGGCAGTTCCGAGTGGAGATGCACCCATCTTTGGTGCACGAGCATGGGCTAAAGCAAATATTACGAGTGCAGATGGGGCTGGAACCTTAACGAGTTCGGGAAATATGTCATCTGTATCTATTGTTGGAGGTAAACAAATAACCTTTACTTTCTCAACAGCAATGCCTGATGCACACTATTCCATAAGTGCAATTGCTGGTATCGTAGCAGCAACTAATGATGGATATGTTTATAATGTTTATTCACAAACTGCCGCTGCCTTTACTGTGGTAGTTGGTAAGAGAGGCGATGCATTCGGCGATATACCACTGCCCTTTAACTTTTATGTGGTTGTACACCGATAAGCCAAAATCCTAAATAGCAGTAGACTCGCACACAGGAACCCCTAAATGGCATATTCACACCTTCCGTATCCAAGCAATCCATCACTAGAGCAACTCAAGGTGCTTGCCACCGACTCGGTGATCTACTTGTCGCCAAGTGGTAATGATGGCACAGGAGACGGCAGTCTGGCAAAGCCGTATCGCACTCTGCAAAAGTGCATGGATGTTGCCAGAACCTACACCATTGTTGGAAGTGCCACCCTGTACATCCGATTTCTGCGTGGTGAGTACACACTAACAGGAACAATTGACCTGTACCACCCACAAGGTGGAAACCTTATTATTGAAGGCGATCCTGATGCGTTTCAGCAGCGCACACTGTTTCAAGTAGAATCCTATAATTGGAGTCTACAGAACTTTGCTGGTGGTGGACACACGGGAACTGTTCGCTTGTGGGATGGCGTGACAAGTGGTGATGCAACCATGCACGGATTCACTGGTCAAGATCAAGGAATGTATTTCACGATTACTAATGCAGCCATTGGTTCGCGTGATGGATATGTACAGGGAAGTGCCACTAGACAAGGTGTCAGCAGCCTTAATAATGGCAGTAATGGATCGTATACCCATTTGTTCCACGGTGACCGTTTCTTTAATCACGGATTCTCGTATGAAGAAGGCGAAGGCATTCTTGGAATTGGTCGTGTTCTTGCTGCAACGGCAGACACAGCAGTTATGACTGTTCAGTTTCAAAACATAAATATCGACACCCGCTGCCTTGTTCATAACCTTAGCAACGGTGGCTTGGGGAATATTAATGACTGGGCTGGTGTTGGGAGTAACTATCCAGAAAATCAGTATTCGCAGCCTGTTGGATACTATGGATCATCGTCATGGGAGCATGATACTGATCCTGCTAAGGGGTTTCCCCAGAAGAGCACCACCACATCTTCTTCTGGAGCATACATAACTCCTGATCCGTATTTGCTGTCTACCTATCCTGTAGTTTTGCGTTCCGACTACAGTTCAAATACTGGAACCCTGCTGTTGAAGAACGGCATATTGAAAGCCATCCGCAACATATTTTTTGCAAGTAATAACGATCCATATACCGTTAATGGAACCACTGGTGCTACTCTAAACTACTCACAGGCACTCAGTGCTATAACTGATCAGGGTCATCGTCACGGTGGAAACGGAACCGCACTTGTTGTTGAAAACGGAAGCATTGGAATTCGTCATCTTGGATTCTATGGAGTGGGAACGGCTCTGTCTGCATACGGCTCTAAAGTGTATGCGTACTACGATAATACTGGTTATACAGGGTCTGCTCCTATTTCTTCCCAAGGCGGTCTTTCTACTTACGCAAAACAGAACACTATAGACAATTCTCCCATACTCTGCACCACACAGTGCAAGCACGGAATTGTTTCTAAGAATTCCACTATTGACTTTAGTAATTCTTCAGGACTTAATCGAAATAATGGTATAGACTATCGTCACAACGGATCATATATTTCTACTACTTCTAGATCAGTAGAACTGTTTAGTACCACTCTGCGTGCCAATTCCATGCACATCAATTGTGATAGTGATGTTCCAAAATTCACTATGAGAATTGTGGTTCCTATTTTTCCTGGAATGACTTCCCCAAGTGGCGGAAGTGCTAGTTTCACGGCATTCGAAGACAATAATTCAGGAACGATGAAATATTGGCAAGCATTTCCAACTGCAAAGGTGTTTATTGGTTCTGCGGCTGCTGGAACTGATACTGAGATTGCCTATGTGAATTATGTTAAGGATTTGGGATCTATTAGTGGTAGTACGGTGGTGCAGGGAGGAACAGCAGGGGCAGGAATCTCTTATACTTCTCCTGCCACTGATTTTAGAATATTTGATCTATACGGATGGAGAATATCACCAAATGCTGCAAGTGTCACTGAATCTTTAAAATATATGACTCTGAATGATATACGGATTGGCATTACTCAGAATAATAGTAATGCTGGTGGAACTCTTAGTGTTCGGTTCTATAAAGATGCAGCGGCAACTGGTGTTTCTGCTGAATATATTGTGAGCAAGGGTTCAGTTTTGGTGAGTGGATTTAATGGAGTTCGGCAAGGCTACATCAATATGCAGGATACCACTAGTCCTTCTGGAGTTTCTGCTGCACCACAGTTTGTGAATCTATTTAAATCCTCTGGTTCACCAACAGATCCAGCAATTTATATGAATTCAACAGCAAATGCACTCTCGGTTCTGGATCAGTCTAGTGTACTTATTGAAAAGTCTTTAAACATTACAAACGGAGGCTATATTCCCGTTGATGTTCGTGGAAACTCTACCCTGACTATTGGAGATGCTCAAACAAGCACCATTGCAAATGGTGCTGTGCCTTCGTATGTGCCAACAGATAACTCGAATATTGGTATGCTTTCTGTTCGTAATTACGGAAAAATTGCTTTGTCTTTGTTTGATAATTGCCAAGCATCAATTGGTGTTGTTTTTGCCAAGCATCCTCTTCACGGCGATGGTGCTATTGAAGGCTCCACCACTTCACCTGGTATAGAAACTCTTCGTGCAGATCAGAATTCCCGTATCAGAGTGGGTGGAGTTTATTCCGTTGGTGTTCCTGGAAATACTACTATTAGGGTATCACCTTTTCCTTTGTTCACAACAAGATCAGGTACTCTGTATGGAATGCATAATATTACAGATTGGAATAGTGGTATAGGTGAGTGCTTTATAAACGCTAGAAATCATAGTACAATTATTTTGAGTTCTAGTGCTTCTACAACTTTTTTACTACCCGAATCGGTATTCTTGTTTGATGGTGGTGCAGCACCGTTTCTAGGAGTGTCACTGCTATCCAATACATCATCAAAATATAATATTACTAAGGCAGGTATTAATAGTTTTATAACTGTTTACCCAACATCAGCAGTAAATTTTACCTCTACGGCAGCGTATGCTGACCAAGTGGCTACATCATCATCAAGAATTATTCATATGCCTAGTGCTGTTGGGATTGTCACCCGTGCAAATATTGTTTATAACAAGAGTGGTCTAAGACAGTGGAAGGGATTAGTCGTCACTACTAGTGGATTGAATATAGGCAAGGATACTGGTGTTACTGGGCTTACCTTTACTCATACGCAAGCCGACCGACAGTTCAGTTCCAATTATAACATAACATATACGAATATACTTTCATAGGAAACACATGAACAAGAAACTTATAGATCTGGGATCAAATGGAGAAATTTCTAATGAAGTGTACGGGTATGACTCATCCACTTTTTCTCCCTTTTCCTCATATGTGGGAACTCCTCTTATTGTGGATAGTGATATTAAAGGAATTGGTACTGTTCGTACAATACTTCTTCCTGATGGCTCTACGGCTAATCAGTCAGTATCCATCAATCCCTGCACGGAACAAATCCTAAACGGCACCATAGCAGGAGCATTCAATATGAATGAGCAGGTGTCTCAGTCTCAGTATATTCCTACACTCATTAACGGACTTGCTCTGAGTGGATACACGGCAGCACAATACCTTCCCACAGTGGCAACCATTGGACTTAGTGGTGCGGAGTTAGGGAATCGCTCCATCCAGTTCAAGGGGTCATACCTCGACACGAATACGAAAGCAGCAGGACTTCAACTTCCTGCATTCACAACCACAACTGTTCCGTATTACATGATGTCGGGATTCTTGTATCTAGAAACAGAGCCATCCACCGCCTACGATCCAATTCTGATTACTCGTAGTGCCAACGGAGCAACCGATACCACCAACGATTCTTTTCGTTTGGAGTACGACACAAGCAGCAAGCAGTTACAGTTCCATTTTGCCACATCCAATTGGGCTAGTGCTGGCTATCAGGCTATTCTAAATGTGTGCCCTGCAAACGGAGTCACCTTGAACCAGTGGCATCAGTTTGCTATTGCGTACTCCAATGTTGGCTCATCAGCAACCGTTTCTTCGTATTGGAATGGCGCACGGTACGCACAGACCACAGGCATCACAGGATACCTAAAGAACAGCACAGGCTCCTTTATGCTTGGCAGTGGTGCTTCGGGAGACAAACCGCTCAAGGGCTATCTGGAACATCTCATAGTAAGCATGGGAACAACCACAGCGGCTCTTCGTGAGTTCCCTCACTCTGCAACTGGTCCTGTGAGCACGAATCAGTTTGCAGGAGACTATACGGTATACGCCATGACCATGAACGGTCCACTTGGCAGCAGTCTGTTTCCTTGTGCAAGCACTAAACGAGTGATTTCTACTGCTTCCTTTACTGATCCTCTTAGCAGCAGACTTGGTGTTGCAAATGTGAGTCGAGAAAACACTTCGGTTCATGGTGTCACCATGTTTGCTGGTGTGGATGGTGGTCACACGGCTTCTTCCGTTGCAGCAGCCGCAGGATACCTGTTTGGATACGATAGCGGTGCGTGCATGGTGATTGCAGGAGTGACTTCCACTATTTCTTTGCTGTCTGACTCACAGAAAATCAAAGGAAACTTGGTGGATCATACCATTGCGTATTTAGTGGGATCAACCGCGATGCGTGGGCTGCGTGTATCACCAGGAGATTTTCCCACACTGTTTGCGGGGTCTTCTGCGTCTTTCTCTGGTGACACCTTCTCGTTCCTCCCAACAACTAGCAATGTATCAATACTTCGCAGCATATACGATAATATTATTATTGCTGGTGTAACTGCACCATATAACCTTTCTGACTTTGAGGGAAATATGTACACATTCTCTACGGGTGGAGTAAAGAATCTGTACGCTGATGTGGTTTCGTATCAGTCTACTGCGTTTAACATAGGAAGCAGTTTGAAAGTAGCAATTAATGCAGCATCAACAAAATCAAATCTGTATGAACTAAACGGATTTAGTGGTGAAGGACTAGTGAATAAACTTGCTCCACAACTTACTACTAATGGATTCCTGTACTTGTCTGGCAAAGGCAAAGCAACAAAGAAAACAAACAATCCCGAAAAGCAAAATATTGTATCTGTTATTGAAATTGCTGAATTGGAACCTAAAATCTAATGAAACTTATTCATTATGGAACTAGTGGCACAGTACAGATCAACAGCAACGAATACCGATTCGAAGACTTGCTGAAGATCGAACCCGCGTATTCTGCACCACACGGATTCGGTACACGGGTGTATGAGCGGGGAGTGCGGCATTATATAACAGACGGACACAATCTGCTGTATCTGCCGTCTACAGATGCCGAATGTGACAGAATCTGTAATCGAGAGGGTGAATTGGCGAGGCTTGTTGTTCGTCTTCAAGCCGAAAACGAGTAGTGTCTCGTTCTTCTAAATAGAATAAAGGAGACACTGAATGGCGAATCCGCGCACACGACAAGAACTAAAGGACTATTGCCTTCGCGCACTGGGAGCACCAGTAATCGAAATCAATGTGGACGACCAGCAAGTGGAAGACCGCATTGATGAGGCTCTCCGTTATTTTGTTGATTGGAACTCCTACGCCAGTGAGAAGCGGTACTACAAGTATCAGGTAACGGAACAAGACAGAACCAATGGGTACATTAATACCAATTCTGTTGGCTTAGACGGGGCAAATATTATCTCTATTAGTCGTGTGTTTCAGGTTGGCTTTAATCTACAGATGAATAATGTGTTTAATGTTCGCTATCAGATGGCACTGAATGACTTTTATGGTTTGCGTACAGGACAAGCCAACATGAACTTCTTTGTATCTACAATGCAGTATGTGGAGATGTTGCAGCAGTTGCTCGACCCTGAGAAGCAGACACAGTTCAGCAGATACGGAAACAAACTCACTATCCATATGAACTGGCAGGATTTTACTGCGGGACAGTACTTGCTCATTGAAGCATACACATCACTTGATCCCGACACATACGGTGAAATTTACGGTGATACAATGCTAAAGAAATACACTACTGCTTTAATTAAACGGCAGTGGGGTGCCAATCTTTCTAAGTATGATGGTATTCCGTTGCCAGGAAATATTACATTCAATGGAGCGCGGATCTACCAAGAAGCAATGGAAGAAGTTACAAAAATTGAAGACGATGTTCTGACCAAATATCAGGATCCACCTGACTTCATTACAGGATAATCATGACAATAAACCCGTATTTTCGTAGGAACAAGAAAGGCGAACAGAGCCTACTTGAATCACTCACGACCGAGGCAATTAAAATCCACGGTCATGAGATGATCTATTTGCCACGCGAAAAGGTAACGGAAGATCTTATTCTTGGAGAAGAAGTTTCTGAGTTTGTGGATTCTAGTCGTATTGAGATGTACTTGGAAAACGCCGAAGGTTTTGATGGCGATGCCGAAATGAGTCGGTTTGGTTTGGATATAAAGGATGCAGCCACATTCATTGTGTCTCGTAAGCGATTCATGGATGTCATGGGTTACCACGATGATATTCGGCGGCTTGGTCGTCCACGAGAAGGTGATATCATCTTCTTTGACTATCCGTACTCCATGTTTGAAATCAAGTTTGTGAAGCACGACAATCCGTTCTATCCAGGCGGTGATCGGTATTCATTCAAGTTGAGTTGCGAAATATTCAAGTATTCTAATGAGAAGATCAACACAGGGGAAACCGAAATGGATGATATCATGGAGATTTCCTCTTCATATCTGCAAGGACTTACCTTTGGTGCTGGCACAGGAACCTATTCTGTGGGCGAAGAGGTATATACAGGTACTTTGGCAACGAAGAAGGCGTATGGAAATGTTAATATATTCACTGCTCCTGCTCAGGGTGATAAGAGTATGCGAGTGAATCGTCGAGAAGGTGTTTTTGAAGTTGGTGATCTGTTGATTGGAGTTGTCAGCGGAGCCTCGTATACGATTTCTGGTGTTTACGAAACCACAGTTCGTGCAGGACATCAGGAACAGCAGGATAACGAGCAGTTGGATTTGGAAACAAAGCGAGACAATATCTTTGACCATACGAATGATGATCCTTTCTCAGAGGGAAATTATTGAAAAGATACGAGATGCCAAGCGTGGTATCAAATATCTAAAGAAGGACGGAAAGCGGAAGATGGCGGTTCCTGATACGGAAAAATGGTATGAGTTAATTTCTCAAGGTTACGAGGTAGGATACTAATGTTCACTAACTTCTATAATGGCTCGATTCGACGCATGGTTGCTGCATTTGGTTCTCTGTTCAACCAAATCTATATCGACAAGGAAGAGAGCGGTGGCACAAAGACTCTGCTTGTTCCTATTGCCTATGCTGGTAAAGAGAAATACAAGGTGCGTCTTGCAGGTGATCCATATCTACAAAATCCTAATCAGATCACGCTTCCCCGTATTTCTTTTGAAATCACGGGATATATGTACGATGGAAACCGTAAACGCAACAGTGTGACACGGCATTTTGTTCGTCCTACTACAAGCAATCCTAGTGGAGTAGACTACACCTACGCAGAAGTGCCGTACAATATTGATTTTGGGCTGTATGTGTATGTGCGAAACATGGAAGACGGTCTGCGAATCATTGAACAGATTCTTCCGTTCTTTGCTCCTGAATTCGTGGTTACTATAAACTTTGATGCCATCAATAAAAAAATTGATGTTCCAATTTATCTGAATTCTGTGTCAACCGAAGAAGACTACGAGGGTGATTTTGAAACGCGGCGTAGCATTGTGTTTACGCTGAATTTCACTATGAAGACCCATTTGTTTGGTGCAGAAAAGAACTACAAAGAAATCCGTGTGGTTCAGGCTGGTATATGGAATGGTGAAATGTTTAGTGATACCTTTGTTGGTGGTATTTCATACGCACCAGGAAACACCACAGATACTCCCAATTACGCAAACGCGCTTGTTGGTATATCTGGTCCAAGCGGAGCAAGTTCAAACGCCAACGACTATGACTCATACGCCAAGGTGTATCAGAATCTTTCTGGTGGTGGAACTACATACGCTACGGCAATGGCATCAGGCGGCGTGACGGTTGATTGGAATATCTGAGGAGTACACTATGAGTGGATTTGATAATATTGAGAAGGCTCTGGGAGCAGAGCCTGTGAAATCTTTTATTGTTCCTCCCCATGCAGTTCTTGCAAAGGTTGATCCTGTTCCTCTCACAGACGAGAAACTAGAAAAAGACCTGAAGACTGACTACGAGGTGGTACGAGAAAATCTAAAGGAACTTGTTGACATGGGCAAGAACGCGCTTGACGGGGTTATTGCTGTGGCACAAGAAGGCGATCAGCCACGAGCCTATGAAGTGGTTGCACTAATGATCAAGACTCTAGCGGACACCAACAAGGAGTTGCTGGATCTACACAACAAGGTGAAGAGCATTCGCAAGATAGATCAGTCTGTTACAAATAATACGACAACCAATCAGTCCATCTATGTGGGATCAACGAAAGAACTACAGGACATTATTAATTCGGCTCGTTCGTCCACCAAGGCTTTCGACAATAGACCTGATGTGCTTGAGTCTATAGTAGAGGACAAGAACGATGAGCAGTAAGAGCAACAAGTATCTTGGTAATGCCAATCTGAAGTCTGCGGGAGTAAACATTAACTTCTCGCCTGAGCAGATTGAAGAGTACATGAAGTGTGCAAACGATCCCCTATATTTCATTGCCAACTATGTAAAGATTGTTTCTCTTGATAAGGGATTGGTGCCATTCACGCCGTATGATTTCCAAGAGGACATGATTGAATCGGTTCACAAGAATCGCTTTGTTATTATGAAGTGTCCGCGTCAGAGCGGAAAATCCACAACAATGGTTTCGTATCTGCTGCACTACATTCTGTTTAATCAGAATATGAGTGTGGCTATTCTTGCAAATAAACTCAGTACCGCACGAGAACTGCTTGGTCGCCTGAAACTAGCCTACGAGTACTTGCCCATGTGGTTGCAGCAGGGTGTAGTAGAGTGGAACAAGGGATCCATCGTGCTAGAGAACGGCTCCAAGGCATTGGCAGCGGCTACATCGTCATCGGCTGTTCGTGGTGGTTCGTATAACTGCATCATGCTTGACGAGTTTGCCTATGTTCCTCAGAATGTGGCAGAGGAGTTCTTTTCATCGGTGTACCCCACAATCACAAGCGGTAAAGACACAAAGGTAATTATTGTGTCCACCCCCAAGGGGTTGAATATGTTCTACCGTCTGTGGGTGAATGCAACGAAGAAGCCAGGAGAAGAAGGCAAGAACGAATACTACGCTCTTGATGTGCATTGGCGAGATGTTCCTGGTCGAGATGACGAGTGGAAAAAGCAAACCATTGCGAACACAAGCGTGGAGCAATTCCGCACCGAGTTTGAAACAGAGTTCTTGGGTTCCATGCACACCCTTGTGGCTCCTGAAAAATTGAAGTGTTTGGTGTATCGCACACCCGAATACCTGAACAACGAGGGGCTACGAATATATCAGCGTCCCATTCCTGACCACAAGTACATCATGGTGGTGGATACGGCACGGGGACAGGGACAAGACTACCACGCCTTCTCTGTGGTGGATGTGTCGTGCATTCCGTATCGGGTGGTTGCCACATTCCGAAATAATATGTTGGCTCCCATGTTGTATCCTAACGCCATCTACCCTATTGCACGGCAGTACAACAATGCGTACACCCTTGTAGAAATTAATGATATTGGTGGGCAGGTTGCCGATATTCTTCATGATGAATTGGAATACGACAATATCATTTATGTTTCCATGCAGGGACGCAAGGGTCAGGTGGTGAACGGTGGCTTTGGTGCCAAAGGCTCATCCATTAACGGGGTGAAGACTTCCACAGCGGTAAAGCGTATTGGTTGCTCCATTTTGAAAAATTTGATTGAAGACACCAAACTCATTGTGGAAGACTTTAATACGGTAGACGAACTCACCACCTTTGTGGCAAAGGGAGACTCGTTTGAGGCAGAAGACAACCACCACGATGACCTTGCAATGACACTTGTACTGTTTTCGTGGCTCACTACCCAAGCCTATTTTAAAAGTATCACAGGCAGCGATATCCGAAAAGACCTGTACGAAGAACAAATTAAAAATTTAGAAGAAGAAATGACCCCCTTTGGCTTTGTGGATGACGGTGACGCTCCCGCTGCTATTGTGGATGATCGTGGAACAGTTTGGCGCGGGGGAACCAACGAAAACCTAGATATGGGGTGGACATTTTAATCCATCTGTGAATCCTTCAAAATAATACATACAATCAGAAGCGCAGTCACCACGAATTGACTTCTTCACGAAGGAGAACCCAAAATGGCATTTAGAGTAAGTCCTGGCGTAAGCATCAAAGAAATCGACCTGACCACAGTTGTCCCCGCTGTCGCAACCACTCCTGGTGGTTTTGCTGGCTACTTCCATTGGGGTCCAACAGATCAGATCGTCACCGTGACACAGCAAAGCGAACTTGCCAGCATCTTCGGCAAGCCGTTCAACGACAACTATGTGGACTTCTTTACCGCTGGCAACTTCCTGAACTACGGAAACCGTTGTCAGGTGGTTCGCGTTGTGGGTACTACTGCAAACAACGCCAGCGTCACCAAGGCAGGTGTATGTGCTGCATATGTAAACGGTGGATTTCTTATCAAGAACGATACAGATTTCGGTGCTGGTATAATTAGTGGTGTTCCTGCCACTTCTGCCGCCGCTGGAGTGCTGTTTGCCGCCAAGTATCCTGGTCTGCTTGGATCTTCAATCAAGGTGGTTCTTACTAGCGGTACAGGTATTACTGGTGCATCATTGGCTGCGGCTGCTGCTCAAGGCGCAACCTACATTGATATGACCACTACTGGTCAAGCACAAATTCGTTACTTTGCAGTGAACGATGAAATTACATTCGCCGATGGAACTGTGGTTTCGGTTTCTGGTGTTCAAACGGGAACAACTGCTGCTACTACTCTGACAGGTCGCACTGCTATTAACGGTGACTTCTTTGGAGTCACAAGCGGTATTACGGGAGCAGGAACCATTCCGTTTGTTCGTCTAACCCTGAATACACTGATTCCTGTTGCACAGGCTGTTGGAAATACATTCAACATCAAGAGCGCATACGCCAAGTATATTGGATCGAATGCTGTTACTACTCCATATGCTGCTGATGCAGGTGGAACAGGCGATCTTGTGAATGTGCTTGTGCTTGACAAGGATGGTCAGTGGACAGGAACCGTGAACGGTCTTCTTGAGAAGTACGAAGGCTTGTCCCGCGCATTCGATGCTCGTAAGTTTGACGGCAGCAGCAACTACTACAAGACTGTTCTTAATGATCAGTCCAAGTATGTGTGGGCATTGTCTGCTGAATTGAATTCCAATGGTTCAACTGCTGCATCATACACCTTATGGACAAAGCCTGGTGCAGGTATTGCCACACAGACGGCTGTGGGTGAAGGAGTCATGTCTCTTGGATTCACTGGTGGCAACGATGCTACTGCGGACGATTCAGTTCGTTGGGCAAACGGTTGGAGCAAGTTTGCCGATGCGGATGCAGTTGATGTTTCTCTGCTTCCGATGGGTAATGCTTCTGCCACTCTTGCACAACTAGTTGTGCAAAATGTTTGCGAGAAGCGTCTTGACTGCATGGCGTTTGTATCTCCTGCCACAACTGATGTGGTGAATGCTCTTCCATATGCAGCCTTGAACAACCTCAAGACTTTCCGCGACAGCACTTTCAACATCAATTCGTCCTATGCTGTTATCGACAGTGGTTGGAAGTACCAACTTGATACCTACAACAACCTGCTTCGCACCATGCCGCTCAACGCGGACATTGCGGGTCTGGTTGCTCGTACCGAGTTCACCAACGAGGCTTGGTTCTCGCCAGCAGGTTACAACCGTGGTCAGATCAAGAATGTAGTGAAGTTGGCATACAACCCATCACAGGAAGCCCATCGTGACGAGTTGTATACTCGTCAGATCAATCCTGTTGTGTCGTTCCCAGGACAGGGAGTCATCTTGTATGGTGACAAGACTGCTCAGACTCGCCCAAGTGCGTTTGATCGCATCAATGTGCGCCGTCTGTTCATCATTCTTGAGAAGGCAATTGCCACGGCTTCAAAGTTCTTCCTGTTCGAGCAGAACGATGCGTTCACTCGCGCTCAGTTCAAGAACCTTGTGGTTCCGTTCCTCAAGACTGTTCAGCAGCGTAGAGGCATCACCGATTTCTCGGTGGTGTGCGACGAAACCAACAATACGGGTGAAGTAATTGACCGCAACGAGTTCGTGGCTGATATATTTGTAAAGCCAACCCGCAGCGTCAATTTCATCTCTCTGAATTTTATTGCAACAAAGACAGGCGTTAGTTTCACCGAAGTCGGAGCGTAAGGTCTAAATAGTAAGACCAAGGAGTAATCCATGCCAGTAGATCCAACAAATAATATTTCGGGATTCGTAAACGCCTTTGCTGGCGGTGGTGTTCGTACCAATCTGTTCCTAGTCACGGGAAATATTCCTGGCTACGCAAACAACCGCGCAATCTCTTTCTTGTGCAAGGCTGCACAGATTCCTGCGTCCTCGCTTGGAACCATTGAAGTTCCATACCGTGGTCGTCGAATCAAACTTCCAGGAGATCGCACATTCCAAGACTGGACAATCACAGTTATCTCCGATGCGAACATGAGCCTTCGTTCGGGATTTGAGTTTTGGAGTGCAACATTTAATTCTCATGTCAGCAACATCACTACAAACAACTTTATGCAGTTCATGCCCACATGGTCTGTTACGCAACTGCTTCGTGATGGCAATCCGCTTCGCACATACAATTTCATTGGATGCTATCCAAGTGAAATCGGAGCAATTGATCTCTCCTACGAGAACAACGATTCGATTGCAGAGTTCCCTGTAACACTGAACTACTCTTGGTGGGAGGCTGCTCCAGGCGGTGCTGTTCCTGCTACGGGTACTGGTCAGGAAAACATTCAGGCTCTATTGCAGCGGTCGGGGATCAATATCGGCTCAGGTTTCTGATACTCTTTTTGACAGGATTCTTTATTTATGGCTATCAAACTGTTTGGCTTTTCTATCGGCAAAGAAGAGAAGGAGACTTCCAAGGATGAACTTCCAAAGAAGTCTCTTTCGTTTGTAGCACCCGATCAAGATGATGGTGCGATTCCATTAGAAGTGGGCGGCTATTTCGGAACCGCTGTTGACTTTGATGGTGCAATCAAAACCGATCTAGATCTCATCAAGAAATATCGTGACATGGCAATCCACCCTGAAGTGGAGTCTGCTATTGCTGATATTTGCAATGAGTCTATTGTGTATGACGATACTTTCACTACTGTGAAAATCGACACCACAAATATTAAATACGGCAAACCTATTAAAGACAAGGTGGAAGCCGAGTTTGAAGAAGTTCTAAAACTCATGAATTTCTCCCGCCGTGGCTACGAGATTTTCCGCAAGTGGTATGTGGACGGACGAATCTATTACCACATCATTATTGATGAAGGCAACAAGAAGAAGGGTATTCTTGAAATTCGTCCTATTGATCCCACAAAGATCCGTAAGATTCGTAAGATCCACAAGAAGCCCATGTCACAGCAGTCTCCCCTTGGTGTTCAAATAGTAACATCGGTGGAAGAGTTCTATGTGTACAACGAACAAGAGCCTGGTTCCACTGCGCTCTCGATTGAAGGGTTAAAGATCTACCCTGATTCCATCTGCTTTGTTCACAGTGGACTGTATGACGGCTATCGCAAGAAAGTAATTGGATATCTTCACAAGGCTATCAAGGCTTTGAATCAACTCCGCATGATTGAAGACGCAGTGGTGATTTACCGCATTACTCGTGCACCAGAACGCCGCGTGTTCTATGTGGATGTTGGTAATCTTCCAAAGCAGAAGGCAGAAGAGTATGTTCGTGGACTCATGCAGAAGTACCGCAACAAACTCATGTACGATCCACAGACAGGTGAAATTGCAGATTCACGCAAGCATATGTCCATGCTTGAAGACTTCTGGATGCCCCGCCGTGAAGGTGGTCGTGGCACAGAGATATCAACGCTTGAAGGCGGACAGAATCTTTCGGAAATGGAAGATGTAAAGTACTTCCAAAAGAAACTCTTTCAGTCGCTTAATGTTCCCACATCTCGTCTTGAAGAATCCACTGGATTCAACATGGGCAGGTCTTCAGAGATTTCACGCGATGAAGTGAAATTCTTTAAGTTTATTGAACGACTCCGCATGAAGTTCTCTGAAGTATTCCTTGAACTGCTGCGTGTGCAGTTGGTTCTCAAGGGAGTTATTCGTGACGACGAGTGGGCGGATATTGAGGGTCGCTTGGCATTCAAGTTTGCAAAGGATTCGCATTTCTCTGAAATTCAGGAAAACGATATTCTTAAAGATCGTCTTGCCAGTGCACGGGAAGCAGAGGATTTTGTTGGCAAGTACTATTCTCGCGAATGGGTACGCAAGATGATTCTCCGTCAAACCGAAGACGATGTGGAGCAGATCGACAAGCAGATTGAGGAAGAAAAGGCTGCGGGACTCATTGCCGCACCTGAAGGTGCTGCTCCCCCTCCTGAAGAGCAGCAAGCACCTCCTCCTGCTCCAGCCCCTGCTGCGGGTGGGGACGGACAACCACAGGTAACTATTGGTGAAATCGTCCCTGATGACGAGAAAGAGTGGAACTCGTAATGATTAGTTCATTTGAAGAATTCAAGACTGCTGTGCTGTACTCCCTACAGGACAAGATTGCCGAACGGATATCCCAAGAGCGGGAATCGCTTTCAAATAGTCTGCTTCGGGATGAAAATGGGGACTCTATTGAAATAGATACGGAGTCAAGCACCGAAGAAAACTAAATAATTAGTCGCAAAGGAGTATACACATATGGACACAAACAAACGAATCGCACGAGCAATGTTGAACAAGAGTTTTGCTGAAGCCAAGGAATTGGTTTTCAAGTCGCTCTACGCCAAGTCTTCTCTTGCATTGGACGAGGCTCGTTATGCTGTGGCTAATGCTATATTCAATGAAGCCAAGAAGTCCCCCGCCACAAGCGTTCCTGCTGGTGCTTCTGAAGAAGAACACGCCAAGGCTCGTGCTGCCAATCCGTACCGTGTTCGTCTTGGAAAAGGCAAACCCGCTGGTGCAGTTGACAAGGTGGCAAAGAAGTGAAACTAATCACTGAAACAACCCAAAGCGTTCAATGGCTCACCGAAGAAAAGAACGGTCAGAAGCACTACTTCATTGAAGGCGTGTTCATGCAGTCGGAGATGAAGAACCGCAATGGTCGCGTTTATCCTTCTGCCGTTATGGACAAGGAAGTTGATCGGTACAATACCGAATATGTAAAACAGAATCGTGCAATGGGAGAACTTGGTCACCCTGAAGGACCAACCGTTAACCTTGAGCGCGTGTCACACATTATTAAAGACTTGCGTATAGAGGGAAATGACATCTACGGCAAGGCTAAGATTCTCGATACCCCCTATGGAAAGATTGTAAAGAACCTCATGGAAGAGGGAGCCAAACTTGGCGTTTCCTCCCGTGGCATGGGCAGTCTGAAGGAGCAGGGTGGAGTGAATGTTGTTCAGGAAGATTTCATGTTGGCGGCAGTTGATGTGGTTGCAGATCCGTCTGCACCCAACGCTTTCGTGAACGGAATCATGGAAGGTCGGGAATGGATTTGGAACAACGGGATTCTCAAGCCTGTTGTGATTGAGGAGTACAAGAAAATCATTGAGAAAACACCGTCACGAAAACTAGAAGAACAAACGATGCGTTTGTTCGCGGACTTCATTTCAAAACTCTGAGTAGTCTACATATTTCCAACGAAGGAGATTCACAGTCATGGCAAGAGAAAATATCGAAGATGTCATCAAGAAGGTTATCTTGGGCGAAGGCTTTTTAGCCGAGACTGCACAGGATCCAGATCCAACTGAAGACGAGGACACCTCGGAAGAGGATGCCTCATCTGATGAGGGTTTTGAAGTCGAGGAAATCGACGAAGCCAAGTGCGATGCAGAAGACGAGGACGAAGAGTCCGAAGACGATGCAGAAGAAGATGAAGACGAAGAGGAAACCAAGGGCAAGAAGAAGATGCCAGCCTTCCTCAAGGGCAAGTTCGGCAAGAAGGGCAAGACTGAAATGGAAGAAGCCGTGTCTGACTACGCCAGCGAAAAATTGTACAAGACCGCCAACGGTAAGGGTGCAGCAATTGCTGCTCCTACTGGTGATGACAGTGGTAAGAACAAGGGCACCATCAAAGCCAAGCCTTCTGCTGCTAAGGCTGAAACCAAGATTCCTAGCGTACAGGAAGACATTGCTGCCATGCTGACAGGCGAAAACCTTTCAGAAGAATTCAAGACCTCTGCTGCGACTCTGTTTGAGGCTCACCTCAACGAGCGCGTTCATCAGATCGAAGAGGAATTGAAGGGTCAATACGAAGATCTTCTTGAGCAGCACACCGTTGCTGTTACCGAAGAACTCGTTGAGCGCATTGACGATTACCTCAACTATGTGGTCGAAGAGTGGATGCAAGAGAACCGTCTCGCTGTAGAGAAGGGTCTTCGCACCGAGATCACCGAAAACTTTATCTCGAATCTCAAGGGACTCTTCACCGAGTCGTACATTGAAGTTCCTGAAGACAAACTCGACTTGTTTGAGTCCACTGTTGATCAGGCGGAAGCCCTAGACAGCGAACTTCAAGGACAGGTCGAGAAGAACATGGAACTTTCAGAAGAAGTTGAGCAACTCAAGTGCGAGATCATCTTCCGCGAGATTTCCGAAGGAATGACTGATACTGAAGTTGAAAAACTTCGCCGTCTCGCAGAAGACCTAGAGTTTGATACGATTGAGCAGTTTGCCGAAAAGATTAGTGTTCTCTGCGAGAACATTGGATCCATCGGAACCGTAGCAGAAGAAGCACCATCGGAAGAAGGACTTGAAGAGTCCTACGAAGACGCTTCGGAAGCAACCCCGCTCGTTGAAGCGTATGTGCGCTCCATGAGCAAGTCACGAGAGTAATACACAGTCAAAGACTGTTTAACAGTTTCAAGGAGATACTAACATGGCAGATGAAAAGTTTCTAACCGAGGCGGCTATCCGTAAGTGGAAGCCTGTTCTCGATCACAAGGACATGAGTCCTATCACGGACGCTCACAAGCGTGCAACAATGGCAACTCTTTTGGAGAACCAAGAGAAGGCAATCAAGGAGCAAATGCTCGTTGAAGCCAGTCCAATGAACGCAGTTGGTAACGGTATGTCGTCTGTTATCAGCGGCAATGCTTCGATGCAGGGTTACGATCCAATTCTTATCCAATTGGTTCGTCGCGCCATGCCAAATCTCATGGCATACGACATCTGCGGCGTTCAGGCTATGTCGGCTCCGACAGGCTTGATCTTCGCAATGCGTACCAAGTATGCTACTCAGGGTGGCACCGAGGCTCTCTTCCAAGAGCCAAACTCTACCTACAGCGGTTCGACCTTCGCTAACAGTAGCGGTGGTTCGGGTGCTGCTGCTGGTGGTGGTGCAACAGGTAGTGTTGCTGCATACGGTACCAACCTTGGTGTTGATCCGTTTGCTGGTTCACAGTTGGGTGATTCTACTCTTGTCAGCGGTATCACCACTGGTTCGGGTATTCGCACTACGACTGCTGAAGGTGAAGCACCAAACGAGATGGCATTCAGTATCGAGCGCGTGGCTGTTCAGGCTGCAACTCGTATGCTTGCTGCTTCGTACAGCGTTGAACTTGCTCAGGATCTCAAGGCTGTTCACGGGCTTGATGCCGAGACGGAACTTGCGAACATCCTCAGCACGGAAATTCTTGCTGAAATCAACCGTGAAGTTGTCCGTACTGTGTACAAGACAGCCAAACTCGGTGCACAGCAAGGCGATCTGTACTACAAGACCGTTATTGGTGGTCTGTCCGCGCAGGGTTCGCCAGTCGGTGGCGTGTACGATCTCATTCAGGACTCTGATGGTCGTTGGAGCGCGGAAAAGTTCCGTGGTCTGATGTTCCAGATTGAGCGTGAGTGCAATCAGATCGCCAAGGATACCCGTCGCGGTAAGGGCAACTTCATCATCTGCTCCGCAGATGTTGCTTCAGCCCTCGCAATGGGTGGTTTCTTGAACATCTCACCTGCTCTTAACTCCACCCTTGATGTTGATGACACTGGCAATACATTTGCTGGTACCCTCAACGGCAAGATCAAGGTTTACATTGATCCGTACATCGACACCACTGCAACCAGTGGCAGCAACTTTGTCTGCACGGGTTACAAGGGCAGCAGCCCATACGATGCAGGTATCTTCTACTGCCCGTATGTTCCGCTTCAGATGATGCGTGCTGTTACCACCGACACCTTCCAGCCAAAGATGGCATTCAAGACCCGCTACGGCATGGTCGCGAACCCCTTTGCAGAAGGCACAACCGTTGGTTTCGGCGGACTCAAGACTCGCGCCAATGTCTACTACCGTATCTTCCGCGTGGACAACCTCCACGGCGTGGCTTCGTAATAGACTGCTCACAAGCAAAGATATGGGGGAGGGCTTCATGCCCTCCCCTGTTCTTTTCTACATACTTGTATGGCAAACACATTCGAATTTGACATTCCCGCAGACATCAAGAACAGGTATCCTGAAAATATCAGTGCCTTGCTGCCCACATATTTTCGTTTCTCTATTGCGAGACTCCCGAACACTACTTACTTCTGTCAGACTGCTTCCATACCGTCTGTGACACTCACCGATGTCTCCATGCCTAATCCGTTTGTGCCCATCAAGGCTCCATCAAAAATGGAATTTGACGACTTGACTATTACATTCGTGGTGGACGAGAATCTTATAAACTGGCTTGAAATATACAATTGGATGCGTTCCGTTACCAATGTGGAAAATTACGAGGAGTTCCGCTCCGCGAATACCCACCTCACCACAGCCAATATGATTGTGCTGAACAGCGGCAAGCAACCAAAACTCAATGTTACATTTGAGGGCTTGTACCCCAAGAACCTGTCAGCAATTGATTTTTCGTCCACCATCATGGATCCTGAACCCATACAATCCACTGTTACTTTTGGATACCGAAGTTACAGCATTGAGCGGTACTAATATTTGTTTGTGAATAGGGGTTGACTCTTAGTGGATATGGTGTAGACTCTCCCCTACGGAGAACACATTATGACCTTGGACGATATCAGAAAAGAAATTGAACGGGATGTGCGGTTGGACGAAACCGCATTGGACATTGAATCCCTGAAGATTCCACAACTACACAGCAAGTACCTGAACTTCCTAATGGACGAGAGGTTGTCGTTGGCAAAGATTACAAGTGATTACGACACCACACTACGAATCAAGTGGGAGTACTACACAGGTAAAATGTCACAAGAGCAGTTGACGGCTCACGGATGGGAGCCATTCGCGCTGCGAGTATTGCGAAACGATCTTGACCTATATTTGAATTCTGATGCCGATATATCCAAGGCTCGTCAACGAGTGGTGTATCAGAAGGAAAAGATTTCACTCCTAGAAGAGATTGTTAAAGAGTTAAATAATCGCCATTGGAAAATTCGTAATGCTATTGATTGGCGTAAGTTTGTGAATGGACAGTAAGTGGTCAGAAGTACTCAGCGAAGATCCTGCCAATTGGTGGGTGGATCGTATGTACCTGCAAGACGCATTTGCTGCCGCACGACACAGTACGGATCCTAATACACAAGTGGGTGCAGTACTTGTTCTTCCTGTGGGTGGTGTGGTGCTGTCGGGGTGGAACGCTATCCCCGAAAATTTATATGACTACGAGTGCACTCCTGAAACTAAAAATTACTGCACCGAACACGCAGAACGAGCAGTAGTATTCAAGGCACTACAGAACGGACTTCCAACTCAGGGGCTAACCGTGTACTGCACATGGGGAGTGTGCGCTGAGTGCGCTCGTACACTTATAGAGTTCGGCATCAAGCGTGTGGTTACCCTTTGCCGCCTCGTAGAAGCCTCTCCTGAGCATTGGCAGGATAGTATGCACAATGGACTCCTAATGATGAAATGTAGCGGAATAAAGACCGTTGGGTGGAGTGGAGACTTGGGAACTAAATATAGTATACGGTTCAACGGTCGGGTTGTAGGAAACGAGGACTTGTTGTAATGTTTGACCTTGATGTAAGTGAAATAGATTCGGTGAATGTTCGTGTGCATTGCGATAAAGGCATTGCCCATGAACTCTCTGATTATTTTACTTTCAAGGTTCCTGGCTACAAGTTCATGCCAGCGTATCGCTCCCGTATGTGGAACGGTGAAATTAAACTGTACAATATTCACACGCAGACCATTTACGCAGGACTGGTGGAGTACATTCAGAAATTTGCGGATGAGCGCAAGTACACTATTACCCTGCCTTCACGGAATGCGTTCACTACTACCGCTGCTGATGTGCAGGGGTTCATGGAAGACTTCCTGAATGTTCAAGTACACGGGAAAAAAGTCTCGCCCCATGAGCATCAAATCAATGCGGTACAACACGCCATGCAGGAAGAACGGTGCCTTTTGCTGTCTCCCACAGGCAGCGGAAAGAGTCTTATCATCTACGCACTGCTGCGGTACTACCTGAGCAAGATTCCAAAGGACAAAAAGGTACTCATCATTGTGCCAACAGTGTCCCTAGTAGAGCAGATGTTTTCTGACTTTACGGATTACTCTTCGGCAAACGGATGGGATGTACAAACTAATTGCCACAAGATTCTTGCAGGAGCGGACAAGGCAACACAGAAGCGTGTGGTGATTTCCACATGGCAATCCATATACAAGCAAACAGAGAAGTACTTTGAGCAGTTTGGTGCTGTGGTTGGAGATGAAGCCCATCTGTTCAAGTCCAAGTCTCTTACCGCAATACTCACCAAACTAAAGCGTTGTCCTTTCCGCGTTGGTACTACAGGAACCTTGGACGGTACTGATACCCATCGCCTTGTGCTTGAGGGGCTGTTTGGTCGTGCCTATGAGGTCACCAAGACCAAGGCACTCATGGAAAAGAAAATACTCAGTGATCTAAAAATTGACTGCATACTGCTGTCGTATCCCGATATTGATAGAGAATCAGTGAAACGAGCGAAATATCCCGATGAAATCAAGTGGATCATTGGATCCACTCGTCGAAATCGTTTTATTGCTAATCTGTGCAAATCGCTCAAGGGTAACTCGCTCATACTTTTTCAATTCGTAGAAGATCACGGCAAACTGCTAAATACTATGGTTAGGGATTGCATTCCAATGGAACGCAAGGTATTCTTTGTCTATGGCGGTACAGAAGCATCGGAACGAGAAGAGATACGCAAGATTGTGGAAACAGAATCCGATGCCGTTATCATTGCTTCGTATGGAACATTCAGCACAGGCATTTCCATCCGAAGACTGAACAACATTATATTTGCTTCACCATCCAAGTCACGGATACGAGTATTGCAGAGTATTGGAAGACAATTGCGAGTCGCAGAAGACAAAACTACGGCACGGCTTTACGATCTAGGTGATGATCTTTCATGGAAGACTTGGAAGAATCACACACTTCGCCATATGAATGAGCGTATGAAACTGTACGAAGCCGAAGGTTTCGAGCACAAGGTAGTAAAAATACAGTTGGGAGAAGACACATGAGCCGAAAGAAAAAGACAGAACTCAGAATCTTCAAACTCCGCAGTGGCGAAGAGATTATTGCAAAGGTTACAGGCAAGACCAAAGACAAGATCAAGTTGCAGCGTCCCATGCGGATTATGAATAATATTCAGAGTGATCCCTATACAGGTGCAAAGCGTCAGGTAATCTACTTCTCTGATTGGCTTGGCAGCACTTCTGAAATAATGGCAGACATTCCCCTAGACTTTATTGTGGTGGAACTGCAACCCGATCCCGATATCGTGTGTCTGTATGATCGCCAAACCGAAGCGGATGATCGTGGTGCAGCACTTCCTCTGCCACCGTCCTCTACTGCTCCCGCTGAACTTCCTCTGTTTGATGAAGACGAAATGCTTGAACTCAGCGATGATGTGGATAAAAAATTAGAGGAATTGTTGAAGCGTATGGCGCAGGAAGACGCACCACCACAGCCAACAGACTACAAGAATCCGCTTCAGTCAGTGTTTGACCAATTGAGTCCTGTGTTTCCTCCATCGTTTCCCCCTTCGTTTCCTCCACGGGTAGAAGGCATTGTGTTCTCTGTGAGTATTCCCAAAGACATTCTTGCTAGTTGGGTAGAGACAGGCTTTATTGACTATTTGAAAGATTGTATTTCTGATTTTACGAGTACAGACTTTCTTGAGCAGATGATGAATGAAGAGGAAGAAGAGGAAGAAGACGAGGAAGTTGAAGACAAGCCAAAGCGAGCAAAACGGCAGAAACGAGAGAAGACTTCCAAAGACGATTGGAAGGAACCTGCCGATGAACACAAGGCAAAACCCGAATACGGAAACACATCGGGAGACTGGTCGCCATTTTTGAAAGACTACTTGCCTGAACAAGAGCCTCCAAAAAATACAGATAAGGGTTGACACGGAGTTGATTATGATTCATAATGTACATAAAGGAATGTGATGGCTAAGAAAAAGAGTGACCACTATATCGACAACCAACAGTTTTTTGCTGAGATATCAGCATGGAAACTACTTGTTACTGCTGCAAACGAAAAGGGTGAGAAGCACCCTCCCGTAACGCATTACATTGGCGAGTGCTTTATGAAGATTGCGGAGCATCTGTCCCGCAAGCCTAACTTCATAAACTATCCGTATCGGGATGAAATGATGTCGGATGGAATTGAAAATTGTCTCCTGTACGCATACAACTTTGATCCCGCAAAGTCAAGCAATCCGTTCTCATATTTCACGCAGATCACCTACTACGCTTTTCTTCGCCGCATACAGAAGGAGAAGAAGCAAGCGTATATCAAACTCAAGAAGATTGAGATGTCCAATGTGGATTCTTCTGTCCGCCGATGGTTCCGTGAGAACTATCTAAAGGTTGGCGAGAATTTTGAAACCCTTCCCACCTTCCTAACTGAAAACGATATTGCTTCGTTTGAAAAGAAAACAGGTGAAGCAAAGGAAGAGGTTTCTGAAGTTAAACCCAATCCAAAGAAAAAGAAGAAGGTGGCGGCAAAGCCAAAGACCCCACCTGTAGCAAAGAAAAAATCGAAAGGCAAGAAGAAGTGAAGATTGCATTGGTGACGGATACCCATTTCGGTGCGCGAAACGATTCGCCATTGTTCGTAGAGCATTTCATGCGGTTCTTTGACCGCGTATTCTTTCCTAGGATTGAAGCAGATGGCATCGACACCATTATTCACTTGGGCGACTTTCTTGATCGCCGCAAGTTTGTGAACTTTCTTACGCTGAATGCGGTACAAACAGGATTCGTGAAGCGGCTTGAGCAGAGCGGAGCAAAAATGCACTGCATCTTGGGCAACCACGATATCTTCTTCAAGAACAAGAGCGAAGTAAACTCACTACAAGAGTTGTTCTCGGATCGCTTTATTGTTCATGACAAGCCAACTGTTCTAACCTTTGATGGGCTTCCTATTGCAATGCTGCCGTGGATCAACAAGGAAAACGAAGCAGAGTCTCTGCAATTCCTGAAGGACGCACCCGCAGACATACTAATGGGGCATCTTGAACTCAACGGATATCATGTCCTGCGAAATACTCCATTCGATGGTGGTATGGATGCGAATCTGTTTCAGCGGTTCAAGGCGGTGTACACAGGACACTTCCACTCCCGCCATTCTCGTGACAACATTCATTATTTGGGATGCCCCTATCAGATCACGATGAGTGACTACGGAGAGAAAAAGGGATTCCATATATTTGATACCGAGACACAGGACTTGGAGTTTGTCAAGAATCCACACACAATCTTTACTCAGATTCGTTACGATGACTCACAGAGCAGTGAAACGGTTCCTCTATCGGTTGATGAGGACAGAACACGAAGCAAGTATGTTCGCATCATTGTAGAAAAGAAGACAAAGCCGTACCTGTTTGAGAAGTTTGTGGATTCGGTGTACAGTAGCAGCCCACATGGTGTTACTATTATTGAAGACTTGCAACAAGAAACAGGAACCGATACTGCGACTGATGAGTTGGGAGAGGATACTCTGTCAATCATTAACCGAGAGATTGATTCGCTGAAGCAGGACATTGGAGACTGCAAGGCTATCAAGGAACTCATTCGTGAACTGTATGGGGAATGTATGGCAAACGAGATTGGAAAACCATGATTACCTTCAATAAGATCAAGTGGAAAAATCTATTGAGTACTGGTAATGTTTTTACCGAAGTGGCTCTAGACAAGACCGCGACCACTCTTGTGTGCGGTGAAAATGGAGCAGGTAAGACTACCATGCTTGACGCTATAACCTTTGTTCTGTACGGCAAGCCGTTTCGTAATATCAATATTCCACAAATTGTAAACTCTATTAACGGCAAGGACTGCTTGGTAGAGATTGAATTCACAGTTAACGGCAGCACATACAAGGTGACTCGTGGTCTAGCACCAAAAGTGTTTGTGATTGAAAAAGACGGCAAGGCAATAGATCAAACCGCCAATGTGAAAGACTATCAAGCAATTCTTGAGGGTCATATTCTAAAGATGAACTACAAGACATTCTGTCAGGTAGTAATATTGGGTTCCACGAACTATGTTCCGTTTATGCGTTTAACCGCTGCGGATCGGCGTGGTGTGGTAGAGAACTTGTTGGATATTGATGTGTTCTCCAAGATGAATGATCTGCTGAAGACTCGTATATCTGAAACTAAAGACGCACTCCGAGAAGTGGATACGGAAATCACCACACTCAAACTTCGGATAGAACACAAGGCAGACCTAATCAAAAAGATTGAGGACAAGTCTGACTCTCAGTTGGATTCTTATGCTGCATCCTCTGCCGAAGAGCAGAAAACACTTGACGAACTACTACAGAAGAAGGCAGTTCTACAGGAAGAACTACTTGCCATTGGTGCGTCTCCTGATGCGGTTAACAAGGGTCGCGAAGCAGTAAATCAACTTGCTGCACTTCGCAAACAAATGGTTAGTGGAATAAAGAAGGCAACGGAAGAACGCGAGTTCTATCAGCAGAACGAAGACTGCCCTGTATGCAAGCACGATCTTCCACAAACATTTCGTGATGAGATGATTGTAAAGAAACAGAGTCGCCACACAGAATTAGAAACAGCACTCACCCAACTAGAGGGGATGATTGCAGGAGAAAAGAGCAATCTTGAGAAATTGCTTTCCGAAGTTGAATCTGCTGACAAGAAGAAGACTGAAATCACCAAGTCTGATTCTGCTATTGCGTCTTCCAAGAAGTACCTAAAGCAGTTGCAAGACCTAGCAGACAAGGTGAATCGTGAGAAGGCTTCGATCAAGACGGAGCAGGACGATATGACTATTCTGCGTGGGCAGGAAGACGGAGCAGAGGCAAACAAGAAGTCATTGGTGGAAGATATGCACACAATGGAGATTGCCACGGTGCTCTTGAAGGACAGCGGTATCAAGCGAAAGATTATTCGTAAATATATTCCTGCACTTAATAAAATCATTAACAAGTATTTGATTTCAATGGACTTCTTTGCTCAGTTCACCCTGAACGAAGACTTTGTTGAAATAATCAAGAGCCGCCACCGCGATGAGTTCTCGTATGACAACTTTAGCGAAGGTGAAAAATTGAGAATTGACCTTTCCCTCTTGCTTGCGTGGCGAGATATTGCTAGAATGAAGAACTGTGCCAACACGAACCTACTTATTCTTGACGAAGTATTTGATTCTTCGCTTGATGCCGTTGGTACGGAAGAGGTAATCAAGATTCTTCAAAGCATGGGTACTAGAAATAATGTATTTGTCATCTCACACAAGTCCGATCAGTTACTAGATAAGTTTCAGAACATATTGACCTTTAAGAAGATCAACAACTTCAGCAAACTCTGCTCCCCATGACACAAAAAATATCAAAAGAACGCGCTCGTACTATTCTCTCTGGTGGTTCTGAGCCGCAAGTCAACACCACTGTGGCAAAAGAAGACTTGGATATTGCTATTGAAAAATCGCTGTATTGGTATAGGCAAAATTTCAAACCAACAGAGTCCAAGGGGTGGATAGTTAAATATCTACGGGATCAGGGACGCACAGAGGATGCAGCGGTGGTTGGTCGAGCCGAGAAGTCTCGTCTGCGTTTGGTGGCTCCGTACTGCCGTATGGTGACCCGTGGGTTTCCGTTTGCGGATGTACACAAGGCTCTTATTGAGAAGAATCTAGGGGAACTGCTTGACCATGCACGGGGTGTGGCAGACGCTATCCCCGTTGAGCGAGTAAGTATACAGGATCGCGTGGTTGCAAAGGCAGATGTACTCCTGTCTGATTTGGAGCCTGTGATTGATGAAACCACCGAGTCTGTGCTGAAGGGAAAGCGTAAAGATGATGCCCTGCTTGAGTGGATTTCTCGCACCGAACTAACCCGCCCACTTGCTGTTATTGTGCGTGATCGCTTGGCAAAAACCCTAGAGGAAATGCTTTTAGCACAAGCAGGAACAGATCCCGATCTTGTTGAGGGGTACTCTCATTTTAAAAAGACAGCATTAAAGAATATGGTGGACACGCTGACATCTGCTGTTCAAAATTTAAATGATCGTATTGGTATTCTAAAGTCTAATAAGAAGCCGCGAAAGCAGAAGCGAAAGTCGGCAGAGTCTCAAATAAAAAGACTCAATTTCTTACAGAGAAGTGATGCCTTTGCTATTGACTCTGTTAATCCAGTGGATATCATTGGAGCACAAAGACTGATCATGTACAACACAAAGAACAAGAAAGCCATCCTGCTTATTGCAGTTGAACCAAAAAGCGGACTTGCCGTGAAGGGATCAACCGTTATTGGATTTGATTCGGCAAAGTCTTTCGAGAAGACCATCCGAAATCCTGAAGAGTTTTTGAAGAATCAGAATGATTGCAGAAAGACAGTTGTGTCTGCCATTCGTTACCTTACAGGATTGAAGACTAAGAGTAGCGAACCCACGGGTCGCGTAAACAGTAACTGCCTCATTCTACAGGTACAGTAATGATTCTCGTTGACAACACGCAGGTATTGATGTCGTCTATCTTTGCACAGCACAGAGATGTTGCAGCCATTGATGAAGACCTAGTTCGACACATGGTACTCAACACCTATCGCATATATCGCAAGAAGTTTTTCCGTGAATACGGAGAACTAGTGATCTGTGAAGACTCAGGCTCTTCGTGGCGGCGGCAGTTCTTTTCCCATTACAAGGGAAAGCGCAGACAAGACCGCAAAGAGAACGAGGCTCAATGGACTCGTTTCTACGAGATAATGAATAAGATTAGGGATGAGGTTGCTGTACATATGCCTTATCGAAATCTAGCAGTTCAGGGCTGTGAAGCCGATGACCTTATTGCCTATCTTGTAAAGCGATTTGCTCCCACAGAAAAGATGCTTGTGTTGAGTGGAGACAAGGACTTCTCGCAATTGCTTATTCATCCAAGTGTTCGACAGTACTCTCCCCTTCAAAAGAAGTTTGTTGAAGTAGACAACCCCAAGCAGTTTTTGCTTGAGCATATTGTAAAGGGAGACTCCTCTGATGGAGTTCCAAATATTCTATCGGATGATGACTGCTTCATGGTGGAAGATAAACGACAGAAGCCCATCACGAAGAAGCGTATGGATGAACTACTAAACTACTACGCAGAGCATGGAGTGGTGCAAGAAAAGCACCAAGCGAATTGGAACAGAAACAAAACACTCATTGATCTGCTCCATATCCCATCCGAGTACGAAGAAAAAATTGAAGTGAATTGGAATATACCTTTTACACCTTCTCGTAGCAAGATTCTTGGCTACATGATAGAGAAGGGTTTGCGTAACCTTATTTCTGATATTGAGGACTTTTGATATGTTTGAGCGCAACAACCGTGACTACGACAGTAGCGACCCGAACGCAAAGAAGGCTCGTAAGAGTGTGGAGCGAAAGCATAAGAGCAGCCGCCGCCACGATCAGAAAGAAATTTTGAAACGATTTGTGGAAGACTCTAATGCAGGAAAGCGAGAAGATTATGACAACGAAGACCAAGACTAATGTGGTGAAGATTTCTAAGCGAACACTTGATATCCTCAAGAACTTTGCTAGTATTAATTCAGGAATTCTAGTGAACGAGGGCAACAAGTTGAATACCCTGTCGTCCACGAAGAATATCCTTGCCGAAGCAAAGGTGGATGAAACCTTTGCGAAGTCGTTTGCTATTTGGGATTTGAACAAGTTCTTGGGAACCGTGAGTCTGTTCAAGGATCCTGAGTTCGTGTTTGAGGACAACTACATCACGGTGAAGTGCGGAAACTCAAGTGTTCGCTACTACTATTGTGATCCTCGTCTCGTGACTTCCACAAGCAAGAAGATTAGTATGCCGTCCCCTGTGGTGCAGTTTGATCTAAAGTCGAAGGACTTTGCTGAGATCATCAAGGCGGCTTCTGTGCTTCAGGTAACGCATCTGTGTGTGCGCTCATCGGCAGACGGCAAGCACATTGAACTTGCAGCCACCGATAAGGCAGACAAGACTTCCAACTTCTATTCGGTGATTGTGGGAGAGAATGCTTCGGGAGCCACATTCGACTTTATCTTTGATGTGGATAATCTAAAGATTCTTCCAGGTGACTACGCGGTTGCGATTTCGGAGAAGGTAGTCAGTTCCTTCACGAATAAGAATGAACCTCTGACTTATTGGATTGCCCTGAACGCAGACTCAACATATAAGGCTTAAAGTGATCTCAACTGAAACCGTTAAGGGATTGTGGTGCGAAAAGTATCGACCACAAACCGTTGCTGATTGTATTCTTCCATCCGAAACTCATGACCTGTTCATGCAAATGGCAGAGCGAGGCGAACCACAGAATCTCCTCCTTAGCGGGGGGGCGGGTTGTGGCAAGACTTCTATTGCTAGAGCATTGTGTAATGATTTGGGTTGCGACTATATTGTCGTGAACTGCTCTGAGGACGGAAACATTGATACCCTCCGCACTCGAATCAGAAACTTTGCGTCCACGGTGTCTCTTACCGAAGGCGTAAAGAAGGTGGTGATATTGGATGAGTTTGACTACTCCAATGCACAGTCCACACAGCCAGCACTTCGGGGATTCATTGAGGAGTTCTCGACCAACTGTCGGTTTATTCTCACCTGTAATTTCAAAAATAGAATCATTGAGCCGCTGCACTCCCGATGCACCTGTATAGATTTTCGTATACAGCAGAAGGAGAAGGCTCAGATTGCGGTAAAGTTCCTGAAAAGAGCCACCGAGATTCTAGAAACCGAGGGTATTGAGTACGAACCCAAGGTGGTGGCTCAACTCATCACAAAGTACTTTCCTGACTTTCGGCGTACCCTGAACGAACTTCAGAGGTATTCCGTGAGTGGAAAGATTGATGTGGGCATTCTTCAGACCCTTGGGGATGTGCAGATCCGCGACTTGGTGAAGCACATGAAGGCAAAGGAGTTTGCCAATGTTCGTAGGTGGGTGGTGGACAACCTAGACAACGATCAGACACGGGTGTACCGCGCAATTTACGATAGCCTGTGTGATACGGTTGAGGGTGGATCTATTCCTCAAGCCATTCTTATTCTTGCAGACTACCAGTACAAGGCGGCATTTGCTGCGGATCACGAGATTAATTTGACTGCTTGCCTTGTGCAACTAATGATGGAGATCAAGTTCAAGTGACCCACACCCTGAGTGATTATTTAAATGCTATTAATGTTTCAAAGGAACCGCTGCTAGACATTAGCGAGTCGTACACGAAGCAGTCGTATCCACCGTTCGTGGTTACCCGTTGCCTGTCGTACTTTCCTGATACCCTGTTCGCCGCAAACGAAATGAATACTCGTCCACTTATAGATTCAAAAATGCACTTTGACTTCCTGCGGGGAGCAGTTCGTCCCCGCAAGCGGTTCTCTAAGTGGTTGAAGCGGGAGGACGATAGTCGTGTGGTGGCTCTAGTGGAGTACTACGGTATGTCTTCCCGCAAGGCGCGAGAAGCCCTGTCTGTGCTGTCTGAAGCCGATCTAGAGGAGATTGTTGCGGCTGTGGATAAAGGTGGACGAAGCAAATAATCTAAATACTTCCATGTGCGGTTCCGAATTATCAGGAGTGAACAGAACATGGAAGCAGATGAACGATATATTGATCTTGAAACCAGTGACCTGCTAGAGATCAGCCTACAGAAACCCGATGACTTTCTTAAAGTCCGTGAAACCTTGACGCGCATTGGCGTGTCGTCTCGCGCAGAAAAGAAGTTGTGGCAATCATGCCATATCCTGCACAAGAAGGGTAAATATTACATTGTGCATTTCAAGGAAATGTTTGCCCTAGACAGTTTGCCTACCTCCATAAATAGTGAGGACATTGGACGGCGTAACACCGTTGCGTGTCTCCTTGAGGAGTGGGGGCTTATTGCGATTGTAGACAAAGCCAAGATTACAGAGAAAGTGCCACTCAACAAAATAAAGATCCTTCCATTCAAGGAGAAGGGTGAGTGGGAGTTGTGTCCGAAATATCATATCGGTCGTTCCAAAAAGAACATCAAGACCGAAGAGTAGACAAAGGAAATTTATATTATGAGCAGACTTGTGATCAAGTTCCCTACGCGGAATCGACCCGAAAAATTTAAGACCGTGTTTTCCCGCTACCTCACCTTTTTGAGTGGACGGCATGATGTGCGTTTCATTCTGACAATGGATGAGGATGACCTCACCATGAATAACTCTGAAATGCACCAGTGGATCGCCACTCGCGCACAGAACGCACAGATTGAGTGCTTCTACGGAAACTCTAAGTCCAAAATTGAAGCCTGTAATGCGAACCTAGAAGGCGTGGACGGAGATGTTCTGTTGCTTGCATCTGATGACATGGTGCCCATGCAGATGGGATACGATGATATAATCTTTGGTGCTTTCTCCCAAGCGTTCCCTGACTTTGATGGTGCAATAAAGTTTTGGGATGGACTGCGCCCCAAGGAAGACCCACTGATGACTCTCACAGTCATGGGCTTCCCTCTGTACAAGCAGTTTGGGTACATCTACAATCCTGAATACAAGTCCCTGTACTGCGACAACGAGCAGACACAGGTTTGCGCTGCGCTGAATAAGTTGCGCCGTTGTGACCTGTGCATTATTCAGCACCAATGGACAAGTGAGCCGTTTGATACCCTCCACGCTCGTAATGAGAACACGGAGATGTACGGTGTGGACGGTGAAACATTCAAGCGCAGAGGCGCAAATAAATTTGATATGGAGGAAATGTTCAATGCCAGTACCAGCAAGTGAAATCAAGTTCAGCATCCTGATGCTGTCTATCCCCGAACGAATCGAATCCATGACCGCTGCGGTAAAGCATCTACAAGAGCAAGCCGATGCTGTAGGACAAGGCAAGGCGGTAGAGATTCTTGTGCTGTTGGACAACCGCTCCAAGAGCATTTCCGAGAAGCGCAACGACCTCCTGCAAATGGCACGGGGCAAGTACATTGCGTTCTTGGATGATGACGATGCCGTCAGCAAGGACTACATGAGCAAGATCCTCAAGGCTATTGACGAGAATGATGTGGACTGTATCTCGTTCAATCAGTGGTGCAGTATTAATGGTGAACCAATGGATGTAGAGTTTGCTATTGGAAATCCTCACGGTCAGTTGTGGAGAGATGAAGACGGCTTCCTTGGTGATATTAAGCGTCCTCCATACCATATGTGCCTGTGGCGCAGTGAGATTGCCAAGAGTGAGGCGTTTAATCCTGTGTACGGAGCCAATGGTCAGTCTTCTGAAGACATTGACTGGCTTATGCGGCTGTACCCCAAGATTCAGACAGAGCATCACATTGATGACTCGCTGCACGGGTACATCTATAGTTCCGAGACAACCACCTCCCTTGTTCCACAGGAGCAGCAATGAAAGTAATATCGTTCAGCCTGTGGGGCGACAAGCCCACATACACCGTTGGTGCGGTTAAGAATGCCGATCTTGCGGCTACACTGTTTCCTGATTGGACTTGTGTGTTCTACTGCTTTAGTTCTGTTCCAAAAGAAATAATTGCAGAACTACAATCCCGCAAGAATGTGATTGTGCGGATGATAGACGGTGATTACAATACAGAAGACAGCCGTGGAATGTTCCACCGATTCCTTCCCGCTGACGAAGAAGGTGTAGAGTACATGATGTCCCGTGACACAGATTCCCGTTTATCCGAGCGTGAGCGGCTTGCTGTTGAGGAATGGCTTGCGGGTGGAGCCGATCTCCATGTTATGCGTGATCATCCGTATCACGGTGCGCCAATACTTGGTGGTATGTGGGGAGTCAAGGGCGGAAAACTCAAGGGAATTTCTCGCGATATGGAAGAGTTTCAACCAAGCAGCGATAAGGGACAAGACCAGTCTTTCTTATGGGAATGGGTGTGGAGCAAGGTTACTGATGATGAAATTACTTGCTGTGTACACGATCCATTTTTTCAGAAGGCTCCATTCCCTACTGGTGCTACTCGTGGAGAAGAGAACGGTGGAGTGTGGTTCATCGGGCAGTGCTTTGATGAAAATGATGTTTACAACAGTCAGTCTGATGTAGACCTTTTAATAAAGGCTGAACAATGAAGCCAGACCGAGTGTCCTTGTCGTGTGATTCCAATCCGTATTACCTTGAGTTTTGGGAACCAGTTTCACGGATATGGAAGCACAAGTTCGGCGTGGAGCCGTATTTGTTTTATATTGGAGATCCTGCCACGGCTCCATCCAATGAACACGGAACCGTGGTTACGGTCAAGCCCGTTGATGGTGTGCCCATCCACACACAGGCACAGTGGGCACGGTTCCATTTCACACAGAGCCAACCTGATTGCGTGTGGTTGACCAGTGACATTGATATGTTCCCGCTGTCGCGGGAGTATTTCTTTAATACCGCCAAGGGTGTGATATCAGACTGCTTTGTTACATTGAATTCGGATCTACGAAATTACTTTCCTGTCTGCTACAATATGGCATTGGGACGAGTGTTCAAGGAAGTACTACAATTAGAAGATACTTTTGAGAAAGATGTCAAGAAGATATTATCCGTAACCAACAGCGATTCCCATACGGTGGGAGATCAGGTTTTTGAAAATTGGAGTGCGGACGAACGGTATTCGTCTGCAAAAATCTGTGAACACCGATCCCTGTATCCACACAGAGTGGCACAGTTTGTGCGACCAGGTGGATATCAGAGCGCACGGCGCATTGACCGATCAAACTGGCAATACGATGAAAATTCTGTAAAACAAGAATGGTATCTTGATTGTCACAGTCTTCGTCCTTATACTGCTCACAAGCAACAGATTGAAATCTTACTATCTTTGATGGAGTTTTAATATGATTGAAAAAAGAACAAAAATATGCCTTATGGATCAGCCTATGGGCTTGGGAGATATTTTATATACACAAAGAATCGTTGAGAGATTTGTTACTCTTGGATATCATGTTTTGTATCCAGTAATCAAAGAGTATTCTTGGTTGGATGAATATATGTCAACCGATCATGTTCAGTTTTTTTCAGAAGAACAACCCTTTGTTGGCATGGATTTGTGTGGCAAGCACATTGTTCAGCCGATTATATCGGAAGGATTTTGTTACATCCCATTGAGATATGCATCAAATCATCCTATCAACAAAAGTAATTGGATTGGAGTAATGGAATCAAAGTATCAATTTCTTGATATGTTAGATCAAGCCCCACTATGGGCGCAGTCTCTTAAATTTCAACGGAATAGCAAAAAAGAACAGTCTCTATATTATGATGTTCTTGGATTGAAAGATGGAGAAGATTACATATGGAAAAATTCATTGATAGGATCCATGAATGGACAATGTAAGGTCATGGATAATATCAAGTTTGAAAATAAAGGAATTCGAGTGGTAGACCATAAAGCCTATGAAGGATATACCATGTTTGATTGGTGTATGGTTTTGGAGAGGGCTAAAGAATTGCATTCTCCAGATGGTTCAACAATCTTCGTGGCAGAAACTCTAAACTTGAAGATGCCAAAATTCCTATATCCCCGAATGCATGACGGTGTTCAATACGGAAAAGTTGATCCTAGCAGATGCCGAGTTAAACATCTGTTTGATTCTTCTTGGACTCTTGTTGACTGATACTACACCCCTACAGGATTAAAACATGAAAGCAGCAGTATTAGAAAAAATCAATTCGCCTCTAGTGATTAAAGAGGTTGGACTCACTCCACTAAAAGTTGGACAAGTGAAGGTACGAGTTTTAGTGAGCGGACTTTGTGGATCGCAGTTGCAGGAGATTGCGGGGCTTAAAGGAAATGAAAAGTTTCTACCTCATCTACTTGGTCATGAAGGTTGCGGAATTGTTGAAGAGGTTGGTGAAGGAGTTACCCGTGTCAAGATTGGAGATAAAGTTGTCATGCATTGGAGAGTTGGTGCTGGAATTGAGGCTCCGTTTCCGTCATATATCGTAGACGGAAAGACTATTTCTAGTGGTAAGGTTACAACAATCAGCGAATATTCAATCGCATCAGAGAATAGACTGACTGTTGTTCCTGCTGACACAGACGAATACCTTTGCGCCTTGCTTGGATGCGGACTTACTACTGCTTTGGGAACAATCAACAATGAGGTTGATCTCAAGTTTGGAGAAAGCATTATGATTGTTGGTTGTGGTGGTGTTGGCTTAAATCTAATTCAGGGTGCTAAAATGGCTAGTGCTTTTCCAATCATCGGATTAGATATATGCGAGGATAAGAGCGGAATTGTGTTGGATTCTGGCGCAAACATTTTTATAAATGCAAGTAGCATGACTGAACAATTAAATGGGCAAAAAGTAGATGTTATCATTGACACTACTGGAAATGCTAGTATCATCAGCGCAACGATTCCATATTTGTCTGATAAGGGACGATATGTTTTGGTCGGGCAACCAAAACCAGGAGAATCTATTGCGATTCCAAATGCAAACTCTCTGTTTGGTGGAAACGGAAAAGTTATCAAGGCTACGCAGGGAGGAAAGACATTGCCAAACGAAGACATTGCTCGATATGTAAAATTACACAAGGCAGGAATATTGAACATCCGAAGCATTATCACGCATGAGTATACACTTGACGAGATAAATACTGCTGTAGATGTTCTCCGCAGTGGCAAGGCTGGACGGATTATGATAAGAATGGCAACACAGAATGGATAATTATATTATGCAAACAGAAACAACATTACAAGCATACAAGAAAATGTTTCTCATTCGTAGGATCGAAGAGGATCTAGTAAAGCATTATTTTGAAAACAAGATAATGAGTTTTGTTCATTTCTACATCGGGCAGGAGGCTGTTGCTGTTGGAGTGTGTGAGAATCTGAAGCACGGAGATAATGCCTTTGGAAATCATCGCTCTCATGGACATTATCTTGCTAAAGGTGGTGATCCAAACAAGATGGTTGCTGAACTTCTTGGAAAAGTAACAGGATGCTGTCGTGGAAAAGGCGGATCCATGCATATGATTGACAAGTCTGTCAACTTTATTGGATCTACTCCAATTCTAGGAAGTGTCGCTCCCATATCGGCGGGATCTGCTCTTACACAAAAATTGACTAATTCCGACAATATAACTGTTTCTTTCTTTGGTGATGGTGCTTCCGAAGAAGGAGTTGTTTATGAAACCATAAACTTTGCTTCGCTTTTTAAACTTCCTCTGCTATTGGTTGTCGAAAACAATCTGTATTCGGTGATGAGTAAGTTGACGGATCGTAGAAGCGAACAGCACAATCTTGAACAAATCGTCGTGGGATTTGGTGCAAAATATCTAAAGGCTGACGGCAATGACTTCTTTGATGTCTTCGAAAAAACACGGCAAGCCATAGAAAATATCAAGACCAACAAGCAACCAGTTGTATTGGAATGTATAACATTTCGACACATGGCTCATAGCGCACCGATATGCGATGACAAAATTGGATATCGGGATGTTGATACTCTAGAGAGTAGAGAAAAAAATGATTCTGTCAAAAATTTGCGATCACATCTTCTTAATAAGTACTCAGAAGAATATATTGCCTCTATTGAAACTGAAATAAATGATACTGTTCGTTCTGCTATTGACTTTGGGGTTACCTCTCCATATCCTCCACATGAAGACTTGAACAAGGATGTTTACCATGAATAAATTGATGACATATACTGAGGCTATTCGTGAAGCAACCGAGCAATCTTTAGCAAGAGATTCTTCTGTTATAGTACTGGGTCTCGGAGTTTCCTACAAAAACGGTGCTGACGGTACTATGGGAACACTAAAAGATCAGTATCCAAATCGAGTATTTGATACGCCAGTTTCAGAATTTTGTAATACTGGTGTTGGCGTTGGTGCAGCAATCACTGGTATGAAGCCAATTATACATCACGCAAGAGTAGAATTTGGATTATTTGCAGTAGATCAAATTGTGACACAGGCTGCTAAATGGAACTATATGTTTGGCGGAAACAATAAAGTTCCAATTGTATTTCGATTGGCAATAGGTCGCCAATGGGGCAATGGACCTCAACACACTCAAGCACTGTATTCTCTATTTGGAAATGTTCCAGGTTTAAAGGTTGTGATTCCATCATCACCTTACATGGCTAAGGGTTTGCTAAATGCTGCTGTACAGGATAACAATCCAGTTGTTTATCTTGAGCCTCGCTGGTTGTATGGACTTAAAGAGAATATTCCTGAAGAATACTATTGTGTTCCTTTGGATAAGGCTAGAGTCGTTCGTAGCGGTTCTGATATAACCATAGTGACTTATGGTGATGGACTGGTAGATTCCTTGAAGGCATACGAATATCTTTTGAGCAAGGGAATATCGGTTGAAATCGTAGACTTGGTATCAATAAATCCAATTGATTATTTAACTGTGGCTTCTTCTGTGAAGAAAACCAAGCGGCTTCTTTGTGTTGACACGACTAATCGAGCATTCAATGTTGGTGGAGAGATCATTTCTAAAATCGCCATGACCTGTTTTAATGACTTGTCTATGGCTCCAAGAAACATAAGTGCCCCTGATACTCCGTGTCCTACATCCACTTCTCTTACGGAAATATACTATCCAACGAAAATTGATATCGTCAACGAAGTCTTGACTATGATGGGTCATCCTGCACACCAAGAAACTCTTACATTCGACGAGATTCATATACTCCCAAAGATTACGGTGGTGACTACATGAAAGATATACTAGTGATAGGTGATAGTTGTAGAGATATATTTGTGTATTGCGATGCAGTTCGTCTTGCTCCAGACTTTCCTGTTCCTGTTCTCAACATAGTGAATCAAACTGAAAATCCAGGTATGGCAGCAAATGTTCAGAGAAACATATTGAAGTACAATAAGTGTGATCTTCATACCAATTCTAATTGGTGGAATACAACCAAGACCCGTTATGTGCATCAAAATACCAATCATATGTTTTTGAGGGTAGATAGTCCACAGAACTTTTCGGAAATCAATTTTGATGATTTGGATCTTGATTACAAGTTGGTGGTTATATCCGACTATAACAAGGGCTTCTTATCGGAAAGAGACATTACACACATATGTGAACAACACCCATGTGTTTTTCTAGACACAAAAAAGGTTCTTGGTAATTGGGCTTATAAGGCAAAATACATTAAAATAAATGATTACGAGTATAAAAACTCCAAACCAGTTTTAACAAAATCTTTGGATGCAAAAATAATCCATACTATTGGTGGAGATGGTTGTGAATTCCAAGGAAAGAGATATTCTGTCAACCGAGCAGAAGTCAAAGATACATCTGGAGCAGGAGACAGTTTTATGGCTGCTCTGTGTGTTAAGTTTATAGAATCACAAGATATATACGAGTCTATAAAGTTTGCTAATTCCTGTGCTTCCGAAGTGGTTAAGCATCGTGGTGTTACTGTTATCTAAACCAAAGGAATCCTATGCTGATATTTGATATTGGATACAATGCTGGGCATTTTTCGGATCATATGTTGCGACTGTATCCTGATGCAAAAATAGTTGCAATGGATGGAGATCCTTCTCATAAAAATAATAATCTTTCTATAGAGTTTATTTGTGGTGTTATTTCAGATATTGATGGTGTTGATATGGATTTTTATTCTCCGTCAAAAGGATCACCAATTGCATCAATCAATACAGACTATATGAAGAAGGTTCGTCACTCCGAACATCTGATTGGAGTTAATCCAGTACGGGTTCGTTCTTATACTCTTGATTCGCTTATTTCTGTTTACGGAAACCCAGATATAATAAAATTGGATGTAGAAGGAGCAGAATTGGCGGCATTGCGGGGATTGCATCAGAAATGCGGAGTGATATTGTTTGAGTGGTGCGAAGAACTATATGACGAAGCGGTTAATTGCGTGAATGTCTTGAAGAAACTAGGGTATTCTGAATTTGCTAATCATGTTTGCTGTGAGGGCGATGAACAAGTAATGTATGTTGATGATATTGCTTACGAATCTTGGGATAAAATCAATGGTATTGATATAGTTCAGGGAAGAAAAAATAGATGGGGAATGATTTACGCTAGATGAAATGATACTAACTTACCAATTGCTACTGTTATTATGACTAACAAAACACTGTGATTTTCAGAGGTACTGCATGATTCTTGTAACTGGTGCAAAAGGATTTATTGGGAGTGTGATGGTTCGTTACCTTAACAGTATTGGCATCACAGATATCGTGATAGTTGATGATGTTTTAGATGTTAGAAATCTAAAAAATACCAAATACACAGAAGAATATCCGATTTCTATTGATGCTAGTCGCATCCTTCCAAAAACCGACATCCGTGGTGTGTTTCATTTTGGGGCAATTTCGAACACCCTTGAGAGAGATGCACGCAAAATTGAATATTATAATGTGCAATATACCAAGGTGCTTGCTGAAGTTTGCAAGCAAAGATCCATTCCAATGGTGTTCAGTTCTTCTGCTGCTGTTTATGGTCATGGGAGAGGTCCTGTTAATCAATACGCTCAATCAAAACTAGACAGTGAGCGGGAAATTAGTGATAATGCGATATGTCTTCGGTTCTTCAATGTATATGGTCCAAATGAATACCACAAAGGAAGAATGTCTTCCGTGATACTCAAGTGGTACAAAGAACTGAAGCAGACAGGACAGATAAAAATATTTGAGAATTCTGATGATTATAAGAGGGATTTCATATATGTGGACGATGTTTGTAGAGTTGCATATAATGCATTTGCATACACTAAATTTGCAAATACAAAGTCTGGAGTGTATGATCTCGGCACAGGAGTATCCAATAGTTTTGAAACCATTGCTGATTGTGTAATTCGTTGTTTTGGTAGCGGAGAAAAGAAATACATTCCCATGCCTATGGATTTACAAGAGCAATACCAACGAAACACAAAAGCAAACATCGAACCTATTGTTTCTCTTGGTTGGGGAAACAATTTTACTACCATATCCGAAGGTGTTGATAAGTATTTTCGTTATCTAGTAAATGAACAGCGTATCTGAAAGGATTCATTATGATGAACAGTAAAAAGATTAGATCTGAGTTTGTGGAAAAGGGTTGGGGTAACGAGATTATATTTGCTAACAACGAAAGGTATTGTGGCAAATTGCTGAACTTTACTGCTGGCAAGAAATTCAGTATGCACTATCATCTTCTAAAAGAAGAGACTTGGTATGTTGCCAAGGGTAGTTTTACTCTACGCTGGATTGATCCTGCTACAGCCGAAATACATACCGAGCGTATTGATGTTGGGGAGATTGTACATAATCTTCCAGGATATCCACATCAACTTGAGGCGTTAGAAGATTCAACAATCTTTGAAGTATCTACTCAGCATTTTGATACGGATAGTTATCGAGTATCTGCTGGAGATAGTCAGCGATGAGATATGCATTTGATATAGATAACACACTTGTCCATACTATTGGGAATGATTATCTAAATTCTACGCCAATACAACATAGAATAGATCGGGTTAACCGTCTATTTGATGATGGACATACTGTTTATCTTTTCACAGCAAGGGGAATGGCTTCAGGCAAAGATCATTACGATCTTACTGCAAAGCAGATGAATGACTTTGGAGTGAAACATCATAAAATTATCATGGGAAAACCTGATGTAGATCTGTTTGTTGATGACAAGGCAGTCTCTATTCATGAATGGGACAGTATGACTACAGTTTTTTCATCCCCTGTGATATGGACTAATGGATGCTATGATATTCTTCATGTGGGTCACCTCAGACTTTTTCAGCACTGCCGTGATTTGGCTAAGAGTTGTGGTGGTAGATTCATCATTGGCATTGATTCAGATAGTAGGGTTCGTGAGATGAAGGGAGTGGATCGCCCAATCAATAATCAATTGGATAGGGCTGAAGTGCTGCGTTCTATAAAAGGTGTTGATGGTGTCTACATATACAGCACGGCAGAGGAGTTAAACGATATGATTCGTGTGTTGGCTCCGAATGTTGTGGTGGTTGGAGATGACTACAGAGACAAAACCGTGATAGGATCACAGCACGCAAAATCCGTTGAGTTCTTTTCGAAGATTCAGGGATATTCCACAACTGAAATAGTGAATAGGTTAAGGCAGTAACGGAGATTATTATGAAAGCATTAGTAACAGGTGGAGCGGGGTTCATTGGATCCAACCTTGTAGATCGCTTGATTGCAGATGGTCACACGGTAACCGTGATCGACAATGAGTCCGCAGACTCCAACGAGCAATTCTATTGGAATCCACAGGCACACAATTACAAGTACGATGTGTGTGACTATGTAATGGTTCGCAAACTATACGAAGGTCAAGATGCAGTATTTCATCTTGCAGCCGAGGCGCGTATTCAGCCAACCATTGAAGATCCACTAAAGGCTTTTGAAAACAACATGATTGGCACGGCAACAGTGCTTGAGTGCGCTCGATCATGTGGAGTGAAGCGTGTGGTGTACTCGTCCACATCAGCAGCATACGGTCTAGCAAATACACCTCCTATGGTTGAAACCATGTCTACCGATTGCCTGAATCCGTATTCGGTGAGCAAGGTAGCGGGTGAAGAAATGTGCAAGATGTATGCGCGGCTTTACGAAATGGAAACCGTGACCTTCCGCTACTTCAATGTGTACGGAGAGCGTCAGCCCCTGCGTGGTCAATACGCACCAGTGATTGGCATTTTCCTGCGTCAACGAGCCGCAGGGGAACCCATGACAGTTGTGGGTGACGGTACTCAACGCCGAGACTTCACCTATGTGGGTGATGTGGTGGCAGCAAATATCAGAGCGGCAACAATGAATCAACCCGCAGACTATCAATGGGGGCAGATATACAATATTGGAACAGGAAGAAACTATTCTATAAATGAAATTGCTGCACTTATGGGTGGAGAAACTGTTAATCTTCCTCCTCGTCTCGCAGAATCTCGTTTGAGTCTAGCAGACACAACAAAAACAAATATCCATATTGGATGGACTCCCCAAGTTCGTCTTGAAGAGTGGATTGCCAAGCATAAATAACCGTACAAGGAGATCGTGAATGTCTACAGTATGCCTCTCAATGATTGTTAAGAACGAAACGCACATTATCCATGAATGCCTCAATTCAATGTGGCAAAACATTGACTATTGGGTAATCGTGGACACGGGATCCACAGACGGAACCCAAGACCTTATCCGCACCTTCTTTGCAGAGAAGGGAATTCCTGGCGAACTCATCGAGAAGCCGTGGGTAGACTTTGGCTACAATCGTAGCGAAGCCCTTGCTCTATGTGACGGCAAGGCAGACTACGCTTGGATGATTGATGCCGATGACAAGATTACAGGTAACTTCCTTTATCCCAACGGCAAGAATCTTATACACGATGCGTATGCGCTCAAGTGCGGACGAGACGGGTGTGTGTGGTGGCGCAATCAAATCTTCAAGACGGGACAGGGTTGGAAGTACATCGGCGTTCTACATGAGTACGCCCATTGCGAAAAGCAGCCACTCCATCAATTCCGTATTGAGGGTGACTACGCTCTTGAGGCGCGTACACTTGGTGCGCGTAATGTAAATATTACACAGGTAGAGAAGTACACAAAGGACGCAGAGATGCTGCTAAAGGCTCTAGAAACAGAGCCAACGAATTCTCGCTACCAGTTCTACCTTGCTCAGTCGTACTTTGATTCACAGCAGTGGGACAATGCCATTGCAGCGTACTACAAGCGCGTAGAGATGGGTGGATGGGAAGAAGAGTGCTACTACTCCTTGTTCCGTATTGCCCTGTGCGAAATCTCAAAGAATTCTGATTGGTCAATTGTTCAGCAGAAATTCCTTGACTCGTATGACTACCGTCCGTGCCGTGCAGAACCACTTCACGCTATTGCCAGATTCCTTCGCATGAACGGTCGCCCACGCGCTGCGTACCTGTTTGCCAAGGAAGCCGCACAACTACCGTACCCACAGCAGGACATCTTGTTCATTGATACAAATGTGTACAAGTGGATGGCATTGGATGAACTAGCGGCTACGGCATTCTTTACCCACGATTTCAAGATTGGTCATTCTGCTTGCGAAACCCTGCTAAAGCAGAGCCGCTTGCCAGAGGGTGAAGTTGAACGAGTTCAGAAGAACCACGCTGCGTACCTTGAGAAAGTCAAGGAAGTGGATGCCCTGACACAGAAACTCGCCAAAGAGACTAATATGCCCCCGCTTGCTCCCGTGCTAAATACAAAGCAGCACACCTTTAAGAAGCGGAGAAAGTAATGGCAAGAAACTCACCAAGTGGCAAGGGTCGTGGCGGATTTGCGAGTAGTCGCACTCGCCGCTCACGCAAAGCAGCAGTAATACGCAAGAGCGAAAACCGCGCTCGTAATGCTGCCAACAAAGCAAAGGCACTCTGATGGCATCAGGATACTACGACATTAATGCACAGCAGTACTCTACATTTAATTTTCATGTGGAGTACTACGATGAGAACGGCAACCGTGTAGACTTAACCAATTACACTGCACGGTTCCATGTGCGTCCGTACACCGATAGTTCCGCCAAGTACATGGAGATTAGTACTTCGGGTGTTACAAGTGGCGGTTCCACTGGTGAGTACACAGGCACTGCTGGTATTAGTGGAGTAGGTCGGGTCTACATGAACAAGGGAGAAACGGGTGCGGCTCTCACGGGTGGCATTCTTATTACTGCCGATGCCACCACAATGGGATACATCCGCACAGGCTCGTGGAAGTACTCCATTGATCTTGTTCAAGGCGGTGTGACTACTGATGAATTACTGTACGGTCAATTCATTGTTACGCCCAAAGCCACCAGATGAGAGTAAAGGTTTTTGAAACCTCCCACACAGTAAAGCCCAAACAAAAAAAGGGTAAACTTGTGGTTCCTGCGTATGTAATCACCAATGAGGCGGGGGGTAAACCAAAACCTGGTGGGGTGATTTTAAATTTAGAAAAATTCGACCGCGTGGTAAAGACAGATCGTAGTCTTGGTGTGATTATTCAAAAAATCAAGAACACCAAAATTATCAAGCAGTGGGATTGACTCACCTCTGAGTTGTGCTATACTCCTCTCTAGGAGATTTCATTATGAATACTGAGACGCTAGGCATTTATATTATTCCAGATTCAGGAGCAGAACTTCCTCAATTCTCAACGGAGGGGTCTGCTTGCTTTGATATCTGTGCTCGACTACACAAACCAACAATTGCATACGGTCCTCAGAATGTGCAAGTCGAAATTGACGGCACAGACGGATTCGTAGACATTCCTTCGGGGTGGAGAGTGCTTGTGCCCACTGGAATTATTCTAGATATTCCACAGGGATTTTCTGTGCGCCTACACTCTCGTAGCGGACTTGCCTTGAAGGAAGGGCTTATCCTTGCAAACGCAGAAGGCGTAATTGATTCGGACTACACCCAAGAACTAATGGTTATGGTTACACCTATCAATGGCAGCATTGTCACCATTAATGACGGCATGAGAATATGTCAAGGCGAACTAGTTCGCAATCAACCCGTTGCCTTTACCCGCAATGAATTCCCACCCCAACAAAAAACCGACCGCGTTGGCGGATTTGGTAGCACAGGAGTATAACATGACACGAGACGAACTACTAGCATTTCATGCAGAACTCTGCACCGAAGCCCGTGATCTAATGAGCCTAAAGAACCGCGACTACGCTGGCAAGGAAGGCACAGAGCCGTTTGCCAACTTTACCCGTGTGGAAGCAATGGGAATATGCACAACAGAGCAAGGCTTCATGTGCCGCCTAACGGATAAGATGAGCCGCCTGTCTTCCTTTGTTCACGCAGGAAAGATGAATGTGCAGGACGAGTCGTTCATGGATACTTGTGTGGATGTAATTAATTATATGGTTTTACTTGCTGCGTACTTAAATGATAAAGAAGCGCAGAAGAAAGCCGCTCGGATCGCCGCTGCTCCCACAATCAAATATACAAGCACACCTATTCCTGTTGATTCAAATATAGGTGGTGGTAAACTAGAGACATGATTCGACACCTTGGCTACGCCTGTATGAATCTGTCCTTGTCAGAAGGACAGAAAAAAGTGAATCGGTTCTTCACAGATCGAACTCTACGGATGGATCGCTTTACGCTTGAGCGTGTGGGAGAACTCGGTGCGCGGAACGCCGCTGATCTTCTTCCCATTCTCAAGTGGAACACCGCCAACGGCATCCACTTCTTCCGCATTGGCAGCGGGATGTTTCCGTTCATGGATCACCCCACGCTTGGGTACTCACTGAGTGCGATAGAAGCATTCGGTATACGGGGATTATCCGACAAACACTATGAGTCTATTACCAACAGCCTTGCAGCAGCGGGTGCATATGCCAAAGAGCACGGCATTCGCTTGTCGTGCCATCCTGGTCCATACACTTGCATTGCTTCACCCAACCACGATATAGTAAAAAAAAGCATTGCATCTTTAGAAATGCACTCCAAAATTGCCGACCTATTAGGCTACGGTGATGAGTTTGCCATTAATATTCATGTGGGTGGCGTGTACGGCGACAAAACAGACACAGCAAAACGATTCGCAGATGAGTTTAGGGGGCTACCTGACAGCATTCAAAATCGTTTAACAGTTGAGAACGATGACAAAGCGTCTATGTGGAGCATGAGCGATCTGTATGAACTACTGTGGTCGCGATGCCAACGCCTAAAGTTGGTATTAGATATTCACCACCACCGCTTCTGCCAACGGGAGTTGCTGCACCACGCAGCAGACATGGCGTTCAGCACATGGGACGGTTTTTGCGAAATTCCAAAGGTTCACTACTCGGAGTCCAAAGCAGGTGCTAGACCCCAAGCCCACTCAGACTATATTCTTGAGCGGATTCCTGAACTGTCAAGTACCGTTGAGTACGATGTAATGATTGAAGCCAAGGCAAAAGACTTGGCACTCCTCCAATACAGAAAGGCTTACGCCCCATGTTTGCTGTGATTCTTGCTACCGTAATTTGCTCTGCCACCACCTTCAAGAATGTAACGGTTCGCCCCCGCGAGAATCCCGTGAAGATTTTTGATTTTCACACCGTTGACCAATTGCTTGATGCCATGTACACTGTTGAGTCCAACCGTGGACTTATTCTTGTGGGAGATGAGGGCAAGGCAATTGGACCGTATCAGATTTGGAAGGCGTATTGGCAGGACGCTGTGGAGTGGGACAAGTCTATTGGGGGAGAGTATCAGGACTGCATGAAAAAGGCGTATGCCGAAAAGATTGTTCGTGCGTACTGGAAACGGTACGCCCCCAAGGGCGCAACGCTTGAGCAGTTGGCACGAATTCATAACGGTGGAACTCGTGGACACCTGAACCCGAACACGATTAAGTATTGGAACAAGATCAAGAAGGAGTTAGTCAAATGAGTAAACCATTCGGATATTCGTATTACCTTGATATGTACACCTGTCGCATTGGTGCAGCCGATGACTTGGAGTTGCACTACCGCTTTCTTGAGCGCGTTGTGGACAAGATTGGCATGACCCGTATGTCACAGCCTGTGGTCATGCATGGACCAACTAAAAATGGACTTGAGATTTATCCCGACAAGGCAGGGGTAAGCGGTTGGGTTCCGCTTATTGAGAGCGGCATTCAGATTCACTCAATGGAGCCAAAGCGGTTTATTACCCTTGATGTGTACTCGTGCAACAAGTTTGACAAGAACATTATCCTTGACTACGCACGGGAATGCTTTGGCTTTGAAGAGCACGAAGAGAACTTCTTTACTCGTGGTGCGGGCTACGGTGATATCGCCTGATTTGGGAGTCGGATATGGCAACAGATCCTGAAAAAAAGAAGGCATCGCAAGCGAAGTATCGTGAAAAAAATCGTGAGAAAATAGCGGAAAAAAACAAGGCTTATAGAAAACTAAATCCTGAAAAACGCAATCGTGAAAAGGAAAGGGCTGCTTCTAGTGCTTATCGTAAAGCCAATCCTGATAAAGTGAAGGCATCCAATATGGCTTGGCGTAAAGCCAATCCTGAGCGAAAAGCGGCAGCAGACAAGTCTTGGCGTAAAGCCAATAGTGCGAGAGTGGCTGCGAACGACACGGCTTGGCGTAAAAAAAATAAAGAGAGAAACAAGAAAAACAAAGATGCTTGGCGTAAAGAAAATCAGAATAAAGCGAACGCAAGCACAAAGAAATGGGTAAACAATAACAGAGAAAAACACAAACTCTATCAAAAAAAGTGGTATCATTCCGAAAGTGGAAGAGTTTCGATTTCTCACAAACACAGAAACAGAAGAGCAAGAAAAAATAAAGCATTAGTTCATCTCACAAATAATGAAAAGGAACAGATCTCCCTTCTTGAAAACATTCGTCTAGAATTACAAAAAGAAACAGGACGAGTTTATCATCTAGATCATATTCTCCCTCTTGCTCATGGCGGCATTCATCACCCAATCAACTTGAGAATACTTGGAATTAATGAAAACTCATCAAAGCACGATAAACTCCTTCCCGAAGCGATTGCGCTTGCACCCGAACACTTCCGCTTGTATAGTGAGCGTGTTAGTCCTGAACGCGCATGGGAGTTTGTGCGACAACTTGCAGCAGGATTAGGATTGAGTGAGGAAGATTTGGACGCGATGATCGCAGGTAAGCCGCTGAAGAGCAAGCCCACACTAGAGGATTTCATGCTATGAACACACACCACATCATTCTTGGCGATTGTATTACGGGCATGAAGACGCTATCCGATAAATGCGTTCAGACTTGCATTACATCCCCTCCGTACTTTGGCTTGCGTGATTACCAAGGAGGAGAAGCCGAGATTGGTCAAGAGGACACCGTTGAGGGCTATGTGCAGAAGATGGTGGAGGTGTTCCGCGAGGTGCGCCGTATCCTTCGTGATGACGGTACGCTGTGGTTGAACCTTGGTGATTCGTACATGAGTGCAAAGAACTGTGCCCCACCCCCGCAGACGGTAGCCAACGGCAACGCTCGTAGTATGCCCACCGATTTTATTCCTGCAAACCGTAAGGATCAGGAGGGGCTGAAGACAAAGGACTTGATCGGTATTCCGTGGCGGGTCGCTCTTGCGCTACAGGCAGACGGATGGTATCTGCGTCAAGACATTATTTGGAGCAAGCCCAATCCCATGCCTGAAAGCGTAGCAGACCGCTGCACCAAGTCGCATGAGTACATCTTCCTGCTGTCCAAGAAGCCCCACTACTACTACGACCACGAAGCGGTAAAGGAACCACTTGCGGAAGCATCTTACGGAAGAGCAGAACGCAAAAAGAAATTAATGGATAGAACAGGAAAAGGAACTCTTGGAAAGCAGATTGAGAATGGTGTTGATAGTTCTCATGGATACGCTGGTCTTGCACTGGGCAGAAATGGAAAGACTGGATATGCAGAAGACGGAAAGCGAAATAAGCGTTCTGTTTGGACGGTCAATACCAAGGGATACAAGGGCGCACACTTTGCGGTGTACCCTGAAGAACTAGTAACGCCGTGTGTGCTTGCAGGATGCCCACAGGACGGCACGGTGTTTGATCCATTCACAGGCAGCGGTACAACTGCTGTGGTGGCGTTGAAGAACGGACGGAATTATATTGGGACTGAATTGAATCCTGAATATATTAAGATTGCCGAAGCGCGTATTCAAGAATCTGTTCCACAAACACTTGAAGAGATTTTGAATGACTAAGTTAAAAATCGGATCGTTGTTTGCAGGAATTGGTGGTTTCGATTTGGGATTCACACGAGCAGGGTTTGAAGTTGCTTGGTCTGTGGAGATTAATCCTAATTCTCAACAGGTTCTTCGTAAACAATTTCCCAATGCTGAAATCTACGGTGACATCACGCAAGTACAGGTTGAAGACTTGGAGAAAGTGGATATTATTTGTGGAGGATTTCCGTGTCAGGATTTATCTTTCGCAGGTAAGAGAAAAGGTTTAGCAGGAGAAAGGTCAGGATTATTCTATGAAGCAATGCGACTTATTCGGGGACTCAACCCCAGAATTGTTATACTCGAAAATGTCCCAGGATTGCTCTCAAGCAATAGTGGAAGGGATTTCGCCGCCCTCCTCTCTGAAATGGACACAGGGTGGGATTGTCAGGAAATCGCGTGGAGAGTTCTTGACAGTAGATTCTTTGGAGTACCACAACGCAGGAAGCGAGTCTTCATTGTCGCAAGTTCTGGAATCGGGTGTGCCGAACAAGTACTGGCTCTCTCAGAAAGCGTGTCAGGGAATTTTAAACCGCGCAAAGAAAAAGGCAAAGGTGCTGCCTACATCTCTAGAACAGATAGTGAAGAATCAAATTCTACAGTTACAGCAATCCGAACCGCCTTCACAGGAGCAAATGGAATAGGTGTGTCGGAAGGTGTTTCGCATACGCTTGATCTTGCGAACGGTCAAGCAATCACAGACAATGGAATAATCCGTAGGTTTACTCCTGTAGAGGTCGAAAGACTTCAAGGATTTCCTGATGGATGGACTGATGGTCAAACAGATGCAAACAGATATAAACAATTAGGAAATGCAGTTACGGTTAATGTGATTGAATGGTTGGCAAACAATACTAAAAAATACATGGAGGCTAATATATGAGTAAGTTTAAGCCGATTGGAAAATGGATTTGGGTGCAGTCTGAACTTGGTGGGCAAACCGAAACCGAAGCAGGAATCATTTACAATGAAGTAATACGATCTCGGAACATTTGGGCGCGAGTTGTCGCAATTGGTGATAAGATAACGGAAGACATTCGTGTTGGTGACCGTATTCTGTGGGACAGAACACTGAACAAGGGTCAAGGACATGACGGCAAAGACATGGTTCATCAGGATTGGATTGCACTCGTAGAACGATAAGGACACCAGTGGACTTCTATACTTCCGTTGATATTCGTGGCAAGAGTATTCTCTATCGTGGTTGGAAGAACGGACAGCGGCAACACTTGCGCGTTCCGTTTTGCCCCACTCTCTATATTCCTGGCAAGGATAAGAGCGGAGAGTCTACGCTTACTACGATTCACGGACAGCCTGTGCAGCCCATGCAGTTTGAAGATATGCAGGAAGCACGGGGGTTCATTGATCAGTTCAAGGATGTTTCTAATTACGCAATCTACGGCAACACGAACTATGTGTATCAGTATCTTTACAAGGAGTTTCCCCACGAAGTCGAATACGATTTCAAAAGCCTCCGCGTAGCAAACTTTGACATTGAGACATCTTGTGACGGCGGTTTTCCCACGCCCGATTCTCCGACCGAACGGATTATCGCGATCACGATCTCAATGGGTGAAAAGACCTATGTGCTAGGCTTGGGGGACTTTCACATTGAGGGAGAGGGAGTTCAGATCACCCCGTATGATGACGAGCGAGAACTACTAGAAGGCTTTATCGCCATTTGGAAATTCCTTGACCCCGACATTGTGACAGGATGGAACATTCGCTTTTTTGATATTCCGTACCTTGTGGCGCGGATGAACTATCTTGAAGACGGGTGGGCGAACTCCCTCTCTCCTTGGGGGAAGATGCGGGAAATGACTGTGAACCGCATGGGGCGCGATCAACAGGCACACATCATTAGTGGTGTTGCAACACTTGATTACTACGAGTTGTACCAAACCTTTACCTATGTGAAGCAGGAGTCGTATTCGCTCAACCACATTTCCAAGATGGAATTGGGTGAGGAGAAACTGTCCTACGGTGAATACGAAACCATTCAAGAGTTCTACACCAAAGACTTTCAACGGTTCATGGAGTACAACCTACAGGATGTGCGGCTTGTGGATAAGTTGGAGTCCAAACTTAAACTCATGGAACTAGCGGTGGCGTTGGCGTATTCTGCGCGAGTAAACTTTGAGGATGTGTTTTCTCAGGTTCGCACATGGGATGCCATTATTCACCACCACCTGATGAGCAAGGGCATGGTGATTCCACAGAGAACAAGCAACAAGAAGGACGATCAGTACGCGGGTGCGTATGTGAAGGATCCCCTTGTGGGCAAACACGATTGGGTTGTGAGTTTCGACTTGAACTCTTTGTATCCAATGTTGATTGCGGGTTATAATATTAGTCCCGAAACAATGGAGCAGAATCCTGTTTGGAAGCGCGGAAGCATTAGTCCTGATTCCATTTTGAGCAGGAACCGAGCAGAGCCTGTTTCGGCATTCCTTGACCCTGCGGAATACTTGACCGAAGCCAAGCGGTGCAATCTTTCTATTGCTGCTAATGGAGTTGCTTTCAGAAAAGACAAGCAAGGCTTTCTT
>TARA_R110000868_G_scaffold340822_2_pt1 | contig 78255 bp, 85 predicted proteins | sample TARA_R110000868 | Tara Oceans TARA_R110000868 (sample SAMEA4397489) | marine metagenome | biome: Polar Biome; feature: [SRF] surface water layer (ENVO:00010504); material: water (ENVO:00002006), including particulate matter (ENVO:01000060) such as... | depth 5 m | reverse complement strand
CCGCCGCAGCAAGGATGGCGAAATGTTCTTTCTCGGGAAGGATCATCACTTCAACTACGGCGCCTTTCGCGAGGCGATGGTCGAGGCGGCCCAAGTTCATGGGATCCGCCTTGAGGCGACGCGCCGTCTGGATCGCGGCGTCACGACCTACCGCGCCGAGATCGATGAAATCTACAAGGCTCGCGACGAAGGTCGTCCCCCAGTCGAGCGCCAGAGAACCGGTGCTGACCTGGCGGCCGCTCTGGAAACCGTCAGGCACAACGCGTTGATCTACCGCGGGCTCGCGGCGGAGGCGTCACGCTCGAATTTCGAAGACGTGGCCGAAGCGCTCGAGAGTGCCAGCACCATCCTTGCCAGTGGCGGTCAGATTCAATCTGACGGAGCCATCTACATGTCCCAAGACGAAGCAGCGTTCGACACGCTGATCACCGAGTTTTCTCAGAACATTCGCCAGATCGAGGCGGCGATCGACAGGGCGCCGGCGGCCGGGCGGCCGGTGATCGAGCGCAAGCTGACCGACGTTCTGGCCTCGGTCGCGCATTTGAACCCGCTCGGGGATCGCTCCGCCGCCCTGATCGATGCCCCGTCCCGGGACGGCATCTATGCAAGGCCGAACTTAAGTGAAGAACACCTCGCGCGTCTTGACGATGGAGAGGTGGCATCAAAGCTGACCGAGGCGTTGCAAGGCACGGGCATCGATGCCGAGGCTGTGGCCGCGCGCCTGCGGGAGGGGGCAGGCAATGCCGCATTGGAGCGCCAGTGGCTGGCACAGGATCTGCAGGGGATTGCCAAAGCAAGCGACCTCGATCTGGAGAAATCTGCGGACCGGGAAGAAGCGCTCGACCGGCTGGAAGCCGTGCATGTTCGGTTGGGCGATGTCCTGACCGACGTACGCGTCCTTCGCGCGCCAACCGAGATCGACGAGGTGGACAACGCTGAGCCAGAGCTCGGCGAGCGGTTGGCGGCACCCGGGGGTGATCTCGAGAAGGACGGGCCCGACATTTTTGCCCCATCGGAGCGGCAGGCGTTCAGGGCGCTGGTGGCGCAGTTCCGTCGGACGGATTTCGATCATCCGTTCTCCGACGACCCGTCCGTCCGGCGGGCGGGCGCCGTGGAGGTTGAAGAGGCCCGCGTCGCGTTCGACGCCTATGCGCAGAGATCTCCGCAACATGCCGAATTGGCCTCGATGGCTTGGGAACAGATGACTGACAGTCGAATGCCGCCGCAATATGCGGTATCGGAGCAGGACCGCACGCTTCATGCTGGCGACATGGACCTCGCCTTGCGGGATCCTTCGGATCATCTCGGTCCGATTACCGAAGAGCTCCGCACCCTCGCCCGCTATCGCACGGAGATGCCGGATGACGAGTTCGAGCAGGCCGTCCAGGACGAAATCAATCACCTTCGTTCGCTCGGCGCGTCGCGTGCCTATATCAGCGAGCGCAGTTTCGAGATCGAGGACCAGGCGCGACAAGATTACGCCGAGCGCCGGTATCTGGAAGAGACAGCGCCAACCGTTATGGCCTTTGTGCGAAACGCCGACGTCGGGACCTCGGCCTCCGAGGCAGAGCAGCAGGACATCGTCCGGCAGATAAACGAGCGACTAAGCCCCGACGCAATCGACGCGCTGCGGGCCGGTAACGCGGACGTCCTGGACACATTCACCGAGGATCCGGTGCGCCAGCTTGAACTCGCCAAGACCTACCTCCAGAGCAGCGAGGTCACCGCGCATGGCCCGGCCATGGAGCGCGTTCTCGATGCATTGGCGGAAGAACAGATAGAGGCGCAGCGCGCACGCCACGCTTCGGCAGATGGCGAGAAGGGGATCACCCATGGATAAAGGCAAGATTGCCCTCGGAGTGTTGAGCCTCGTGCTGGTCGGTCTCGCCATGGGCTATGTCGTGGCGACCGGCTTTGTCATGTTCCGCTATGGGCTTTCTCCCACGCGTTTCGACGTCACCCTGCTTGCCCGCGAATATCGGGGTCTGTCTGAGTCTGCACGAAAAGACTTCCTCTGGGTGAACCTCATCCTGGGCGGCTTCGCCCTCACATCGCTGATGCTGAGCGTCACGCTTCTGGGGGATGCATTGACCCGCTTCGGGACGACGCATTGGCAGACGCGCAGCGAGATGAAGAGGAACGGTTTCTTTGCCAAGCCCGGCGGCGGCTTCCTTCTGGGCAAGCTCGGCTCCCCGAAATCCAAGCGCCCGTTCCTTGTCTCAAAAACCTTCCCCCACGCGCTGATCGTGGCGCCTACAGGCCGGGGCAAGGGCGTGGGGTTCGTGATCCCGAACCTTCTGACCTTCAAGGGCTCGGCCGTGGTGCTCGACGTGAAAGGCGAGAACTTCCGCGAGACCTCGCGCTTCCGCGCCAGCATGGGGGACAAGGTTTTCCGCTTCGCGCCGACCGACTGGGACCGACCGACACATCGCTATAATCCGCTGGCGCGCATTGCTGCCATGACCAACCCCGACCGGCAGCAGATGGAGCTGAAACTCACCGCGAAGCTCTTTCTGCAGACCGACAATGAAAAGCTGAGCGGGCTTTTGGCCGGGGGTATCGACCTCTTCGTGGCGGCCGGTCTTCTGGCCTTCGAGCGCGGTGTGCCGACCATCGGCGAGATCTATCGCATCACAGCCTCGGGGGGCGACAAGCAGAAGGAATACCTGAAGCGTTCACAGGAGGTGAAGAACACGTCGGCCAAACTGATCTTCGAGCGTATGGCATCGACCAACAACGACACGCTCACTTCCTACCTCTCCCTCCTGATGACATCGGGTCTCGACACTTGGGACAACCGCGCGATTGACGCGGCCACCGCGACCTCTGACTTCTCATTCCGGGATATCCGCCGCCGCCCACATGCGATCTATCTTGTGGTCGAATCCGAGATGATCCGACCGCTTGCCCCGCTGATCCGCCTCTTCTTTTCGGATCTGATTGCCTCGCTGCAGGCACAGGAACCCGGCGATGACGAGCCTTGGCCCGTGATGATCATGCTCGACGAGTTTGACCGGCTCGGGAAAATGCCAATCGTCGCCGAAAGCATAAAGACGCTGCGCTCCTTCGGCGGCAACCTCGCCATCGTGACCCAGACGATCCCGGCGCTGGACGAGATCTATGGTGAGAACACCCGCAGGTCGCTGCAGGGCGGCGCCGGCGTGAAGCTCTACCTCACCCCGTCCGAGCAGAAGACCATCGAGGAATTGAGCCAGGCTGTCGGCAAGACCACCAAGCGTGTGGTGACCCGCTCCCGTGCTGTTGGACGCAATCCATTCGAAGGGCGCAGCGTCTCTGAGAGGACAGAAGATACCCCGCTGCTGACCGAGGATGAGGCCCGACGCATGGACCTCGACGAGGTCATTCTAGTGATAGACGCGCAAATGCCGATCCGGGCAAGAAGGGTGAAGTATTTCGAGGACCCGGTGTTGAAGGTTCTGCACGCCGGTCAATCGGGAAGCCTCCCATATCCGGACGAGGACGGCGTGCGGCGGGATCGGCAGATGTCAGAAACCCGCGATACCGTGGAGAAACTGAGGCAGGAGTTGCAGGAGGTGCGGGCAGCAAATGTAGCTCAGGGATCCGGTCCAAATGCGCCGAAGTCGGGGACTGACGCATCGAAGTCCGAACCTGTCAGCTCAGCAAAGGCACGAGGCCGCGCGGCGCGCGCTGCCGCGAGTGGCGGTGGCCAAGGCCAACTGGCGCTTGATATCGAAGGGCTAGGGATTGAGGGTGCAGACAAGACAATGTTGGCCTCGGCCGTTCAAACAACGAGAGCAATCATTGCCGAACATGGGTGAGCGATGGCCGTCACAAGCTGGGCGTTGCTGTCGTGTTGCTTGCCAAATTGACCGCAATCTGCACACGGGAGCGGTCTACTGCTTGGGATCTATCTGAAATTTGGCCCAATCCTCCAGCACTGGAACAATGGGCTGACCAAGATCGCATCCTGCTCTCGATACAGACATCGGAGAGAGCGACCGCGAGGTCGAATCGCCTCCGTCACTCAAAGCAATGCTCCTGCTCCTTTCTCAGTTGCAGACCTCCGAAAGCCACGATTCATCGCTACGTTCAGCGCGTCAATGTGTTGTTTCACCTCGCGCGATAGCAATGTGGTGAGCGCGATGATGGTCGCCCGTTGCCATCAGACCAAAGAAACCGAGGGCCTGGATTTGGCTAGCGTATTTGCCGACAGGATCCGTAACTGTCCATAAAAGGGCTTCCACGCCGAATTCCACATCTGATGTCCACCCGGTCTCGGCCGCGAGAACCGGTCCGTGAGCCGGGACCATGCGCCTGGCGGCATCTCCGGCAGGTCCTGTCAGCGACACGCGCATCGCCAGCCCATTGGGTCGTTGCTCCGTCTCGACCGCGCCACTCAGGACAAGTGCGTTCATATCGACAAGGTGCGCGCGCAGGGCGTCGATGTTCACATTGCCCCAATCGGTAACCGGGTCTGCTCTGAGGATTTCGACGATCTCGGCGATGGCGGCAAACGCATCCTGGCCCGGCTCGCGCGGAATGTTGTCGCTTTCGGGAGATGGCATATGGGCGCTGTGATCCATCTGCTGGGCCGGGGCCGGGTCAAAAGACAACATCGCGATAGCCAACGCGGTGATTGTTGCTTTGGTGATGCTCATCGTGCTCAGCTCCGTGCCGGTTGCCGAAATAATACGTAGCAAGCAGCGTACTGCATGAATATGATCACGATCATGTCAAAGCCGGATTTCTTCAGGGCCATTGAAGCGGTATGTCCCGCGACAGCTACGAACACGATCTTGCTTGAGGTCGGAGAACCACTGTTTCATCAGGGTGATGCATCTCCTGGTCTCTCGGTCGTTCTGGAAGGCTGTGTCGAACTCGTCCGGTGGACGTTATCGGGGCGGGCCGTCAGAATCCACGCAGCAGAGGCTGGCGAAACCTTCGCCGAAGCGTCGCTCTTCGCCCCGGCTTGCCATTGCGACGCGATTGCTATTGCCCAGACCCGACTTACGACGATCAGGAAAGAAGACGTGCTTTCGGCCGTCGCCGACAATCCCGACCTGGCGACGGGGCTCCTTCATCATCTTGCGGGGAACCTGATGCAAGCGCGGCGTCTTCTGGAGCTTCGAGCGACATCGCCACTGACCGATGCCGTGCTGGCGAGGCTGTCCGAACTGGTCGACGCGGCGGGGTGGTTGCCCGAAGACGTGCCGCTGCAGTCGCTCGCCGCGGATGCGGGCGTCACTGCGCCCGCGCTCTATCGTACGCTTGCGGCGCTGGAACGAGATGGCTTGATCGAGAGACCGGCACGCGGGCGCGTTCGATTGGTGTGAAGTATTTGTTTTCGTCGTCATTGACCTTCCAGTACGGGGAGCACCAGCTTCCTCCCAATAGATTGTTTGGAGTTCGAAGAGATGCCGTCACGTCGTCAATTTCTTTCGTTCGCGGGCGGCGCTGTGCTGAGAGCCGGGTCTTTCGTTCCGCGGCGCCTCTTCGCTGAGACCCCGGGGGCACCGAGGACGCTATCTCTCGGCACGCGAACGATCGACGTGCATGGAAGAGCGGCGACGGTCTTCGGTATTCTGGACGGCGCCGGCCAGAACGGCCTTGATCTCTACCAGTCCGAGGGATTCGATGTTCGGCTTGCCAACGGAACAGATGCGTCGACCGTGATCCACTGGCATGGACTCACACCGCCCTTCGAATATGACGGGACCGAGGTGGCGCAAGCCCTCGTGGCCCCTGGAACAACCCATGACTATCGCTTTGATCTCAGTCGGAGCGGCACGTTCTGGATGCATTCACATCACGGCCTGACCGAACAAAGTCTGCTCGCCGCGCCCCTGATCGTGCGCGCCGACAGCGAACGCGCGATCGATCGCCAGGACGTGACGATCATGCTGCACGACTTCAGCTTCACGCCCCCAGAGGAACTCCTCGCGCGGCTGACCGGGCAGGACGCGACAGTCATCGGCTCGGGGACGGCTGCCATGAACATGGGAATGATGCGGACGGGACCGGGAAGCATGGCCGGCATGGATCACTCCGGAACGGCTGGCATGGACAACGGTTCGATGCCGGGGACGGGTGCCGCGCCCGCCATGGGCGAAATGGCTGGCATGGATCACGCCGCGATGGGCCATGGCAACATGCAGATGGACTTGAACGATATTGCCTTCGACGCCTACCTTGCCAATGATCGCGACCTTTCCGACCCCTTGGTAGTCCCGGTCGACCGGGGCGGCCGGGTGCGGTTGCGGATCATCAATGGCGCCGCCTCGACCAATTTCTGGATCGATCTCGGCGGGCTGAACGGAACGCTCGTCGCCGTCGATGGGATGGACGTGTCTCCCGTGTTCGGCGGCCATTTCGAGATCGCCATGGCACAACGCCTCGATATCGAAGTCGTGGTTCCGGGCGATGGCGGGGTCTTCCCGATCCTGGCGCAGCGCGAAGGTGACCGGACCCGCACCGGGATCGTTCTGGCCACGGCCGGTGCACAGATCGCCAAGGTGCCTTCCGAGGCAGAGAGAATTGCGCCCCCTGTCCTGCTCGATCTCGAGCGCCAGCTTGTGGCGGCGGCACCACTCGCCGCCCGAACCCCGGATCGGCGGATCGCGCTCGATCTGACCGGCGATATGATGAGCTATGTCTGGGGACTGAACGGGTTGACCTATGAGGAACGCAGCCCCCTTGAGGTAACGAGTGGCGATCGTGTGGAAATAACACTGCGCAACCAGACGATGATGTCGCATCCGATGCACCTGCACGGGCACCATTTCCAGGTTGTAGGTCTTGGAGCCGCGCGATTGAATGGCGCGCTGCGTGACACCGTGATCGTGCCGCCGATGGAAAGCGTGACAATCGCGTTCGACGCCGACAATCCCGGCGAGTGGCCGCTGCACTGCCACAACCTCTATCACATGGCAGCAGGCATGATGACGACTGTTGAGTATGTCTGAAGCTTGCTCTCCCGAAGAGATCGAGGCGATGGGATCGTCTGATCATCAATCGCTGAAGCCATGACCGCGCAACTAACGCCAATCAGTCTCCGGTAAACCCGGCGCGGTTCAAGCGAACGCCCTGTAAGCAAGCCGAAATTGCGCGCCGCGCAGGGCGAGATCAAGTTTGAATGCTCCGATCCCCAAAAACGCCAAATATTTCTCTTGCCGCAGCACGTGCCATCGACGACCAGGCTTCAAGCGTGAAAGATGGTAGTCATGCAGAAATATTTCGCCATTGAGATGTCCGCCGTCCGTTTCGTGCGAAACACACTGTTCTTCAGCCTGCTCGCCCTGGTGCCGCCGCTGATGGCTTTCGTCGCGATGACGCCGGGTTTCGGTGCTATGTTGGCCAGCGGTGGGCCTCCGCTTGGCAGGTTCATGCGGCAGGTCATTACCAACGGTCTGCCGGTCGTCTTTGTCGTAAACTACGTGAGTTTCTTCTTGTTTGCGTGGATCGTCGCCAAGCCGGGCCAGCGTTACGGGATAAAGCTTGTGCTACTCGTCGATATGCCGGTCCGCGTCATCGGCTTCATCGCACTGCATGTCGTGATTTATGTCCTATCGGCCGACTTGTACGGATCCTTTGGAGGAAGCCGCGCGACCGCGCTTCGGGTCGTGGCGCCGACACTGGCCCGTTCTTTCCTCTTCGAGAATATTTCTGGCGTCTATCTTTATGCGACTATGGTGAGCGCGTTACCGCTCTATGTCACAGCCATCGAGAATTCGGACAGGCTCGGCGGACTGGCACGGAGATTTCCAAGACGGCTGGGATTCGTGCTTTTCGCGATTTTACTGTTTGGTTTCTCTGTTCTGGCGCTGACTGCATTCGCTGCCTTGCTCGTCTGGTAGCAGGCGTCTTGAAAGGCGCTTCCGGCGGCCGCAACTCATCGAATTGCACCAGAGATTTCCATATAGTGTCCCGATGAATAGCGCCAATTGAATTCAATTGCACCCGCGCGTATCCGACTAAAAGGGCTTGTTCACCAAGCCGGTGTCTTCGACACTCATTGACAGTTCAAAACTGCTTTGTTGAGGAAGGTTGCGCCCGGGATGACGAATATGAGAACTCGACTGTTTGGCTTTGCGTCAGCGATCCTGTTGTTCGCGGGATGCGCCGTTCCGACTACCTCGAACAACAAAGGGGAAACGGGGTTCATCCAAAAGCTGCCCGACGGTGTGGTCGCAATTGCAGCACCGTACCAGAACCTCAGCACGGTACGCGTCTTGCCGGAAGACGGCTGCTACTGGTATCTGCACGTCGGGCCGGTCGAAAATACCTTGCTGCCGCTTCGGACGACCGATGGACGCCCGATCTGCACTGCATCCTCGTCAGGTTAAGACGCGACCTTCCACGCGGCTCGGTTTCGTTTGTTGGCAACTCAGGAATGAATCGCGGGTGGCTGATAAGCAGCCGCTGTTCTTGGTTCAACTCTGCGCGGTCGTGGATTCCTCAGGCGGGTAGAGAAACGCCGTCGAACCGGGTGCGACCTGATCATAGAGGCCGATGATATGGGGCATGACCATCCGAACGCAGCCTGAACTTGCCCGCCCGCCGATCGAACGCGGATATGGCGTGCCATGTATCCGCAGATACGTGTCTCGGTTGCCGAAAAACAGATAAAATGCCCGTGCGCCCAAGGGGTTCGTCGGTCCGCCCTCCTGTCCATCCGCGTACTGTGCGTAGACTTCCGGTTCTCGTCGGATCATGTCGTCGGTCGGCGTCCATCTCGGCCATTTGGCCTTTCTGCGGATTGTATATGTCCCTGGCTCGTAGAGGTCGCCGCGGGCGATGGCCACACCGAACCGCATCGCGGTTCCGTCGCTCCGGATATGATAGAGGTAGCGGGCGATAGCATCCACGTGGATGTCACCTGGCCGCAATCCGTCATTGGCCTCGACCCGCACGGGCAGAAAGCGCGGATGCAGGCCCCAGGGGTTCGAGGTCGCCGGATCGAAATTCGGTGGCGTTACCTGCGCATCCCAGGCTGCCCATTGGTCCGGCCCGGGTGCGGGGTCTGCGAGCAGTGGGTTCGAGATCGCCGGCGAAAACAACGCCGCAGTGGTCACGACGAAATGGCGTCTGGTCAACATTGGATTTCCTTCGTTCGGCAACCGATAATGAAAAACTCGTGCGGCTAACTTTCTCTACCGCATTGAAACGCGTGGTCTTCGCACAGTCCAATAAAGGATCTGTGTGATCCCGGTGGTTTGCAGGCGGTCTTGGTCCTGACACTGGCTGTTTTGGTCTTCTCTCCGCGGTTCCATCCGCTCGGCTGTTTTGTCGCCCGATATCAGTGATCATGTGCAACTTCCTGCGGCGCCAGCCACCGAGACAAGTAAATCCGCTCGAATATGAAAACAGCAGTGATGCCGCCAAGGGCATAGAGCACGATGAGCGGATCGCTCCGAAGTTTCATCATGGTGAAGGCCACCAACACTACGGAATCGAACGCCAGAGCCAAAAGCAGCACGAAGCCAGAGGCCCCGATCTCCTCGCGCCTGTAGCGGAAAACGCCCCAGTGCACGGCCATGTCCATGACAAGATAGAAAAAGGCGCCGAGCGATGCGATCCGGCCGAGGTCGAAGAACACCGCCAGTGTCGAAGCGATGACAACGGTGTAAACGAGCGTGTGCCGTTGGATCGGTCCCGACATGCCGAAATGCCGATGCGGAATCATCTTCATATCCGTCAACATCGCCAGCATCCGCGATACGGCGAACACACTGGCCAGCACGCCCGAAGCCGTGGCCACCGCCGCCAGGATTACGGTCAGAAAGAAACCGGTCTGCCCGAGGGCGGGTTCGGCGGCCTCGGCGAGCGAATAGTCCCGCGCGGCGACGATCTCGTCGATGGTCAGGCTCGACCCGACACCGAAGGCAACCAACAGATAGACAGCCACGCAGATTGCGATGGATATCACGATCGCCCGGCCCACGTTGCGGTTCGGTTCGGTGATTTCGGAACCGCTGTTCGTGATTGTGGTGAAGCCCTTGAAGGCCAATATCGCGAACGCCACGGATGCGATGAAGCCCGTCACACCATAGGACTGCGTGTCGCTCGTCGCAGCGGAGATCTGGAAGCCGCTGGACCAGATCGCGGCGATGCCGAATAATCCAATGCCGCCGATCTTGATCGCCGCCATGATCAGCGAGAACACCCCGACCGACCGGTTGCCGGCGATGTTCACCAGGAAGGCGAAGACAATGACGCCCACGGCGAGGGTCGGCACCAGCGGCCCACCCTCGATGTCAAAGGCGCGCAGGACGTAGGTTGCGAAGGTCCGGGCCACGAGGCTTTCGGCAATCACCATGCTCAAAGCCATCAGCAGGGCGGCTCCCGCCGCGACTGCGCCAGGGCCATAGCATTTCTGCAGGATCATCGCGATCCCGCCCGAGGACGGCCATTTGTTGGACATCCTGATGTAGCTATAGGCGCTGAAGCCAGTCACGATTGCGCCCGCGATGAAGGCAAGCGGGAAGAGCGGTCCGGCAAGCTGCGCAATCTGCCCGGTCAGCGCAAAGATGCCAGCGCCGATCATCACGCCCGTTCCCATTGCGACGGCGCCGCCCAGAGTGATCGACCCTTCGCGGTAGGTGTCGCTTCTATCTTCGTGTTGCATTCTTGCCTGCCTCTACTCTTTCGTCTTCGTCCAACCCTGGGCCGGCATGCCACCTGAAATCGCAGTGGTCGTTGCCGCCGGCAATTGTCTTCGGCCGTAACAGCCGCCCGCCCCATTTCTCGGCCACCGGGAAATCGAGTGCGCACCACGTTGCCGTACATAGTGCCGAGGAATCATGGCCCGCAAAGAACTCGGCTACCGGGCATTTCGTACAGTCAAAGGCGACGACGTTCTCGCCCGCTTCGACGTCGCGCCAACCATACCCCGGCGGTCCAAAGGGGAAACGGCGAAACAGGCTCGTCGCGATCTGCAGTCGCTTGGCCGGATCGGCGGTGATGGCGCGGGCGAACTCGAACGGTGGATCGGCCATCCGATTGTAGATGTCCCAGCCAATCGCATGGATGATCCTATGACTCTGCGCCTCTGACCGCCCTCGCGCGATCAGGGTTCGGTTCAACGCAAGCGTCAGGGCGGCAAGATGCGTGGTCAGGATCGCGCCGGCGTTCGGCTCCAGCGGAAGGTCGCGTTCAAGCAGATAGTAGGCCGCCCAGGTTTCCGAGAGGATTGCGTCGGTCTCCTCGCCCAGGTGTCGCAAGGCGAAATGACTGAAAAGCATCGTCAGCGCGGCGCGGCCAATACTCTCACCGGATGGGATGACAGCCTCAAGAATTCCGCGCCCCATCCCGCGGGTCGCGGAATGGTCCCAGGTCTCGTCAATCGCCTCGGCGGGTGGCATGGCACCCGTCAGCAGAAGCTCGGGAAGCACCTGCGTGACACGCCCCAGTGGATCGCTGTCCGCCAGACGCGCGGCGACCTCGCGCGCGATGACGGGCCGCGACAAATCGTCAAACCGCGCGTCGGGCGCCAGCACGAAAAGCAACGCCTCGGCGGTCGTCAGCGCCTTGGCATGGAGCATGAGGGAGGCGGGAAAGACGAACCCGGCGTGGTAGCCTGCCCGCATCATCGCAAGATAGGTTCGCGCCAGGCTGGCCTGGCGCGAGGGGGCCGAGTAGAATTCCGCCGCAAGCTCCTCGAACCTATGCCGGAACAGCGCGTGATCGGCGCCCGCTAGGGCCTCGGTCTGCGCGCTGAAATGGTAATAGGCGCGCCGGGTCTGCCGCTGTGCTACAGCCATCCAGTACAGCACAAAGCGGTCGCGCTGCGCCGCATCCAACTCGCCATACATGCCGAAATCGAGCAATGTGACACTGCCGTCGGAATGAAAGACGATATTGCCGGGATGCAGGTCGGCGTGAAACAGCCCGTCCGACACGAACATCTCCAGCAGCATCGACACCAGCGCCTCGACCAGTGCGGATCGGGTTTGTTCAGGAAGGGTGGCCGAGGCCTCGGACAGGCGCATGCCGTCGACCCAATCCATGGTCAGCACGCGGGCCGCCGTATGGTCGGGATACGTCTTTGGAATTCGGACGCGATCCTGTCCCGCGAGATTCTCGCGAAAACGATCCATGACAGCCGCTTCGGCGCAAAAGTCAAGTTCGGCTAAGGAGTAGCGCCGAAACTCCGAGAGGAACGCCGGCAAATTCGTGCGCCGAAGGCGGCGCGGCAGCACCATACGCGCGATCCTCAGCCCGAGGTCGAGCGCGTCGAGATCGCGGTGGAACAGCGGCCCCAGCCCCGGTCGCTGCACCTTGACCGCGACCGCCCGACCGTTCGCCAGACTTGCCTTGTGCACCTGGGCAAGGGACGCGGCGGCGACGGGTCGGGCCTCAAAGCTGGCAAAGGCCGTTTCCACCGGCGCCGCGAGTTCATCCTCGACGATGCGCCGCACCGTGGCGAAGTCAACATCGGGCGCGTGCTCCTGCAATTCCGCAAGCCGCGCGACGTAGCTTTCGGGCAGAATGTCGGGGCGGGTGCTGAGGATCTGGCCCAGCTTGACGAAGACCGGCCCCAAAGCGAGCAGGTTTCGGGCGAACCGATCCGGCGCACCAGTGTCGCCGCTGGCCGGTTCATATCGCCGGAGGGTCCAAATGTCTTTCGACAAGACGACGACAATTCGGACCAGCCGCAGGAAGTTATTCGTGCGGTTCACGGTCTTCCTCCATTGACCCCGGTCGACCAGGTCTCGACTGCCATGCTCGGCAGGAGACGGCGAAGATCGTCCAGCGCCTCGGAGTATGTCAGGTGGTCGACGATGGTTGACACGCCGGGCATCGGGCGCTCCGACGCTGGCAATGCGCGGATCGTGGCGAGGATCATCGCCGTCGTCACCTCGGCCTGATCGCCGGCTGCGACATGGCGCGAGGCAGCAACGCTGCCGTCGGGGTTCTGCACCTCAACGGCGATGCGGGTGCGGGCTTGACCCAGTTCCGGCAGCCTCCTCAAGAGCCGCGTCACGCCGCGTTTGCGCCGCGACAGCACCGGACCGAGACCGAGCCGCAAGAGCAGACCGACAGCGCGCGTCACGAAAGGAGGATCGATCGACACGAAAGTGCGGACAAGGACCGGGGCCCCGCTGCCCGAGCAATCCGCGACGCCATCCATAGGGAAGCCGATCCCAAGCGCGGGACGCGCCCGACTGCCCCGCTCGAAGGCAAACGAGCGACGGAGGTCTCCGGGCCGGACCATATGGTTTTTGGGACCGGAAAGCCGGTACGGGCGGCCGAGGGCGCCGATGGACCATTCCGTCGCGGCCCTTCCATAGTGGCGGCCCATGCCGAGTTCCAACCCGATGTCTACAGTGGCAGCCTCATATTCGCGGACGAGTTCGGCTGCCATCAAAGTGCTCAAGCCGGGCGCGGTCCCGACGCAGAGGACAGCAGTGCCCGGGCCGCCGACGACCGCCACTTCACGCCTCAGTGCTTGCACAAAATCCGGCGACGCCGAGGTCTCGAGGAAGCTTCCCCCATTGCGGACAACTTCGACTGCGACCGATGGCGGCGTCGCTTCGGTTAGGTTTATCACCGTCGCGCCAAGCGGCAGCTTTCCGGCGGCGTCCTTCCCGGCGATATCGAGCCGGAGCGCCTCGACACGATCACCTGACCCAACTCCGTTGCGCGAAACCAGCAATATTCGGGCCGCCGTATGATCGAGCAGCAACCGGACCAGTCGACCGCCGACATCGCCCGTGCCTCCGATCAGCACGACGGTTCCTTGCATCGGCGGCGGGTCGAGCCGGCTTTCCATCACTCGATTCCATTGGCGCGCTGCAATTCGCGAATGTAGCTGACGATCAGTCCAACCGTTTCCTCCGTGACCCCTTTCACAGGAGGCATATCGCCGAAATTCCAGTGATGTGATTGCACGCCCGCCGTCGCGGCCCGCAGGAACGCCCCGTCCGGGTGATGACCCGGCTCGTAGATGGGATGGACCAACGGCGGACCATTCCCAGTTCCACCTGCCCCGTTTTTTCCGTGGCACGACGCGCAGCTATTCTCGAACGCGAGCTGGCCGAAATATGAAGGCGCGCTCAGGGTCTCCGGCACGATGATGGTATCTGGATCGGGTGCGGGCGCCCCGGCGGCGTCGCCATGCATCTGGGTGTTGACCCGTGGTCGGTCGGCTCCGACCTCATCGGACTGGGCCAACAGGCCAGTTGCCAATCCGAATGCGAGCAGGGAGGCAATCGCCATTGTCTTTCGGGACATTGTTGCGGGGTTTCCGCTTTTCTTGGCTTTGGGCATATTACTGTCCGTTACCTGTTAGCACCGACCAGGCTCGACCACCGTTGCGGAATGAACGCGGGAACATCTGCGGCGTAGCGATCCCAGGCATCCCCGAAGCGCGACCGGCTATCGGCCTCCTCGGCGCGGGCGAGTCGTGCGTACATCCAGACCAGCACCGGGAACATCGCGAGTGTCAGAAGTGTCGGCCACTGCACGAGAAAGCCCGCCATGATCAGCACGAAGCCAACATATTGCGGGTGGCGAATGCGTGAATAAGGCCCGGTCGTTGCCAGCACGCCGCGTCGCTGCGCGGACCAGAGATGGTGCCAGGCCACTGAGATCAGCCAGAACCCGCCGCCGATCAGCGCGAAGCTCAGGAAATGGAACGGACCGAAATGCGGATTCGCGCGCCAGCCGAACATCATCTCGGGCAGATGCCCGCTGTCATGCGCAAACCAGTCGACATCGGGCCAGGTTGACTGCAGCCAGCCGGACAGAAAGAAGATGGTCAGGGGAAACCCGTACATCTCGGTAAAAAGGGCCACGATGAAGGCGCTGAACGCCCCGAAACTCCGCCAGTCCCGCGACGTCTGCGGCTTGAAGAAGCTGAAGGCGAAGATGATGAAGACGGCCGAGTTGATGAAGACCAACAGCCAAAGGCCATAGGCAGTTCCGGGATCGGTCATTTCTTGTCTCCTCCTCCACCATGTCCGCCGTGGCCCCCATGCATGAAGAAGTGCATGCCCACGCAGAGCAGTAGCGGCAGCCAAAGGAGCCAGTTGCTGCCGAGGATGTGGACCCGGTGCTCGTAGCCCAACAGGAGACCGCCGACGACCAGCGCAACGATCAGATAAATGCCGGCGCGCGACCGCCAGAAGGAAGGCGTCGGGGAAGGTTCTTCCGACTGGTCGCCGCGACCTCGATGGTGTTCGCTGGGATCATGCATGTTGCACCTCCAATATGACCGTTTTGTCAGGTGACCCGTCGTCACTGTCCGGGCCGATTACGCGGTTAGGATGTCCGCTTAAGGCGCGGGAGAGAGGTTGCATGATCGGAATCATGGGGCATTCTCCTCAAATAGAATGTCCTTCGGCGCGCGATCACCATTTACTGCGTCGAGTTCGGCACTCGTCAGGAAGTCTTCAGCTTGCCGCCCCAGAACATCTGCGGCGGCCACGACGACGTGCGCCCAAGTCGACCGATTGGCGAAGAGCATGCCGTTCGTATCGAGTGTGCCACCGCGCCCGCAGAACCCGAGGAATCTGGAGGTCCGGGCACCGGTATCGAGGGGGCGGACGACACCGCAGAACGGCTCTGGCCTCGTATGGGAAATGAAGACTCGCGCCTTTACGGAAGGTGGAAACAGCTTGTCGACAACGGCCTTCGAGGCTGTGTATTCCTCTTCGCGGCCGTCGCGCGGCAGGCGGAACCGCCCCGGCTCGAGCAACAGGATAACGCGGTGCCTCACGCCACGTTCAGCGAGACGAACGGAGGCTCCGAGGGCCTCTCCAAGCTGGTAGGCGCCCACCGCGACAAGAAGCAGTTCGGGCGCCTCCTCACCGAGATCACGAAGACAGACCGCACCGTCGTTCAGCGCCATTCTCGCCAGTTCGGGAGAAAGCCGGGCCGCCACCTCGCGCTTGGGAATGACCATCGTCCAGATTGCACCTCGGGAACGGAAGACCGCGTCGAGGCAGGCTATTGCACTGTTCCAATCGACAGGGAAGACGACGCGGGAAAGATCGGACATCTCGCCCCACATCGTTTCAGCCACCGTCGTATCCTGGTGCGACAACTCGTTTTTTCCGTTCTCCCAGGCGTGGGACGTCGCGATCAGGGGCACGCCCAACCAATAGGGCTTGCGCCCCGCATCGATCATGTGCCGCGTGAAGATCAAGTCCTGGCGGAGCGCTCCAAGCATCTTTGTCGCGAATGCTTCGTAGGACACCGCGACGTTCAGACCACCCTTGTTCGCGAGGACAGAGCAAATTACCGCTTCCTCGTTGAGAGCGGTGACGACGGAGCCGCTGAGCGACTCCGCCAGTCCCGGCTCGGGCTCGGTCACGCGGTGCTTGAGTTGGTCGAGAGTCGCGTTCATCCGGTTGCTCCGCATCTCGTCGGGGTTGCCAACACGGACGCGAAGACGCGGATTTGCCATGACGATGGAATGAAAGTGCTGGTCAATCCCAGCCATCGGAGATGCCCGTTCGTCTTCCTCAGAAGCTGTCCAGGGTGGTTCCGGCAAGTCGGCTGCAACCGGTTGGCGCGAGATCAGTGGATGATCGCGCTCCTTCGTGCGTCCGGCCGCCGAATGATTGTTCAGTTGCCGAGCAGCGGTCGCCAGTTCGTCCGCGGGCACCCAGAGTTTCCTTGCGCCATCGTTGAATGATCGACGTGCGGCAGCATCGTTCCGCGGGTTCCCATCAAGGGGCAGATTGTGCGCTCGGTTCGTGCCGGCGCCAGGAAAGCCGAAGCCTTTGATCGTCTCGGCGATGCCGTAGTGCAGTGGGACAGGATAAGTTTGCTCGCCCTGCAGGGCCGCCGCAGCGCAGGCGCCGAGTCGCTCTTCCATCTCCAGGATCGCCCAGGCAAAGGCGGCAGGATCCCGGCCATCCAAGTCAATTGGGTCAAAGCCGTTCAGGCGAAGATGGCGACGGAACCATTCGACTCCCCCGACCTGAGCCATGGTGGTACGCTGGTCGATCCGCCGTCCATTCGCGATCATGATCGGGGTGACCAGTCCTGTGTCGTCCGCTCTCCACCAGCGCGGCACCCAGTCGCTGCCACGCTGTTCCTCGAACGCGCCATCGCTCAAGAATGCGACCAGGCGCTCGCCGGGCTCTGGCATGTGCCCATAGAGAAGCCCGGCAAAACCGAGATATCCACCCTCGATGAGCCCGCCCGCTGTATGTGGATTGACATGGCTTCCCAACGGCGACGACGGTCGCCCTCCGGCGTCGATCTCATAGGAGTAGAAATCCCGAACAAATCCGGTCAGCCCCTGGTCGGAGAAGGCGTACCGCTCCGACTGCGCTGGCGACATGTTATCGACGATAAGGTTCACCGCATCGATCGCAGCGACGCAATGCCCCTGACCCATCAACCAAGACCGCGTCGTGCCACTGAGCGCATTGGCTGCGAGATAGCCAACATAAGCGGGGACCATATTGAGTGATCCCCCGGTGTGACCGTCGGGGTTCGGCTTGAAATCCTCGGACCGGAGGGCCTGTCCGTCGGTGCGGACGGTGCACGCATAGGTCATGTGCACAACAAGCCACATCGCGGCGTTTGTGACCTGATCCGCTGCCCTGAGAATGGCGTAGCCCGCAGCCTTGTCGGGGATGGCCCCACGCTGGTGAAGCGCATCCACCATATCGTGAACGCGCACCTGAGTCAGGTCGTCGTGGGCCAGCGCCCCGGCACCGCCCGCCCAATCGGCGAAACTGCGATCATGGTCGCGGTAAAGTGCTGCCCGGTTGCGCTGTCGGTGTCGTTCAGGACTCGGCAAGGTTATGCCGCTATTGGCCGGTGGCGGCATGTCGGCACCCATTTCGCGTCGGTCGCGCGATGACCCAACTGGGCTCGTCATATTTTCACCCCGCGCAATCGCAGCGAATTGAGCACCACCGAGATCGACGAGGCGCTCATGGCGAAAGCGGCAAACATCGGGCTGATCAGGATGCCGAAGAAGGGAAACAGAACCCCCGCCGCGACCGGTACGCCGGAGGCGTTGTAGATCAGGGCGAAGAAGAGATTCTGGCGAATGTTGCGCATGGTCGCGCGCGCGAGCCGCCGCGCGCGCACGATGCCGTCCAGGTTTCCCTTCACCAGAGTGATGCCGGCGCTTTCGATGGCGACATCGGCGCCGGTGCCCATCGCGATCCCGACATCCGCCTGTGCCAACGCCGGCGCGTCGTTCACGCCGTCCCCGGCCATCGCGACCTTGCGGCCTGCCTCTTGCAGCTCCCTGATGATGCGGGCCTTGTCCTCGGGTAGAACGTCGGCCCGGATCTCGTCGATGCCGAGCCGCGATCCGATCGCCTTTGCCGTGCGTTCATTGTCGCCTGTGGCCATGATGACGCGGAAACCAAGCTCGTGCAGGTCCTTGATCGCCGCAGGGGTGGTCTCCTTGACCGGGTCTGCGACGCTGACCAGGCCGGCGATCTCGCCTTCGACCACCACGAACATGACCGTCTCGCCTTCGTCGCGGCGGGCATTTGCCTTGGTGGTCAGGTCGCCCGCCTCGAGCCCCAGATCGCGGATCATCGCGAGGTTGCCAAGTGCGACCGCCTGTCCGTCAACGGTTCCCTTGACCCCCTTGCCAGTGACGGCCTCGAATTCTTTCGCATCGGCCATCTTCACCCCGCGCTCTTCCGCACCCCGAACGATGGCTTCGGCAAGCGGATGCTCGGACCCGCGTTCTAGCGAGGCGGCAAGGCGCAGGACTTCCGGCTCGGCATGGCCCGTCTCGGGCAGGACGGCGACAAGCTTCGGTTTGCCCTCGGTCAAGGTACCGGTCTTGTCGACAATGAGGGTGTCGATCTTCTCGAACCGCTCCAGCGCCTCGGCGTTCTTGATGAGTACCCCGGCCTGTGCGCCGCGGCCTGTGGCTGTCATGATCGACATGGGCGTGGCCAGGCCCAATGCACAAGGGCAGGCGATGATCAACACCGCGACGGCGGCAATCAACGCATAGGACAAGGCCGGTGCCGGTCCCCAGACGGCCCAGGCAATGAAGGACAGAATGGCGATACCGATCACCGCCGGGACGAAAAATCCGGCGACCTGGTCGGCGTATTTCTGGATCGGCGCGCGGCTGCGTTGTGCGTTCGCCACCATTTCGACGATCTGCGACAGCATCGTGTCGGCGCCAACGCGGGTCGCTTCCATCATCAGACTGCCGGTTCCGTTGATCGTGGCCCCGGTCACGGGATCGCCTTCGGTCTTCTCGACCGGAACGGGCTCTCCCGAGATCATGCTTTCATCGACCGAGGACCGGCCATCGACCACGATGCCGTCCACCGGCACCTTGTCACCTGGCCGCACGCGCAACCGGTCGCCCACCTGAACCTCTTCGAGCGCGATTTCCTCTTCCGTCCCGTCGGGCCGGATCACGCGGGCGGTCTTGGCCGCCATGTCAAGAAGCGCGCGGATCGCCTTGCCCGTGCCCTCGCGAGCGCGGAGCTCCATCACCTGGCCGAGCAGCACAAGCGTCACGATCACGGCGGCCGCCTCGAAATAGACGCCGACATGCCCCTCGGGGTCGCGGAAACCGTCCGGAAAGATGCCTGGCGCGAACACGGCGACGACGCTGAAAAGCCAGGCCGCCATCACGCCCATGCCAATCAGCGAGAACATGTTGAGGTTCAACGTGCGGAACGAATTCCAACCGCGGACGAGGAACGGCCATCCGCACCAGAGGACGACGGGCGTGCCGAGCACCAGTTCGATCCATAGCGTCGTGCGTTCGCCGAAGATGTCCCGCACTCCAGGGAAACCCAGATAGGGGCCCATGGTCAGAACGAGAAGCGGGATCGTTAGTACAGTGCCAACCCAGAAGCGCCGCGTGAAATCGACCAGCTCCGGATTCGGGCCTTCCGCAGCCATCGCGGCCGATTCCAGTTCAAGCCCCATGCCGCAGATCGGGCACGAGCCGGGATGCGTCTGACGGACCTGTGGGTGCATCGGGCAGGTATAGACGGCGCCATCATATCCTGCCGGAATCTCATCGTATTTGGCATCAGTGATGGTCGGATGTCCGTGCGCGCCATGGGCGTGGTGATCGTGCCCGGAATGGGTGCCGAGTTCCGACTCGGGAACCAGATGCATCCCGCATTTTGGGCAATCGCCGGGACTGTCCTGCCGCACCTCGGGGTGCATCGGGCAGACATAGGTGGTGCAGTCGAGTGCGGACTGGTGAGCGTGGTCGTTCATTTGGAATTCCTCTCGGAGCGAGTCGGGGTCAACCTAGTCCTTCCACTTACTGGAAGGTCAAGGCCTGACACAGCTGACCGAACCGCCTTGGCAAGCACACCGGCGGTTCCGATCACATTGGAGGGGTGCGGTATGGTATCGGTGGTGACAATCCGTGCGGCACCGGCGGACATGATGACATCATGTGCCCCTTCCGCAAAGACCGCGTGGATAGCCAGACAGACCGGCGATCCGGTTCCGGCTGCAAGCAATCGCTCGACGGCGCGCGCCATCGTCCTGCCGGAAGACGCAATGTCATCGAGTATCACCGGGGTGCCCTGGTGAAGCGTGGCGCTCTCTGGCACGCTGACATCAACCTGGAGATCGCCAGTCCTGATCTTTCGCAAGACCTCGTACGGTCGTGCGGCGAGCCGGGCCACTTCGGCAACCCATTGCTGGCTTTCGCTGTCAGGTCCCAGCAATACGGCATCCGGCAGATTTGTTCGAATCCAGTCGGCGAGAAGCGGGGCGGAAGCGACACGCACGGCCGGGATCGTGAAAACATCCTCCAGCCGCTCGATGCGGTGCAGATGGGGATCGACCGTCACCAGCCAGTCAAAACTCTCGGCGAGAAATCCGGCGAACAGCTTGGCGCTGACGGCCTGTCCGTCGCGAAAACGCCGGTCCTGCCGCATGTATCCCAGATAAGGCGCGATCAGCCCGACATTCCGGGCCCCCAGCTCTCGGGCCGTCTCCGCGGCAAAGCGCAGCGGCAGTGCTAGCCGATCGGGATCGCGAAGCGTCGCGAGAACCGCGACATCGGCACCTTCCATATCGCCCGGCAAGGTAATCAGGCTTTCACCGTCGGGGAAGCGATGCCAGTCGAGCGCACGGAGATTGGCATCCAGCTCTGGCGCGAGGGATCGCGCGAGTGGCGTCATTTCTGGGAACGGGACAAGGATCATGCCGTGTCCTCCGACAGTGTCAGCGCGCCAATATGGGCTTCGGCATAGACTCGTGCATAGGCGAGCTCGCCGGTCGTCTCGGCGTGGATCTCATAGAGCGGCTGTCCTTTTTCCACACCTTCCCCGACCCGCACCAGCAGACGAACTCCCGCCCGCTGCTGGCGCGGCGCGCCGGCAAGCTTTGCAATGCGGGCAATCAAACGGTTGTCGATGGCAGTGAGATAACCGGACACACCGGCAGTCATCGCAATGCGCTGCGGCGCTTCCCCGGGTTCGTGGAACCCACCCTGCGCGGCGCAGATCGCCAAAAATTTAGCCTCTGCAGCGCCAGTGTCGAGCAAAGTCTCTGCCTGCGCCCTGCCCTCTCCACTCTCTGCACCCGGTGCTAGGTCGAGCAGCCGACCCGCGAGGTCCAGAGCACGTTCGCGCAAATCCGTCGGCGCACCCGGCGCACGCCGCAGCACCGCCAACACATCCGCCGCCTCGAGTGCAGGGCCGATACCCCGCCCGACCGGTGCCGTTCCATCGCTTTCGTGAATCGCGACGCGAAGCCCAATGGCTTGACCCACCGAACTCAGGCGGGAACCTAGGGACGCCGCTGCCTGCGCCGACCGTACCTTGGCTGTCGGCCCGACCGGCATATCGATCAACACGTCGGTTGCACCGACCGCCGCCTTCTTTGACAGGACGCTGGCCACCAACTGTCCGGTGCTGTCAAAATCCAGCGGCCGCTCAATGCGGATGAAGTGATCGTCGGCCGGGCTGAGGTTCAGTCCGCCGCCCCAGACCACGCATCCGCCTTCGGCTTCGACCACCTTGCGCAGCGCTGCAGCGTCCAGAGCCACCGGTGCCATGACTTCCATCGTATCAGCGGTCCCAGCAGGGGAAGTGATCGCCCGGCTCGACGTCTTGGGGATCAGATGCCCGGCTGCGGCAACGATGGCTACGACAATCGGGGTTGTCCGGTTTCCCGGAAGGCCACCGACACAATGCTTGTCCAGGACGGCCTCGCTACCCCAGTCAAGCGTTTCGCCCGCAGCCTGCATTTCGCGGGTCAGCGCCACCGTCTCGCCCTCGTCAAGACGGTTTCCAGCGCTGGCAGTGATGAAGGCGGCGAGGTCGAGATCCGAGAGACGGTTGTCGAGCGTGTCGCGGATGATCGCGGCAAAATCCTCCCGTTTCAGCCGCCCGCCATAGGCCTTGGCCCGAATTGCGGACGAAGACACAGGCGGCTCGGGATGCGAGAAACGTGCCCGATCTCCGGCTTGCGCCTTGAGCGCCTCCCAAGCGGAGACCGACAGCGCGGCCTTTTCCACCGCGAGCCACTGGCCGCGCGCGACCACGTTCAGCGTTGCGATGATCCAGCGGTCGCGCAGGTCGACGCGAATTCGGGTCTCGGCGGCAAACCCTTCGGAACGACAGATGTGGCAATCTTCGTGCATGTAGACGACCGGCTGGCGGTAGGTGTCTATTCCGGAGGGGAGCATTGCGAGCGTATCGGTCATCGCGGGCGGTCCAGATACACGGTTTCCAGATGCTCGGGCGCGCGGGCCGGTCGTCCGAGTTCATGGTCGATGCGGAAGCGCAGGGTGTCGGATGCCGAAGGCTCGCCATGGGTCACGTAAGTCATGCGCGGCACCGGACCGGCTGACATCCAGCGCAGGATCTCTTCGGCGTCGGCATGGCCCGAAAAAGACTGAAGCTGCACGACCTCGGCCTCGATGGGAAAATCCCGCCCGAACATGCGCAACTTCCGCGCGCCTTCCGCCAAAGCGGCGCCGCGCGTGCCGCCCGCCTGAAAGCCTGACAGGAGGATCGCATTGCGCCGGTCGCCTCCGAAACTGGCCAGATGATGCAGGATGCGTCCGCCGGTCAGCATGCCACTTGCCGAGATGATGATCATCGGCCCGGCTCTGGTGTTGAGCTCTTTCGACTGCGCTACCGTGTTCACCCGCTTGGCCAGTTGGAACATCGCCACGCATTCCTCGCGGCTGACATGATGCTCGTCATGATGCCGGTGGTAGATCTCGGTGGCGTCGACCGACATTGGGCTGTTGAGAAAGACCGGGACATATGGAATCTCGCCCCTCTCGATCAGCCGCGAGATATGCAGCATCAACCCCTGGGCACGGCCGACAGCGAAAGACGGGATCAATACCGTTCCGCCCCTGGCGAAGACCCGTTTCAGGACCGGCGCCAGTTCCGCCTCCGGGTCGATGCCGGGATGGACGCGGTTGCCGTAGGTGGATTCGCAGACAAGAACGTCGGCACCGGCAAAGGGCTTTGGCGGACGCATCAACGGGTCCGGGTCGTGCCCCAGATCGCCGCTGAAATGGATGACCTTTCCGCCGAACTCAATCCGGATCTGTGCCGCGCCCAGAAGGTGCCCCGCCGGAATGAAGGTCGCGGTGATATCGTCGCCCAGATCGACCCTTTGCCCGAAATCCACGGTTTCGAACCGATCGAGCGCCGCCTCGGCGTCCTTCAGCGTGTAGAGTGGTTTCGGGTTCTTGTGTTTGGAGAACCCCCGGCGCGCGGCATAGCGCGCTTCCTCTTCCTGGATGTGGCCGCTGTCCGGCAGGATCAGTCCGCAAAGCTCGGCCGTGGCACTGGTGCAGATGACGCGGCCACGATAGCCCGCCCGGATCAGCGCAGGAAGATAGCCGGAATGATCCAGATGCGCATGCGTAAGCAACACGGTGTCGATGGTGGACGGCCGAACCGGGAACGGTTTCCGGTTTCGCGCGCGCAGTTGCTTGAAGCCCTGGAACAGGCCGCAGTCGACCAGAATGCGCCGCCGACCGATTTCCAAAAGGTAGCGCGATCCGGTGACAGTTCCGGCGGCTCCGAGAAACCGCAGCGAGGGACGGTTGGAGCGTGTCATGCTACCCTCCCGCGGTTGGCGATGGCGTTGAACAGGCCACCGAAGATCAGGGCACATACCAGCCGTAGAGGAAGGTCTCGATAAGGCCGATGACGAACCCTGCGGGCGTCAGCCAGACGAACCCGGGCAGCAGACCTGCCCAGGTCTCATACATTGCATAGCCGGGAAATATCAGGTCGAACGCTACGCAGATCAGGAAGGTCAGGGCCAGGAACAGGCTCAGCGCCCAGCCGAAGGCCATCAGCGGGATGCGTACCGCCCCTTCTGGACCGGACTTCCCCATCACGCAGTCCCCACAGGTGAAACGAAGCGCCACGAATAGAATCGCTGCGAGGACGGCAAAATAGATGATTGCGGTCATGACAATTCTCCTTGATGTGTTCCATGGCCTTTCGACGCCTCCCGATCTGATGTCCTGACAATTCGCCAGCAAAGGCCGTGCGACCGCCCTGCCCCAACCATTCGTTCGGTTCCCCGGCAAGCCCTATCAGGCTTGGTCTCAAACGGCGTCGAGGATTGCTTGTAGCCGACCTATGGCGGGCATTTGATCCGCCATGGCTTCGAATTCCTTGGCTGCCGGCGCCCGTTTTCTGATGTTGCCAAACTGGGGAAGTGTCCGGGAAGCATCGCGCTTAACTCCGCCCGCAGCAGCAACCGCCCGCTCTTCGCTGCTTCTGCGGGGTCGGCTGATTGTCTGGCGACTCATAGGGTGTCGCTTCCACCGCCTCCCGATCGCTTCCGCAGCAACCGACACCTCCTGCTTGGGCTTCAAGGTCGGTTCGGGTGTGTTTCTCAGGTTCCATCCTTGCCTCCAATGCTTTGGGTTTCAATCAGTAGACGCCGGCCGAGAAAAAGCATTACAGGACAAGGAACCGTCGGCGCGACGGACGGCGGGGACTGCCCGGACAAAGCGCGACATCGGATCCTGCTTGACCTGTCTTTTTTTGTCGCGGACACGTCATTACCCAATCACCAGCTGCAGATCGACGCCCAACTCAAATGGCGGGATGTCAAGATTGCGTGGCGCCGGCCCTCGTCGGATTCTTCCCGAAGTGTCGTAATGAGACCCGTGGCAAGGGCAGAACCAGCCGCCGAAATCGCCTACCGCCGCACCGTCCTGACCCAGAGGTATGCATCCGAGATGCGTGCAGACGCCGATCACCACAAGCCATTCACCGGTTGCGTCCGCGGCCCGGTTCTCATCCAGTGCGGACTCTTGGGCTTCGTGGTTCGGGTTCTCGCGGCTGGTATCGACCGGATCGACAAGATCGTCGAGAGAAACGGTCTGCGCCGCAGCGATCGCTTGGGGCGAGCGGCGCCAGATGAAAACCGGACGTCCCTGCCATTTGACGGTAATGCGTTGACCCTCTTCCACCCCGGTGAGATCGACCCGGACCGTGGACGCACCGACGATATCGGCCGAGGGATTCATGGAGTTGATCAGTGGCCAGACCGCGGCGCCGGTTGCAACGGCTCCGGCGCTCGCGGTCGCATAGTAGAGGAAGTCGCGTCGTGCCGATGGGGCATAGGCTTGATGAAGTAAGACATCGGCGCTCGAAGGAGCATTTTGCTCTGTCATATCACGCTCCTGACCCTGAATTGCCGATCAATGGCCCGCATCAGATGCCCCAGGCGTAGTCGGGAATACGGCCCAGGTGCACCGATATCTCGCCAAGACCGTCAATCGCTTCCAGCGCGACCTTGGCCGCGTCTTCCTCGTCGTTGGAATTGACGATACCCCAGACGTCGACGCGATTATCAGCGACGACGACGTTCAGGTGAACGGGGTTCAGTCCCGGCACCTGCGCAAGCGCACCCAGGACTATGTCGCGCCTTTCGTCCTCGCCGGCCTCCGGCCGGACATGCACGATCGGTTGCGCCGCAAGTGCCTGCAACAGATTTGCACGGCTCACGATCCCGACGAGCTTGCCGTCTTCGACCACGGGCACCCGCTTGATGTGTTTTTTTTCAAGCAGCCGGGCGATCTCCCCAGCGGGCGTGTCAGGTCCCACGGTCGTCAGTTGCGTGGTCATGATATCCCTGAGCAGCTGGCCGTGGTCCTTGACGAAATTCCTCGCGTCTGTTTGGGTTTCGGAGAAAAGAGATAACCACCAAGATCGGGTCTCGTCTTTTGCGCCCTCAACGCGGCGCATCAGATCGCCCTCGCTCACGATGCCCACGAGGCCGTCGGCATCGTCCAGAACCGGAATGGCGCTGATACGGTGTTGCGACATCAGTTCCGCTGCCTTCTTTACGGTCATGCCTGGCGTTCCGGTAACAACGGTTTTCGTCATGATATCCGATGCATTCATGTCTGGTTCGCCTTCCGTGCGCTGCTTCGCGGCCTCAACACAGGCAAGCGCCTGCATCGGCGGCCACTGATTAAGAGACGCGCCAGGCTTCGAAACATTACAGGTGAGAGCGTCTCCAGGAGCGCAACGGTCCGCCGACGCGTGCCCAAGACCGCGCGAACCTAGTCTCCTCGGCTCGGTTCCAAGCGAAGCATCAACCGGGATTGCGCCCCTGATCAGCAATCCGGCACGCCAAACGGCGCATGTAGAAAAGCACGAGCATGGGAACAAACACCCATTGCAGGATCGGGGAAAGACCGGTGCCGAGGACCGGAAGCGTCGGCATGTCGGCATCATAGGCCCAGCGGCCCGTCACCTCGGTGTGCAGGTATTCGAGACCTATGGTCGCCATAAGTCCAACCGCAAAAAACACAGCCGGGGCAGCCACCTTTTTGTTTGCAATCCAATTGCGGCCTTCGCCCACAAGGGCGGCACACCAGAAAGCCGCCAACGCGATGGCAATATCACCCAGTGTCGCCTTCAGGCAGATGAGAGTACCGGTGAAGTGTTCGGTCTGGCCGAGGCTCGCAAATAACGGTGCCTGCAAGAGTTCCCACGCGAAATGTCCAAGGAACGACAGGAACACAAGATCGACCTCTGGCGGCGGGCGACAGGAACGCGCAACGGTTATGGGCATCTGAAACCTGATATCTTCGTGGGAGAACGGGGGCTATGACCCTCCGGCTAATACCCTGAAACCGATACTGTGAACAGCAAACCAGAAATGGTCACGAGCGGCGTGCTGCCCCAGATTGCTGGTAGTTCAGGATTGACTCAAATCAAAGTCACGCTTTGGCAATATGTCAAAATCTGACTGCGGGAATCGCGAAGGGCATGGACGCATGTTCAGTACTATGCAGAGAACCTGGGGCGTGAGGATTCGAGCGGTGACAGCCGCCGTAGCCGTCATGGCGCTTCTCGCCTCTGCATTTGCAGCGCCGCTGGAAATCGATCACCGTGTCCGGTCCACGCAAGCTGCCGCTGTTTCCGTCGCCAACGTCGGCAGTGACGATGGCGGTCGCGTTCAGCTTGCTTCGAGCACAGAATGCCATGCCGGCCACAGTTGCATGCCCGTGATCATGCCCAGACTCGAAGTACAGGGTTTGGAGCATTTCGATAGTCCGCTGGGACTTCCCCGCGTGCGGGACTACCTCGCATTAGGGGTTCGGTACCGGCTCTTCCACCCGCCCCGAATCCTTTCACAGGTCTGATCGTCGGCACCGGCTCTTCGGTGCTGCTCAACGCCATGTGAAAGGAGCAAGCCATGTACGCTGAACGAATACACACATCAACCGAGGTCTCTCGCCACGAAGCCGAGGCCAGACTCATCGAGTGCCGCAACAAGTTTTTGGGATTTCTTCGGAAACGACTGAGAAATCCCCAAGATGCCGAGGATATTTTTCAGGAATTCTGCGTCAAGGTGCTGCGCAATCACGCCACCATCAAGAATGGCGAACGACTGGACGCCTGGTTGGCGATCACACTGAGGCATACCCTGACCGATCACTACCGGCGCCAGGCCACGCGAAGTCAGGCGACCGAAGCCTTTGCGAGCGAGGCAAAGATACTGAGTCCGGAGACCGAGCCATCGTCCGGGGATGTCGATGAGCCGGCGTGCAGTTGCATTCACGCGGCAATGCAGGACCTGCAACCTGCTCATGCAGAGTTGCTGACGCGCCTCGATCTGCGCGAAGAATCACGCGACAGGGTCGCAACCGACCTTGCAGTCACTCAGAATGCCTTGCGGGTGCGTGTCCATCGCGCGAGGCTCGCGTTGAAGAAGCGCATAGCCGAGATCTGCCCGACTTGCGGTGAAGGTCGGTTCATGCAGTGCGACTGCGATCATTCCCAAGAAATCCACAATCGGACGGAAATGGCGTTCTGAATGTCGGGAATTTCCAAAATGCGCTTCTTCCAATTGACGATCGCCTCTATTGCGAAGGCTCCGACGATTGGGCGAAGCGAGGTCAGTCAAGAGCTTGATCCGTTTAGTCGTATCATCAGGCGGCGCGGGACCCCCGGTCGGAATCCGCAGGTACGTGTCGCGCGTTCGATGGCCGCGCAGGAACGGCTCGGTCGGGATTCGATCCGGGGAGTGATCCGATGAAATCAGTCGGCAATCCCGATCCGATTGGCGATGATGAGCTAGAAGCGCTGATCTGCGACTGCATTGAAATACTGTTTCAGACACTTCCCGCGGATCAGGCAAGCATTGTTCGTGCTATCGATCTGGAGGGCGCGTCACCCCAGTCTGTTGCCGACACTCTGGGGCTGGGCCTGGGCGATGTCGCCACGGTTCTTGCGTTAGGGCGGCAGGGCCTGAAGGCCACGTTTGGCGAGATGTCCAGGATCTGCCCCGTGCACGGCCTGGCTGGCTGCGAGTGCCATCGCATAGGCGACGACTGAATCTGGTCCCCTGTTGGCTGTAACGCCGGGGCGCCGAATGCGTCCTTACAATACAAGGATAAGTCACTGACGAAGGGTTTTACTATGAGCAAGACAGATGCGCCATCCAAGACGCAAGGCAGCTGCTGCTGCGGGTCGTCAACCGACAGCTCGAAAAACACCGCTTCCGAGACCAGGGAGGCGGCGGCGGCAGGTAGGCTGAGCAACGAGGCAAGAGAAACCGCAACCGAGCGGTCCAACGTCTGCTGCGGCGGTCACGGGTCGCAATGAATTCGCCACTTCCACGGGTTCAAAAAATCAAAGGAGACCAACCATGCCATTCATCATGTTCCTTTTCGCGAGCGGCCTGACCGTCGTTCTGATGCTCTACGGCTTTCGGAATCGCGGTGAAATTCTGGCTTTGGCAAGCGTCAGATACGCCTTCGGAAAACCCGCTGCGCGGTTGCGGAAGCAATTCTGATGCGCCGGGGACTGCCACCGCTCTTGCGGCATTTCCGATGACACCGGGGATGCTAAGGGCGCGGAGCATCCGCCCCACGCCTGGGTGGACAGGGCGAATTGCGGGCAGGCCTATCTGGCAGGGATTTACCCATCGCCTTGAGCGCTGTGGAGCGAACCGCGATGCGCGCTGAAACGCGCCGTGCGCCCCACCTCGGGCTGGTTCTGTCCGGGGGAGGCGCGCGTGGATACGCGCACGCGGGCGCGCTGCGGGCTCTCAACCACCTTGGTATTTTTCCCGGTGTTCTTGTTGGCGTGTCGATGGGGGCCGTCGTCGGGGCGACATATGCGCTGAACGACGATTGGTACGGCGCACTGGTTGACATGGACATATCCGGGTTTCCTCCGTGGCCGAATTTTTCAGAACCCGGAGTATTCAATTACGTCAAGAACCTGCGGGTCGCTCAAAAGGCAATCACGGGGATGTATTTTGGCTGGGGCGTCGGGCAGCCGACCGTTGAATGGGGCAGGACCATGTTTTCGAACCTGACCCTGGGTAAGCCGCTCGAAGCCGGGCGCATACCCGTCCTCGCGACGGCGACCGACATCGTGAGCGGTGAGCGCGTCGTTCTGGAAACCGGGCCGACGGCGGACGCGCTTTACGCGAGCGCAGCCTTGGCAGGCATCCTGCCACCCGCCGAGATGGACGGACGCATTCTGGTCGATGGCGGCTACTGCGACCTTGCGCCTGTCGATGTGGCGCGGGCGGCCGGGGCAGAAATTGTGATTGTGGTGGATGCCGCGACAAATTTCGAGGCGAAGAAGCCAGCCAATGGCTTGCAGGCGATGTTTCGAGCCATCGAGATCTGCCAGAACGAACATACACATCTTCGGTTCATGCCAGCGGACATGATCATTCGCCCGGTAATTGACCCGCCTGTTGGAGTGCTCGAGTTCGAAAACAAGCGCCGATGCACAGCAGCGGGTGCACGCGCTGTCTTGCGCTCTCGCGCCGAAATCCGGCGGCTGACCCAAAGGGTTGAGCCAGAGGTGTTCGCTCCAACCACCCCCGAAGCGCAATGCAACACCGAAGAAAGGAACAGACCATGACAATCATCAAGACATGCCTTGCTGCGACCTTTGTGGCCGCATTTGCGTTGCCGTCCTTGGCGGACAGCCACAATGCTTCCGGGACGATGATGGGGGCAGGACTGCTCTTGCCAGAGATGAATGCACAGGAAGGTCGCCGGCTGTTCGCGGCGAAGGGGTGTGTTGTCTGCCACTCGATCAACGGAGTCGGCGGGACCGACGCGCCGATGCTGGACGCGGAATTCATGGACTCTCCGATGAATCCGTTCGAGTTTGCTGCGCGCATGTGGCAAGGCGCCGAGGCGATGGTCGCGTTGCAGCGCGACGAGCTTGGCGATGTGATCGAACTGAATGGCGAGGAACTGGCCGAGATCATTGCCTTTGTTCACGACCCCGACGAACAGGCAAAGTTCTCGAACGCGGACATCCCCGAAAACATCGAGGCGATGATGGGCCATATGGAGGGCGATGCGGCGCATGCGGATACCGAAGAGCAACATGACTAGTCCGGAGCGTGTGCCGACCGTCTCCGAAGCCGCGCGTGCGCCGGTCGTCCTCAATGCGATTTCGGAACGCGGAGGGTGAATGTCAGGTCGCGGGACGGATTTTGGCAGCACGTTCCCACCGCCGCGGTTCAATGGCAAAGGGCTTGATCAGCCCGGGCGTGATGTCGGTACGGGTCCCGGCGCGATGATCGCGCTCTTTGCGGCCTTCGGCATCGCGGCTGTTTTTGTTTGCGAGCGGATGTATCTTTAACTCTGGACCGCACCACTGGGCCAAGCCTGTCCCTGCCGCAACGGCACGGTCCAACTGCAAAGGCGAGGATTTTCAGGATGTGTCTTTCCCAGACCGTCAGTTTCGCGGCAAGCGTCTTTCTTGTTGGTGGCGGTGCTTTTGCGGTTACAAAGGCGTGGCAAATCAACAGGCGCTACCTGCCGGTTGCCCTCATGCCGCTATTTGCGGGCCTGCAACAGTTCATGGAAGGCAACGTATGGTGGGGCGTCAATACCGGCAATCCCGGCGCAACGCTGATGGGCGCTTTGGGATTCATCTTTTTCACCTGGTTCATGTGGCCGTTCTGGATTCCGCTTTCCAGCTACGTGCTGGAGCCGAACGGCAGCCGTCGGCGCCCCTATATGCTGGCGATGACTTTGGCGGGGCTGGCCTTCGGATTGGCTCTCTATGTCCCGCATCTGACCAATCCGGAGTGGATTCAGGTAACTGTCAATCAGGATTCACTGGCCTATGAGGGCACCATGATCCTGGACTATCTGATGCCACGCGAATTGACTTATGTGATCTACCTGATCCTGATCATTGTGCCGCCGCTGATTTCGACCTATCTGCACATGCGCTGGTTCGCCCTGACCATCGTGGCGGTGGTCGTCGTCGATATCCTGTTTCTTCGCTACGCCTATATCTCGTTCTTCTGTCTGCTTGCGGGGCTTGGCACGCTACACCTCATCTACATCATCGCCCGCAACAAGTGCGCGCGAGAATGTCCTATGTTGTTTGCCTAGATGCGGTCCGGGTTTGTGGCGCCGTCAGCGCCGTCAGCGCCGGCTTGCGCCTATCTCGAGTAGTCAATGCCTCGAAGCCGACGATAACGTCCAGAAGTTCGGCGGTGATTTCTGACTGACGGACCGATCTCGCATCAGCGAGCAATTCCGAATTTGCCTTTGGTGACGTTCTTTTCGTCTTCCTTCTAGTCTTTGCCCGGGCGCGTGGCGCGCGGAGCCGTGATCAGTGAAAGATCATGCCATCGACGTGAAACCCGGCATCGACATGCAGGATCTCGCCGGTGATGGCGGTTGTATGGTCGCTGACCAGCAGCAGGGCGGCGCGTCCCACTTCGTCGGCGGTCACGGTGCGTCGCAGCGGTGATTTGGCCTCGGTCTCGCGGATCAGTTCGTCGAAATGCTCGATGCCGGATGCCGCGCGGGTCTTGATCGCCCCGGCGGAGATCGCATTGACGCGAATACCCTTTGGCCCCAGTTCATGCGCCAGATAACGCACGGAAGCCTCGAGCGCGGCCTTGACCGGACCCATCAAGTTGTAGTGATCCACGACCTTCTCGGCCCCGAGAAAACTTAACGTGGTGAGGCTGCCGCCCCGCGCCATGAGGGGCTCAGCCAACTTGGCCATGCGGATGAAGGAATGGCAGGATATTTGCATTGCTTGCGCAAAGCCGGTCGCCGAACTGTCCACCAGCCGTCCGTGCAGGTCCGCGGCCGGGGCCCAGGCGATGGCATGCACCAGAAAATCGAGTCTCCCCCAAGTAGAGGTGATGCGCTCGAAGACCGCCTCGAGCTGGCCGTCGCGGGAGACATCGCAAGGCGCCAGGATTGGGGCGTCGATCGACTGTGCCAATGGCTCCACATGCGGGCGTGCCTTGTCGTTGAGATAGGTCACGGCGAGCTCCGCGCCCGCGGCGTGGCAATTGCGCGCCGCCGCCCAAGCCAGACTGTGTTCGTTGGCAATACCGATCACGAGGCCCTTCTTGCCGTTCATGTCGAGTGACCAGTTGGTGCCGGGGGCATGGGTTGCATTTGTCATGCCGCCGCCTCCTCGGGGGGCGCTGTCACGCCAAGCGCGCAGCAAGCGTGTTCGGGTTGCGGGGCCGCCGCTGCGCTGCTCTCTACCGGTGAGGTTGGTGCTTGCTGCAATATGCCCTGGCGAAACATCAGCGCCGCCACCGCCAGCGAGGCCATCCGCGCCGGGGCCGAATCGGCACGCGAGGTCAGAACGACGGGGGCCGACAGACCCACAACAACGCCCGCAGCGACCGCTCCAGCAAGATATTCCAGCGCCTTGGCGAGGATGTTGCCAGACACAAGATCGGGGACCAGCAGGATATCCGCCCGACCCGCCACATCCGACAGGATGCCTTTCACATTGGCGGCGCTTTTGGAGATAGCGTTGTCAAACGCCAGCGGCCCGTCGATCTGCGCGCCGGTAATCTGACCGCGCCGCGCCATCAGCGTCAAACAAGCAGCGTCGAGGGTCGAGGGAATGCCGCCCGTCACCGTCTCTACCGCCGACAGGACCGCAACGCGCGGCTCGGCCGCGCCGAGCGTGTGAAACAGATCAACGGCATTCTGACAAATCTCACCTTTCGCCGCGAGATCGGGCGCGATGTTGATGGCCGCATCGGTGATGCCGATCAACCGGTCATGTCCAGGAATGTCGACCAGAAAGGTGTGGCTGCACCGTCGCCCCGCGAGGCGCAGGCCGGCGGCACTGTCCAGAACGGCGCGCATCAGGATATCGGTATGAACATTGCCTTTCATGACGAGATCGGCGTCGCCGCTGTGCACCATCAGAACCGCAATGGCTGCGGCTTCGGCATCGGATCCCGCCTCGATGATCCAGTCGGAATGCGGGGTCCAATCCATTGCCGTGCAAATCCGCAGCGTCGCCGCCCGGTCGCCGATCAGTCGCGGTTCGGCGAGACCTGCAAGGGCGGCATCGCGCAGGGTTTCCAGAACCACCGGCTGCGCGGCATCGACCACGGCGACTCGCACCGCGCCCTGGCCGCTGGCTCTGTCGATCAGATGTTGCAGGCTTTCCGGCTGTGCACTCATGTCCTAGCCCTCGGTTCCGGTTCGTTTGAACGCGCGATGGGTGGAGAGTTGCGCGGCGACATGCCGGGCAATCATCTTTTCTTCGTCCGTCGCGCGGACCTCGACGATGGCCCGCGCTCCCGGCTTTGAGATCACGGTGTGGCCGGACTTGTTGGCACCGTGTTCCACGTCGATCCCCAGATAGCCAAGCCCGGAACAGATGCGCCCGCGTATCTCGGCCGAATTCTCACCGATGCCGCCGGTAAACACGACACGGGTCACGCCGCCGAGTGCACCGGTCAGACGCGCAAGGTGCAGCCGGGCCTGATAGCAGAAATAGTCGACCGCCAACTGCGCTTGCGGCACGGAGCTTTCCAGAAGATCGCGCATGTTCCGGCTGCAACCGGAAATCCCCAGAAGCCCGCTCTGGGTGTAGAGCAGGGTTGCGACCTCGTCGGCACCCAGGCCCCTTTCCTGCATCAGGAAGAGAACGATACCCGGATCCAGATCACCACTGCGCGTGCCCATGGGCAGGCCGGCGATTGTGGAGAAACCCATGCTGGTTTCTACCGGTTTCCCGTCCCGGATCGCGACCATCGACGCACCGTTGCCCAGATGGGCGATGACGATGCGTTCGGCACCGATTTCGACGCCGTCGCGGTGAAGTGCGTCCATGATGTATTCGTAGGAGAGGCCGTGAAAGCCATAGCGCCGGATGCCCTTTTCAGCCCAGGCGCGGGGCAGCGCGGTCATGCGAGCCAGAGGGGGCAGATCGTGATGAAACGCGGTGTCGAAACAGGCCACCTGCGGCAGGTCCGGCCGGGTGGCCAGAACCGCGTCGATTCCGGCCAGATTGGGCGGGATGTGCAGCGGCGCAAGCGCCTTCAGTCGGCGCAAACGCGCGACAATGGCGGGTGTGACGCGCTTAGGGCAGTCGCAGTCCGGTCCGCCATGCACGACGCGGTGGCCGACGGCCACCAGGTCCAGTGCGCCAGGCAGGCCGGCGACAGCACGGAGCAGCCGGCTTAGCGCTGCGTCATGGCTGACGAATTGACCCGGTTCGTCGATCACCACGGTCCGGCGCGCATCGCTAAGCTGGAAATGCGCATTGGGAAGCCCGATCCGGTCGATCGCCCCCGACCACAACCGCCTGGGCTGGCCGGACGCGGTGAACAGGGCGAATTTCAGCGAGGAAGACCCCGAATTGAGGGTCAGAATGACCTGTTCAGGCATCGGTGTGGCCCTTTGACGGCTGGTTGTTCTTTGGACTGGCCAGTCCGTCCCTTTTCGTGGCGTGATCACTGGTGTGATTCTGTCCGCCCTTCTTGCCGTGGCTGTGTCCAAAAAGGTGCATGGCAACCATTCCGCCGCCCAGAAGCAGCAGCCAGTTTTCTGCTATCCATTGCATTTGTCGTCTCCTCTCCGGTCACACCGGCAAATGGGCGTCGTTCTCGGGGTCGGATGTATCGCCGCCGTAGAGCGTTCTGAACGCGCGCTCGGAACTGGCGTCCCGGGCAATGCGGGCGCGCTCGATGGCATCGCCGATGGCCGCGATGGCCGCCCTCTCACGCCCGATCATCGGATCGTCCGAACCGAGCGGTTCGCGTGTTGCGGCGATAGCGTCTGCCGTCTGCCGGACCAGACGCATCCAGGGATTGAACCGTTCGGAAAACACAAGGCGGCTGGTGCGCATCGGATGCATCCATTTCAGCATCTCGGCACTGGCTGGGGTCGTCATCAGCCGCACCCAGGGACTCACGAATGTGGCATAGAATGCCTCGTTGATTTCCGAAACGCGCTCGACAGTCTCGAAGGTCTTCTCAGGAACATGCGGATCAAGGTCGCTCACCTTGCGCGGCTCGAACCGCACCTTGTACTCCGGCGCGTGGCAATCAGGATCGCCCGATGGGTTGTCGATCTTCATCTCGTAGAGACCGGGTTTGAGCTTTTCGATCTTGCCCAGGCTTTCCAAAATGGCGCGATGCTCAAGGCGCGCCACCGACGCCGAAACGAAGATGCCGAGGTGCCCGACATGATCATTGGTCATGTAGACGATCCGCTGCTCCGCTGCCTTGAGATCCGCTGTGTCCTTGTAGACCGCCGGGATCCACCCCAGGGCCTGCGCGGGCGGCGTGATATTGTCGCCGTAGGAGGCGAAAACGATCATCGGGCTCTTGATCTTGCGCAGATCGGCCACACAGTGGTCTCCGATCGGCATCTCGCCGCTTTCCAGCTTGTTTCCGATGAACAGGTTCCGGGTGATTTCCATGATTTCCGCGCCGCTGAGGGTATAGAATCCGTTCCACCACCGCTCGAACTCCAGAAAGCGGTCGCGTTCGGTATCCACGTTGGTCAGCAGGTTGGCGTATTTCTCCCAGATCGCCTTTTCAGGTTTCAGGGTTTCGAAATTCTGCGCCAGCCAGGCACCGTCAAAGCGTCCGTCGCCCAGATCGGCCGTCAAGTGCGCCAGCCAGGCACCGCCCAGCAAGCCGCCGGTGACCCGCATCGGGTTCACGCCTTCCTCTCCGGCCCAGTAGGACAGCGGCGAGCCGTTCAGCACGACCGGCCCGGCCAGTCCTTCGCAATGCGCCGCGAGCAGCGTGACCGCCCAACCGGCCTGACAATTGCCATAGAGGACCGGGGCGCCGCCATCGTGGCGCCATGCGACCTCTTCGACGAAGCGACGCAACGCGAGCAGCACATCCTCAAGCGTCTGGTCGGGGGCGGGTTCGGGGAAGAAGATGACGAAATAGACCGGGTGCCCCTCGGCCATGGCCATGCCGACCTCGCTATCGCGCTTGAACCCGCCGATGCCGGGACCGTGTCCTGCACGGGGGTCCACCACGATGACAGGCGGTTTATTGGCATCGACGCAATCGTCCCAGCAATTTCCATCGACTTCAGTGATCTTGAGCAATGCATAATTGGCCGGGCGCTCAAACTGGCGCGCATCCAGGAGCGTTTCGTACTTGAAATTCAGCAGCGGCGGCATCCCCGCGCGGTCGTGCGCGATCATGTTGTCAGCGCGTTCGCGCAGTGTATCCAGAAACAGCACCGTGCGTTCCCAGAGATCGCGGCCGTAGGCGACGGGATCGGAGGGCGGAACATTGTTGGCAACTGGATGGGTGGGAGCTTCCGTGTTCGCGGCGACGAGAGGCTCAATCGAGGTTACAGTGTTCATGCCGGGGCACTCCGTGCGAAAAAGTTCCATGCGGGGACAAAGATCACGGCGACGTACCAGCCGTAGGCAAAGCTTTCGATGAGACCGAGAAGGGCGCTTGACCAACTGATCCAGCTCACACCGGGCAGCAATGGCAGCCACGCCTGATACATGGTGGCTCCGAGAAACAGCAGTCCGAACAGAACGCAGAGCGCGAAGCTCACCGCCAACAGGACGCCAAGCGCCATGGCAACAGGATAGATGCGGATAGGTCTTGTTTCTGACATGCAGATTACTCCTGAGATCGCAATGTCGCGCAAGCACGACAGGCCCCGCGTTTCCACGGGTTCGATATCAAGACGTCGCCAGTGGGCATCCGTTACAGGATCAGTACAAGAAACTGTTGACGGAACTGTCGATGCAGACCATTTTCGGCTGCCTGAGAACAAGGTGTGCAGTTATTGGCCTTGCCTTGCGCGCGCCAGAACCAAGAGACCCGCAATTGCCGAGAGGCTGGACCCGGCCAGGATTGACAGCCGCGCGCTAGCGGCCAGCGCCGGCGCCTCGAACGCAAGCGCAGTGACGAACAGTCCCATTGTGAACCCGACGCCTGCGAGCAGAGCGGCCCCATAGATGTGCCTGAAGCTTACTTTTGGCGGCAGTACGCCGATATTCAGTCTGACGGCTACCCAGGTTGCGCCGAGCACGCCTATCTGCTTGCCTAGGAACAGGCCAAGAAAGACGCCAAGCGACACGCCACCCGTTACGTTCCGAAGTGTCTCTGCCTCGACCGACACACCGGCGTTGAAGAAGCCGAATGCCGGCACGATCAGCAGACCTGCCCAAGGATGCAACAACCGCTTTGTGATGCGCAGGGGGGAATGTCTATGGCTGCCTTTTGCGCCTTTGGGGATCACCGCTGCGATAAGGACCCCAGCAAGGGCGGCTTCGAGGCCGGATTGGAACAGGGCTAACCAAAGCAATACGCTCAGGACAGTCAGCGGCAGCGGACGAGCCAGTTCAAGCCGGTTCAGGCAGATCATGACCCCGAATGTGCCAATGGCCAGGATCATCGGGAAGAACTGGATTTCCTCACTGTAGAAGACGGCGATGATCGCGACCGCCCCGAGGTCGTCGAAGATCGCCAGTGCCATCAGGAATGCCCTGAGTCCGACGGGGACGCGATGCCCGAGCAAGGACAGCAACGCCAGGGCAAGGGCAATGTCGGTGGCCATGGGGATCGCCCAACCACGCAGCGCTTCGCCATCGGGTGCCGCAAGCGCGACGTAGATCAGTGCCGGAACGGCCATGCCGCCAAAAGCGGCAATCGCGGGCACCGCGGCCCGCTGAAGGCTCGACAGATGCCCCTCGAGAAGCTCATGCTTGATTTCGACCCCGACAAGAACGAAGAAAATCGTCATCAGGCCCTGGTTGATCCAGACGATCAGCGGTTCCCTCATCTGGAAAGGCAGAAGGCCAACCCGGATCGGCGCATGGTGAATCGCCGCGTACAAATCCGCCAACGGAGAATTTGCCGCGATCAAAGCAGAAATGATGGCGCTCAGGATAAGGACTCCCGAAATCCTGTCTTGGATCAGCGGCTTAATGGTCACTTCGTATGCAATCTGTCCGTGAATGTTTCGAACGGCGTCCGTTGCAACATCTCGTGAACCAAAATGCAGCTTTGGCCAAAGGTCGCCAGTGTCGGCCGTTTCTGCTTGTCACAGTCGGCCTTCAGCTTTGGCGATGTAGTCGCGGGTCAATGGGACCGTGGTCTGGCGCTTCGCCAACTGGAACTGGAACACCACCAAACCGGTATGGCGGAACGCGGCTTCGCAGACCGCAAGATAGAACTCCCACATCCGGCAGAACCTGTCGTCATGAAGCGCGGCGAGCCTCGCACGATTGGCCAGAAACCGGCGCCGCCAGGCGCGCAGGGTTTCGGCGTAGTGCAGGCGCAAAACCTCGACATCCGTGACAATCAGGCCGCTCTTTTCGATGGCCGGAAGCACTTCGGACATGGCCGGGACGTAGCCGCCCGGAAATATGTACCTATTGATCCATGCCCCCGGCGCGCCGGGCGGACCGCTGGTGCCGATCGTATGAATCAGCGCGACCCCGTCGTCGCTCAACCGGCGTGCGACGCAGTCGAAATAGGTCTGGTAGTGCGGCGTACCGACATGCTCGAACATGCCGACCGACACGATCCGATCATATTTCCGATTTTCATTCCGGTAATCCCGCAGAAGAAATCGCACCTTGTCCGCCAGGCCGGCGGTCAGGGTTTCCTTTTGCGCGAATTTCAACTGTTCTGCGGACAGCGTGAGACCCGCGACCGAAACGTCATGTTTGCGCGCCAGAAACCGGGCCAGCCCGCCCCAGCCCGAGCCGATATCGAGAACCTGTTGACCCGGCTGCAACAGCAGCTTGGCCGCAATGTGCCGTTTCTTTCGGAGCTGCGCCTGTTCCAGCGTATCGTCCGCCGCTGCGAAATAGGCGCAGGAATACTGCCGGTCCGCATCCAGAAACGAGGTATACAACTCATCCGTCAGATCGTAATGATGCGCCGCGTTGCGCGCGGCCCGTCCCTTTGGGTTGAACAAGGTAAACGGCCGGGTGTTTCGGCGGATCGCCAGCCATATCCGGCGCACAGGCGAGCTCTTCGCATCGCCAAGGTTGCGCAGCACCAGCTCCAGAAATGTGTAGATGTCGCCGTCATCGATGCGAAGACTGCCGTTCATATAGGCCTCTCCGACCGCCAGATCGGGGTGAAATGCAATCCGGCGCACGGTGCTTGGTCTGGTGATCGTGGCGGCAATTTGCGGGTTGCCCTTGCCGAACCGACGTACGGTTCCGTCGGGAAAGCTCAGCGTCAGCGAGCCGTTCTTGATCGACCGGTTCAGAAAGCGACTTACCAAGTGCGTCCAGAGATTGAACCGACCCCGCATTGACATTGCCGGAGGTGCAGGATGAACCCTTGTCGCGGTGAGCCGCTCGATATCAGTGAAGTCGTTCACGAATGGGCCTCCTTCGCTTAGCGGTTTCGATATCAGGACGTTGACCGTTGAAGATCGTTACACATTCGAGACAGCCGGTCCGGGCCGGCAATCGGCGCAACTTCATTCGCATGTGAGCGAGTCTGACCATCCCAAAGGCCGTCAGAGGGGCCTGCGGCCGCAGTCGAGGCCTTCGCTCAGAAACTCGGTGTCGCACTTGAAATGTGAATCCAGCATCTCCCGTATGGCCAATAGACTAGAAAGAATCCGGAACAGCTTTCCGTGCTGCGGAGTGACAGAGCGGAAGGGCCCGACCGTATAGTCAAAAATGTCGACAGCATGAAGAACGTGTAACGGAACGCCGAGGCGGACGTCAGTTCCATTGAATGCAGGATGCAAACAGGAGTTGTCCAGGATGAGACAGAGCGCTTTCGATTTCGTGACGCCGATAGACCGCGGCAGCCCGCCTTGTCGATGCAGCCATCTCGACGGGAGTTCAGCGGACGAGGCCGAACTCGTGCAGCTGTTCCGAGACTTGGAGCAAACGCTTTTCAGAGTCATGGACCACAACCACGCCGACATTTTCGAACGTTGCGAGGTGCAGGGCCAGACGCTTTCCAGGATCGCCTGCGAAACCGGATGCAGTCGGTCTGAGGCAACCCGCCGTCTCGCGCATGCGCGCCGCTGTATTTGCCATCTTGTGGTCTTGACACTCGCGCCGGCAAAATCCGAATGATGTCTGCCAAGAGCTTGCAGGCGTTGGCTCATGTTGCAGAATTCGTTTTCACATGAGTATCGTATCCTTGTTCAAGATCGTGGCTGCGATGCTGCTTTGGGCCGCCTGTTATCCATTGATCACTGTCGGCATCAAGCTGGCACCACACCTCAGTTTTGCAACACTGCGCGCAGTGATCGCCGGTTTGGCTCTGGTCGGTCTGGCATACCTATTGCGCCGCCCGTTGCCACGTGGCGCAGGCGTGTGGGCAGCGTTGTGCATGATGGGGATCGGTGCAACCACCCTCGGGTTTCTTGGCATGTTTCACGCGGCCGAGTTTGTCTCGCCGGGGATTGCGACTGTCATCGCGAACACACAACCATTGCTTGCGGCCGGTCTGGCGGGCATCGTACTAGGCGAGCGATTGCAATCGGTCGGCAAGGCCGGTCTGTTCATCGGGTTTTTAGGCATCATTGTGATCGCTGCCCCGCAGTTGTTTTCGGGCGGTCAGGACAGCTATATCCTTGGTATAGCCTATATCGTACTCGCCGCCCTGGGCGTCACGGTCAGCAATGTGATGATAAAGAAGATCGCTGGAAAAACTGACCCGCTCATGGCAATGGGGTTGCAGCTGTTGATTGGCAGCGTTCCCCTAGCCATCATCGCTGGCATGACAGAGGACCCATTCGCGATCCAGTGGTGCTTCACCTTCATTTTTGTCTTGCTTGCGCTGGCGTTGTTCGGATCGGCGCTAGTCTATGTGCTCTGGATGTCTGTCCTCACCGTTGTGCCGCTCAATCAGGCCAACGCCTTCAGCTTTCTGGTGCCGATTTTCGGACTGACAATGGGGGTGTTGTTCTATGGTGAAGCCATCGGCTGGCTGAAAATGACAGGCATTTTTCTGGCAATCATCGGTGTGGTGCTTGTAACGCGGAATGGAGCCACGCGGGATTCGGGCGAAAAGCCGCTATCAGGTTCGATCTAGAATTGACCGCGAGCGGGGGTAAATCGTAGACGCCGAGTTTTCCGGAGAATTAAAAGAAAGGTCCTGTGGGCTCATGTCACCGCGGCGTCCTCCCTGCAATTCGAATGCACCGCGGGATTTCCGCATCCCGCAGGCGGGCAGTAGCAGTCATCGCGATCCGTCTCGCAACAAATCCCGCAATGGCTTAGCAAGCTATCCTTCAGGGCACTGCGCGCGCGATGCAATCGCACCGCCAAAGTGCCGCGCGTCAGTCCCAGATCAGCGGCGACAGAGGCACGGTCGTCGTCGTTCAGGTCTATCCGCCGGATCAGATCGGCATCGGCCGGCCGCAATTCGGGGAGCAGACCCGCAGAACAGCTGCATGACCGCGACAACTGACCGGTTGCATCCTCCGCCCAGCCTTGGGGCTCGGCCGCCACGGCCTCTGCAAGATGCCGTCGCCGCGCGGCTTTGCGATAGTGATCGTTTAGTACCGAGCGCAGTATGGCATAAAGCCAGGCGTCCATCCGTTTGACATCGCGAAGCTGGTCCTTGCTGGCCAGAACCCGAATGCAGAATTCCTGCAACACATCCTCGGCTTCGGCCCGGTTGCCGAGGCGTTTCGCAAGAAAGCCAAGGAACGCTTTGCGTCCCTCAATCAATGCGGTCTCGGTCGATGGTCCGCGGTCAGTTCCTTTCATATCGTTGCACATTTCAATTCCTCCTTTTCAGTGACGACGATGGGTCACGCGACAAAGCTGGCTTCCTGCTTGGTTGCGGTTCTCGATCGTCTCAACGCATACAGTACCAGGGCAAGCCCGATCAGGATCATTGGCGCGGAGAGCACCTGCCCCATCGTCAGTCCCCAATCGCCAAAATGGATCGCATGGCCGACCGGATTTCCGGGGGCTACGAATTGCGTATCCGGCTGTCGAAACAATTCTACGAGACTTCTGGCAGCGCCGTATCCGACCAGGAATGTCCCGGCGAGTGCTCCCGGCATCTTTAGCCAACCGCGCCGCCAAGCGAGGTAGATCAGAACGGTGCCAAGTAGCAGGCCCTCGAGCAGCGCCTCGTAAATCTGCGAGGGATGGCGGGCGCAAAGGGAAACGACGCCGAGGCAATCCTGCGCGGCCTCACCCGGAAAGATCACTGCCCAGGGAACGTCGGTGGGGCGACCCCAGAGCTCATTGTTGATGAAGTTCGCGAGCCGCCCGAAAAGCAACCCAGGTGGGGTCGCCAGCGCGAGCAGGTCGGCGACGCTAAGCAGCGACGCCTTCTGGCGAAGACAGAAGACCAGCCCGGCGATGGCAACGCCCAGGATACCGCCATGAAAGGACATGCCTCCCTGCCAGACTTTCGGTATCTCCAGCGGATTGGCCATGTAGTATTCCGGCTGGTAGAAGAACACGAAACCGAGGCGTCCACCGACGATCACCCCGAGGATGATCCAGGTGACAAGATCCTCGATCTGATTGCGGTCGAGTGGCGGACCGGCCCTGGACCACAGCACCGGTCGGGACACCGCCGCCACGCAGATGCGCCAGCCGATCAGCAGGCCGACGATATAGGCGAGCGCGTACCAGCGAAGCGCAAACTTGAAGCCGCCGATCTCGATCGAGAACAGCTCGGGTCCGATATCCGGAAATGGTAGGGCGGCGGTCAGCATCGGCGAGTCCCCTTAAGCATGGGTTTGACTTGGAAACCGTCAGCAATCCCCGGCCGGCCTTTGATCTCGTAGGCTTTGCGGCGCTTGAAAGACCCGCAGGGGGCACCACCAGAGCGGCGATCAATCATGGCGCACCCGATGTCTTTGCCAGTCCCTCACGGCCACGAACAGAAGGGGCGTCAGCGTCAGCGCACCCAGCCCTATGGCGGCCCAGGCAGCTCGGGATGAACTCCCGCTGACCGCCTCGTTTCCGAAATGGGCAAGAACGAAGCTCGCCGGGATGATTCCGGCGAGGGTTGCGACCGCGAACCGCCAGAAGTGCAGTCGGCTTAGCCCTGCCGCGTAGCTGACGATGTCGAAGGAAATGAATGGCAGCAACCGGCTGACGAAGACCGTGAATGTCAGCGCGTTCTGCGACCCCAGCCAGCCCGCGTCCACCTTGTCGCCGAGCCAGCGAACGAGAACGTCGCGGCCGAGAAATCGCGCCAGCCCGAATGCGACAAGTGCGCCCAGTTCGGCTCCAGCTACGATGTAGGCGGTTCCCAACGTATGTCCGTAGGCGGCCCCGGCCGCCAGTGCGATCGGTGCGCTCGGAATTGGTGTGGCGACGATGGCGGCCGTCATGAAGGCGATGACAAGCATCGGACCCCAAGGCCCCGCAGCCTGCACCCATCCGGAGATGCGCTCACCATCAATACTTTCGATTGCATCTGCAATTGGACCGAAAAACAGGATCACAAGTACCACGACCAGGAGCGCTGCGATGGCTGCCTTGGCAGCCGGGCGGGATATCGACGAGTCTGCCATTCGCGCGCTCATTCCTGCGGCTGGAAGGTCAAGGCATTGGCGATCAAGCAGCATCAACCGCTTTACGAAGCATGTCGCGAACCTCGCCCGCGACGTCGTGCAGCTGCTGGTTGTCGATGGCCTTCATCGATTCGACCGGGTCGATGGCGCTGATCTCGGTGCCGCCACTCACCTCGCGCAGGATCACGTTGCAGGGCAGCATCGCGCCCACGCGTGGCTCGATCCCGATGGCCTTGTGCGCCATGCCGGGATTGCAGGCCCCCAAGATGCGGTAGGGCGGCATGTCGATGTCGATCTTCTTTTTCATCGTCGCCTTGACGTCGATCTCGGTAAGGACGCCGAAGCCCTTTTCGGCAAGCGCTTCGCGAATGCGCGTTTCCGCGTCGTCGATGCCGGTGCCATTCAGAATGCGGTCATAGGTGTAGGCCATTCCAGATCTCCTTTCGTTCATTTGGACAGATATTTGACGAATGCGAGAATCCCCAACACCACGAAGACGAGAACGAGCAGCATCCAGACACCGCCCATGCCGAAACCCATCATCAGAACCTCCATAAATGCGGGAAATCTGCGGCGCCGGCGTAACGCCGGCGCCGACCGCTCAGTTGTCGTCCATCATGGTACCGTTGCCCATGCGCGCGCCATCACCGGGTTGGGTCTGCATCATGCGCTCGCGCATCGATTGCATGCGCTCCATCATGTCGGCCGGAGCCGTCATCTCCTCGGCCGTGACCGACCCGTCGCCATCGGCGTCCAGGTACTGGAACCGATCCACCATCATCTCGCGGATCATGGCGCTGTGAAGGGTTTCGAATTCGGCAATCGAGAGCGCGCCGTCGCCGTCGCTGTCGTATTCAGTCAGTTTCGCCTGCAACTGGGCACGCATTTCCTCGGGCGTCACAGTGCCGTCGCCATCGGCATCGAACATCTGCATCATGCCACCGCCCATTGGGCCCATTCCGCCCATCATGCCACCATGCATGCGTTGCATCATGTCCATCATCCCGGTCATGCCACCCATGTCTCCCATCATGCCAGGGGCGCCCTGCAACATCATCCCGGCGCGGTCACCCGGGCCGTCTTTGGCACCGTGGCCATGATGTGAATCGGCGAATGCGGCTCCTCCGAGAGCTGTTGCGGCCAGCACAGCCGTCGCGAACAGTGTCTTGCGTGTCATGATGATCTCCTCGTGTTTGGTTTCGACAAACGTCATATGGCAGCGATAAGTCGCGACGGAATGTGGGGAAACAATGGTTTTGTATCGCCCCGTCGCAAGCGTCGTCCTTGTTACATTTCGTGACAATTCTCTTCGGGAATCCAATGCGGTAATCGCTAAAAGGAAGAACATGACCGATCAGCCTCATATCCTTGTCGTGGACGACCACCGCGAAATCCGGGAGTCCGTTACTCGGTATCTGGAGAAGAACGGCCTGCGGGCGACCTCCGCGCGCGATGCGGTCGACATGGACGCCAAACTCGCCAAAGGGCAGTTCGACCTGATCGTGCTGGACGTCATGATGCCCGGCGAGGACGGTTTGTCAGTCTGCCGCCGCCTTTCGGCGAAGGGTGGTGTGCCGATCCTGATGCTGACGGCGCTCGGCGAAGAGACGGATCGGATCGTTGGGCTGGAAATCGGTGCGGACGATTACCTCGCCAAACCGTTCAATCCCAGAGAGCTGCTTGCGCGGATAAAGGCCATCCTGCGGCGCTCGTCCACGCCGGAGATCTACGCCGGCAAACTGTCCGGGCACCGCATCGGATTCGCAGAGTGGGTCCTCGATACCGACAGCCGGGTGCTGACGAACGAAAGCGGCGCGCAGGTCGATCTCACGGGATCCGAACTGAAGCTTCTCGTCGCATTTCTTGAGCGGCCCCGTTTGGTCCTCAACCGGGATCAGTTGCTCGATCTTACTGCAGGGCGCGCGGCGTCTCCTCTTGATCGGACCATAGACAATCAGATCAGCCGTCTGCGGAGGAAGATAGAGGCCGACCCGTCGCGCCCCCGCATCGTCACAACCGTTCGCGGCGGCGGCTATTGCCTTGCTGCCGATGTCCGCGAGTTGAGCTGATGCCGCGCCCTTTCGACAGCCTCCGGGGGCAGCTGGTCCTGCTGATCGTCGCCGCGCTCGCCGTCGCCCAGACGATAAGCCTGTTTTTGTTCGTAGACGAGCGTGGCCTGGCGGTGCGCGCTGCCTTGGGATTCGAGGCGGCGGGTCGCGCGGCAAATGTCGCGCTCTTGCTCGAAGAAGCGCCGGCATCCTTGCAGCAGGCGATCCTGCGCGCCGCGAATTCGCCCTTGGTGCGTTTCGATCTTTCGGAGATCCCCGCAGTCGATCACGAGAGCCACGCGGACGGCGGAGCCCTGGAAGCGCGCGTGCGTGGACTTCTTGGGGGGGCGACGGACCGGGAAATCCGCGTGGAACTGCATGAGGTCGAGCATGGCGTCCTGCCGATGCCGCATCTCGCGCCGGAGATGGCTGAAATGCATCTGGCGATGATGCGCGGTGACCTGTCGGCAATCGAGATGCAGCTTTCGATCGCGCTTGCGGACGGGCAGTGGCTGAATGTCGGAACGCGGTTCGAGCGCCCGCCGCTGCAATGGCCCTGGGTTTCGTTCGTCAGTTTCGGCCTTACGGCGGCAATAATCCTGGTCGCGGCCTGCTGGTTTCTTTTGACCCGTCTGACCGGCCCTCTCTTGCGTGTGTCGCGCGCCGCGGACCGGCTGGGTCGTGGCGAGACCGTCGATCAATTGCCGCTGATCGGTCCGGACGAGGTGCGCAATCTCACGCAAGCCTTCAATCGGATGCAGGCTCGGCTGACCCGCTTCGTCGCCGACAGGACGCGTCTTCTCGCGGCTTTGGGCCATGATCTGCGCTCTCCGCTGACAGCCATGCGGGTCCGTGCCGAGATGGTCGAGGAGGACGAAACACGCGAAAGCCTTGTCGCATCGGTCGAGGAAATGCAGGAGATGGTCGACGCGACGCTTGCCTTTGCGCGTGGCATGGCGAGTTCAGAGGTCTATGAGACGGTGGATTTGGCGAGCTATCTGCGCCAGTTGCAGGCTGATATGATCGACGGCTTCGACCTGGATGCTTCCGAGAGCATCAGCGTGCGGTTGCGGCCTCACTCGGTACGGCGCGCCCTGCGCAACATCATCGAGAATGCACAGCGCTACGGCAAAGGCGCGACCGTCACCTACCAACATGACGCGGAGGATGTTCAGATCCTTATCTCCGACAGTGGCCCCGGAATACCCGAAGCCGATCTCGAGCAGGTGTTTGAGCCCTTCTTCCGCCTCGAAAAATCCCGCTCACGTGAAACGGGCGGCACTGGCCTCGGTCTTTCGATCGCACGAACGATCATCCGGGCCCACGGCGGCGACGTGACGCTGGCGAACCGCGCCGAAGGCGGTCTACGCGCGACCGTAACGCTGCCACGCGAAGCCAAACCTGATTAGGAAGAAAGGGGCCTGAAATGACAAGAAATATAACCATCGCAATTCCATTCGCCTTTGTAGTCTCTGCCGGATCGGCACTCGCCGACCCCGCTGATAACTGGCGCGACGGTTTCGGCCACATGATGTGGGGTGGAGGTTTCGGAATGTTCGGCGGACTGATGATGCTTCTGTTCTGGGGCGCGATCATCGCCTTGATCGTGTTCGCTGTCCGGGGGTTCTCCGCCGGGTCCCGACCAGGCGGCAAATCGAATGCCGAAGATATCCTGCGTGAGCGATATGCCAGAGGTGAAATCGACGAGGAGGAGTACGAGCGTCGAAAAGCGAAGCTGGACTCGTGAAAGCGAAGCCCATTGCCTGACTTTCCCACACTAATGTGAGCCGCCATTTGGTTCACCGCTATTGACCTTCCCGCCCGGGAAGGCCGCACCCGTTCTGTCGATTGCCGAAAGACCAGGAAGTTCGATGATACCCGAGATTGGACAATTTGCCCTCGCCCTCGCCCTTGGCACCGCCCTGGTGCAGAGCGTCCTGCCCATGCTCGGCGCCGTACGCGGTAACGTTTTGTGGATGCGAAGCGCCCGTAGCTCGGCCATTGCTCAACTCGTCTTTATAGGTCTCGCCTTCGCGGCGCTGATGCGATCCTTTGTGGTCAGTGATTTCACCGTGGCCAATGTGGTCGAGAATTCACACTCGCTCAAACCGATGCTCTTCAAGATAGCGGGCACCTGGGGCAGCCATGAAGGGTCGCTTCTGCTCTGGGTGCTGATCCTGGCAGCCTTTGGGGCCGGTGTGGCCCTGTTCGGGTCGAACATCCCGGAGGCGCTCAAGGCGCGCACGCTCTCTGTGCAGGCCTGGATAAGCACCGGCTTTCTGTCATTCCTGCTGCTGACGTCGAACCCGTTCGAGCGGGTCTTTCCTCCACCGCTCGACGGCAACGACCTGAACCCGCTTTTGCAGGACGTCGGTCTGGCGATGCACCCGCCGCTGCTCTATTTCGGCTATGTCGGCTTCTCGATCGTGTTTTCCTTTGCTGTTGCCGCTCTGATCGAAGGCCGGGTCGACGCTGCATGGGCCCGCTGGGTGCGGCCTTGGACCCTCGCAGCCTGGATGAGCCTTACGGCGGGCATCGCGCTCGGGTCCTGGTGGGCCTATTACGAGCTGGGCTGGGGCGGCTGGTGGTTCTGGGATCCGGTCGAGAACGTCAGCTTCATGCCCTGGCTTCTCGGTACAGCGCTGCTGCATTCGGCGATCGTCACAGAAAAGCGCGACGCCTTCAAAAGCTGGACGATCCTTCTTGCGATCCTCACCTTTTCGCTTTCCCTTCTGGGAACGTTCATCGTGCGGTCGGGCCTTCTGACATCCGTACATGCGTTCGCCGTCGATCCCGAACGTGGCCTCTACATCCTTGGCCTTCTGGGAATTTCAATTGGAGGCTCGCTTACGCTTTATGCCTGGCGCGCGCCGGCTATGGAGGGCGGCGGCCTCTTTACGCCCGTCAGCCGCGAGGCAGGCCTGCTGATCAACAATCTTCTTCTTGCTACCGCCACCGGGACCGTCTTGTTCGGCACGCTCTACCCACTTTTCATGGAAGCGTTGACCGGCGAAAAGCTCTCGGTCGGGCCGCCGTTCTTCAACTCAACCTTCGTGCCCATGATGCTGCCTTTGGTCCTGGTTATGGGTATAGGACCGTTCCTGTCCTGGAAGCGGGCCGATCTCAAAGGTGTCCTGCAACGCCTTCGTTTCGCCGCGGTGCTGGCCGGACTTGCCGGGCTTGCCACGTGGTATCTGACCCGCGGCGGACCGGTTCTCGCCTATCTTTCTGTGGCACTCGCCGCCTGGTTGCTTTTTGCAACGCTGCGCGAATGGGCGCTACGTATCAGGCTCTTCGATGTGAGTTTGACCGACGCATTACGACGCGCCCGAAACCTGCCGCGCGCGTCACACGGAATGACGCTTGCACATACCGGCCTGGCGGTGGCGATATTGGGCTTTGTCGGCTCCAGCGCCTGGAAATCCGAAGAGATCGTCTTTGTCCAGCCGGGTTCCGTCATTCAGATTGCCGGATTTGACGTGCGCTTTGACGGTGTGGAACGGGTGAGCGGTCCGAACTACATCGCCGATCGCGGCACGCTTGTGGTGAGCCGGGAGGGGAATTTCGTCACCACGCTTTACCCTGAGCGACGTTCTTACCCCGTCGCGCAAAGCACCACGACCGAGTCGGCGATCAGGTCCACGCTTGCGGGCGATCTTTATGCCTCGCTGGCCACACCGGCCTCGGAGACCGCCACCGATCAGGGCGCCTGGACGCTTCGCATCCTCTACGAACCCTTGGTGAACTTCATCTGGATCGGATCGGTCATGCTGGTACTGGGCGGCACCCTGTCGCTCTCCGACAGGCGCCTGCGTGTCGGCGCCCCGCGTCGCGTCGCGCGACCGCCGTCCGTCGCCACACCCGCGGAGTAAGAGTACATGCGACGCACCCTTGCGGCCCTGCCCATCCTGATCGCCCTCGTGTTCGGCGCCTTTTTTCTGTGGGGGCTGAATCCCGACCGCGATCCCAATGCCATCCCGTCGGTCCTGATCTCGCAACCCGCGCCGACCTTCGATCTACCACCGGTCGAGGGCATCGGCGTTCCTGGGCTGTCGCGGGAAAACCTGATCGGCAACCCCGAACCGGTCGTGGTGAATGTCTTTGCGTCTTGGTGTGTGCCTTGCCGAGCGGAACACGCCGTGCTGACCCGCATGGTTGAACGGGACGGCATCAGGCTGTTTGGCATCAACTACAAGGACAAACCCGAGGATGCTCGCGCGTGGCTGGATAACCTTGGAAACCCGTATGAACTGATCGGATCGGACTTGAACGGTCGCGCGGGTATCGAGTGGGGGATATCGGGAGTGCCCGAGACCTTTATCGTCGCGGGCGACGGAACAGTCCTCTACCGCTATGTCGGCCCGATCGTGGGCGCCGACGCCGAGGCGGAATTTGCCACGGCGCTCGCTCAGGCAAGAACCAAGATCGGAGCAAACTCATGAGAATCAGTGTTCTTGCCGCCACGCTGACGCTGGCAATGTTGCCCTTTTCAGCCGGAGCCGTCGAGCCTGATGAGATTCTGGACGACCCCGTATTGGAAGCGCGAGCCCGCGAGATATCGAAGGATCTGCGCTGTGTCGTCTGCCAGAATCAGGACATCGACAGCTCAAACGCCGGGGTGGCACGCGACTTGCGGCTACTGGTCCGCGAGCGGCTTGTCGCTGGCGATACCGATGCGGAAGTCGTGGATTTCGTGCAGGCGCGCTATGGCGACTTCGTGCTGCTCAAACCGCCCTTCAAGCCCGAGACCTACCCGCTTTGGCTGGCACCGGGTGTGTTTTTTCTGATCGGCACCGGGGCCGTGTTCACCGTGCTCCGCAGCAGCCGAAAGCGCGCTGTCGAGGGCACACTCAGCGACGATGAAGAAGGCACGATTGCTGCGTTGCTCGATGATGAAGCCGGAGAAAAGTCATGATACTGTTTGTCTTCTTCGCCCTTCTCTCGTCGGTCGCGGCAATCCTGATGCTCTTTCCATTGCGCAAGCCTGGCATCCCTGGAACAGATCGGAGAGCGGGCGCGGTTGCTGTCCTCTCGGACCAGTTGCGCGAGGTCGATCGGGAGATGGAACGGGGACTAATTTCGAACGAGGAGGCGGCAGCCGCCCGGATCGAGATCAAACGGCGGCTCCTGAAACTGGGCCGGGTGCCTTCTGGAAATGACCGCAAGGTTCAGGGCGGACGCGCCGCGCTATGGGCCTCGGCCCTCGTTGTTCCATTGGTCGCGGGCCTCTTCTATGTCGGGCTCGGTTCGCCAGATATTCCAGCTGTGGCCTTCGCGGATCGGCAGGAAGAGCGCACGGAACAGGCGCAGATCACCGAACTGACCGTTCGGTTGCTCGAACGCCTTCAAAGCGATCCAAGCGGCGGCCCGTCAGAGGGCTGGATGCTGCTCGGGCAGACCTATATGCGCTTGGGTCAATACGACGACGCAGCATTGGCCATGGAAAAGGTGATCGGGCGCGACGACGCTTCCTCTGCGGTGCTGTCGCAATATGCCGAGGCGCTTGTCGCTGCCGAAGACGGCATCGTGACGCCAAAAGCCCGGAACGCGATCCGGCGCGCACGTGAAATGGATCCCACAAATCCCGCAGCCACATTTTACGAGGCAATCGCTCTCGATCAGGCTGGCGACAGCGAGGAAGCGCATGATCTGCTAGTGTCTCGCCTCGATGCAGCCAAGGGTCCCGCCCCATGGATGGAGGTCTTCATCGCCCAGACCAATCGGATTGGCGAGACCCTCGGGCGCGCCCCATTGAGCCTCGCCTCTTTCGCGCCAGTGGCTGGCAACGGTGCGCGCGGACCCACGGAGGACGACGTGGCGGCGGCCTCCGAGATGAGCGAGGCTGACAGGGCCGCCTTCATTCGGTCGATGGTCGATCGCCTCGCCGAGCGTCTGGCCGAGGAGCCCGACGATCTCGATGGCTGGCTGCGCCTGGCAAACGCGTATCGTGTCCTGAACGAGACGCAGAACGCGCGTGACGCTTACGAGGCGGCGGAGCGGCTGGCCGGGGACCTGCGGCCAGATGACCCGCGAACTGAAACAATTCGAAATGCGCTTGCCGAACTTGGCGGATAGCCAGCGAACCTTCACCGAGATTTTGTCCCGCAATGTCGGACGCCATCCTTGGCGGCGATTCAGGTGCCGCCGCAATCCTCCGGTCTATGGCGCGGACTTCGCCATAACGTCAATCTCCTCGGCCCCGGCTTCATCGAGACAGTTGGTTTCGATTTGCAATGTCACAAAATAGAACCCGAACCGCGATTTCAGCATCGCATGGGCTTCTTGGAGTATGACCCCGCTGTCGATGTCTTCGCGAATGCGCAGATGCGCGGAAAATACGTTCCGTCCACTCGTCAGTGTCCAGGCGTGGGCATGATGAACGTCCCTGACGCCCTCGAGAGCGGCCAATGCATCCACGACTTCATCCAGGTCGATCTCTTTCGGTGTTCCTTCCATCAGCAGGCGCCCTGCATCGCGCAGGATACCCCAGCTCGCCCAAATCAGTACAAACCCGAAAGCCATGCCGAGGATAGGATCGATCAGCAGGAAGCCTGTGAACTCGATCACCAGTGCCGTCACGATGATCAGCAGACTGCCAACAAATGTCTGCACGATGTGCCAGAGTGCACCGCGGGTGTTGAGGTCGCTGCGGCTCTGTTTCCAGATCAGGCCAAGCGATATGAACTCTGTCACCAGCCCCCCGGCCGCCGCCAACAGCATCGGTCCCGTCGGAAGGTCGATGGGCGACCCAAGCCGCATTGAAGCCATGTAGATCACGACGAGCGCCATGCCCAGGAGGAACCCGCCATTGATCAGCGCTCCAAGGATTTCCGACCGGAACCAGCCAAAACTTAGATCCGAACTGGCAGGTCGCTGAGCCAATCGGGCCGCCGCCAGCGCCACAAGCACGCCGCCCACGGCTGAGAAGGTGTGAAATGCGTCCGAGATCACGGCGATGGAGCCGGTCCAAAGGCCGATGGCAAGCTCGATCACGAAGTAAATGCCAGTCAACCAGGCCGAGATCACCAACCCCCGCCCGCTCGTCGGCATGTGGCCCGCATGGGCGACCGCGGCGTTCTTTGGAGCCTCCCGCATCGAATGATCCTTTCCTGTTCAGCCCTGATTGCCGATGACCGGTGTTTCTGGTGATCCGCGCCTCTATTGTGTTGCGGCGGCCCGTCCGGAACCGGCGTCCGACAGTGCCTCGAGAACGGCTTCGCTTGACAGAAGTTCGGGCAGCACGACGCCGTCCGGGGCTCCGGGTCCATAGACGGCATTGAACGGAATCCCGTAGCGCCCGAAGCTTTCCAGATAGCGCGATATGGTCTCACTTGGGCGCGTCCAGTCCGCCTGCATGGCGATGACACCGGAGCCTCGCAATCTCGAAACGACGGGGTCACGATCGAGAACCAGCGCCTTGTTGGCTTTGCAGGTCAGGCACCAGTCGGCCGTGACGTCCACGAAGACAACCTGCCCGATCGAGATGTGCCGCGCGATAGCCGAGCGGTCGAATTCAGCCCATTCGGTTCCGGCGACGGCGGTGGACTTGTCGGCGTCCGAAAGATATCCCGCCAGCGCGACGGAAACCACTGACAACACCGCTGCTCCCAGAACCCTCGCCATCCCGGGTACCCGTCGCAGCGACAAGAGTGCCACCCCACTGAGGCTAAGCGCCCCGACCCAGACGGCGGTCCATTGTCCAGCCACGCCGGTCAGAACCCAGAAAAGCCAGGCCGCGGTACCAGCCAGCGCCAGGCCAAGAACGATCTTGAGCACGATCATCCACTGCCCCGGTCTTGGCAGGCGTCCGACAAGATGTGGAAACGCGGCAATGATTACGTACGGCAGGGACAATCCCAGCCCCAACGCCGTGAAGATCACCGCGATATCGATGGACCGCCCGGCCAGGGCAAAGGCCACCGCGGTCCCAAGGAAAGGCGCCGAACATGGCGTGGCCAGGATCGCGGCGAACGCGCCGGTCGCGAAGTCGCCGCCATAGCCTTTTCCGCCGCCCGCCCGGGCAAGCCGGGTCTGCCAAGACGTCGGCAGCGCAATGTCGAACAGGCCAAAGAGATTGGCCGCGAAGACCACCAGGACGACGAACATAATTGCCAAGAAGACCGGGCTCTGGAATTGCAGACCCCACCCCACAGTCAAACCCAATGCTCGGGCGCCAAGCGTCGCCGCGGCAAGCACCCACATGAAGGCCAGGACACCAAGAGCGGAGATGGCAAACCCGGTGCGAATCCGGGCCGGGGATTGGCCGGCGGACGTGATGGCAGAGGAAAGCTTGATCGACAGCACCGGAAGCACGCAGGGCATCACATTCAGGATCAACCCGCCGAGGAATGCGATGGCCGCAATCCACGCCAACTCGCCCATGCCGGGCACAACCGCGGCGATGCTGAAGGGCGGCTCGGGCGGCGCGTCGGAGAGCGCGGGCTGCAAGGTGGCGGCGCGACTGCCGTCCGTCACCGTGATCTGCAACTCGGGCAAATCCGGGGCTGCGGCAAGGACAGGGAGCCTTGCCCAGACTAGTCTGTCGCCCTGCCCCAAACGAACGTCCGGTTTTCCGAACGCCGTGCCTTCGCCCAGTTCAGGGAAGATATCCGGGGCTTCGAACGGAACATCGCTGCGCGCGGTCACCGTGAGAGCTGTCATAGACGCATCGAGGTGAGCGGTTTCGATCCCGATGCCGCTGTCTGTGCCATCATCTGGAACACGTGCGGCGTAGGTCGAAATCTGCGTCGCAGCGTCTTTGTCGATGCCGCTCGCCCTCGGCAGGGTCAGCGACAGCGCGAAATCCTGCGGGACGCAAACCGTCGAACAGATGAGCAGGCTCACCCGCGCGTTTAGACGCGTCGGCCCGCCAGGTTCCGATAGCGTGATCCGGATCGGGAACACGACCTCGTCTTGGTAACCGAAATTCTCGATGCCGAAGGCGGTGAATCGTTTGGGCGCAGGCCACAGGAAGTTCGTCTCCGCGACGTTCTCCGATCCGGTCCAGTCAATCGTTGGCGGCAATCCGACTTCGCCCGGCGAACGCCAGTAGGTCTTCCAGTCCTTGCCGAGCCGCAAATGAAGACCTGCCGAAATCGACGCCGCATCCGGACCGACGCCGTTCTCCGCCGTTATCAGACGGGCCTCGACGGCCGGGTTGGCGAAACTTTCCGACTCGGCCGCCGCGGCCATCGAGGCGAATGCTAAGATGGCAATCAGGGCGAAAAGGACAGGAAAAGCCTTGCCGCAAAGTGATGCTATGCGCTTCTTCAAGCCACCCGACATGCCGATCCCCAGCCTTCCTCACGTTCTCTCGCGACGATCGCCTGAACCGTTCGCTCGCTGACTTCACCTTGGATGACTGTTCGGCCTATCACCATTGCAGGGGTGCCTATGAACGCGAAGATACGCGCGATCGCTGCGCTGATTTCGAGATCTTCCAGAACTTGGTCGCTGTCCATGTCCGCGACCAGCCTTGCATGATCGACGCCGATATCATTGGCAAGAGATTGAAGATATTCGGGGGTCGCTTGAAACGGCGATCTCATAAGCCTTTCGTGGAATGCAGGATAAGCCCCCTGGTTTCTCGCTGCCAGCGCCGCTTTCGCCGCAAGCGTCGAGGTCTCGCCCAGCAATGGCAATTCGTGCCAGCTTACGCGGATCCCGCTGCCCGTCTGCGCTTCCAAGGCGGCGAGGCGTTTGGTCTGAACGCGGCAATACGGACAATAGTAATCGGAAAATGACGCCACGGGCACTTCGTCTGCCGTCGTCGGCAGGTCGTGATACAGCGCGGCGCAAATGTTCTGTCTTGCCCTGATCTCGGCCGCTGCGAGATTGTCGGCATCTTCTTGAGTTTCCAGCCCGACGAACGGATCGAAACCGGACGAACTCTGCCCTGCGGTCAAGCGCTGAAACCCTGCGGGATCATCGATCTCTTCAAAAACCAGGTCATCGCGGCCGAAGCCGGGAGCAATTCGAAAGGCGGCATATGCCGCGGCCACTCCGGATACGACCAGCAACGTGTTTCGTCTTTCCCTGTTCACCCTGGCTCGCCCATTTCAATATTTTGTCCAAATCTATTCGATCAATTTGCCACGAAACAGGAAACCCTCGCGACCATCTTTGCAGTTGAGGATCATCAGCCCACTCGTTCCCGCCTCTCTTGCCACGCAGCCTTGAGGAAGTTGTCCTGATGTGTCGCTGGTCGACAGTCGTGCCGCATTGGCATCGAGACAATTCTGTAGCGATGTCGAGCAAGCACCCAGAAAGAAGACAGCGGCTAGGGGAGAGAGGTTGCGCAAGGTGAGACGGCCGATCCTATTCCGCTGCAATTTTCGCAGTTTCCCGGACGCCATCGGCTTCGTACCCGGCACCTTTTTTTCGTGCCGACCCATGACAGGATTTCCCCATCATGCGATGCATGACCAGATGCGCTCCGACACACAGAAGGAGTGGCGCGACGGCGAAGAGACCTTCGGAAGCGCCTGATATCCCACCGGCTACAAGATAGGCCATGATCGGCAACACCATTACCGCACAGCAGATCCACATGCCGTATTTCATCAACATTTCTGATGCCGGCTTGGCATTCTTTTCGTCTTCAGCTCTCATTTGGTCATTTCTCTTTCGGTCCTCGCGCAATTGCTAGCGGCTTCCTGCACGGGAAGGTCAACGTTACAAACCGATACAAAAATCACTCTTATGTCAGACAGGGATCGCTTGACCTTCCAGTACTGGAAGGTCGTTTAAGCACGCGAAACAGGCAGGAATTCGGAGCAAGCAGGCTATGGCAGAGCATGCCCTTACCATGACCGACCGCCGTCGGTTCATCGCAGGTGCGACCGGCAGTCTTTTTGCGTTGGCAGCACCGTCGATACTTCGAGCTCAAGAAGCAGCGCTCACGCGACGCAACATTTCGTCTTTCCGCACCCACGAATGGCAGGATCACTTCGATTCCCTGGGCAAGGGTATTATCATCTCGGACACAACCACGAAGGTTCTCCAGCATTGGACCAACGATGGTGCGATGCGCATCTATCCGACCTCGGTTCCGCAGTCCGATGAACTCACGCGTCGCGGCTACACCGAGATTGTGTTCAAGGACGAAGCTCCGGACTGGGCCCCTACCCCATCGATGATCGAGCGCGACCCGAGCCTTCCAAGGTATGTGCCGCCGGGGCCTGAGAACCCGCTTGGCATTCGCGCGATGCACCTTACGTGGCAATATTATCGTATCCACGGTACGAATGACACACGCAAGATTGGCAGGAAATCGTCGAACGGCTGTATCGGGCTTTATAACGAGCACATTGTCGAAGTCTTTGACAGAACGCCGGTCGGAACACAGGTCAAATTGATATGAGCCGGACTGACGTCTGCGAGGAACCGCAAAAATGAACAAAACGCTTTTGGCCGTCTTGGCCTTTCTGCTGATCGGCGGCTTGGCGGTCTACTGGAACGCGACGCAAACTGCCCAACAAACAGCTGGCCACTCCATGGTGACGCCGGATACGAGCGAGATCGCGCAAGGGGCACCGATTGTGGAGGTCGCGCTCCCCGCGGAGCTGTCCTCTGAAGCGCAGATCGGTAAACGTGCCTTCGAGGCGAAATGTGCAACCTGCCACGGCGCGAATGCTGCAGGCCAGAATGGCGTTGCGCCGCCACTTGTACATAAAATTTATGAGCCCAATCATCACTCCGACATGGCCTTCGTGCTCGCGGCGAAGAACGGCGTCAGAGCCCATCACTGGAATTTCGGGAACATGGCTCCCGTCGAGGGGCTTACCGATGCCGACGTCAAGATGATCGCGCGCTATGTGCGCGAACTTCAGGCAGAAAACGGTATTTTCTAGCGTATGTACGCCGGGCTTTCTCCCTTCATGGTCTTGCGCGCAGCGATCCTCTGCGCGCTTGTTGCATTTGGCCTGGCGCCGCAATCAGCCGACGCACACGCAGAGGATGTGGGGGTCGTCGCAGAAGCGCATGGGACGACCGGCGATGATCATGACCCCCACAACCTGATCGAAGAGGCTTTGGGCCACTGCCACCCAGGCCTCGATTGCGCGCTTGCAGCTGTAGTGATTCAACCGGAACACCTGCTCCAAGGTGTCGGGATCGACGGTGAGAAGTTTCGTGTCCGTCATGCTTCCCATGAAGGCACCGACTTATCCTATGACCCTCCGCCTCCACGAGATTTCGTCTGATCGAAATTGCGAAATCGAACAGTGAAAGACGAAGGAACAGAATATGAAAACCAAAGGGATGATCACTGCCGCATTGGCAATTGGCGTTGCATCGGCCACGCTGGCGCATAGCGGCGCAACCGGCATCGTCAAGGAACGCATGGTCGCGATGTCGGCCATGGGCGACGCCGTCAAGGCCGTCGCCCCGATGATGAGCGGCGAGGCCGCCTACGAGGCGGAGGCGGTCCGCCAAGCCGCCGAACTGATCGGCGCGCACGCGGGCAACGCGATGACGGAACTGTTTCCCGAAGACAACGAGAATGCGGCATCCTACGTCAAGGATGCCATTTGGGAGGACTGGGACACCTTCACCGGCCTTGCGGAACAGCTGCACACCTATTCCGAAGGGCTCGCTCTCGCCGCCGAGAACGGGCTCGCCTCTTATGAGGGAGGCATGGCCGATGCGGGTGCGATGATGGGCGGCGACGCCATGATGGGTTCTGGTGACATGATGGGCGGAGGCGGGATGATGGCCGACGCTACTATGGGCCGGGAAGAGCTCGCTGAAATGCCGGCCGATGCCGTCTTTGCGATGGTCAGCGACACATGCTCTTCGTGTCACACGCGGTTCCGGACAGAGGCCAAGTGACATGAGGCAGGTTATTGCAGGTGTTGTCGGGCTTGCCCTTGTGGGTACGGCCGCGACAGCCGCGCTGGTGATGTGGCCGGTCGGCCAGGAACCGGCGAAGATCGAATTGGCGGGCGATGTCCAGCGCGGTGCATATCTGGCGCGCGCCAGTGGCTGCATCGCATGCCATACGAATTTCGAGGATGGCGGGGCGCCACTCGCGGGTGGCGCCCCGCTTGAGACTGACTTTGGAACCTTCTATCCGCCAAACCTGACAACCGATGCCCAGCATGGGATCGGGGGCTGGACCGTCGAGCAGTTCGCAATGGCGGTAAGGCAGGGTATCTCGCCCGAGGGCGAGCCGTATTACCCGACCTTCACGTATCCGTTTTATGCGGACTTCTCGGATCAGGACATCGCGGACCTTTGGGCGGCTTTCCAGACGGTGGCACCTGCCGCCGAGTCCGCCCCTGTCCACGAGGCGACATTCCCCTTCGATCAGAGATGGGGGCTGAAGCTCTGGCGTGCAGCATATCTGAGCGACCCGCAAACCGAGCCGGTCGAGGGGAAGAGTGAAACCTGGAACCGGGGGCGCGAACTCGTCAGGGGTGCCACGCATTGCGGCGCCTGCCACACGGGCCGCAATCTGGCCGGTGCCCGGGTCGCAAGCGCCGTCTTCGCCGGCAACGATGCGCTGCCGGGCGGAAACAAGGCTCCGTCCATCCTTCCAGAGGATCTGGCGGAACGTGGCTGGACGGTCGCGAACTTGTCCTACGCGCTGCAAAGCGGTGTCACGCCTTCGGGCGATGTCTTTGGGGGAAGCATGGGCGAAGTCGTGCAGAATGGAACCCGGTTCCTGTCGAAAGATGATCTGCGGGCCATGGCGACCTATCTTCTGGACAGCAATCTCGCGCCCGAGGATGAAATCGCCTCCATACCAGCTTCCGGTCCAGTGCTGGACTGACATGGTGGGGCGCTTCCGCGCCCCACCCAATCAAAGGACAATGAAAAAATGACGACACGGCGGGAATTTCTGAAGCACGGTGCGGCAACGGTCGGAGCCCTGACCCTACCCGTTTCGGCCCGCGCCCAAACCGCCCGGTTCGAGGAACTCACAGCGCGCGCAGCTTCAATTCAGTTGGCACCGCCGTCCTACCCCAGGACCGAAATCTGGGGCTATGACGGCACCATGCCCGGCCCCGAACTGAGGGTCACTCAAGGCGCACGCGTGCAGCGGTCGTTCCGGAACGCATTGCCACAGGCAAGCTCGGTACACTGGCACGGCATCCGTATCGACAACGCCATGGATGGGGTCGCAGGCTTGACCCAGCCCGCCGTGGAGCCGGGTCAGACCTTCGACTACGATTTTGTCGCGCCGGACGCAGGGACCTATTGGTACCACGCGCATAACCGGTCGGTCGAACAGGTCGCACGTGGCCTTTACGGTGCGTTGATCGTCGAAGAGGATGAGACACCGGAGGTGGACCGGGAAGAAGTGCTGATCCTCGATGATTGGCTGCTCGATCCGGAAACCGCTGAAATCGATCCGGATTTTGAGGCAGTCCACGACCGCAGCCACGCCGGCCGCCGAGGCAATTTCATCGCGACCAACGGGCACCCTGCCCTGTCACTCGAAGTGCGGCAGAACGAGCGCCTGCGCCTGCGACTGATCAATGCCGCCAATGCGCGGATCTTTGTGCTGTCCCTTGCCGGATTGCAGGGCTGGAGCATCGCGCTGGACGGGATGCCCCTGGCTTTGGCGGAACCACTGATTGATGCGCTCATCCTCGGTCCGGGTCAACGCGCCGACCTCATCGTCGACGTGACCGCGGAGCCAGGTGAGACCGCGCATCTGGTTCGGGTCGAGGACCAGGAGGGCTTTTCGCAGGTCGCCTTCCCGGTTAGCGGCTCGGCATCGACCGCACGACGCGACATTCCCGGTGCCCTTCCCCGCAATGCGAAGATGGAAGTGGGCGAGATCCATGGCGCTGTTCCGGTGCGACTGAACATGCAGGGCGGAGCGATGGGAACGCTGGACGCAGCTGTTCTGGATGGCGAGCGCAAGTCTTTCCGGGAACTTGTTAATGCGAACCAGTTCTGGGCCTTCAATGGCACTATCGGAATGACCGAGACTCCGCTTGCCGAGCTTGCACTTGGTCAGACCGCCAAACTCGAAATCTACAACGACACGTCCTTCCCCCACGCGATGCACCTACACGGGATGCATTTCCGCGAGATCGGCCAGGGCGGAACCCTCGGCCCCCTTCGCGATACGCTGCTAATGTTCGGGGGCGAGACCAGGACGATCGGCTTCGTCGCCGACAATCCGGGTGACTGGCTGTTTCATTGCCATATGCTCAGCCATGCGGCCTCTGGCATGATGACCTGGATCAGGGTTGCGTGATGGGCAGATATCTTACCTTGTCGGCGATCGTCTTGAGCGCGGCGGCAGCTGGAGGCTGGCTGATGACCCGGGCCGGTGCTCAGACCGAAGCCACACCCGAAACCTACGATATTGTCCGGGGCGAGACGCTTTACACGGAGTATTGCGCGGCCTGCCATGGGGCGAACCTGGAGGGACAGCCCGATTGGCGCTCGCCCGGACCCGATGGCGTTTTGCCCGCACCGCCCCATGACGATACCGGACATACCTGGCATCATTCCGACAGTGTCCTTTTCGACTACACGAAACTCGGGGGCAAGGCGGCGCTCGCGCGCCAGGGTGTCGAGTTTGAAAGCGGTATGCCCGGTTTCGACGAGCAGCTCTCGGACCCCGAAATTTGGGACATCATTGCCTACATCAAATCGACCTGGCCCGAACGTCAGCGCGCCATTCAGGCCGAACGAAGCGGTCAGAGCCAATAGCGGGAAGGAACTGAAATGCGCTCGATCAAAATCGCAGCAATTTCTTTGGGGCTCGCACTCGGCCCCATTCAGTCAACGGCACAGGACCTGACCGACGAGCGGATCAAGGAACTGGCGCTGCAAGCCATAAGGGAAAACCCGCAGATCATCATGGAGGCCGTGCAACTGCTGGAAGCCGAGCAAGCGGCCGCTCAGGCCGGCGCAGTGGCAGATGTACTGGAAAACGAGCGGGATCTGCTTGAACGCGACCCAAACGCGCCGGTTCTCGGCAATCCCGATGGCGACGTCACCGTGGTCGAGTTCTTCGACTACAATTGCCCCTATTGCAAACGCGCCATGGCTGAAGTCCAGGGGCTGCTCGAAGCAGACCGCAACGTCCGGCTGGTCTATCGCGAATGGCCGATTCTGAGCGAAGGCTCGGTGTTTGCCGCCAAGGCCGCCCTGGCGGCGCGCGAACAAGGCAAGTACGAGGAATTCCACTGGGCCCTGATGGGAATGCAGGGACGTGCCGAGGAAGCCTCGGTCCTGCGGGTCGCGGAAGAGATCGGTCTGGATGTCGAACAGCTTCGCGCCGACATGGACGCGCCCGAAGTCGAGGAACACATCGCTACCTCGATGCGTCTGACGCAAGCACTCGGCTTCAATGGAACACCGTCGTTCGTGATCGGTGAGACCCTCGTTCCCGGATTCGTGGACGAGGAACAGCTCAGATCTGTTGTCGAGGAAACGCGCGACGGCGGCTGACCGCCACGACCTTGTGAAACCGGCGCCGGGCAAGCCGGCGCCGCGCTGATGTCAGGTTGCGGCGGGCGCAGCTACCTCGTAACCGGCATCGCGGATCGCCTCGGACACTGCGCGTTCGCTCAGAAAGCTTTCAACCGAAACAGTGTGCGTCGGCAGTTCGCATGACACGGTCGCCGTGGGGTCAATTGCCTTGATCGCCTTCTCGATTGCTGCGGTGCAATGCCCGCAACTCATGCCTGGAACATTGAAGTTCGTCATCTCCGTCTCCTTCTCTCTCTTCGCTTCAGGTGAGTGCTTCCAGCACAGGAAGGTCAAGGTCGAAAGAAAAAAATCTGACAGGGTTGACCTTCCAGCCAGTGGAAGCCCTATCTATATTGCGAACGATAAGGAGATCTCCATGCCCGCAACGCAAAATCTGCGGCTTTCTGTCCGGAACATGTCCTGTGCATCCTGCGTCGGGCGGGTCGAACGCGCGCTTTCGGCTTTACCCGGGGTTGGCGATGTCAACGTGAACCTTGCGGCCGAGACGGCGCAGATTCGGATCGGGTCTGCCGCGCATCTCCCCGAGGTGATCGAGGCGCTGGAACGGGCGGGCTATCCCGCCAGGACCCGAAGCATCCGCCTGAACGTGTCGTCTATGTCCTGCGCGTCCTGCGTGGGACGTGTCGACAAGGCACTTGCGGCCGTGCCAGGGGTGCTTGGCGTCAACGTCAACCTTGCGTCGGAAACCGCGACCGTGGCCTATGCCGAGGGTGCGGTGGATCTGGCCGATCTTCTGAAGGCGGCCGGGGATGCCGGCTACCCTGCCGAGGCTGCAGACGACGCGGGCCTCGAGGACCGCAGCGCGCGCAAGGAAGGCGAAGCGCGCGACCTGGCCCGCAGGACCGCGTTCGCTGCGGCGCTTGCCCTGCCCGTGTTCCTGCTGGAAATGGGCGCGCATCTGGTGCCTGGCATGCACGAAATGATCGGGCGGACGATCGGCCATCAGACAAGCTGGATGATCCAGTTCGTGCTGACCACCCTCGTTCTGGCCTGGCCAGGCCGCGGCTTTTATATCAAGGGGTTTCCGGCCCTGCTGAACGGCGCGCCGGATATGAACAGCCTGGTCGCCGTGGGCACCGGTGCGGCCTACCTGTTTTCCGTCACGGCACTTTTCGCGCCCGATCTGCTGCCCGAAGGGACGCGCGCCGTCTATTTCGAGGCGGCGGCGGTGATCGTGGTGCTGATCCTTCTGGGCCGCTGGATGGAGGCGCGCGCCAAGGGCCGCACCGGGGCTGCGATCCAGAAACTGCTCGGGCTTCAGGCCCGGACGGCGCGGGTGCTAGTCGATGGCACGGTGCAGGATGTGCCCATAGAGAGGATCGGAACCGGCCATATCCTCGTGGTGCGCCCCGGCGAACGCATCGCGGTGGATGGCGAGGTGACCCAAGGCAGCGCCCATGTGGACGAAAGCATGATCACCGGAGAGCCGGTTCCGGTGGCAAAGGCCGCCGGCGATCCGGTGACCGGCGGCACCGTCAACGGCACCGGCAGCTTCCAATTCCGCGCTACGCGCGTCGGCGCCGACACCACCCTGGCCCAGATCATCCGCATGGTGGAAGAGGCGCAGGGCGCCAAACTGCCGATCCAGGGCATGGTCGACCGGATCACGCTGTGGTTCGTGCCCGCCGTCATGACGCTCGCCGCGCTTACCGTGCTGGTCTGGCTCGTGGTCGGGCCGTCGCTCGCTCTGTCCTATGCCCTGGTGGCAGGCGTGTCGGTGCTGATCATCGCCTGCCCCTGCGCAATGGGACTGGCTACGCCCACGTCGATCATGGTCGGCACCGGTCGTGCTGCCGAAATGGGCGTGCTGTTCCGCAAGGGCGACGCCTTGCAGCAACTGACCGGCGTGGACGTGGTCGCGCTCGACAAGACCGGCACGGTGACGGCGGGGCGCCCGGAACTGACTGACCTTATCCTCGCCGACGGCTTCGATCACGGTGACGTGCTGACGCTTGTCGCGGCGGTCGAGGCGCAGTCGGAACATCCCATCGCCGAGGCGATCGTGCGCGCGGCGAAGGCCGAGGGATCCGTTTCGCAGGACGTTCAGGGATTTGATTCGGTCACCGGCTACGGTGTGCGGGCCAGGGTCGACGGCCGCGACGTTCTGGTCGGCGCGGACAGGTTCATGGACCGCGAAGGGATCTCCCTGGGCGCGTTTGTCGAGGCAGAAACCCGTCTCGCCGCGTCCGGGCACACCGCGCTTTTCGCCGCAGTGGACGGCCAGGTCGCGGCGGTGATCGGCGTCGCCGACCCTGTCAAACCGGCCAGCCGGGCGGCGATCGCGGCCCTGCACGACATGGGCCTGAAGGTCGCGATGATCACCGGCGACAAGCGCGAAACGGCCGAGGCCATTGCCAGCGAGACCGGCATCGATCATGTCATCGCCGGGGTGTTGCCCGACGGCAAGGTCGCGGCGCTGGACAAACTGCGCGACCAAGGCAAGCGGATCGCCTTTGTCGGCGACGGGATCAACGACGCTCCTGCGTTGGCCCATGCGGATGTGGGCATCGCCATCGGCACCGGCACCGATGTCGCCATCGAGTCCGCCGACGTGGTCCTGATGTCGGGCGACCTGCGCGGAGTGGTGAATGCTTTCGAGGTGTCCGAACGGACCATGCGCAATATCCGCCAGAATCTGTTCTGGGCCTTCGGATACAATGTTGCGCTTATTCCTGTGGCCGCCGGGGCGCTCTACCCCGTCTTCGGGCTGCTGTTGTCACCCGTGCTGGCGGCCGGAGCGATGGCGCTCAGCTCCGTCTTCGTGCTGACGAATGCCCTGCGCTTGCGCCGTGTCAGGCCAGCAATGGACGAGGCGAAATCAATGGTTTCCGGCGATGCTTCAACTGTCGCCCCCACCCCAGTCGCCGCCGTATAAGGAGGAACATGCAATGAATATCGGAGATGTCGCCACCCTGTCGAGGCTCCCAGCCAAGACGATTCGCTATTACGAGGACATCGGCCTTGTGAAACCCCTGCGGAGCGCGAACGGCTATCGGACCTTCCGTGAAAGCGACGCGCACAGACTGGCCTTTCTCGGCCGCGCCCGTGCGCTTGGGTTCAGCATAGAGGACTGCCGCAGCCTTCTTGCGCTTTATGGCGATGAAGACCGCGCCAGTGCCGAGGTCAAGGAGATCGCCGAGCTGCATCTCGACCGGATCGACGAAAAGATCACCGAGTTGACGGAAATGCGCGCGACGCTCGCGCATCTTGTCGATGCCTGCGCCGGGGATCATCGTCCGGACTGCCCGATCCTCGCGGATCTGGCCATGGAGTGCCGCGGCGAAGACCAACTAGAGAAATCAGCCTAGCCGGGTCGCCAAAGTTGGCATTGGCAATCCTCTTTGCGGTCCTGCTTGTCGGAATGAGTGGGCTCATACATGTTCGCGCCATGTCCCTGGTGATGGCGGCCACCAAGCGTGCATCTTTTTCCCGGTCGGGCAATCTGTTGATCGCGCTCTATTGTCTGGCGATAGCCCATATTCTTGAAGCTGGTCTTTACGCCGTGGGATTCAGTTTGGGCGAGGGCATCGGCATCGGTGGTTTTGCCCAAGCGAATGTCGAAACGTTCATGGACGTCTTTTATTTTTCCGTCGTCAATTACTCTTCCCTGGGACTTGGAGATATCTATCCCACCGGTCATTTGCGTTTTCTTGCCGGCGTCGAAGCGTTGAATGGCTTCCTGTTGATCAGCTGCTCGGCATCCACGATCTTTCTCGTCGTGACGAGAGACAGGGACTGATTGCACGGCCCTCTCTCACCTGTCGGTAAAGAGATTCGGAACCCTCCAGCGCTGGAAGGTCGTTATTGCTATGTCTTGTGGGAGTGGCAGCGAAAGGAGAGCACATATGTCATATTGGAGATTTGCCGCGATGATCGCGACCTCGACGGTTGTGATGTTCGGATTGATGTATCTCAATACCTACCTCTGGACCCACGTGTTCTGGTCCGAGACCCGCGCCTATATGGCGCTGCTGATGGGCGCGACCATGGCGATCATCATGTTGGGTTTCATGCTGTCGATGTATTCCAGCAAGGCGATTAATGCGGCGATCTTTGGCGGCGCGGCAATTGCCTTCGCAGCCTCGCTCTGGCTCGTCCGTAGCCAGGTTACGGTCGGCGACACCAGCTACATGCGGGCGATGATCCCGCACCATTCGATCGCGATCATGACGTCGAGCCGCGCGAACATCTCGGACCCGCGCGTGCGCAAGCTGGCCGACGAGATCATCTATGCGCAAGACAAGGAAATCGCCGAGATGCGCTATCTGATCAACAGCATCGAGGCCTCCGGCGACGCGTCCGAGACCGAAGAGCAGTCAAGCTCCCAGATTGTCAGCCTTGATCAGGCACTCTCGACGGCACATGTCGCCGTACTCGACGCAGGCTTCCTGACCGAAGAGGATATTGCGGCGCTGTTTCCCGCCGGAGCGACCTGCACGTTCAACTACACTACCGGCAGCCCGCCATCGCTCGCCATCGGAGAAGTAGATGGCCAAGCCACCGGGCTGGTCAAACTGAGCGGCGATCTGGTCCGGCTGGTGGCCGTGTCTGACACCGTTCTCAGCACGGAGGGTCTGACCATCAATATCGGCGCGCCCGGCACGACCGGAGAGGCGATCGGACCGATCGGACCCGAGCCTTCCGAGGCGGACATGTCGCTCAAACTCGATGCCGGCCTGACTGCTGGTTACCGGGGTTTCTACAACTGCCGCGGATAAACGAGATCGAAGGAGACGCGGTATGCGCGACACCGCCACAAAAACCGCCACGCTTTATCGCATGGTCATGCCCGGGCATCTCTGCCCCTACGGCCTCAAGTCGAAGGACCTACTGGAACGCGCGGGATATGAAGTCGAGGATCATGAGCTGACCACCCGCGAAGAGACCGACGCCTTCATGGAAAAGCACGTCGTAGAGACGACGCCCCAGACATGGATCGGAAAAGAGCGGATCGGCGGCTATGACGATTTGCGCGAGTATTTCGGCAAGGAGGTGAAGGAAGAAGACGAAACCAGTTACCAACCGGTCATCGCCATCTTCGCCGTCGCTTTCCTGATGGCCCTCGGACTCAGCTGGACAATGTTCGGCTCGATTCTGACGTTGCGGGCCTTGGAATGGTTCATCGCGATTTCGATGTGCTTCCTGGCGGTGCAGAAGTTGCAGGATGTCGAAAGCTTCTCGACGATGTTTCTCAATTACGACCTGCTAGCCCGCCGACTGGTACGCTATGGCTACATTTATCCCTTTGGCGAAGCCTTCGCAGGTGTCCTTATGGTGGCCGGCGCGTTGACCTGGCTTTCGGCTCCGGTGGCGCTGTTTATCGGAACGGTTGGCGCGGCGTCGGTCTTCAAGGCGGTCTATATCGACAAGCGCGAGCTGAAATGCGCCTGCGTCGGCGGCAGTAGCAACGTGCCACTCGGTTTTGTGTCGCTGACCGAAAACCTCATGATGATGCTGATGGGGGTCTGGATGCCATTGAAGGTCTTCGTACTCGGCTGGTGACCAACGATCGATCTGCGTCGCAATGCGTCGGCATAGCGCGGAGCCTACATATCAGTTTAGCCAAAGAATCTCCGGGCCGATGGGAAGTTTCTAGCTGTGAAGCTGGGCCAAACGCATGCAGGTAAGCACGTCTCGCAGAATATCCGCCAGAGTGCGATGCCGCGCGATTTAGGGACGCACACGCATTGCATACAGGAAGACCTGGAATATTGATCGGCAACAACTCTCCAGTCCATCACGGGCGTAACCGTTTCGCACGTTCGGCCATCCTGACCACCTGCGCACTGGCAGTCGTTGCCGCCGCCCGAACCGCCGCTGGACTCTGCACAACGCCTCGCCCGATCGCCTCCCCAGTGGTCAACGCACCGATCCGCGACCTGCCCTTGACGCCAGCGGTGTTGAAGAGCCCTCGCATTACTCCAGTCGAGCCGGCGACAACTGCGGGTGCTGCTGCCACCATCAGGTTCCCGGAAATGCCCCGCACGATCAGGGGAGTAGCCGCGACAAAGCCCTTGGCCAGGAAGACCATGACGAAGAATGGCACGAGCGAGCCAATGTTGGTCGCGGAATTCGGATCACCGATCTGGGCAAGGAGTGAGTTGGCCATGCCGACCACGGTCGAGAACATTGCTGCGATCACGATGGGGTAGAAGGCGTAGCTGATCGTGGTCGAAACCCACCTATGGAAGAAGTCTTTGGTCGCGTCGAAGAGCGACAGAGCGATCATGATAGGAGCGAGGCCGAGCATGAGTGTCAGCATCATCTTGGCGAAGATGAGCACGATGCCAGTCATGAAGCCGAGAAGGCTCAACAGGACGAGCCCGATGCCGCCCAGGATCGCACCTGTCATCCAGTTCAGGTTGCTGCCGATCGCATTCAGGTACTGGCTGAACTTTTCGATCAGGATGTCGAATTCGCCCGCAAAATGTGTGGCTCCGGCTCCTCCTCCGCCAACCGACGACACCAGCGCGCCGGCAACGTAGTCCAAGCCGCCAATGACCGCATTTGAGACAGCGTTGAAGTTGGCCCAGTTGAAGGCGAACAGCCCGATCAGGGTAAGTTTCACTAGATACCAGAAGAAACTGGCGCCATCCATGCTGCGGAACTGGAAGGCCATGTTGATGCAGACGCTGATCAGCGAGAGCGTGACCATCAGCAGAACGATCGCGCCGGTATTGCTTGCCACAGCCCCGAACTGGGACTCAGCGGCATCGGCAAGGAACGCGTCTGCCGTTCCGACCATCCAGCTGACGACGCCCATTACCAGTTGCCTTGAGCTTCGCAGATTGTACGCACGCTCGGCTCGAGTTGCTTCCTTACTTCAATCCAGTCGCGGCGAAACGCTGAATGCTCGGCTTGGCTAAGGCCTGCATACCTTCCATGATATTCGCCATCGGAGCTATCCCAAGCGGGAAAGCGGGTTTCACAGCCGCAGTCGCCAGATTCAGCGATCTCCTCCCAGGCCCGAATTTCGTACAACTCCATCAAAGCTGCTGCCTTGTAAGCTTCACGCGGATTGATTTCGTCCATCCAAGTCGGTCGCGCCGGACGATCGTTGCAGATCCGGTATTGTTGAGGCGACATATCCACTGTGAGATCGTTTGAAACCTGAGGCGAAGTCTGCGCCACAAGGGGGCCCGCCAAGGCGGCAAGCATGAGTGCGAGAATTGGTTTTCGCATCTGGGAGATTCCTTTTTTACTCAGCGGCAACGGAGGGGCTCTTGTTGCCTCTGCCGTCGACCGTGTCGAGGTTCAAATCTGTGGTTTGACCCGGGAGAAAGAACTCGGTGATCCCGCGCGCGCCTTCATGGCGGCCTGCCTGAATGATCACGTCGATCGAGCCTTCGATGTAATCGATCATGTCGGCATAGGTCATCGGCACATCGGTTTTCAGGGCGGCGATGGCAAGGCGGCGAACAGCAAGTTGTGGGGTCTCGGCATGCAGCGTGGTCAGCGATCCACCGTGGCCGGTGTTGATTGCCTCGAGAAACGTCATCGCCTCGCGCCCGCGGACTTCGCCTAGGACGATCCGGTCAGGTCGCATGCGAAGCGTTGAGGCCAAGAGCACATCGGCACTGCGGGCATCCGTGTCCCGGTCCGCGATCAACGTCACGGCATTGGGCTGCTCGGGGCGCAGCTCGGCCGCCTCCTCGATGGTGATGATCCGCTCTTCGGGCGGGATCAGCGAAAGGATCTTGCGCGCCGCGACCGTCTTGCCGGTCGATGTACCGCCCGAAACGATCATGTTGAGCTTGTTCTCGACGCAGAAGCGCAGCGCGGCGTCGATGTCGCCGGAGGCAACCACATTGCGCAGCGCGGCGTTTCGTTCGCGCCGCAGACCTTCGAGGCTGCGCTCCTTTCCAAAGAGGAAGCCGAGCCGGATTGCCTCCAGCGGCAGGGAGGAGAAGAACCGCAACGATATTGAAAACCCGCCCTCGACTGCCGGCGGCTGGATCACCTGCGCGCGGATCGGGCGATCACGATATAGGATCGAGACCGAGACGATAGGCTTCTTGGTGCTGAGCGTGGTCGAGGCGGCGGAGGCGATCTGGTTGCCGAGGTCCTTGATCTCAGTCTGGCTCAGCGGGCTGCCGAGACCTCGCATGAAGTGATCGCCCTGGAATTCGCCCCAGACTTGTCCGTCGGGATTGATGCAGATCTCGATCGTGTCGTCGCGCAGGACCTCGGGGCCGAAACGGTCGAGCGACGCTTCCAGATAACTTGCAGCCATGTCAGAAAATCTCGAGGTCACGATCAACCATGACCGTGATCCGTGTACCCTGATCGACATGTATCACTGGCCGGATCGCCAGATAGTCCTGCATCACGCTTTGCGTGCTATCGCGCAGGTCGGTGCCGACATCACTCGCAACATCGGCCGCCGCCTCGCTGTCGATTTGACCCGCTGCAGCCGCAGGCAAGGCGCCGATCAAGGAGATCAGCGCGGCGGAGCCGAAGCGTTGCGCGAAACGGGTGTCGACAAACCCGGTGGTGCCAGTACGGCCGAGTTCGTCTCCACCGAAGGCGCTGATCTGCACGGTCTGATTATCGGGCAAGATGATCCGATCCCATGCCACCATGACGCGCGATTGGGCAAGTGCGACGTCGGAGCGGTAGCGCCCGATCAGCCGCGCGCCGCGCGGGATCAGGATACGCGTTCCATCGAAAGAATGGACGTCTTCCGAGACGATGGCGCGGATCGCGCCGGGCAGTGTGCTGTCGAGGGCCGTCTCTGTCACAGCCTGAATCATGGTGCCCTGAACAACCGTGTTCGATGGGTTCGCGATCACTTCGGCACGTGTCACCTGTGCTGGTTGCGCGCCCGAACGAACAAAGGCTTCATCTGCATTCAGACGTGCGGCTTCCAGCGTATTCTCCCTATCCGCACCTGCGCCCATCCCGGAGAAGGCGATCATAGGAGACGCGATACGCTCTGCGCGGGCCTCGGCTTCGGCTGCGCGCCGCCTTTCGAGTTCGGCCAGCCGCAATTCTTCTTCACTTGGTCCCAATGAGGTCGGCTCTGGTGGCGCAAGCCTTGCAAGTTCCAAGTCCATTCGGAGCTGATCCAATTCGCGATCCCGCTCTGTCAGCTGCCGCTCGAGGGCACGCTGAGCCTCGGCGGATGCTTCCTGTAAGGTGGCAATTTGCGCCGTCAGGTCCGCAATCGCCTGCTCCGCCCCGCTGTCCGTGGCCTCGGCCGGTCTTGCGCGTAGTTCCTCGAGTTCCGCTCTCAATGTCGCAAGACTTTCCATCAGCGCGAGTTCCGACTCGCTCGGACCTGTGTCCGCAGGCGGGGCTTGGCTGGGCTCCGGGGCAGAAATCGGCGCCAGATCTCCGAATCCGGGGCCGTTGCTCTGAAACTCTTCCGGCGCGGCGGTCGCCATTGGTGTTTCTGCCGACGGCTGCAGGGCGGCCCACGCCAGACCACCTGCTGCGGCGATGCCGACGACTCCAAGGATCGCGGCAAGCGGCGCAGGCCGTTTGTTGGCCTTCGCTTTGCCCGTCGAACCTTCGAGAGCCGCGAGGCGCGCGGCGAGGTCTTCCGTACCTTCGGTCATGATGTGGCCTGTCCTGCGTCCTGGACGCAAACCACCTCTTCGCCAAGGCGAAGGACCCATTGTCGGTTGACGCCGGACACGCGGATGACGCCGTCACTCAAGGCTTGGCTGTTCACCGCGCGTTCCCTGCCGTTCGAATATCGGAAGATGGCGGGCACCGGCGCATTCCGTGCGAACCGGAAATACGTGAAGGTACCATCATCCCAGATGGCCGTCGGCGTGAACTCTTCTCGGGCGCTGACCGCATAGTTCGCATTCGGCGCATCGGCCGCAACCGCCCTGGTGGGTTGCACGCGGTTTTCAGGATAGCGGAACTGCACGACATAATGCGGCGTCTCCCGGGCTTCGACGACATGGAAGTAGTAGGAGCGGCGGTTGGTGTAGACGGTGATGTTGGTGGCGACGCCAGATGCTGTCGGCTTGATGGCGAAGGCACGGCCACCCGGGACACCGTCGAATTGAAACCCGACCGTATCGCCGGCGATGATCGAGCGGATGGTTTCGCCCTCACCAAATTCGACTGTGGTGACGCGGGTCAGGGTTGTGACGACACGGTAAATCTGGCCTTCAGTCCAGGTCGCCACGCGCACGCGATTGTCGTGAGAGCCTGGGCGGGGCGTGGTCTCGGCCAAGGCAGTCGTTCCCGCGAGCGCGAGAAATCCGGCAGCCAACAGCGTAGTGATTGCAGTGTGAGTCATTCGGAACGGTCCGATCGGATGGCATATTGGGTGACGGTGAAACCGAAAGGGTTTTGCCAGACGTCGTCGATCGCGCGGGTCCGCTCCGGCCGGAATTCGAACATCAACGTGGCAGTGAACGATCCATCTTGTACCCCTTGCGGGCTTGTCAGACGCTTTCTGAGCCGGACCTGGGCGCGGTTTTCGCCAATAAGGGTGATCGAGGCGATCTCAACGGCCATCTCGGCGGTAGCTCCGTATCGCGTCGGCGGATAGCTCTCCTGCCCAGATGTCCACATGGCGCGCATGCTGGCCTCGGCTCCCCCGGAAGACTGTGACAGGACACGGCGAACACGAAGATCGTTGCCGAGCTGGTTGTAAGTCTCGCGGTCGAGAAGGTAGCGGTAGATTTGAGCCTCGATCACGGCTGGCCGTTCGGCAAGGGACACGGTTTCGACCGTGGCATTGGGGAGCGCCATCCCGGTCGCGGGATCGTAGGGCACAACCACGGGAGGCGGCGTTTCGACCATCAGCGCGACAGCCGCAGCCGTCAAACAGCCGAATACGCCAAAGCCTGCCCCGGAAAGGCCGATCATCCGCCAAAGCTGTTCCCGGCGCAGGGCACCGTAGACAAGTTCCTCTTCCACGAGTTCGCGCGCGCTCATCACCCCTGCCCCACTCACGGCTCAAGATCCGGCAAGGTGAAGTCCATGTAGCGGCGCTCTTCGGCAACGGTGGCGGCGTCAACCACGCCTGCATTGCCTGCGCCGAGGGTTTGGATCGCTTCCAGCTCCCACATCCGGGTCATGGCGATGGCGAGTTCCGCCGTGACGCGAGTGTTATGATCCATCGAGGCTTTGAGATCCTCCATGTCCGGGATCATCTCGACCAGACGTTCCACCCGTTCGAGAGACTGTTCCGCCTCTGCGTGGCTGTTCTGCGCCGCTGCCGACATCACAGCCCCTGTGGTTGCCCGCGTGGCCACGCCTTCAGCGCCCGGATTGCCACTGGTGGCGATTTCGCGGAGTGAATCTTCGTCGAACCCGGCGCTTGCCAGCGCCTGTTCCATCTGCGTGCGCATGGGCCCAGCATTGGGCCCGATAAGAGCGCTCCAATCGCCCGCCTGGATGCCTCGGATCAGACTGGGGATGTCTTCGAAGTTGGCTTGAAGCAAGGTGTCGAGGTCCCCGCCCATGGCGAGCCCGAGGATGCTGCGCGGCCCGGTGAGCGAGGCATACATCTCGTTCAGCTGATCGAGCTGGCTTTGCAGCATGTCCAGTTGCTCCAACGCATTGTCCAGAAGATCGGTCTGGATCCCGAAATCCTGCAGCATCTGCTGAAGCTGGCGGATTTCCTGGGCAATGTTCTGGGTGTCCACCGTGGGCACACCCTGTGCCGCGGCAGGTCCGGTGACATTGAGGGCAAGCGCGAGAGCGATGCTACCGGCGAAAAGGGAACGGGGCAGGCGCAGGTTCAACGCAAATCCTCCTGACTGAAATCCATGAATTGCCGCTCGGCAGCCTGGGCCGCCGCCAAGGCGATCTGCTCGGCACTGAGTGGCTCGGTTCGGGCGGCCTTGATCCGGGTCCGGATTGCGACCAGCCGGGCCAGTTCGGCCCGGGCATAGGTGTTGAGCGCGATGGCCTCGTGGAGATCCTCGGTCTCGCCAATGCGGGTGATGATGTCCTGAACCCGCAGGGCGGCGGCACGGACCGAGACCAGCGAATAGTCGCCATAGACCCCTGCGCCGTGGGCCGAGAGGCTGAAACTCGCGTTGGCGAGGAGCACAGGGTCGATGGTGCCGAGCGCATCGATGCCGCCTACGGCCGCGAGGTAGCTGTTGTACTGCTGCGGGATCACCACGACATAGTGCTGGGTTTCCGCGAAGGGCGGCACACCGCCATAATCCTGCACATTGCCCGGCCCGGCGTTATAGGCGGCGAGCGCATGGATAATGTTGCCATCGAACATGTTCAGCATTTGTGCGAGGTATCGCGCACCGCCGGTGACCTGCAGATAGGGATCGTCGTAATAGGCTGGGTAGATCCCGAGATCGCCCGCGGTACCGGGCATGATCTGGGTAAGTCCGAAGGCCCCCACGGGTGAGCGTGCCCCAATCTGGAAACGGCTTTCCTGCCAGATCAGCGCCTGCAGAAGGCAGCGCCATTGCACGAGCGAAAGGCCCGCGCGGCCGACTCCGGGCAGACTATGGGTGTCGCGTGCTGCGCGGATGATCAGCTCCTCGATCCCTTCCCGGGCATCGCCAAACATCCGCGCCGCCGCTGGATTGGTGTCCTCGGGCGCATAGAGGCTGGCGGCGGCGCTCTCGACGTCATCAACCGCCCCCTGCCCCGCCTCAAGTCCGGCGACGGTACCAGCCACATCGCCCGAGCCGAGGGACATGGCATCCATCAGCCCTTCGAGGGAGGCGAGTTGCTGGCGCTCGATTTCGGCCAGTTCCTCCTCGCGGCTTAGCCGGTCCTGCTGCAGTGCCAGGTCCCGATCGGTCTGCTCAAGGATGGCCTGCCGCTCTGCGAAGAGGCGCAGATCGAAGGTCGGCACGCCTTGGGCGACCGCTGGCCCCAGTGTGGGACCTGCCAGTGCAAAGCCGATCATCGAGAGAGGAAGCCAGGTCCGCATTGGCTCAGCCGCCCGCCCCCAAGAGGACGAAATCGCAGGACGTGTCGCGGCGCGTGACCTCCGCCCCCATGGTTGAGAGCGTGGCGGTGGCGGTTCCTGCCTGCGCAGGAGCCTCGCGAAAATTGAAGCAGTTGGCTTGCGGGGGATTATGCTGTGCACAGGCTGTCAGGGTCAGGCCGAGCCCGAGCAGCACGACGCTGCGAATGATGGTACGGGTCATGTCACTCTCCAGAAATCAGGACGTTCGCGATAATCGGCGCCGACAAGCGCTTCGCCCTTCTCCATTCCGCCAAGGATGGTCACGAGCGGGCCGAGCGCGCTGAGATCGGCATCGATCACGACGGAACCCCGGTCGTCGCGTACAAGCGCGAGCCGCGAGGCCGAGCCGACGCCCAGAAGCACGTCGAGCTCTTTCTCGGTCAAGCCGAGCATCGCGTAGTCAGCGGCGGAAGCACGAATGTTGGGCAAGAGCACCTGCGTCGGCACCGCTTCCACGATGGTCTTGCCGGTGCGCGTGCGCTCGAGCTGGCTGGCATATTGCGTCATCATCACGACGACGGCGTTCTGCTTGCGGGCGGTCACCAGCCAGTTGCTGAGTCGCTCCGCAAAGTAGGCGTTGTCGAGGGCTTTCCATGCCTCGTCGATGACGATGATGGTGGGCTTGCGGTCCTCGATCACCCGCTCGACCCGGCGGAAGAGGTAGGACAGGACCGCCATGCGTTCCCGCTCGCTCTCGGAATCGAGGATGCCGGTGAGGTCAAAGCCCGCGACGTCTCCATCGATGCTGAAACTGTCCTCGGCATTGGCCCCGAAGATCCAGCCGTAGCGACCCTCGGCCGTCCATTCCTGCATACGCTCGAAGAGATCGCCTTCGTCATCGGTCGAGACCAGCAGCGAGGCGAAATCCGACCAGTTCCGTAGACCCGCATGTCCTGCGCTGGCGTTCTGGCGCACGACTTCCTGCAGTCGGTTGGTCTGAACCGGGGTCAGCGGTCGATCGCGCCGCTCCAAGAGGCTCGCGAGCCAATCAGCAAGCCATGCCTGGCCCCGCACGTCGATCTCGGTCTGGAGCGGATTGAGGCCCGTGGGGCGCCCCGCCCGCACGGTCGAATAGCTGCCGCCGAGCGCGCGGACGGCCATCTCCATCCCCGCGCGATAGTCGAATACGAAGACCCGCGCACCTGCCCGCCGTGCCATGGTCATCAGGAAAGCCGCCAGGACGGATTTGCCGGAGCCGGGACGGCCGAGGATCAGCGTGTGGCCACCCGTGGGTTCGCGATCCGGCGCGCCCTGTTCGTGGAAGTTGAAGCGAAAACCGCTGCGCTCGGGTGTGGGAAAGAGCGTGATCGGAACGCCCCAGGGGACTTCCCGCCCTGTCTTTCCGAGCGAGGTGCGGTGGAAGGTAGCGAGATCGGCGAAGTTGTGGTTCGTGATTGCGGCCTTGCGGCTACGCGCCCCTGTGTTCCCGGGATGCTGCGCCATGAAATGCGCCCGCGCCCCGAAGGCTTCCGAGATCAGGTTGATCCCGGAAGTGGCGGAGATGTTGCGGATTTCGGCCGCGATGTCGTCAAGCGCCGTCTGGGTGCGGGCATAGACGGCCACGGTCATGTGGTGCTCGCCGAAGATCAGGCGTTTGGATTCCAGATCGTCCTGCGCGAGTTCCAGTTCCTGGGCGAGACTGACGGCTCCGTCATTGGCGGCCTGCATTAGCCGCAGCTGCCGCTTGATCCGGCCCGCCATGATGTTGGCGTTGATCGGCACAAAAGAGTGCGTGACCACCATGTCGACGGGCAGATTCAACTCGTCGAGCATCAGGCTATCGGTCTTGGCGGGGTAGTTCTTCACCGCAAAGATCGCCCCGAGCTTGTCGCCGACGGCACCGTCCGAGAGTGCGATGGTCGTGCCGCGGAAGGTGACGCGGGTATTGGCTACGTCCTCGGCGATCACACCGAGGCGCGACCGGGGGAAGAGCGGGTGCTCCTCGCCCGTGTTGAGTGAACCGAGGAAGCCCAGAAGCTCGCCGGTGCTTGCGGCCAGCAGGCGGGGCTTCAGCTCATCGAAGGAGGACAGCAGAAACCCCACAACCTCGTCGAGCTTGCGCAAGCGGCGGGTGGTGTCGGCCGCATGTCGCGAGCGAGACGCCCCAAGTCCGAATGGCAAGCGGCTGCCGGTCTCAGGTCGCTTCAGCACCGTCAGGGTCAGCGTCTTGTCGCGCAAACCCGCGCGGCCGAGATGCGCGTGCCATCGTTTGTCGACGGCGGCCGCAAACCCTTCGCCCGGAACGGGCGGCAGGGTCACGTCGACCGCTTTCGAGACCTTGTGCAAGTAGAATGAGAACTCGGTCCCGACCTGCGCCACGATGCCAGCCAGCAACCCTCCGATCCGGTCGAGATGCCCGTCCTCGCTCGTGGTGCTGTTCACCCCCTCGAGCCGGATGCATTGCATCAGCTCGTTGCCGCGTGTCCGGATCGTTCGGTCGTTCACGAGGCTCACATAAGGCAGCATCATTGAGAGCCGCTTCTCGCCCTTGACCCATGAGGGTAGCGCAGTCAGCGGATCGATGGCGTTCTCAACCTCATCGGCAAGTCCATCACGGGGCATAGCTGTCGCCTCCGTGCAGCTTGCGGTTCGTCGTGGGCGGGGTTTCCTGCAGGGTGATCACAAGGACATCGAGGAAGTTCGGATCCCAGTCTGCGGCCTTCCAGAGCGCCGGCCAG